>Ga0137366_10001027_pt1 | contig 19990 bp, 22 predicted proteins | sample SagtaG_8_FD_104938 | JGI IMG/M metagenome (GOLD analysis project Ga0137366, IMG submission 104938) | Vadose zone soil microbial communities from Sagehorn Ranch, Mendocino, California, USA - Sage1_L_60_16 metaG | ecosystem: Environmental > Terrestrial > Soil > Vadose zone | place: USA...
CACATTTGATACCAACCTGCTGCAACTAACGACCATGATTGCCGACTACGCGGCTGTCGCGCTGGAGAATGTGCGCTTGCGCGAACGTGAGAATGCGCTCTGGCGACAGGCAGAATTTGAGCGACAACGCCTGGAATTGATTATCAGAAGCATGGCAGAGGGCCTGCTGATCACGGATGCTCAGGGAGCCATCGCCTCCCTCAACCAATCAGCACAACTCCTTTTGGCGCAGGCACAGATCGATTTCAAGCCAGAGATACCCCTGCATGAGCTCGCCGAAACGAGCGACGTAGAGTGGTTGCCCAGGCTGGCGGAGATCGTTGACCAGGCGCTTAAGGGCAAAGTAGTCACAAACCAGGAACTCATGATCGGCGAAGGGAGCGAAACCGTTCCACTCACACTGAGCATTAGCGCGGCACCGCTGCATGATGCCAATGGAGTTTCTATGCGTCCGATCGGTGTGGTAGCGGTACTGAATGATGTGACCTCCAATAAGCAGGTTGAGCGGCTGAAAGACGAATTCGTCTCGATTGTCTCGCATGAGTTGCGCACACCATTGACAGCAATCAAAGGATATACACAGCACCTGGTACGACGCATTGAGCGACGTATACGCAAAGTACGGAATACGCCTGAGAAAAATGTTGCGTTGAACGAGCTGCCTGAAAGTTACGATCTACGCAGCCTGAACATTATACAGGGCCAGACCGAGCACCTGGAGCGCTTAGTAAATGATCTGCTCGATCTCTCCCAGGTCCAGTGGGGCAAACTGGACCTGCATTATGAAAACTTCTATCTGGCTGACGTGCTGGCCGAAATTGTGCGTTCGGCCCAGGCCAGTGCAGAACTACACACAGTCTACCTGGATATTCAATCACAAGAGAGCAATGTCATGGCAGACCGCATGCGTGTGGGGCAGGTCGTCGGCAATATACTGGATAACGCGATCAAATATTCTCCCCACGGCGGAAAAGTTACCGTGCGCCTGGAAGACAAGGGCAATGAGTACATGGTGAGTGTTATCGATGAAGGGATAGGTGTCAGCCCGGAGCACTTTGACCACATCTTTGAGCGCTTCTACCGGGTACATAACATCGCCAGCCAGCAATATTCGGGGATCGGATTAGGTCTGTACGTGGCGAAAGCCATCATTGATCGACATGGTGGACAGATCTGGTTTAGCAATAATCAGAGCACCGGAAGTACATTTCATTTTACGCTACCACGCAGGCCGCGTACAATACCATTAACTTAAGCTCGATTCAGGAAGATAGGAAAAGCTTACATGGCCTGCAAGAGATCGTTCGGATTGGAGCCGAAGTGATCGTTCAGGTACGAGTAACCAAAGGACGTGAAGTGGATTCTGGCCCAGGTTGCACGCAACCATTGGATGCTGCGCAAGATACGGGCTTCGCCCCAGAGGGGATGACGCAGATCCTGGAAGGCGTTGAAGATGTCGCCGATGCTGGTGAGAAGGATGCCACAAGCCACAAGCACAATCTCTACAAGAGGGCTATAAGGGAGAACAACGGGACTTAGAGGTGTAAAGAAACCGACATAGAGCACACTTCCCGACACGATAGCAGGACAGATGACATTCAACCAGATAAACAGGATAGAGGGCTCATGGACAAACATGACAGTCACGCCAAAGGGACCAATGGCCCAGCCTATGAGAGGCTCATGGCGCAGGAGCGTGATCAACAGGTGCGCACACCTGAAAAGGACGACCCACAGTACCAGGAGAAGAACTAAACCCGGGAAATTAGTCACGTGTATGTTATGTAATATACCTGGCATGCTAAAACTCCTCACCAGAAACGCTGCAAGGTCCCTCACCTCAGGCCTGGCAAAGAAATCCTTGTAGTTGCTATTATACATCGACAAAGCGTTATTGCGCAATTAGATTGGTAATGAGTAGGTCATTTGTACTCGTGCCAGCCCTCTTCTCCCACTAGAGGAACAAAGACACAATTGCCCAGTGATTGTACACGCGTTCCCCCTGGCACACGCTGGATTACCAGTAAATCTTGACGTTCCTGACTGCCTACAGGTATGACCATCATCCCATCCATAGTTAGTTGTGCCAGGAGGTGAGATGGTATGGTAGGAGCGGCGGCTGTCACCAGGATACGATCATAGGGAGCTTCAGCAGGCCAGCCGAGCGAGCCATCGGCAACATAGAGAGTAACATTCTGGATGCCAGCATGTTCGAGGCGGAGAGCAGCAAGGATGGCAAGCTGCTGATAGCGCTCAATGCTATATACGTGAGAGGACAGGCGAGCCAGAATAGCTGTCTGGTAGCCAGAACCGGTGCCAATCTCCAGGATGCGTTCCTCACCAGTCAGAGAGAGCGCCTGGGTCATCACAGCAACCATGAGAGGCTGCGAGATAGTCTGTCCCATGAGAATAGGCAGGGCACGATTAGAATAGGCCAGTTTCTGGAGCTTTTCATCGACAAAGTGTTCACGGGGCACGCTAGCTATAGCAGTCAGTACCCGCTCATCCTGTACCCCTGCCTTCTGAAGTTCTATAAGAAGTTGTTTGCGTTGTGTTTCGAGATTTGAAGTCATAAGATTTTCAGGTGGTATGTCTCTAGTAAAATTTGATGCGGGATACTAGGCTATACGAAATCTGATACCAGGAAAAACTACAGGTTATTTGCATGATTAAGGGAACGTCATCAAGAGAGATGTATGGGCGCTACTGGTATCGAACCAGTGACCTCTTCGGTGTGAACGAAGCGCTCTCCCACTGAGCTAAGCGCCCTTGCAGATGACTGAAGCAAATATAGCATTAGTGATTAAAAATGTCAAGTTTTTTTTAGGGCAAGAGTTTCCAGAGGTTGCAGCTCGAAAACGCATATTTAAGCTGATTGACGAGAAATTGTAAGATAACTGTGAGGTTATCGCTAAATAAAGCGTTCTAGAGAATGCATCTATATGATATACTGAAGAGTGGTTATCATAAGGATATTTTTCAGGAGAGACCATATGGATGATAAAACAGTAAGCACAAAACCATCAACTGGTGCTGGTGATACCGTACCAGCGACGGCTTCAGGAAGTGGGCAGGTAGCAGTAAGCAGCACTGTTCCACCAGTACAGGCAACCGAGCAGAGAAAGGCCTACGGCACGGCAAAGACAGAGAATTTACAAGATTCTGGTCTCTGGCGCATTATTGTACCAATCTTTGTTATAGCCTGCTGCGTTATTTTGTTCGCTATTCCCCTGATTATTTTGATTCCGTTGCTTTCCACGTCACTCGACCCGCAATCGGCAAGCCGGGTGGCAGGTATTAACCTGGTATGGGTATGGATCACGCTCATTGTCCTTGCATTGGGAACGGCGGCAGTTATCGTGAGAGGGCTTGTCAAGATCTTCCTGACGCAGGCGGGTAATTACCATAAGGTATGAGGATTACTCGTAGAGTAGATCGTATGAACGCGTCTCAGGCAACTGGCGTGGTGATCGTCATTGACGTAATCCGCGCCTTTTCTGTTGCCATGTATGCGTTCGCGAGTGGCGCACAGAGGCTCTACCAGTATTTTTTCTAAGAGCACTGAATATTGACCCAAAAGTGCTTGACTTTTCAAACGGCAACGAGTACACTCATTAACAGTTAGCGAACGTATCGTTGGTTGGTTAATAACGAAGATGGTTATACAGATATTTCAAGGAGGTGAGTTCTATGCAGCAAGTATCAGTAACAAAACAGCGTTGCATGCAGAGCGACGGGACTCATCCATCCAGCAACAACGCGGCGTAGTTAAGAGTACTTCTACGTCCATCATGGTTGCAGATCGGATAGATATGTACCTGGATGTCGTTTTTCGCCTCCAACCCTCCTCAGCATATATACGCAATCCCCATGATAAAAATGTTCACACTTCACGTATAGAGAAGATAGCATGAAAGACCCATTTGTTGTGCCTTGCGAGAACAAGGCTCTACGCTGTCAGCAAAGAGTTCATACTGTACAGACCGTACGAGAAAGGCATTAAGAACTTGCCACCTACTACTTCTGCGTGCTCAGAAGATGGCGATCACCACTTCAACGGAGAGGAGGTGAAAGCATGAGAGGAAAGCTGCGAGACAAACGCACAACGAGCAAACGCGAAGCCTTCAAGCGTGAGCTGATTAGTAAACGTCCCGCCAACAAGCGCGATAACCGCCCGGCAACGTGGCTAGAGCAGTTGGAGGACGAGGATTACGATATCGAGCTTGACGAAGAAGAGATGAAAGCCGAGACACCAAACAAAAAGTAGGGACGCGCATGCGTCCCTACCTGTGTTAGCTTTCTGAGAACACGCTCTTCAGGGAATATCCACTTCCGGAAACAGACGGCGCGCAATGATCAGACGCTGAATCTGTGCTGTGCCTTCAAAGATATCAAAGACCTTGGCATCGCGGAACCACTTCTGGATCAACTGCCGGATCTCCGAGTTCTCGCCGGGAGCGGTGATACGTACTGCGGCGGCTGTCGCTCTCATGACCAGACCGCCAGCATACGCTTTACACATTGACGCCTCTTTTGAGTTGGGGATACGGCAATCAGCCATCCAGGCCGCACGCCAGACCAGGAAGCGCGCCATCTGGAGCTCTTGCCTGATCTCCTCTAACTCGGCTTCGATCTCGCGCCGCTTCTGAAAGGGATATCCTTCTGGTAATTCCTCTTTGATCCATTGCACTGTCGCTTCATAGGCCGCACGTGCTATGCCGACGGCCAGCGAACCAACCATAGGGCGCGTGGCATCAAGAGTACCCATCGCGGCCTTGAACCCTGCTTTTTTGCTCTGCTCACGACCGGACAGCAGGTTATCTCTGGGGATACGACAATTGTCGTAGATCAACGCGGTGGTCTGGGAAGCGCGCAGGCCCATCTTTTCCTCGATACGCGCCACGATCAGCCCGGGAGTTCCCTTAGGCACCACAAAGGGACGAATACCTTCACGACCGAGATTCTTATCGATGGTGGCAAATGTGATGATCAGGTCAGCACGAGCGCCATTGGTGATATAGTGTTTCTGACCATTGATAATCCACTCGTCGCCATCCAGGACAGCGGTAGTCGACATACCGGCTACGTCGGAACCGATGCCGGGTTCCGTCAGAGCTAACGCGCCCCAATGGAGCTGACCATCCAAAAAAATAGAGAGAAACCTTGATTGTTGCTCTGAAGTACCTTGCGAAAGAATGGGAGGCGCGGCTAAACCAGGGCCGGGGATGGCAGTCGAGAGGGCAGCATCGCCCCAGGCCATCTCTTCTTGTGAGAGCATGGAGAGGACATTCTCTTGCCTCTCCTCTCCCTGCAAACGCGCCTGAGCTGCGGAGCCAGCCCAGAAACGCTTTTGCATATTCCAGAAGAACGAGTCGGGGATTTTCTCGCTGCGATCGCACTCTAGCGAGATTGGCCGCATCTCTTCAACGGCAACCTGGTGAGCATAATCGCGAAAAGCCATCTGTGACTTACTGAGTGTGAAATTTATCATACTATGTTACTCCATTGCCGCTGCGTTGCGCATCCACATCTCTGCGGGGTGGTCTTGCATAAAGCCTGCTCCGCCCATGACCTGAAGCGCATCTATCGTCGCCGATTGTCCAATTTTGAGTGCCTGGTGTTGGGCGGCCTCAGCGTCGCGTATGAGCGTCTCACATTCAACGCCTTTATCCCAGTCGGTCGCCGCGTTCCAGAGGAGGAGGCGGGCCGCATCGAGCTTCATGGCGGTTTCAGCAATCATGAAGGCGATGCTTTGATAGGAGACGATAGGACGTCCAAAGGCGACGCGCTCTCTGGCGTAGTCGCTGGCATATTCGAGCGCAGCGCGGGCTGTTCCACAGGCGATACCGGCACGCAGGATGGCATAGAGGCTTGCCGCACGGATTACGCCGCTATTGCCCGGTTCGCCAAGTATGGCACCGGCAGGGACCACGGCATTGTTGAAGGTATAAGAAGCGCTTGGAGCCGCGATCAGGCCGAGTTTTTCGGCGTCAGGATTGATCTGCAAGCCAGTCAGTTGATCGGGGATTACAAAGGCGCAGAGACCTGCAAGATCTTCGGTACCTTCGATGCGCAGCAGGACGACGCGTGGATTGGAACATGCACCATGGATGACGTTGCGCTTGCTGCCGTTCAGGATATAGCTGTCACCGTTGCGGCGGGCAGTTGCACTGATATCGGAGAGCGAGTAGCCACCGCTATGTTCGGCAAAGGCGAGGCTACCACGTAGAGTGGGACCTGCCAGGGGATCACAAAAGGGTGGGATATAGCGTTCTTGCTGCTCAGTATTTCCGGCCAGGGCGACTGTGAGGGGGCCCATGATGGAGCCAATGATATTGGTTGCCAGACCGCCATCGCCAAAGCCAAATTCTTCCGCGATCAGGGCATAGGTGATTGCTTCGATAGGTCCTGAGCCACCGTAGAGTTCGGGGAATGGTGTAGTCAGGCCTGTTTGCGTGAGTGTTTGCATCAGGGCAGGAAAGATATCACCATTTTTCTCGGCTAAGCGTGCCTGTGGGCGTAGCTGTTCGTTAGCCAGGCTACGTGCCAGGGAACGTATCTCTTCCTGCTCTTCCGTCGGGGAGAAATGGAGCATGAAACTACATCCTTTCAATACTCGCTGGGAATGCACCATGATGCCGCATAGTATTCATATCGAGATGAGAGAATTGGACGATTGCAAGACAGGTAAAAACAGGGAGTTGGCGGAAGATCTTCATCATACTCCTTGTCTGACTGTTCACGCTTCTTAACTCTGCAAGAGAGTAGTGGGATACGGGGACGATGGTTTGTTTGTATGGTTATTGTACCATGTTCCGGCTAATATTTCTTCTTTACATTGTCATCAATCGCGACAACACATTTTATACAAGAAATAATAGCTAATACAATCCTTCTATTTTTAACACTTTCTTAATGCCTTTAAACCGATAAACATGTTATATTATCTTACGTTATCAATACAATAGGTTATTGCTTTTATAGTTGTAATCCTAAAACATCAGTTTTACAGCTATATCAGGTGAGGTGCTGCGGCCTTGAGAAATGCGAGATAAGAGATCGAGAAAGTGAGGAGGAGGCGAACGTGGACAAGGACGAAGAAGTAGCGAATAAATCTGCTCACTTGACAATGGGCAATCATCAGCTCGTTATTATTACTAAGTTGCTGCAGGTGGTGGGAAATATGCGCCACATCGATGAACTGTTTTTATGGTTGTCACATATAACCATACAACGATTGAACGTTCAGGTCGTACAATTCTGGGCGATGCAGGTAGATACAACGGGCCAGATGAGCAGCGAATTGCGCACAACGGCCTGTCAAAATACAGCGTTACCACAGCATGTTGTGATCAATAAGACGCTTGCTGAGATTACTGGTCGCCTTCTGAATAAACAGCGTAGCGTTCCACCGCAGTCGATAGGAAATACATTTTCGCTGCAGCATATGAATTTGTTCGCCCGTTACAACCTCAACTACTGGGCAAGTCATTATATGAGCAACCCCATTTTACTTCCTCCGGCAAAAAATGATTTTTCGAACGGAAAAGCCGCGACCCCACTTGCGATAACAGTCTCGCTTTTCTTGCAAAATATGCCCTCTCCTCGCCTGATGCCGACATTGAGTTCTATTCTGGAACAGATAATTCCGATCGCTAAGAGCCACAGGTTGTTATTGACCACTGATTCTCCTGCACAAGATATACGGCTTAGCAATCAGCAATCGGGTGCGTATCTGGTACTCAGCGAACTTATTCCGCGCCGTTCGCAGGAAGCCAATAGGCCGATGGTAAATAATCCATTCACAAGCTCGGTTGTCATTCGGGATAAGAAAGCGCGCCATCTCTATTTTGCCATTGATGGTCATAAGAACGTCGCTGAACTTTCCAACCTTACACAACTGAATAAGCAAGAAATCTATACCGCACTATGCTTGCTCCTGACACAACATCATATCTATTTATACGAGCCGGGCGGATTGCGCGTAGATAGTGCACAATTGCTCAAAACTCTCTAACCTGCTCATATTTTATGCAACGAAGCAAGAATCGTCTATTAGAATAGACGATGCGACAGAGGGGAAGCATTTAAACAGTTCATGCCATTGTTTGTCGGGAAAGAGGAGTGATGTAAGCAGGCAGATTTCCGTGTCCACATACTCCATTAGAAGCTCTATAGACGAGGGATCGGCAGGATGTATATGAGCCAACAAAGACAAAAGAAGGTTTCAGTACGAGACTTATCCGAGCAAGAGGTGGTTAACTACTTTTTCCCGCGCCCTATACCTGTCTGGACCAGCATCGCTATCATTACTGGCATGGTGCTTCTCATCGTCGGTGGTATCTTGCAGAATATTTTTGTCATGGCGGCGGGGCTTCTTGTGGGTTTCATCAGTGGGTACATCATTTATAAGACAGTGAGGTCAAATCCTAATGATGCCCAATACGATGCATGGGTAGAGAGACAGGGCAAGGCATTGTATAGCAGGGGTTTGCAGATGCTGGGTATTCAGCTTCATAACCGCGATACGGTCCAGTGTATCCGAAGTTATGTCTTACCCGGCTCACTTGCAGCGCAAGATTACATAGCTGACGACGTATTGATGAAGCGTGGGAAAGATGGTCGCTTGCGCTTCAGCATTAATGTTTATACCTATATTTTTGCCACGACGCAATGGGTGGCGGTCTTCAAGAGCGATGTCAACGCCTTCACTCCCCTGATCCATAACGACATGCATGAGATATACGCATACCGGCATATCGTGGGCGCTACGACCAGCCAGCTCAGAGATGAGGTGATTTTCGAAGAGCGGAGATTTCCGTACCGCACAGAGCAGTTCTGTCTGAAGATTGCGAATGGCGAAACGGTGAGATTGAGCGCAGCGGTAAAAGCCGGGCCGTTGAGCAGCGCGCCGGGCGTGCCTGCTATAAGATTGCCAAACACAGGCTTCGATAGGACATTGAACGAGTTGCGGCAAATACTCCTGGCCCGGTAATTCCCGTAGCGGCATGCCTTGCGTGTGCCGGGTGGTTCGCCTTGCATGCGCCGTGGGGACGAGCAGAGTCCATGATAGGTCACCCGGCACACGCAAGGCATGCCTCTACGGCGTAGCATTTATCATCTGTACATGGAGAATTTAACATTTGTAATACAGCAGGATTGAATATGTTTTATTTCACAATTAACAATGTTATAACATTTACTTGCGTTTTTTGCAGAAGCCGGTTATACTTATAAAAGCGATACTCATCGTGAAAGCAGGGATACTGAGAATGAGCGACTATTCTCAGTATCCCTGCCTCGTTTTTGGGAGTAGAGGTTGGTATTGACAATAAAGTCGTAACTAGAGTATGCTACGGAACACCAGCCAGGTGGTAGCGACACCACCTTGATCCGTCTGGAACTGGTCCCCGTATAGTCTTCTGAATAGCTCATAGTCGAGTTGAAACAGAAAGGACTCCTGGCATGGCAAAGAAAATGGCACATCCTGAACTGTTCCGTCCCCCTGTAGACTTTCCTGATGTTCCTTATGATCACCTGGTGCGTATGGCAGCGGAGCGCGGACCGGATCGTCCTGCAATCATTTATCACGATCTCTCTCTGACATATCGCGAAGTTGTCTCTATGATCAACTGTATCGCTAATGGTCTTTATGATCTGGGGCTGCGTAAGGGAGATTGCATCTGCCTCTATACAACAAATCGGCCAGAGTACACCCTGACGTTTATGGCAGCCGCGTCGATCGGCGTTGTCGTCAGTCCGATGAATCCAGTCTACAAGGAGCGGGAAGTTAGCTATCAACTAGAGAACTCAGAGGCCAGGGCGATTCTGATACAACACGAACTCGCGCCTATACTGCAACTGGTACTCGCCAACAAGTCGCTTCCTAACCTCAAATATATCCTGGTCACCGGTCAAAAGGCACCGGAAGGATTGCCCGAAGCAATACCGATTGCAGCCCTCATGCGCAAATCGTCGCCAAAACATCCTCCACACGTCGATATTGATGGTGATGATCTACTTGCACTGCCCTATTCATCCGGCACAACCGGTCTGCCTAAAGGTACAATGCTCACTCACCGCAACCTGGTCTCCAACAACCTGCAATTCACCAGCGCACTACAAACCAATCTTACAGACGTAGCACTGCTCTTCCTGCCCTTCTATCACATCTTCGGAGTTATGCTCACCGGCAGCTTCCTGGCGTGCGGAGGCACACAGGTATTAATGGAACGCTTCGATTTGATGCAATCATTAGAGCTGAGCGAGAAACACAACGTAACCTACTATTTTGCAGTCCCACCGATCGTCCTGGCGCTGGCTAATGCTCCACTCGATCTGAGCAAGCTAAAGACAGTGAAGTACATCCTCTCGGGAGCCGCACCTCTACCAACGGAGCCAGCGCGTAAGCTACAGGAGAAGACCGGTATCATAGTGGTTCAGGGTTACGGTTTGACCGAGGCATCACCCCTCACGCATTCACAACCAAAGGACACGACACTCATACGCCTGGAGAGTGTCGGGATGCCCACACATAATATGGAACAGAAGTTTGTAGACATCGAGACGGGTGAACGCGAACTACCGGCAGGCGAAGATGGTGAACTGATCATCCGCGGACCACAGGTCATGAAGGGTTACTGGAAAGCGCCCGAAGAGACCGCACGCGCTCTGCGCAACGGCTGGCTCTACACTGGAGATGTTGGGCATGTCGATGCCGATGGCTACACCTACATTGTTGATCGTAAAAAAGAGATGATCAAGTACAAAGGGTTCGGCGTTGCCCCGGCAGAGATTGAAGCATTACTGCTCGAACATCCGGCAGTACTGGACTCCGCAGTAATTGGTGTAGCAGATGATGAAGCGGGCGAGCTCATCAAGGGTCTGGTTGTCCTGCGCAAAGGCCACGAGGCGACTGAAGAAGAGATCATCACCTTTGCCAACGGCAAGCTTGCAGGCTACAAAAAAGTCCACATTATCGAATTTATCGACTCCATCCCCAAGACGGCATCGGGCAAAATTCTGCGCCGCGAATTGAAGGAACGCGAACGCGCTTTACGGCCAGCTGCAGGAGGCCAATAATACGCAACAAAAAAGATAGCACATCTCTTGAAGGTGCAGGGCGATCCTTGCGATCGCCCTGATAGCCGGTGTGTAGTCTCTTCGCACCCAAAGAATTAGATCCCCATTAAGAAGAGTCCTCGCGCCATCGCCTCTCCAGCTAAGGTACAGACAACTACAAGGTAGAGCATACCTGTAGCGGACTGGAATGAGCGATCACGGATCAGTTTCCAGGCCAGCGCGCCCAGCACAAGCGGAATGATAAAGCCCACCAGGATATGCAGCCAGCCAATTGCACCCGTGCTGATCGGTGTGACAACAGGAGCATTAGCAGGTTTCACATTCGTACCTGGCACCGACGTTGGCGTTGCGGGGGCCGTTACAGAAGTTCCGCCAGACGGCTGGTTAACGGGAACGGTGGTCGGACCGGCGGTGATAGTAAAGAGCACCTGGGCGAGAATAGCGACCAGGACCAGCGTAGTGGCAAACTGCAATGGCTTCTCTGAAAGAGCGGGTGTAACCAGGTACCAGTGACCGAGCCACATCGCGGTTAGCACGCCGCCAAGTGCGAAGGCTGCCGCGAAGAAGCCCGCAACAGTAATTGCGCCACCCAGATTGACAGCGGCGAGGGGACGAAAGATCATCGCCATCACAAATAGCATAACCAGGCCGGCTGTGACGGTAGCTGCGCCACTGAGGAGACGCAGAAGACGAACAATAGAGAAACGACTGGACTGCCCTTGAGCCTCCGCCTTAACCTGCTTCACCTTACTATCCACGCCAGCACTACGATCAATCCAGAGAAACACATTATACGGGATCAGCAGCAGGAAAAAGAGCAACAAGGGCAAGGTCAGATAGCCCGTCCAGGCCTTATCGAGCTGTTGATACGTATTGAGCAGTCCCGGGTACGCGAAACCTTGCTGGAACAGATACGTGAGGCCCGTCAAGGCCAGATAAATGAGCCCATAAGAGATAAGAAAGCCACGCTTGACCTCGTTGCGCCAGTCAAGGAAGACCAGCACGCTCACGGAGCCTATGGACACCTCTGTCATAATAATGAACAGAACTAATGGTAACGTCTGTAGCATACGATCCTGTTATCCTTTGATGATGTCAAGTAATGCAAGAGTGGGAAATAGCCCCTTTCACTTCATGAAGATTATACATCTGTTCGCTAGAGGTAACAACTACGCAAAAAAATGATAGGGCGATTCAAACATCCCCGTAGAGGCATGCCTTGCGTGTGCCGAGTGTTATGCCATTGAGGGGAATGTCTCCTCTGTGAGGACACCCGGCACACGCAAGGCATGCCTCTACGGGTCCAACGCGCGCGACTCGTGAACCGCCCTGAAAAAGGGAAGTGATGTTTCTCCGACGCAAAAAAGATGTAAAAAAATAATCCCGCCACCGATAGATGGCGGGACATGAGAGCTTCGTTACTTCTGTCCATAAAAGGTAAATAATGAACCTATGCCGTAAAAATCTTGTTGAAACATCTGTATATCTATCTGTTGTGAAAGCTCTGCAAGTTCGCGGGGAGTTGCGACGTTTGCTGCCATAAAAAACGGTGCTGTTTCATGGATGAGCATTCTGAAATTGTCTCTCCATTGATGATTTGCCTCTGGATGATAAAAGGAGTAGTCAAGCATGCCTGCCTCCCCACGAACCTCTTTGTATCCAAGAGTTGTCAACAGATACCCGAGCCTGGCTGCAACCCCCAGAAAGTTCGGATTCTGCGATGGACTTCTTCTTGTTTCATACATTGCCAGGCATAAAAGCTGGTACAATTTGTTGAGAGCCGATGAGCTGGTATACATCCCTTCCCCTTCAGTCACAACCATATATCCCCCATCTATAAGAAGATCGTAGCAGCGTGTGAGCAGTTCATCCCAGGCATCAGGCAATAACCACCCCGCTGCAAAACGAAGATGGATCAGATCAAACGAGGCAGGACCAAATGGCAATCCTTCAGGGTCAAGGGCATCAGCAAGACCAAAGGAGGCATTGGTCAGCCTTTGAGAGCGGGCTCTGGCATTGGCGTAGTCAACCAGGGTCTTGTTGCAATCAATCCCTGCAACCTCTGCGTCAGGATAGAAAAAAGCCATATCAAGCACCCACCGACCTGCACCACAGCCAATATCTAACACATTGGTAAACGATGTGTTGGCTACATTCCTGGGAAGCAGCCTCGTTGCTTCCTGCACCAGTTGTTCCTGGTGGTCAAGTCGGGCGAGCTCTCCTGGGCTATCGGGATCATTAATATAGGTATTGTTTGTGTCCATGTGAGAGTTCTCCTTATGGGTGTTTGTATGACAGAGGTGCTTTTTCCGGAGTATGGAGTTCTTGTTTCGTCGTCCTCTCCGGCTCAAAGTCATGTATGGTATATGATTGTCCCGTCAGACGAGAAAGCGCGTGAATAATCTTGTGTCTGGTTTCCTGATCGACCTTTGCACCAAGCTCAAATATATACTCGTCTCGCAAAGGAACACCAGCCGTCTCTGCTACTGCTCTGGACGTAAGCCCTGCTTGTCTGCGTACCTGTTGAAAATTCAGATAATGTTTGTCCATTCGTATGCTTCCCAAACCGTGTTGCATGACTCTCTCCTCGTTTTTGTTGTAAATATATGACGAAAATCGCGTAATTAGGCGATGTCACTTCTGCTCACCGTGACACTCCACTCCTTCTTGTCCATTGAGAGTAATCCAGTAATCCAGGTTGGCCTTCAATGCTGTTTCCAGCGCGTACTGTTTCTCCCATGCCTCTCGCGCTTCCCGATCCAACTGGCTCCAGGTTTTAAACGCCATTCCCTGGTGAGCAAGATAGGCAACAAGGTGTTTTCTAAAGGCCTCATGCGGCACTTCAATGATCACATCCCCTTTGTATGCAAAATAGTATGGTACGGATGCACTCCAGCGTAATTTCTCACTCATACTTGTTTCTTTCCTCGTTTTGTGTGCGTGCCGCTTCAACCACATCCCAGGGTCGGTATTTGCTTGCTCCCCACTTGCCCGTTGACAGTGCCTCCTGGATGGTTTTCTGAGCATGCGTGTTTAGGCTCCTTCCGCCTGCTCCATATAGACTTGACAGGTCAAGGCGGTTGCTTGCTCCTTGCCAATATGCTCCGCTAACTGGTCTTCATATTGCCCGATTCGGTGCATCCTGGCTTCGATAAACTGATGTTTGGTGACTCCGACTGCGATCCCCTGGAAACCGTGATGCATCGCCTGAATTTCCAGCTCGATTTGTTCGCGTAGTCGCTGTACTTCGCTTTTTGCCATAATTACTCCTCTTTACGCTATCTACCTTGTTTGACATCGTTCAATATATTAATGATGGATCTCTACACTGTACTCAGGATAAGGTATTTCTTCTCATAAATAAATATCATGTATTGATCTATTATGAGCCATTTCTTTAACATTAGCATAGCCAGCTCGCATAGAAAATAGCTCCCTGAAAGAAAATATGCTACAATGAAGAAAATGCAAGGAACAGGAGTAAGTGTGATGGGATCAGAGAAATGCCAACCAAATGAAGCACTGCGTCATCAACGCTTGCTGCGCGGATGGTCACAAAAAAAAGTCGCAGGGATGCTCGATAGCAGTGTGGTGATGGTCAATCGCTGGGAGTGTGGCAGGAGAAAAACCAGTCCATTCTATCAAGAGAAGCTCTGTGACCTCTTCGGCATGACGGCTGAAGAATTGGGCTTCATGGGCGGGTCACAGACGACGAAAAAGGAAGAGGAAGGACAGACGGACGCTGACAGAGAAAATGGAGCAGAACAGTCCTCTTTACCCCAACAGGATAACAGATTACAAGAAGTTGGAGCGCCCCCTTTACTCTCTCAAGTCCTGGCACAGGATGTAATGACATCAACGTGTGAGCCAAAGGGGATAGATTTGGATACGTCACGTCGTCTCTTACTTCAGGGAACATTAGGGTTAGCTGCAAGTGCAGTTTTCCCTGGACAAGCGTCATTCCTCACCACACCATCTCCACCGGAAATTTTCGGGACTGAGACACTTCATGAGTTCGCACGTGTCCTCAATAAACCGTCAACTCTTGAGGAACATCACCTCTCAGTTTTAGAAGCACAAACAGCTCAGTTATGGAAGTACCGTGATGATGGAATTTTATTACCTAAGGAACTCTATGCTGCAGTGCAGAGGCATTTTCAGCACATGATTCGCCTTTTAGATGGATCACTTCTGCCTAATATACGTACTCGACTCCTGGCAATAGCAAGTAAGACCGTGACCCTTTGTGGAGCACTCCTTTATGATTTAGGAGCATACGAACAAGCAAAAGGGCACCATCACCTAGCAATTCAGGCTGCGGCTCAGGCCACGCAACCAATTCTTCAGGCTATTGCCTATGCCTGGATGAGCTTTAGTTGGATATATGAACAACGGTTTCAGGAGGCTTCCAATACCATCACGCAAGGTCTCTCCATGCTCGCTGATCCTAATGAGGACAGAAGAACCTTTGCCTGGTTAACAGCGATAGCAGCCGAGACCTATGCACATCTCGGAAAATATGATGAGAGCTGTTCGTTGCTGGAGCAAGCCGAAGCTTCTTTGAAAGTAGAGTCTCATCAGCAGCATTTTTATTTGCATCGATTTAGCAGCGCGCAGTTGGGGGGGTTTCGTGGGGTTTGCTATCGGGTGTTATATAATCCGAAAAAACCTGAGACCGTTCCACTCCTTGAGCAAGCTCGTAACACCTTAGAGCAAGCATTGCTTGATTCTTCGGCTTTTGCGCGACAAAAGCACCTCTATCTCGCTGATCTTGCCAGCGTCTATGCTCGGCAAGGGGAAGTCGAAATGGCCTGTGACCTGATAAGGCAAAGTATTGATCTGGTCGATCAGGCGACGCCGAAACATGTGTTGCAGCGCCTGACGGAGATACAACAACTGTTGCATCCTTGGAAAGAAACAATCTACGTCAAAGAACTCGATGGTTTTTTTCGTAAGGTAGGAATTATCTAACCACAAAAAGGATAGAAGTATGACCATGCCTGCACAAGGTGTCCTCTATGTCATTGCCTGCGGCAGTTCCTCTGCAACCCGTATCGTGGAACCTTTTGTCATCCAGGCTCAGGCTATGGGATGGGAGGTATGCGTTATCACAACGCCAATGGGCCGCAAATTCCTCAACATGCCTCGTCTTGCCGAACTCAGCAGCCACCATGTTCGTTTTGAGTATAAAGAACCAGATGAACCGGATTTGTTACCGCCTGCGGATGCACTCGTGGTCTACCCGGCGACGTTTAGGACGATGAATAATTGGGCACATGGTAATAGCGAGACACTCGCTATTGGCTTACTGTGTGAATATACAGGCCGTAGGGCACCCATTGTTGCAGTGCCTTGCTTAGGGAAAGGAAGTGGGCTTGATACCTTTCCTACCTTTCATAAGAGCATAGAAACGTTAAGAGCGTATGATATCACGGTTTTATATGAATTAGAGACATATTACCATAACGAGATACCAGCTCATATAGTGCTTGAAAAACTGCAACAGATAATTCTTCAAAAAAGCAAAGGAGAGGACACAGCGCATCTATATAGGGAAGAGGGGGGTTAGATACCTGGAAGAATAGTGCAGAGGTAAAAAACCTTGATGAACGAGTTTTTGAAACGTTCACGGCCCTCACAAAAATGAAAGTGCAAGTGGAACAAATGGAACGAAACGACGATTTCCCGAACGACCAGGCACGGCGATGGGCCATTGCAAAGATTGTGCAGATGGGTTTGTTTTTCACGCTTGATCCAGAGCTTGAAATAACATTCCCTCCTAAAACTCCTAACACGATAAAGAAACAAAGGAGGATGTTGATAGACACACAGGATTACGAGGCAAGATTACGAGACTATTGGGACAATGGGGTTAACGATACGCTCGAGGAAGCGATGGAGGATATCACTGAGCGTATCTATAATCTTCACGACAATGTTTTATACGTGGGTCGAGGACAAAAAAGGAAAATGCGACGGATGCTGTGCGGGTACAATATCGTCGCAGCTCAGGTGACAGAAGAACAAAAAGAATACCGCTCGTCCCAAACCTATCTTGATAGAGCCATTATCCTGGCAAGAGAGAGTAGATATGCAGATCTTCACGCTACGGCACTGCATCGTCGTCAGGTATCTGCTCTAGATCAAGGACGTTTTGAGGCAGCTCTGCTTGACTATAAAGCTACGTGCAACCTGAAAGTTATTCCCCCACAGTTACGAGGGAAAATTCTGACAGCAGCGGGTGAAACGAAAGCGCATCTTGCTCGTCAGCAAGCAGAGATTGACGAAGCACTGAAGTTACAAAACAAAGCTGAAAGTATGATTGGTAAGGATAACCTGATCGATTTTGGCTATCTGGTCTCCTTTGATGAGGAGAGATTTCTTCTAGACAAGGGAGCAACCTACATGGCCTCACCTGTAAAGAAGTTACGATCTCCTGACAAAGCTCTAAAGTGCTTACCACAAATCTCTACAGAACTTGATCTTTCACGCTGGCAAGCATACCGTCAAGCCTTTAACCACATTATCCAGGCTCGGATACATATCGATCAGGGACTCTATCCTGTTGCTACTGTGCTTGCTGAGGATGCTCTTTCTCTATTAGAGCGTCTCAATTCTAAAGTTCACCTCAACGAGCTTGCGGAAATTTGTGAAACGCTTAAACAAAGTCCGTATGGCAATAGTACTGATGTTGCCATGCTGGAAATAGGGATCATGAGAAACTTGCGTCCTGAGATGTTCAACTAGACCAGCAAGAAGGAGTACTCAACAGGCTCTATCGATAGTGGTAGAGTCTGTTTACCTTTCATATGTAGCTACGACGTATGCACGGTAGTTCGTCTCTCATATACATCCGTAACCTTTATTCTGCTAAAATAAGTGTTTTTCACATATACAGTTCATACGAAGAATAGCTTGTTCTAGCTTGTCTGATACCATAAGATGTTAGCAATTGTATAGAGGATATTCTGTGCAGGCACAACTGTTTGGAACCTCCATGACGCTTTCAGGTTCGTTTAGCTATCTTCCATCAGCCGTCTATAAACCACTGACTCGACTATCTCGAACCGAAGAGAAGCTTCTGAAAGAAAATATGCTATAATGGAGGAAACGTGAGGCATAGGAGTGAGCGTGATGGGATCAGAGAGACACCAACCGAATGAAGCACTGCGTCGGCAACGCTTGCTGCGCGGATGGTCACAAAAAAAGTCGTGGACCTGAATGGGCCTGAGAGAGGAGATTTGGATACATTACGTCGTCTATTACTTCAGGGAACTTTAGGACTGGCTGCGAGTGCCGCATTCTCTGGACAAATGCCGTTCGTCTCCACACGACCTCCATTCGTTTCCGCTCTTGACAAAGAATTTCTATCGAGGTCCGATGCGACCATTAAGTATTGTTGGCAATTATACTACTCTGGTGGTGCTTTTTTAGTGGAGCAATTCCTCCCAACGTTTCTCTCGCAAGTCGTTCCTCTGGCACAGCAACCCTCTCAGTACCAGGAAACTTTAGCAAGTATTACTTCAAGAACGTATCAACTTAGCTGGCTTCTCAATCTGCAACACCAAGATTTTGGGCAAGCGTTTGCATCCACGAAGCAGTCCCTCATCTATGCAGAATTAGCCCAAGACTCAAACTTGCTCTTAGCTTCACTAGTACGTCAAGCTCATACCTTCTTCCATCTCAAAAATCCAACGAAACAATTGTTTTTACACGAAAAAGCGATGCAGTATGTTCAAGATGCTTCACCTCTTCTCCAAAGTTGGCTCTATCTGGTATTGGCAGAATCTCATGCTCACCTTCAGCAGGAAAAAGAGGCAGATCATTTTTTAGGACTCGCACGAGATACGTTTCCAGAAAAACCAGAGCAAGACCCAAACTATTCATATGTCCCTGTAGATCATTTCTGGTTTACTAACCATGAAGTAATGGCTTACTTGCACTTACATCATCCCACAGATGCATGGAATACCCTCACCAAGTTCGATAAAATTGACCCGACTGTCCCCCTCCGTGTTGAATTTACCAATCGCCAGCTTGCAACCCTCTATGCTCTTGGCGATCTACAAGAAGCATGCAGTCATTTTGAGGTTGCAGCACAGGCCGCAAAACAGTCAGGGAGCAGCTTACGCTATAACGAAGTTTGCAATGTGTATGTGAACATGATATCGAAATGGCCTTATGAAGCAAGAGTAAGAAAGCTAGAAGAATTCCTTCGACAATAAAGAGAGGCAGAAGATGATAAATATTGAACGAGTAGATAAGAAACACGAACCACGGTTTGATGAGATACAACAAGATTGGCGCACCTGGGCAAGGAAAAACGGATACAAGGGGAAAAAGCTATCTCTGTAAAACAGAACGATATGAACATCTCTCTTGAGATCTTGGAGAATCCCAAGCAAGAAGATGTGTATCTTCTCTATATTCCCCCTATTCCCAAGACAGTAGGTGGGGAGACATTATATATCATCACCAATCAGGAGCAATTAAACTTTATGGTGGATGCTGCAAAGAAAATGGTAGCAGCAGCGATAGTGATGACTCAAGAAAAGTTGGAGATACGGAGAATCAGATTGAATTAACCTTGTACTCAATGAGGGAGGAGGATGGCCTGTGAATCGTGAAATATTTGGGCAGACCTACCAACTCGCTGAGGAATAAAAAGAGTAGCTGAGAAACTTGCGTCCTGAGATGTTCAACTAGACCAGGAAGAAGGAGTGCACACCAGGCTCTTCTCCGGTCAGATGGGCTGGTCATCTAAACCTAGTGTCTGATGCGCTCGCTCGCATGGTTGTTATCATCAGCGGCTTGAGCTCGCACGTCAGGGGTGACGCAGACGAGATCGCCCTGGAATGCCTCACGCCAGACATAGCCTGTTAGACAGGCATCCGGGCCGTAGGCTGCA
>Ga0137366_10001031_pt1 | contig 19978 bp, 12 predicted proteins | sample SagtaG_8_FD_104938 | JGI IMG/M metagenome (GOLD analysis project Ga0137366, IMG submission 104938) | Vadose zone soil microbial communities from Sagehorn Ranch, Mendocino, California, USA - Sage1_L_60_16 metaG | ecosystem: Environmental > Terrestrial > Soil > Vadose zone | place: USA...
CGAATGGCAACGGACCTCACAGCCGCCCGCCTCCTCACCTATCGCGCGGCCTGGGAGAAGGACCGCGGCGCGGAGCGGGTGACTCTCGAGGCGGCGATGGCCAAGGCCTTCGCAACCGAGGCCGCCCAGCGGATCGTGGACGACGCCGTGCAAATCCTGGGGGGCGTCGGCGTGCTCGCGTCCCACCCGGTGGACCGGCTGTACCGCGCGGTTCGGGCGCTGCGGATCTATGAGGGCACGACGGAGATCCAACACCTCATCGTGGCGGGCCAGCTCCTGAAGCAGGCGCGGGGCGTAGCATGAGGATCGTCGTGGTAGGCGGCGGGCCGGCCGGGCTCTACTTCGCCATCCAGATGAAGCGGGCGGATCCCGCGCACCACGTCACGGTGCTCGAGCGGAACCCGCTGGAGGCGACCTTCGGCTTCGGCGTCGTCTTCTCCGACGCCACGCAGGACACCCTCGCGCAAGCCGATCACGAGACCTACCAGGAGATGGCGCGGCACTTCCATCATTGGGACGACATCGACGTCCACATCAACGACTCGGTCGTCACGTCCACCGGTCACGGGTTCAGCGGGCTGTCGCGGCGCACGCTGCTCGCGATCCTCGGGCGCCGCGCCGAAGCACTCGGCGTGTGCCTCGAGGTCGGGAGGGAGGTCGCGGACGTTCGCGCGCTCCTGGGCGCCGATCTCGTCGTCGCGGCGGACGGCTTCAACAGCGTGGTGCGCCAGCAGTTCGCCGACCGGTTCAACGCGACCGTGGATTGGCGCCCCAACCGCTACGTGTGGCTCGGCACCAACCGCCCCTTCCCCGCGTTCACGTTCTACTTCAAGCGCGATCGCCACGGTCTGTGGCGGGTCCACGCCTACCAGTACGAACCGGGGTGCTCGACGTTCATCGTCGAAGCCACGGACGCTACCTGGCAGGCGGCGGGGATGGACCGCGCCGACGAGGACGCGACGCTCGCGTTCTGCGAAGCGTTGTTCGCAGAGGAGCTGCAGGGTCATCGGCTCCTCAAGAACCGCTCCCAGTGGCGCAACTTCGGCACGCTGCGGAGCGAGCGGTGGCATCACGAGAAGGTCGTGCTGCTGGGGGACGCGGCGCACACCGCCCACTTCTCCGTGGGATCGGGCACGAAACTCGCCATGGAGGATGCCGTCGCCCTGGCGCGCGCGCTCGAGCGCGCGCAGGGGGGTAACGTGCCCGCCGCGCTCGATGCGTACGAGGCCGAGCGGCGACCGGCGGTCGAGAGCCTGCAGCGCGCGGCGCAAGTGAGCCTGCAGTGGTTCGAGGACACCGAGCGCTACATGGATCTCGTGCCGGTCCAGTTCGCCTTCAACCTGCTCACCCGGAGCCTGCGGATCACCCACGACAACTTGAAGCTCCGCGATCCCAGGTTCGTAGGGGAAGTGGACCGCTGGTTCGCCGCACGGATCGCCGAGCAGAGCGGCGTTGACGTCCCCACCAGTCCACCTCCGCCGCCCCTGTTCACGCCGTTTCGGTTGCGGGACCTGCTGTTGGTGAACCGCGTGGTCGTGTCCCCGATGTGCCAGTACTGCGCCGTGGACGGCACCCCCAATGATTGGCACCTGGTCCACCTCGGGGCGCGAGCCCTGGGCGGCGCGGGACTCGTGTTCACGGAGATGACCGACGTCTCACGAGAAGGCCGGATCTCGCCGGGGTGCACCGGCATGTACAAACCGGAGCACGTCGTAGCCTGGAAGCGGATCGTGGACTTCGTGCACGCCAACAGCACCGCGAAAATCGGCCTCCAGCTGGGCCACGCCGGCCGCAAGGGCTCGACTCGCCTCGCCTGGGACGGGATGGACGAGCCCCTCGTCGAGGGCAACTGGGAGATCATCGCCGCCTCCCCCATTCCCTACTTTCCCCACAGCCAGGTCCCCCGCGCCATGGACCGGGCGGATATGGCCGCCGTGCGCGATGACTTCGTGCGGGCGGCGCGCATGGCGGAGGAGGCCGGGTTCGACATCCTCGAGATCCACTTCGCGCACGGCTACCTCCTCGCGAGCTTCATCTCGCCGCTCACGAACCACCGTCGAGACGAGTACGGCGGATCGCTTGGAAACCGGATGCGGTTTCCCCTGGAAGTGTTCGACGCGGTGCGCGCGGTGTGGCCGGAGCCCAAGCCGATCTCGGTGCGCATCTCGGCCGTGGACTGGGCGCCCGGCGGCACGGAACCCGCCGACGCGGTCGAGATCGCCAGGCTCCTCAAGACGCACGGCTGCGACATCGTGGACGTGTCGGCGGGCCAGACGGTGCCCGATGCGAAACCGGTCTACGGGCGCCAGTTTCAGACACCCTTCGCCGACCGCGTGCGCCATGAAGTAGGGATCCCTACGATGGCAGTGGGCAACATTTCGTCCTACACCGACGTGAACACGATTCTGGCGGCGGGGCGCGCCGATCTCTGCGTCCTGGCGCGCGCGCATCTCTGGGATCCCTACTGGACCCGTCACGCCGCTCACGAGATGGGCTACGCGCTGCCCTGGCCGCCGCAGTATTCGACGCTCGACACTTACAAGCCGCGGTTCACATGAGGGTCGCCCGATGGCCGTGAGTTATGCCAGCTATTTGAAGCTCGACGAGCTCTTGGCGCTGCAGCAACCGCGCTCCGCCGGCCCCGAGCACGACGAGATCCTGTTCATCGTCATCCATCAGGTGTACGAGCTGTGGTTCAAGGAGATGCTCCACGAGCTGGGCTATCTCGAGAAGTTGCTGCGCGACAACGACACGCCGCGCGCCTTGCACACGTTGAAGCGGATCCTCACGGTGCTCAAAGTGATGGTGGCGCAAATCGACGTGCTCGAAACCATGACGCCGCTCGAGTTTCTCTCGTTCCGCGACCGGCTCGAGTCCGGGAGCGGGTTCCAGTCGTTCCAGTTCCGGGAGCTCGAATTCGTCCTCGGCACGAAGAACCCCGCAGCCGTCGCCCGCTACCCCGAGGGAAGCGAGGCCCGGCGCCGCCTCCAGGCCAGGTATCGCGAGCCGACGCTGTGGGACGCTTTTCTCGCCTATCTCGCGCGCAACCAGTACCCCGTGCCGGCACCGCTGCTCGCCCGAGACGCGACGCGGCCGCCCGAACAGTCGCACGAGATGCAACAGGTCCTGATCACCGTCTACCGGACCAACCCCGCCGTGGCGTCGGTGTGCGAGCGGCTGGTGGACCTGGACGAGGGGATCATGGAGTGGCGCTATCGGCACGTGAAGATGGTGCAGCGCACCATCGGCACGAAGCGTGGCACCGGCGGATCCGCCGGGGCCGAGTATCTCGAGACGACGCTCAACACACCCGCCTTCCCCGACCTCTGGGCCATCCGCACGGAGCTGTGACGAGGTGACACCGGAGGCGCTGTACGCGAGCCCGAACGCGCTCGCGCCTCATTACCGCCACTTTCGAGTCGCGGACCGATTGCTGCTGACCGGCCACTCGCATCAGGCCTGGCCGGATGTCGGCCTCGAGGCCCAGCAACGCGCCTGGCTCGACGCAGCCGAGTACGCGGACGACAAGTGGGAGCATGCGTTCGCCATGGCAGATCGGGTGCGGGGCGGCTTCGCACGGCTGCTCGACGACTCGGACGGCGCCATCGCCCTGGGAGCGAACACGCACGAGCTGGTCGTACGCTGGCTCTCCGCCCTGCCCCTCGGCCGACGACCCCGCCTCGTAACGACAACCGGAGAGTTTCACACTGTCCGCCGCCAGCTCGACCGCCTGGCCGAGGAAGGGATCGCCGTCGTCAAGCTGCCCTCGCTTCCGGCCGCGACGCTCGCCGAGCGGCTCGCCCGGACCGTGGACGACCGCACGGCGGCCGTGCTCGTCTCAGCCGTGCTGTACGAGAACGCCCACATCGTGCCCGACCTCGCCCGCGTACTCGCGGCGTGCCGCTCGGCGGGCGCGGAGCTGCTGGTGGACGCTTATCACGCGCTCGGCGTCGTGCCGTTCTCGGTCCGGCAAGACGGGTTAGCGGAGGCGTTCGTGGTCGGCGGTGGCTACAAGTATTGTCAGCTGGGCGAAGGCAATTGCTTCCTGCGCATTCCCCGGGACTGCGCCCTGCGCCCGGTGATCACCGGGTGGTTCGCCGAATTCAACGCGCTCAGCGCGGGCGACGCACCGCTTCCCGTCGGGTACGGCCCGGGTGCGGCTCGGTTCGCCGGTGCCACCTATGATCCGACCAGCCATTACCGTGCCGCGCGCGTATTCGACTTCTTCGAGCAACGGGAGCTCGCGCCGGAGTTCTTGCGACAGGTGAGTCAGCATCAGGTGGGGTTCTTGGCCCGCTCGTTCGACGCGCTCGACGCCGACCCGCAGCTCATCACGCGGGACCGCGCCGTGACGCTGCCTGCGCTCGGGGGCTTCCTCGCGCTCCAGTCCGCCCGGGCGGCAGAGCTGTGTCGCCGGTTGCGGGACCGTGGCGTCCTGACTGACTACCGGGCGGACGTGCTGCGACTGGGGCCCGCTCCATATCTATCGGATGCGCAACTGCGCCAGGCCATCCAGGCGCTGGGAAGCGTGATCGGAGAGCTCGGGACGCGTTAGCGCCTGTCGCGGAAGAAATCCTGCAGCAACCGGCCGCACTGCTCCTCCTCCACGCCGCCGATCACCTCCACCCGATGGTTGAGCCGGGGGTGGCGCAGTACGTCCCCCACGCTGCCTCCCATCCCGGCCTTCGGATCGTAAGCTCCGAACACGACTCGGCCGACCTTCGCGAGCACGATCGCGCCCGCGCACTGCGCGCACGGCTCGAGCGTCACATACAGCGTGCAGTCGTTCAATCGATCGGTCTGCAAGAGGGCGAGCGCCTGCTGCACGGCGAGCAGCTCGGCGTGGGCCGTCGGATCACGCCGCTGGACAGTCTCGTTGTGCGCGCGCACGACGACCGTGCCCTCCCGAAGCACTGCGGCGCCCACTGGCACTTCTCCGCTGGACGCCGCCCGGCGAGCCTCTTCCAGCGCCACCTCCAAGCCGGACAGATCGGCAGGGGAAGCGGGGCGGGGCCGCTTCCCGCTTCCCGCATCCCGCCTCCCGGCGCTACGCACGCGCCGGCTCGGTCGCCGCCCCGGCAGGGATCCGCTCGAACGCGAGGTGGTTTCCGTCTTTCGCCCGGTCCACCCGTACCGTGTCGCCTTCCGCGTACTGTCCTTCGAGCACGGCCATGGCGAGCGGGTTTTGCAGCAGTCGCTGGATGGCCCGCTTCAACGGCCGCGCCCCGTAGACGGGGTCGTAGCCCTCCGCCACGACCAGCTGCTTCGCGGCCGGCGTCACCTCGAGGCGGAGCTTGCGCTCGGCCACGAGCCGCTCGACGCGCTTGATCTGGAGATCCACGATCTTCGCGATGTCCTGACTCGAGAGCGGCCGGAAAATGATCACGTCGTCAACCCGGTTCAGGAACTCGGGGCGGAAGGTCTGGCGCAACAGCTCGAGCACCTTGGTCTCGACCTGCTCCCAGTTCTGCGTGCCCATCTCGAGGATATGCTGCGACCCGATGTTCGACGTCATGATGAGGACGGTGTTCCGGAAATCGACCGTGCGGCCCTGCGAGTCGGTGAGCCGCCCATCGTCGAGGATCTGGAGCAGCACGTTGAACACGTCGGGGTGCGCCTTTTCGATCTCGTCGAACAGCACCACCGCGTAGGGACGCCGGCGGATCGCCTCCGTCAGCTGGCCGCCCTCCTCATAGCCGACGTAGCCGGGCGGTGCGCCGAGCATTCGCGCGACGGCGTGCTTCTCCATGTACTCGGACATGTCGAGTCGCACCAGCGCCCTTTCGTCGTCGAACAGGAATTCGGCGAGCGCGCGGGCGGTTTCCGTCTTCCCCACGCCCGTGGGGCCCAGGAAAATGAACGACCCGGTCGGCCGGTTGGGATCCTGCAGCCCGGCGCGCGCCCGGCGCACGGCGTTCGCGACGGCGGCGAGCGCCTCCGGTTGCCCGACCACGCGCCGCTCGAGCTCCGCCTCGAGCCGTGTGAGCCGCTCGCGCTCCGACTCGAGCATCTTCGTGACCGGAATGCCCGTCCACTTGGCGACGATCTCGGCGATGTCTTCGGCGTCGACTTCCTCTTTCAGGTACTTGCCCTTCTTCTGGATCTGGGCCAAGCGCTTATCGGCCTCGGTGATCTCCCGCTCCAGCGCGGGGATCCGGCCGTAGCTGATCTCGGCCGCCTTCTGTAGATCGCCGCGCCGCGTCGCCTGCTCGGCCTCGGTGCGGAGCTGCTCCAGCTGCGCCTTCTTCGCCTGTAGCCCCGTAATGGCGTCCTTCTCCGCCTGCCACTGGGCCTTCATCACTTTGGAGCGCTCGCGCAGCTCGGCAAGCTCCTGCTCGACCTTCGCCCGCCGCTCCTTCGAGGCTTTGTCCTTCTCCTTGGCCAGCGCCGCGAGCTCGATCTCGTGCTGCACGATCTTCCGCTCGACCTCGTCGATCTCCTGTGGCAGCGAGTCGATCTCGATCCGCAGACGGCTCGCGGCCTCGTCCACCAGGTCGATCGCTTTGTCGGGAAGGAAGCGGTCGCCGATGTAGCGATGCGACAGCGTCGCTGCGGCAACCAACGCGTTATCCGTTATGCGGACTCCGTGGTGTACCTCATAACGCTCCTTCAGGCCCCGGAGAATGGCGATCGTGTCCTCGACCGAGGGCTCACCCACGTACACGGGCTGGAAACGCCGCTCGAGCGCGGCGTCCTTCTCGATCTGCTTGCGGTACTCGTCGAGCGTGGTGGCGCCCACGACGTGCAGCTCGCCGCGCGCCAGCGCGGGCTTCAGCATGTTGGAGGCATCCATCGCGCCTTCGGCGGCGCCGGCGCCCACCAACGTGTGCAGCTCGTCGATGAAGACGATGTATTTCCCTGCCGCGCTCGTGATCTCCTTGAGCACGGCCTTGAGCCGCTCTTCGAACTCGCCGCGATACTTGGTGCCGGCGATCAGCGTGCCCAAATCGAGCGCCACGAGGTGCTTGTTGCGCAGCGACTCGGGGACGTCGCCGTTCACGATGCGCTGGGCGAGCCCTTCGACGATCGCCGTCTTGCCGACCCCCGGCTCGCCGATCAGAACGGGGTTGTTCTTGGTGCGCCGGGACAGCACCTGCATCACGCGGCGGATCTCCTCGTCCCGCCCGATCACGGGGTCGACCTTGCCCTTGCGGGCCTGCTCGGTGAGGTCGCGCGTGAAGCGCTCGAGCGCTTGATACTTCTGCTCGGGCTCCTGGTCGGTCACACGGTGCGTGCCGCGCACGCCCTCGAGCGCTGCCATGAGGACGCCGCGATCCACGCCCGCAGCCGAGAGCAGCTGCTTGGCGGTCGTGCCCTTTTCCTCCACCAGGGCGAGCAGCAAATGCTCGGTCGATACGTACGCGTCGCCCAGCGCCTTGGCCTCCTCGTCGGCGCGGTCCAGGACACGCGATACCTCCCGCGACAGCGTGGGCTCGGCCGTCGTGCCCGACTGCTTCGGGAACCGCTCGATCTCACGCTCCGTGTCGGCGCTGAGTTGGGTGACGTTCAAGCCCGCCTTCTGGAGCAGGGGCACCACGATGCCGTCGTCCTGCGAGAGCAGGGCGAGGAAGAGATGCGCATCGTTGATCACGGGATTGCCGCGCGAGCGCGCCAGGGTGCTCGCCTGCTGCAAGGCCTCGGCGGCCTTAACGGTCAAACGTTCGGGTCTAATCATAGTCGCCGGCTCCTGGGGCAACGTCTGTGCCGGGGGAAAATGCCGATTTGGCAGGCGGAAAGTCAAAGGAGAAGAGGGCGGGAGTAGCGGTCCCGCCCTCATTGCCGACCTCCCAGGCCGGCCGACGCGCCCAAGGCCCGGCGCGTCGCCTCCGTTCAGCAACCGAGCACGGCCCGGATCCGCTCGGCCTCGGCGATCAACCAGGTCGCGTCCGTCATCGATATCTTCTTCCCTGCCTGCGCCTGCGTCTCGTTGATGAAGTCTTGCAGCTTCGTGCATGCCGTGGCGACGTCACCCGCGTCTGCCGCAGCGAGGGCTGCGTTGAGCTTCGCGGTAAGGCTCGTCGCGATTCCGGTGGGCAAACCGAGGACCCCTACGCGCTCGGCCAAGTTGGCGAGCTGGGCCGGGGCATCGAGCACCGTGACGCGGAACGTCGCGCGCGCCTGGTTGCCGCTCGGGTCGGTCGCCATACACGTGACGCCAGTCGTCCCGATCGCGAAGCTGCTCCCTGACGGCGGGCTGCAGGTCAAGCTGGCGACGGCGACATTGTCGCTCGCGGTCACGACGTAAGACACGACCGCACCGCTCGGGCTCGTGGCGTTCACCGCGAAGTCTCCGGGCACGGTAAGGGCAGGCGGCTCCTGGTCCGGCCCCAGCAGGTAGCGCCACGCATCGCGCAGCTGCGGCTTGCCGTCCGGGTAGTCGAGGGTCGGCGCGTCAAGCGGTGTGAACTGGTCAGTCGCAACGCTCCCGTGCGCGTTCAAATACGGGTTCAGATCTGTTCCGACGCGGGTCCGCCGTTTGGTCACGAGCATGTGCGTGCCCCCGTAAGGAGGCGAGCTCGCGTCCTCGGACACAGCATCACCGAACTGCTGCATGTCCAACTTCTCCCGCCAACTGGCGAGCGTTAGCTCGCTGAGAGGATCCCGTGTGTGCACCAGTCCGTAGTAGCGGTCGGCAGGCGTCGCGCCCAGGGCGACCCAGTCGGGCGGCTGGCCGGCGGTGTTGGCATCGCGCGGTGCCGCAAACAGGGTAACGCGGTCGACGCGGTGGAGTTTCGCCAGCATTGCCGCCTCGGAGCCCCCGAACGAGAGGCCGCTGATCACGATCTGCGACCAGTTCGGCTCGCCGTTATTCAGGAACTGGGACCACCCTTCATCCGGGTACCACGCGTCCAGGGAATCGAGAAGCTGCGTCAATCGGTTGTCGATGCTGTTCGCGGGGCTGACGTCCACTACAGGGAAGCTCCTGTCGCCACCGTCGATGATGTCCAGACGCACGTTCTCTTCGCAGGTCGGATTCCCGCCGCACAGCGGTTCAATCCCCCAGTCGTTGGGGTACGTCAAGACGATGACGTGGAAGCCGAGCCGAGCTGCCTCCCGGGCCAAGAACTGGAACGAAGCAGGCACTTGGATCGGATTGGCCCCACCGGGCAGATGCACGAGGAGCTTCTCCCCTCGCTCCGCCCCCGGGTAGAGCCAAACGAAATGGTCGCTCAACCACTTGTCGATGTTCCGGTCAGTTGATGCCGGGGGCACTTGGTGCAGTATGAACGGCGCATGTGGCTGAACGGACATCGTGGGTGTCGCGCCGAGCGCCGGACTGTCGTGCGATGGAGCCGCGGCGTCCTGACAGCCAACAAGCACGAGTGTGATCGAGGCAGCGACCAGGGTGCAACGGGCAGCGCGTAACATGGTTCACCTCCGGCAAAGGGAACAGGTTGACAGCACAGGGTGATGCCCGACCGCGGAGGAGATTGTCCGATCGCGACCTCCCGCTACGTGAGCGACGTTGTCGTCGCTGTCATCGTCATCATGCGGTGCCTGCAGCAGGTAGCGCCACGCGTCGCGCAGCAGCGCCGCGCCGGTAACGGGATCGCGCGGCGTGAACAGGTCGCTCGCGGTACTCTGGTGCGAGCACCGGTGCTTGTAGGCGCCCGCCGGCGGCGGTGGGCAGACCTGCGGCTGCAGGTCGGTGATGAGCACGTGCGTCCCGCCGTACGGGGGCACGCTGTGCTCCGGCGCTACGGGGGCCTTCCGCGACGTAGAGGTCCAATTCCGGCAAAACGTCCCGGGTCGATCGGTCCGGGGCGACGAAGCGACCGAGGCATTCATGCCCAGGGAGTCCCAACTGGCGACGATGGAGCGGAAGAACTGGTCGCAATCGTGTGCCAACGCGAAGTAGCGACGCGAGGGCGTCTTGTGAGATGAAATCCAGGCTGGTGCCTGCCCGGCAGGTACGGTGTCGGGCACCGACGAGAACATCACCACACGAGGGACGAGCCGGATCTTCGCGATCATCGCCGCCTCGCCACCCCCCTGCGAGTGTCCGCCGACCGCGATACGGGACCATTCCGGCGCGCCGTTGGCGAGGAACCTCGACCATCCTTGCTCCGGGTGCCACGCGTCCAGGGAATCGAGGAGCTTGGTCAACCGGTTGTCGATGCTGTTCGCTTCGCTGACTGCGAATCCGGCCTGGGCAAGCTCTGGTATGGCGGCGCTCCGGCCGCGGCCATCGATGATGTCCAGGCGAGCGCTCTCATAACAGGCGCTGCCATCCGCGGCGCTGCGAGCCGCGGCCGCGCCGCATAGCGCCACGAGGATCAGGTCGTTCTGATACATCAGGCTGATGACGTGGTATCCGAGCCGGGCCGCCTCCTGTCCGACGAGTTGGAATGTGTCGGGAGCGCTCCGGCCGCTGGGGAGGAACAGGAAGAGCTTGTGGTTCGACCGGGCGGTCGTGTCGAGCCACACGTAGTGGTCGGCGAGCGCGGTGCTGATGGCGGGGTCGGTAGCCTGGGGAGCGACGATGTGCTGCACCAAAGGCGCCTGCTCCGCCTGCCTGGGGGACCTCATCGGCTTCGTGTTCAGCGGACCCGCGGCACCCTCGGGAGCCGTGACATCCTGGCAGCCGACGATCGAGAGACCGATCGAGACAGCGGTGACGGCATAGCGCGCGACGCGTAACATGGGGCACCTCCTGTGGGGCTCCGCCGCGTTGCGGAGCGATTCTCGACACCGTACGTTCGGGTCGACACGCCACTGTAGCGACCCAGTGTGAGCGGGGCGTTACGCTCGCCGTAACGGGGCGATGACGCTGTTCCCCGAGCCTTAGGGCATGCGCGGTGCCGGAAGCGGTGGGTTCCCGTGGTCGAGTTTCGGGTGCTGGGGGGTCTGAACCTCCTCGGGGTTGGCGGGCACGAGCTCAACTCGGTGCTGGCCCAGCCCAAGCGCGTCGCCCTGCTCGCCTACCTCGCCGCCGCCACACCCCGCCGGTTGCACCGGCGCGATTCCCTCGTCGCACTGTTCTGGCCCGAGCTCGACCAGGAGCATGCGCGCGCCGCGCTGCGCCAAGCGCTGCACGGCTTGCGTCATGCGCTCGGTGATGGCGTGCTCGTGAGCCGCGGTGACGACGACGTCGGTCTCCACGCCGACCACATCCGCTGCGACGTCATCGAGTTCGAGCGTGCGACCGAGGCGGGACGACTGGCCGACGCCCTCGACCTCTACCGGGGTGATCTGCTCGAGGGGTTCTTCATCCGCGGCGCGCCGGCGTTCGAGCAGTGGCTCGAGGACGAGCGTGTCCGACTGAAGGTCCTGGCGCTGCGGAGCGCGACCTTGCTGGCCGAGCGCGGCGGCCTCGCCGAATCGGTGCAGTGGGGGCGGCGAGCGCTGCGGATCGCCCCGCTCGACGAGCCGACGTTGCGGCGGCTGATGCAGACGCTCGACCGGCTCGGCGACCGGGCGGGGGCCCTGGAAGCGTACGAAGCATTCGCGAAGCGCCTCACGGCCGAGCTCGAAGCCGATCCCGCACCTGAGACGCGGGCGCTGGCAGGCGCCGTCCGCGAGCGTGTGGCGACTCTCTCCTCAAACGCCACGCAGCTGCCGCCGCTCGAGACGGCCGCGGAGCTCCCCGAAGCCGCCGGCGTCCCCCGCCTTCGCCGCCGCTGGCTCGGCGTCGGGGCGGCGCTGGTCGGTCTGGCCGTCGTCGTTGCTGCACTCACCCTGCGCGCGCGCGCGCCGGCACCGCTCGATGCGAGGCGCGTCCTAGTCGTCCCCTTCGCGAACCGCACCGGTGACCGTACCCTCGATCGCCTCGGGAATCTGGCCGCCGACTGGATCACGCACGGGCTGGCGCTGACCGGGAAGGTCGCGATCGCCGAGCCCGGCTCGATGGTCCTGGGGGGCAGGACCAGCAGCGCCAATCGGTCCACGCAGGCGGGCCAAGAGGCCGACGCTGTGCGGGAGCTGGCCGTTGCGAGCGGCTCGGGACTCGCGGTGTCGGGTTCCATGTACCGCCGCGGCGACGGGATCGAGTTCGACGCGCAGATCACGGACGAGGCGAGCGGGAGGGTCCTGCACAGCCTCGAGCCGGTGCTCGTCGATCCACGCGAGCCCCGCCCGGCGCTCACGACCATGCGGGAGCGCATCATGGCCGCGCTCGCCGAAGCGGTGAACCCGCGGCTGGGCCCGCCGGCGCCGATCGCCGGCCAGCCACCGCGTTATGACGCGTACCTCGCCTTCAGCACCGGCGTCGAGATCTTCTACGGCGGACGGAGGGCACGCGACGCATTGCCTTACTTCCGACGTGCCGCCGCCCTGGACTCGACGTACGCGCTGCCGCTGATCTGGGCGGCTTGGGCCTACAGCGGGACCGCGCTCGATCAATGCGACTCGACCACGGTCATTGCCGGGCGCTTGGCCGGCATGCATCTCGCGCCTCTGGAGCAGATGCAGATCGACCGGGTGATGGCCCGATGCCACGGCGACCTGGCGACGGCGTACGCGCTTGGACGCCAGTTGACCGAAGCGCTTCCCCGCTCGGAGCTGATGTGGGAGCAGCTGGCCCGCGACGCGCTCGACTTCGATCGTCCACGCGAGGCAGTCACGCTTCTCGAGCGATTGCACCCCGACAGCGGCGCCCTCAGCGGACGCGCGGGCTATTACAACTGGCTGACCAACGCCTACCACCTGCTCGGCCAGCACGACCGCGAGCTGGAAGCCGCCCAGCGTGCCCGGCGGCGGTTTCCGAGGAACCTCGCCACCCTCCGGATGGAGCTGCTGGCGCTGGCGGCCCTCGGGCGCGGGCGGGAAGTGAACGCGCGCTTCGACGAGATCAATGCGCTCCCGCCAGACCCGATCCGCCTGCCGGCCCCGGTGATGCGCGAGATCGCGCTCGATCTTGCGGCCCACGGCGACAGCGTCACCGCGCGCGCGGTGCTGGGCCGCACGCTCGCCTGGCATGGGAGCCGGCCGAGAGCGGAGCAAGCGACGGAGCCCTTGCGTTTCGAGCGGGCTCAGACCTACTACGCGGCGGGCCACGGGGACTCCGCGCGTGCGATCGCCACCGACCTGGCTCGCGCACACCCGCAGAACGACCAGTACGCGGGGCTGCTCGGTGCGCTGGCCGCCCAGCGCGGCGACCGCACCGAGGCCGCCCGCATCGACCGGCTGCTGGTCACGCTCGAGCGACCCCTCGGGCGCGGACAGGCCATCTATTGGCGTGCGTGCATCGCGGCGCTCTTAGGCGAGCGCGACAACGCCGTGGACCTGCTCGCGCGGGCCCTCGACGCGGGATACGTGTATCAGGTTCGCTTCCTCGATGCGCACGTGGACCCCAGCTTCGCGGCGCTGCGCGGAACCCCGCGGTTCCAAGAACTGCTGCGTCCCAGGGGATGAGCCCATATCCTCGGTGGCTCGCTATCGAAGCGCTCGTACTGAGCTTGGCTTCTCGTGCGCTCAGCTCGCAGGGGATCACATCCGCTGCGCTTCAAGGAAGCGTCGCCCAGGTTGACGGGACGCCGATGGCCGGCGCCGTCGTCACGGTCACCGCGGCCGCCAGCGGCGCGCGCTGGAAAGTCGTGACCGACGCGGCGGGACGATACTTCGTCGAGAACGTGCAGGTCGGCGGGCCCTACGTGATCGAAGCGAGAGCCGTGGGCTTCAAACCTGCTGGCCAGAACGGCGTCTTGTTGGGGCTGGGCCAGCGCTACCACGCAGATTTCGTGCTCGAGCCGAGTGTCATCGAGCTGCCCCAGGTGACCGTGACCGCGAGGGTGGACCAGGTGCTCAACTCCGGACGCACCGGGCCTGCGCACATCGTCTCCGAGTCGGCGCTGGCCGGTCTGCCGAACCTGGCTCGAGACCTGAGCGTCGCGGCGGCGCTCGACCCCCTCGCCGCGCTGCGGCCGCTCGGGGGCATCTCGATCGGAGGACAGAATCAGGGCTATAACAGCCTCCAGGTCGATGGCGGCGTGAACGCGGACCTGTACCTCGGACGAACGCCTGGTGGCGCGAGTCCGAGCGGCGCGCTCCCCGAAGTAATACCGCACGCGATCTCGTTGGAGACGGTCAGCGAATTCCAGGTGCTCGCCGCGCCGTTCGACGTGCGTCTCGGAAACTTCGCCGGCGGGCTCCTCAACGCCGTGACAAAGTCGGGCACGAACGCTTTCCACGGCTCGGTGTTCGGCTTCCTCCAGGACGGGAGTCTGACGGCGAAGGACGCCGCTGGGAACCGGCCCGACCTCTCCACCTGGCAATTCGGCGGCACCCTGTCCGGTCCGATCGTGCGGGACCGAGTTCATTTCTTCCTTAACGCCGATCTGCAGCGGCGCGTCGTGCCCGACGTCGGATTCCTCGTCGCGGCGGACGCGCGCGGCGGCGCCGACGTGCGCAAGACTGGGGTCTCATACGACAGTGCCCTGAAGTTCCAGCAGATTCTGTACGACACGTACCACCTACAGCCCGGCTCGCTCGGGCCGTCCGACGGGCATCTGCCAGCTCAGGACGTGTTTGCGAAGATGACCATGCAGCTCGGCGCGAACGGGCACCTCGAGCTGTCCCACCACTACGCCCACGGCGATCGGCGGGACTTCATCGATACCGGTCGGGCGAACAACATCTACGCCCTCTCCTCGGTTGCCGGTCGGAGCGTGTCGACCGCCCACACGTCCCGCCTGATCTGGACCACGCTGGTGGGTGGCCGCGCACAGAACGAACTGATCCTGAGCTACGAGCGCCTCCTGGACTCCTGTCGGCCGAACGCGACGTTCCCGCTGATCCAGGTCCGCGTGGGCTCCGGAACCCTGATCGCCGGGCCCAACAGCGTGTGCCCGACCACGGCTGTGGATCAGAACGCCCTCGAGATCACGGAGAACCTGACCATCGGCGCGGGGCGGCACGTCGTAACGCTCGGGTCGCATGGCGAGCTGCTCCACTACGATGATCCCCTGGTGCAGGTGTCCGCCGGTCGATGGACGTTTGACAATCTCGACTCACTTGCGCGGGGAAGCGCGATGCACTACGACCGCGGGCTCGGGAGCTCGACGCAGCCCTCCGGAGCCCACTTTCACGTGTTCGGACTGGGCCTGTACGCACAGGACCGGTGGGCACCGAATGCCCGCCTCACGCTCACCGGCGGTCTCCGCCTCGACGTCCCGTTCCTGCTCGACGCCGTGCCGACCAACCAGGGGCTGGTGGCCGCCCTCGGCTTCGACACGGGACGCCTGCCCACCGGCAATGCGCTGTGGTCGCCCAGGGTCGGTATCAACTACGATCTCTGGGGCGACGGTGCCGCGTTCTTCCGTGGGGGGATCGGCCTGTTCAGCGGCCCGCCGCCGTATCGTTGGCTGGGGAATGCGTACCGCGAGAGCGGCGACGAGGGCGTCGTGTTCTGTAACAAGCCGGAGGGGGTACCGCATTTCGCCCGGGACAGCATGCAGCCGACGGAATGCACAGTGTCACCTGGGACGAGTCCGCGCATCAGCTTCTTCGACCCCGGTCTCAAGCTGCCGCAGAACCTGAAGCTGGCGCTGGGCATTGACCGGCGTTTCCGGTCGGGCGTCGTGGCGACGATCGACTTCCTTTACACGCGTGCGGTCCACCAGATCTATGTGAGCGACGCGAACCTCGGCGCTCCAACCGGCGCGGCCACCGGCGAGGGTGGACGCCCCCTGTACGGCACGATCAGCCCGACCCTTGTGACGAATCCTGCCTGGCGCGATACGTCGTTCGGCGAGAAGGAGATCTATCGCGTGTGGAATCGGGGCGGAGACAACAGCTTCTCCCTCTCGACCCAAGCGCGGAAGCGATTCGGCAAGACGCTCGGGCTGTACGCGGCCTATGCCTACTCCCGGGGGCAAGATCGAATGTCGTGGGTCAACTTCCCGGCCCGGGCGAACTTCACCAACACGCCGCTGGACGGCCCGCTGGACGACCGCCGGCTGCGTCCATCCTTCTTCGAGACGCCCCACAAAGTCGCGGTTGCCGCGACCCTCGAACTGCCGTACCGGCTGCAGTTGACCCTCCTCTACCAGGGTGCGTCGCAGCCGCCATACACCTACGTCATCGAGGGTGACGCCAACGCCGACGGCATCGGCGGGCCGGGGTCGCTCCCGAACGACATCGTGTACGTGCCGCGCCATCGGGCCGACATCTCCATCGACGCCAACGGCAGCACCGCGGGCGTTGGCACTACCGGACAGCAGGACTCGGTCTACGCCGTGCTCGACGCCTTGGTTCAGGGGCAGCAGTGCCTGCGCGAGCAGCGTGGACGGATCATGGCTCGCAACAGCTGCCGGAACGGGTGGCTGAGCTCCTTGAACGCCCGGCTCACTATGACCGTCCCGGTGGCGGGAGGTCAGCACCTCGAGATCACCGCCGACATCTTCAACGTCCCGAACCTGATCAATTCGCGGTGGGGCCGCTACTTCGACACTACGATCGGCCCGTCCGTTCGGATGCTTACGCTCAGGGGATGGGACACGGTGAATGGGCGCGGTATCTACCAGTTCGCGCTGCCGCAGCGCGGCGCGCCAGACGTCGTCGCATCGCGGTGGCGGATCCAGCTCGGAGCGAGATATGGGTTCTAGATAAACGTCGCTACTTCACGACGATCTTTCGCGTGACTCTCTTGCCGTCGATGACCAGCTGGTAGATGTAAACCCCGGACATCGCCTGTTTCCCGGTATTGCCGACGTACCCGTCCCAGTACGCGCTGTAGGCACAGCCCATCGTGGTGGGACAACTGAGCGCAAGGCTGTCGAGCGCCTTGCCCGAGCCCCGAAGTATCGGGATCGCTACGAGCTGGGCGAGCACGTTGTAGATCCGCAGGGACACCACCGGCCGGTGACCCTTGAGGAACAACTCCCCGCTGACCCTGAACGGGATCGTGGTCGCCGGGTTAAACAGATTCGAGCGATTCTGCTGTGGCCCGATTGTGGGAGGCGGGGTCTGACCCAACACCCATCGCGTTCCCCCTTCCACCCCCGCTACCCAAAGCCCGAGCCCCAGCATTGCCCAGGCGTACCGCTTCATGCACCGCTCCTCTTGGCGAACGAGACGTGACCTTGGGACGACTCTCCTTGTGCCGAGTGATACTCGTGCTTCCAGGGCGCTGATCCAAACTACGAGCCGCCTTTCCCGGCTGTCAACCTCGCCAACACCCGGGCATCGCCGGCGCGGCGGGTCACCCCGTGCCGATCCGCCCATTCGAGCAGCGGGATCAAGTACTTGCGCGTGAGCCCGAACCGATCCCGCAGCTCGGCCGGTGTGGCCGAGCCGAGCTCGGTGAGCGCGGCCTCGAGCGCGGCGCGAAACTCGGCGAGGGCGCCCTTCGTCGCGTAGCGCTCGGCGTCGATCGGCTCCGCGGTGCCGTTGCGGGCGAAGTGCGACAGGAGCGCGCGCACGGGAGAGTCGGGAAACTCGCGCTCGAGCTCGGTCACGGTGGGTACCTGCCAGCGCGCATCGGCGAGGCGCCGTGCGAGCTTGTCTCCGGCGTCGGTCGCCCGGGCGTCGAGCGCTGGGCGCCAGCGCGGTTGGCGGGCCACGCTGCCCGCCACCTCGAACTGGCCGCTCTTGATTCCGAACTCAAGCACGGCGTCCGTCACGGCGGACGGCGGCGCCGGCGTCCCCACCGCTGCCCGGAGGGCTTGCAGCGACATCCCTGGATCGAGCGGATGCTCCCCGTGGTAACGCCGGACCACCTCCGCCAGCCGGCCGGCTTCGGCCACCACGGCCTGCCGATCGACGACGGTCTCCGCCGAGGTTATCACCGCCTCCCCGACCTCCGCGATGACTGCCATCACGCGGCCCGGCGACACGCCGAGCCGCACGGCGAGGTGGTCGGCGGCGATCCCCATGAGGCCCGCCTCAGCGGCGAGGACCCCGAGCCGCGCCGCGGGGCCCTGCTCGAGCGTCACCCGGCGCCGCCGCAGGCGGGTGCGCGGTGGGGGGAACGGGTCGAGCACGACGCCTCCACCAATTGTGGTGACCGGCGAGAACGAGCGCAGCACGAACCGGTCTCCGCCGCGCGCCACCACGGGAGTCTCGAGCATGAGGCGCGCGAGGCCCCGCTCGCCGGGGGCGATCGCGGGCGTCTGCACCGCGCGAGCCAGGACCTCGGCGGTGCCGAGGTGGACGCGCAGGCGCGTGCGTGAGGCGACCGCCCTCCGGGTTGTGGGAAGCAGCTCCGCTGCCACATCGATGAGCTTGGTGGCCTGCCAGCCGGACCCGGTGACGGCGACGTGGCCGCGCGCCAGCTCGGTCTTGTCCACGCCCACGAGGGCCAGCGCCGTACGTCGCCCCGGCGCGGCCCGTTCGGCCGTCTGGCCGTGGACCTCGATGGACCGGACCCGCGCCGCGCGACCGAGCGGGAGGAGCTGGACCGCGTCGCCGACCGCGACGCTGCCGCTCCAGGTCGAGCCGGTCACCACGGTTCCGGCCCCGGCCACCGCGAACACCCGATCGATCGGCAGCCGAAATAGGTCGTCGGCCGGGCGCTCGACCAGGTCGCCAGCGACCCGCTGCAAGGCGTGGCGCAGCTGGTCCAGCCCTTCTCCTGTGACCACCGATGTGGCGACTGCCGCCTCCCAGCGCACGCGGCTCGCCCCCAGACGCGTGCTCACCTCGCCCTGCACCAGTTCGAGCCACTCGGCATCCACCAGGTCGCGCTTGGTGATCACGGGAATACCTCGCCGCACGCCGAGCAGCTCGACGATGGCCAGGTGCTCTTCCGTCTGCGGCATGATTCCCTCGTCGGCCGCGATCACCAGCAGGGCGACGTCGATGCCGGTCGCGCCGGCCAGCATGTTCCGGACAAACCCTTCATGCCCGGGGACGTCGACCACGCTCGCCTGGATGGCGTCGGTCAGCGGCAGCGGGGCGAATCCCAGGTCGATGGTGATGCCCCGCCGCTTCTCCTCCTCCCAGCGGTCGGTATCGACGCCGGTGAGCGCCTTCACCAGGGCCGTCTTGCCGTGGTCGATGTGACCGGCGGTCCCGATTACGAAGCGGCGGAGGGGATCGGAGTGCGAATGGCCAAGGGGGGCACCCACGCGTGACGCTCCCAGAAGTCCAGGGCGGAAAGTGAGCCGGCCTCGGCGAGGTGGTAGCGCACGAATCGGGCGACGAGGCGGCGGTGAGCCGCGGCATGCGGCGAATCCAGCGCGGGGAGCTCCACCCGCGGGTCGTTCAGGGCGAGCAGATCGCGGTACGCCTGGGGCGGCAGCCGGCTCGGCGCCTGGTGAGGCGAGGGCGCCTGCATGCAGCGCGGGCAGAACACGCCGCCATCGGCCACGCTGAACAACACCAGCCCGTCGCCCGTCGGCTCGATCGCCGCGCCGTCTCGCACGCACGCCGTGAGCGACGGCTCGAAGCCCAGCACCGCGACGAGCCGCCACATCGACCGCACGGCCGTGGCGTCCGCGCGTTCGGGAGTCGCGGCGGCGAGGGCATCGAGCGCGGCAGTGAGCGTGTCGTAGGCCGCCGGGAGCGGTGCCGGGGGCGCCATCTTGAGCATCACCTCGGCGAGCGCGGCGGCGCCCGCGAACCGGCCGACGTCTCCGGCCAGATCGCGCCGCAGGTTCACGAGGTCGAAGGCGCCGAGGGTGTGCAGCTCGCGCGTCTCGCGGAAGTAGAGCTGGGCCACGCCCTCGCTCAAGAGCTCGAGCCCCGCGCCGAACCGGCTCTTCGGTCGCAGCGCGCCCTTCGCGATGGCGCTCTGTACCCCCAGGTCCCGCGTGGCGAGCCGCACGACCTTGGACGTCTCGCTGTAGCGGTACGTCTGGAGCACCACGGCGGGGGTAGTGACGAGAGACATGGCTAGGGAGTCGCCGCCACCGCGGCGGTTGTTGGGCCGCATCCGACCGTGGCGGTGTGAATCTCGCTGTAATCGGGCGGCGCTGTCAGCACGTGGACGACGCCGCGGATAACGGCACAGGAGAACTCGGGTGTTGCGCTCAAAGCAGCGTCCACGGCATAGACGCGCCCGCGGAGATCGATCGCGAGTCCTGAAACGCCGTGACCG
>Ga0137366_10001035_pt1 | contig 19969 bp, 16 predicted proteins | sample SagtaG_8_FD_104938 | JGI IMG/M metagenome (GOLD analysis project Ga0137366, IMG submission 104938) | Vadose zone soil microbial communities from Sagehorn Ranch, Mendocino, California, USA - Sage1_L_60_16 metaG | ecosystem: Environmental > Terrestrial > Soil > Vadose zone | place: USA...
CCTGGTCGTAAGTGCGAACGCCGTAGCGGTACTCAACGCCGTCTTGGATTTTCTTGTCGACGAAGCCCACACCCGGGCCGGAAAACAGGGAGCGCTCGCTTCGGCTTCCGCGCGCGACACGGCTGATTGCCGCGACATCGTTGGAGCTCGACGACTTCCAGTGGACGATGTTGGCGCCCTCGGTGCTCTGGACGGAAACAGAGCTCAACTGAGGTGCCGTAGCGTCGTATTCGACCGCGAACGAGCTCGATGCGGAGTTCCCGGCATTGTCAGTGCAGCCTCCTGAGACGTTGGCCGCTGCGGCGTCAGGGCCGGAATACTCCAGCGAGGTGCAGCTGGCGATTCCCGAAGTGGCATCTAAGCCGTGCCAGGCGATGGCAAACGCGTGGTTGTACCAGCCATTGTGATCGGGGGCACGCGTTGCGGCCGCCGCGACACCGGTCGGGGGGTCGGCATCGATCTTTATGGGCGTGGTCTGTGCGGTTACCGTTCCCGCGGCGTTCGAGGCCGTGCACGATCGCGTCGTCCCGGCATTCGGGCCGTCGATTTTGACCGTACTGGCGCAGTCAGTGTTGTCGGCGCCAGTCACCGACCAGATGAGCCTGACGTAATTCCCGCCAGCACTCCCCCGATACCAGCCGTTGGTGCCCGCCACCCCGTCGATGCTGTACGAGATCACGGGGAGGTCCGTCGCAGCGCCAACGGCTGTGGGGACGAGGGTGACAAGGACGGCAACGGCGAGAGCGCCTACCGCGAGCGAAGCTCGCACAAACTGGGTAACAAGGCCGCGCGAGGTCCGTGCTCTAGGACCCTCCTGCCATGGCGTCGGACGGCGAGACATGGCTCTCTCCCCGGATTTTGCGAACCTGTCTTGTGTGAGCTTAGCTCTCTAAACGCGTTGTTTCTACTGTTAACGATTCGGAGGCGGGAGGGGTGGGGGCGTGCTGGACCCGGCCCGAGGAGCCATCAGCGGTGTTGGACCGCCACTGCCGGTTGAACTCGACATCGTAGTCGTTCCAGCGCGGGTTGACGAAGTCGTGCTCGGTGCCGGAGGGCTGGGCGGGGGCGGGCTGGCCGAAACCGTTCGCACCGCCAGGATCGGCGTCGTCGACGCGGACGATGACGGCTTCTCGACGGCCGCGTGGGATGTCTTCGTGGGGCTATGCACCCGCGCTTTTGCCGTCGTGGCGCGCTTAGCCGACGTTCGCGCCCGCCGGGTTGAGTTCTTGGCCGTCGGGCTCTTAGCCGTAGCCACCGAGCCTGCGTGCTCCGCGACCGCCTTTGGCGCTGCCCGCGGGAAGCCCTGCACGATCGCGACTGCGGCGCCTACGGCCAGTGCGCCCCCAAGGGCGCCGATCATCGCCCACGACAGCGAAAGCCGGAGGCGTGGAAGCGATGGTGCTTCCCAGCGGCGGGCCGCGCGGGGCAAACCGAGCTCGGCCGCCCAGAACGCGACGCCTCCATAACGGCTTGCGGCGACGTAGAGATCGGTGTGCCCTGCGGACTTGAACTCGCGCGCCGAGGGCCATGCCGGCCGGCCTGCGCAGAAGTGCACCAGCTCTGACCGGATGCGGTCGCTCGTCCAGTGGCGGCGAGACGAATTCGGCTCCCGGACGAGGACATAGCGGGTGGACCGTCCGCCGCCGATCCGTTCGAGGACTCCGGCCTCGACGAGCTCCGCGAGGTCGTAGGCCGCCTGAGAGCGGCTCACCCCGCAGATCTGCTGATATGCCCCGCGAGTCAGCTCCGCTTCATGCCCGTCTTTCAGGACGGCCACCGCCCGCTGCTGTGCGGGCTTGAATTCCTCTCGAGCGGATCGCGGCACCACTCCCCCTGACGGACTCTCAAGTCCAAAGATACCGCACTCCGAGGGCTTATTTGCAAGTTTCGAAGGCCTGCTCCACCTCGCTGCAGATCGCCGAGAGCGATGTGATCAATTGCGGGATCCCGCTCGGATAAGGGGTCGCTTATCGTCGCTCACCCCGCCGTTTAGCGACCGAACACTACACCTGAAACGCTGGATTGCACCCGCGTACGCCGCCAAGAGCCTCGTGACAAGCGGTCTACGCGGCTTCGTCCAATCGCGCGGCGACTACGTCCAATCAATCTCTGTAGACGGAATCTTCGCACTAATCGTCCAAGAAATTATCCGGAGCACTTCTCGAAATAAATTCGACAAATATTTCAAAAATAGCCTTGAAATTCAAGGCGAAAGTGGTAGCGTCCCTTTCGCCCTCGACATGCTCACGACAGGAGCGACATCAGCGACCAAGCGGCCCCAAGGCGGCGTCGGCGCGCGGAAATTCGCCGTCGCGACCCTGTCCATTCTCCTGCTCTTTGCAGGCTTTTTCGCAACGGCGCAGCGAGCGAGCGCCGACACCGGGAACCCACCTTCGGGCGCCACGGGAGCGATGACCGACTCGGCGGCCGGAGTCCCTCCTGGCTCGACGACAGCCATACCCCCACCGGCGGCCGGGAACGACGCTACTGCGGCGCCCGTAGATACCTCACAACCGACGGCGCAAGACGCCGCGACCACGCAGGCAGCCACGGCTGACGCCGCGGCGGCTCAAGCCCAGCAGTCCAACGCTATTGGGGCGACTCGGGCCGACAGCTCCGGCGACGACAGCGCCTCGCAGCAGAATGACGTCTCGGTCGTGGGCGCAGCGGCGAACGCCGCGTCGACAGATCAGACGGCCGGTTCGCCATCGCCTCCCGGGGCGTCCGCCGAAGGAGGCCAGCAAGCCGCGACCGACCAGGCGGCGAATGCCGCCGCCGCAGCGGTCCAGCCGCAGCAGTCGAACGTCGTGATCATCATCAGGATCAACAGCCCGGGCGATGACGCGATCTCTCAGACGAATGTGGTCTCGGTGGTCGGCGTCGCCGCCAACCAGAGTTCGACCAGCCAGAATCCGGCGCCCGCGGGCGTATTGGCGCCTGGGGCGGCCGATTCGCCGCAGTCCTCGTCCGACGCATCGTCGGTGCCGTCGACGGACGGCCAGCCGGTCCAGTCGGGCGGCCAGCCTGCGCAATCGGCCGGCGCGAGGCAGCAGCCGCAGCAGTCGGCGGACGCGGTTCAGCAGCACCGGCAACCGGTGCGTGCCCTCTCGATCCTCGCGTTCGCGGCAAGCTCCAGTGCGAGCCTGGCGACGCCGGAACACAAGGCGACTTCGTCGACTACGTCGGCTAGTCGCCCGCGGGCCGAGGGCGCCGCCGGCCGCAGCGGCGTCTTCGGGCCCAACACCGCCGCGGCCGAAGGTTCGGATCGGGCTTCGGTCGAATCGGACGCCTCCTCGATCCAGGCGGCGCGCCCCCAAGCGCAGCGGGCACAGGGCTCGCGCGTCGCCGCGCTCGGTGCGGTTCGTGACCGTGTTGCAAGCTGGCTCGGCCGGACGGCGGTCGCAACCCATCCGCAACTCCCGGCGGAGAGCGCCCGGGGGATGAGTCTCGGTCTTATGACGCTGACGGCGCTGCTTGTCGGCTTGCTTGGTTGGGCCGCGTTGAACTGGCCAGTGTTTCGGCGCCGATGACCGGCGCCGGCAAGGCTGTCCTCTTCTTCGCCGCGTTCGCAGCCGCAATCGTTCTCGGTGCTGGGCCGAGGATCGTTTCGGCGCAAGCTGCGGGACCGCCGCAACCCCCAGACCTTGCAGCAGGAATCACCGAATATGCGAATGCAGAGGTCGACGCCGCGATGGCCGAGTCGGCCGCCGTCGTCTCCCAGGTCACTGACGTCGAGCTCCCGTCGGCTGCTCCTACACGAACCGCTGGTGTCCAGACAACGTCGGCATCCACAGCTGATCCTCCGACCGCCGTCGGGGCCGGTCCCATTGAGCTCCTTGTCACAACGGAGCCGATCCCGCCTGTGCCGCTCGCGGGCGGTGCCGGCTCGCCGCTGAACATCGGACCCGTTGTCCAGCACGACCTCGAGCGGTCGGCACAGAAATCGAGGCCGAAAGCCGTTACCCGCGCGTCGCGCTCGACAGTCAGCCGCAGCGCGTTTCTTCGGGTCGAGCTCCGGACGAGTGCAACTGCGACGGCGGAGACGAGCTCGAGCTCTGCCCGCACGATGGCCCGGTCGACCGTCCACTCGTCCGAGCAGAGCTCCGGGTCGAGCGGGCGGTCGCAGCGGCCCGCTGTCCCAAGAGCTCCCCTCCCCTTTCCTCCGTTCCCGCCCAATGCACCCGCTCCGAATTCCGGGGCGTCGCAGACGGGTGGCAGCGGAGGGCAAGGAGCCTTGCTCATCTTTTTCGTCCCACTCGCTGCCCTAGTCATTTTCGGCATCCACCGTCTGCTTCGGAAGGTCCACTGGTCGGACCTTCGGATGCCGAGGCGAGGCGCAGCCCTCCCGTGGCGGCCCGGCTGAACCTGCCTCAGCCGGCTTTTCGACGCGCTGGACAAGCAGCGCGTGTCGCATAGACCCAACAACACGGGAGAGATCAGATGAAATCCAAGCTACTTGCCGTAGTCGCGGTGGTGGGCGCCCTTGCCTGGGCGGTGCCGCCGGCGATGGCGGACAGCGGAGGCGGAGGCGCCGGCGCATTACAGGCCGGGGTCCAGAGTGCCTCAACCGAGCAAGGCGCGGGCGCGGCTGCGATCAGCAACCAGAACGCGGTCAACGCCAACACGCCCGTAAACGTCGCCGGCGGGAACGTCACCTCGGGCCCAAGCTCGGCCAACCAGGCCGCCAACTCGGAGGCCGAGGCGAACTCGTCGAACGACGCTGACACGACCCAGAAGCAGGATCAAACGCAGAACGTCGGAGGCGGCTCTTGCTCAGCCGGCTGCGGCGGTCCGGGTGGCGCCCAGATCGGGGCGCAGCTCGCAGACACGTCTCAGAATGCAGATGCCACGGCCGCGAGCGACCAGAACGCGGTTAACGCCAACGTGCCGGTGAACGTCGCCGGCGGCAACATCACCTCGGGCCCGAGCTCCGCCAACCAGACGGCCAACTCGGAGGCCGAGGCGAATGCGTCCAACGACGCCGACACCACGCAGAAGCAGACACAGACCCAGAACGTCGACGGCTCTTCCTGCAAGGTTGGCTGTGGCGGTCCCGGTGCAGCGCAGCTCGGGATCCAGGCGGCCAACACTGAGCAGGACGCGAAATCGGCGGCGATCTCTAAGCAGAACGCCGTCAACGCGAACGTGCCCGTCAACGTCGCCGGTGGGAACATCACCTCGGGCCCGAGCTCCGCGAATCAACTTGCGAACTCGGAGGCCGAGGCGAACTCGTCGAACGACGCCGACACGACCCAAAAGCAGGACCAGACCCAGAACGTCGGGGGCACCTCGTCCTGTAAGGCTGGTTGTGGCGGCGCCGGCGGCTTCCAGGCCGGCGTGCAACTGGCAAACACGTCGCAGTGGGCGGGTTCGCTTGCCGTGAGCAAGCAGAACACCGTCAACGCGAACGTGCCCGTCAACGTCGCGGGCGGCGACATCACCTCGGGCCCGAGCTCGGCCAACCAGGCCGCTAACTCGGAGGCCGAGGCGAACTCGTCGAACGATGCCGACACGACCCAAAAGCAGGACCAGACCCAGAACGTCGGGGGCAGCTCGTCCTGCTTCTTCGGCTGTGGCGGTGCCGGCGGAGCACAAATCGGCGTCCAGAAGGCCGACACCGAGCAATGGGCAGGAGCGGCGGCGATCAGCAAGCAGAACGCCGTCAACGCCAACACTCCGGTGAACATCGCCGGCGGGAACATCACCTCCGGCCCGAGCTCGGCGAATCAGTGGGCCAACTCGGAGGCCGAGGCGAACGCGTCGAACGACGCCGACACGACCCAGAAGCAGGACCAGACCCAGAATGTCGGGGGCAACTCGTCCTGCTTGGCGGGTTGTGGCGGCGCTGGCGGTTTCCAGCTGGGGATCCAGAAGGCGGACACCCAGCAGTGGGCCGGCGCGTTCGCACTCAGCGATCAGAACGCCGTCAACGCGAACGCTCCTGCGAACGTGGCCGGTGGGAACATCACCTCAGGTCCGAGCTCGGCGAACCAGTGGGCCAACTCGGAGGCCGAGGCGAAAGCGTCCAACGACGCCGACACCACGCAGAAGCAAAAGCAGTACCAGACGGTCGGCGGCAACTCGTCCTGCTACTTCGGCTGTGGCGGTCCCGGTGGAGCGCAGATCGGGATCCAGAAGGCCGAGACGGAGCAGGGTGCGTTCGCCGTGGGGCTGAGCCTCCAGAACGCCGTCAACAGCAACACGCCTCACTCGGTCGCCGGCGGGAACATCTACTCCGGCCCGAGCTCGGCGAACCAATGGGCGAACTCCGAGGCCGAGGGCAAGGCGTCCAACGACGCGGACACCTTCCAGTGGGCTTCGCAGTACCAGAAGGTCGGGTGATGCGCTGACGAAAAGACGGGGAGAGGGACGGAGGAGTGGGCTACGGCCCACTCCTCCGGTCTTTTCCGCTAGGAGCCCCGGCCCCAGCCACTCCTTGCCGCTCGTAGACCTCCTTCTTCCAGAGGGCGACTCGGCATGGAGTGCTGCTCCGAGGCCCGTTAAGCACTAGCGAGTCCTGGCCCCGGTTTTGCATCCCAATCGAATGCCACGAAGGCGGAAGGCACTGCAACCGCCCCGGAAACGTTGGTCGACAGCTCAAGGGTCGAAGCCCCGCGCGCAACCTGAGGCGTACTTCCACGCGCAGAAGGAGGCCCCTCGCGGAAGCGATCGAGGAATCCGCGCTCCGTAAACCGCCGCGGTTGCCTGCGCGAGAGGGGCTGCGTAATGTGAGTGAGCGCCCGATGCGGCAAGACGAACAGACCTGATGGAGATCGTTCCCTATTCCAGCGCTCATCGCGATGCGATCGAGCGGATGAACATGACCCTTCAAGCAGCGGGAAGCGAGTGGCAGTTTCCGCCCGAGGAGCGTCCTGCGAACGCGGACCAGCTCCCGGTCTGGATGGAGAGCTTCATTGCGGTGGACCGCGATGCCGCCTACGGCGGCTACTTACTGAAGCATCAGCAATTCTTCGCAGGCGGGCGTCCGCTAGAGGTGGGCGACTTGCAGATGCCGCTCTCGATGGGCCAGATCGACGGTTCCTACGCGCACGTCTCCGCAGCTCTGCTCATCGACGTGCTTCGTCGCAGCCCTGTTTGCTACGCGCTCGGCCTCGGCTCCGAGGAGACCCAGTTCGCGAAGCTCCTCGGCGCCGCCGGCTGGGAGTACCGGCCGGTCCCGTTCTACTTCAGCGTCAAGACAGCGAATCGCTTCGCTCGCAACATCAGTCTCCCGCCCGACAGATCGCGGCTCCAGCAGCTGCTGAGGTTGCTCGGGCGACTGCGGCTCGCCGGGCTTGCACTCCGGCTGCGTCGGGCGCTGGGCTCGCGCCGAAGCACCGAGCGCGCCCCGTACACCAACGTGCGTGAGCTCCCGCGCTTCGACGGCACCGCGAACGAGCTCTTCAAGGCACACGCACCTGATTACTCGCTCGTAGGAGACCGTCGCCTCTCCGTCCTGAACTCCCTCTACCCGGAAAGCGACGAGCGTTGCCTCCGCATCGTGGTCGAGCGTGACGGCCGTGCCATCGGCTGGGCGCTCTTGCTCGACACGGTGATGCACGATCACAAGTACTTCGGCGACATGCGCGTCGGAACCTTGGCGGACTGCTTTGCGGCGCCCGAGCACGCCCCGGCCGTCGTCGCCGCCGCAGACGACGCTCTGACCGCCCGCGGCGTCGACCTCGTCGTCTCAAACCAGCTCCATCCCGCATGGTGCGGTGCGCTGGAGGGCGCGGGGTATGAGCTTGGGCCGTCCAACTTCTTCTTCTACTCTTCGGAGGCGCTCAGAGAGGCCCTGTCCGCACAGCCGGAGTGGGAGAACGGGATCCACATGAACCGAGGCGACGGAGAGGGGCCGGGCAGCCTCTAGGCACCCCGCAAGAAGGCCATGTACCTGCCAGACGAATTCGACTACATCAGGCTGATGGGGCTCGGCAGAGACCATTCGGAGACGGACGACGGCTCTCGAGTGGCCGTCCTCGGCTTCTGCACCACTGACTACTACGCGGCCGTGCTGCGAGGCCTCGGACGAGCGGGAGGCTTTCCGATCGTCACGTACGAGCCGGAATACAACACCGTCCACCAGACGGTTCTCGACGTCCAGTCTCCGCTCTACTCCTTCCAACCGGACTTCGTCGTTTTCCTGACCGCGGTCCAGGCCCTCAGGAATGTGCTGCTGTCGGCGGACGTCTCGAATCGGGCCCGGGTCGCCGACGACGAGGGGGAGCAGTTCGTCTCGCTCATCAGGCAGGCCGCCAGCATCCCCGGCGTCACTGTCGTCGTGAACGAGTTTGTCGTTCCGTACGAACGCGCCTGGGGCAACTTCAGCTCCCGTGTGGACGACTCGCTGCCCAATGTCGTAAAACGGATCAACGAGCGGTTGCGGGCCGTCGCCGCCGAAACCGGAAACGTCTACACGGTCGACTGCGATCACATCGCCTCCTGGCACGGTAAGCGCTCCTGGTTCGACGAGCGCCTCTGGTTTTACAGCAGGAGCTTTTGCCACCCCGAGGCGCTCCCCCAGGTCGCGGGCCAGGCGATCGACGTCTTCCGCGCCGTGAAGGGAAAGAGCATCAAGTGCGTAGCCGTCGACCTGGACAACGTCCTCTGGGGAGGCGTCATCGCCGACGATGGGCTAGAGGGGATCCGGCTTGGGGAGCTCGGGGACGGGGAGGCATACGTCCAGCTTCAGCTCTGGCTCAAGGAGCTCCGATCGCGGGGAATCATCCTTGGGGTCTGCAGCAAGAACGACGAGGACAAGGCTCGAGAGCCGTTCCGGCGACACAGGGACATGGTTCTCGCCGAATCGGACATCAGCTGCTTCATCGCGAACTGGGAAAACAAGGCCGACAACCTGCGCGACCTCGCCAAACGGCTCAACATCGGTCTCGACTCGGTCGTGTTCCTTGACGACTCCCCCTTCGAGCGCAACCTCGTGCGGGAGCTCGCATCCGAGGTCTGTGTGCCCGAGCTGCCGCAAGACCCGGCCGACTACGTGCCGTACCTCGAGTCGCTCAACCTGTTCGAGGCAGCCCAATTCAGCGAGGAAGACCGGAAGCGAGCGGACTTCTACCGAGCGAACGTCCTCCGGGAGGACGAGCAGCGGAAGGTCACGAGTGTCGAGGAATACCTTGCCGGGCTCGAGATGGAGGCCGAGTTCGAGCGGTTCGACGACCTGCATCTCCCTCGAATCGCCCAGCTCGTGCAACGCACGAATCAGTTCAACCTAACGACGATTCGACATTCTGCAGAGGAGCTCCGGCAGTTCGCAGACGATCCCGAGTACTTTCCGTACTACGTCACGCTGACCGACCGCTTCGGCGAGAACGGCCTCATCTCGATCGTGATCGGCATGCGGGAAGGGAAGCGAATGGAGCTCGTGACCTGGCTGATGAGCTGCCGCGTGATCTCACGACGGCTTGAAGAGTTCGTGCTCGACCAATTGGTCGAAGTAGCCGGCGAAGCCGGGATCACCGAGCTGAGAGGCACGTACGTACCTACGGCGAAGAACGGCCTCGTGGAGAAGCACTACGAAGTACTCGGCTTCCGACTCGCCGAGGAAGGCCCGGATGGGACCACGACCTGGGTGCACAGCGTCGCCGAACACGTCCCTTCGGGTGCACCGATCAAGAGAAAGGTCCTCCTGCTTGACCCGTGAGGAGCTCTTCCAGGGAATGGAAGAGGTCTTCGAGGAGGTTCTCGGCCGACATGTCGAGCTCCGCGACGAGACGACTGCCGCCGACGTCGAGGGCTGGGACTCCGTCGTCCACGTCATGCTGATCCTGGCGAGCGAGCGGAAGTTCAGCTTGCGGTTCGAGAGTTCGGAGATCGCAAATGCGGCAAACGTCGGCGAGTTCGTGACGCTCCTTCAGACAAAGCTGGCTTAGGCCAGGGGCGTCGCGGTTCCGGCTCCTTCGGTCAGGGCTGCCGGAACGAGGATCTCCGGCCGGCCTGCCGCATCACCGGCCAGTATCCGGCGGACGATCGCGGCCGCCACTTCCTCCTTCTCGGCCGCTCCGCTCCGGCCCATGGGCGTGTTCATGCTGTCGGTCCACATCCTCGGGGCGCGAACGACGATCACCCGGGCAGGGGTCTGACGCGCACAGTAGGCCGCTACTCCCTCGAGAGCCGCCTTCGCCACCACGTAGTGGGGCCAGCCCGCCGGCGGATCATCGAGCGCCGAAGATGACATGACGACGAGCCATCCGTCAGTCGAGAGCAGTTTCAGCGCCTCGGCGAGCGGCACGAGGGCCGTTGCGATGCTCGTGCTCACGAAGTCGAGCGTGGCTTGGGTGGCGTCCGGGTGAAGAATCGTGTCGCCGGGGGGCGGAGCGGCGGAGACCACGACGCCGTCGAGCTCGCCCCCTTCGGCACGGACCGCCTCGAACGCGGCGGCCGTCTGCTCTGCGTTCGCGGCATCGAACTGGAGGAGGCGAATCCGTTCCTGTCCGAACTCGTCCCGGAGCCTCTCCGCCTGCTCGGTGCTCCGCGCGAACCCTGCCCAGACAGTCGCCCCCTGCGTCGAGAGGGCTCCGGCGAGGGCGGCCCCGAGGCCACGGCTGGCTCCCACAACGAGAACCTTCCGACCTTCGAGCAGCGCGGACGGCGGGAGAAAGCGACTGATGCGTTCCCGATCCGGCTCCGGGACCGGCGGCCGCAGGAAGGTGTGCAGCGTCATCTCGGCAGAAGCGCCGCCATCGGATAGAAGAACATCGAGGCTGACGAATCCCATCCGCTCGTCGGCCGTACTGACCGAAACGGTGAGCTCGCCCAAGGCAGACGCGGAGGTGCGGGTGATACGTCCGCCCGCGAAGAGAGCATCCCGGCCGGGGACGAGCATCCCCACCGTGAAGCTCGCCGCCGCGAGCCACGCCAGGACGGCAGCCGGAACATGGCCCGCGCCGAGATCCACAGCCAGGGCCGAGAGCGCCTCAATGTCGGCTGCAAACGGCTGATTGATCGTCACCTCCGCAGCAGTGAGCTCCTCGAGCGTGTACTCGCGCGGCACGGGGGCAGGAGTGGGCCGTTCTAAGCTCGACGGGGAGGGCAGCGGGGCGACAGCCGGATCAACCGTGATTGCGAGGTTCAGTGCAACCCGGCCGCCACCTGCAACTTCGATGCGTACCTTGTCTTCGCTCGCTTCGACGACGTCGACGGTGTAGTCCTCGCCGGGGAAGACCGGCTTCTTGAACTGCATCTCCAGCGCCGATGCGTGGAGTAACGCCTCCTCGTCCGCGCTTCCGAGGGCCGCCGTAGCGACGAGCGCACCGTAGGCGATAGGCCGCCCATACGGGGTGCGGCGGGCAAAACGCTCGTCGATGTGGAGAGGGTTCCGGTCTCCACTCGACTCTGCGAACCGCGAGAGCTGCTCGGCGGTCAAACGAACTCTACGCACCGGGCTAGTGGCTCTCCAGTTCAGCTTGGTCCGACAGCACGCCTCCGCGGAGGCGCTCGTATCCCTTACCGAGGACGGCCTTCGCCGATTTGCGGACGTTCCAGCCGACCCACTCCTGGAGCCACGGCCCCCAATCGCCGGCGGCGATCCGGGAGGCATCGACGGCGGAAGTACCTGTCTTCATCGAGACCCGCCCGACGACCAGGCACCTCCCCACGTGTTGGGTTGTTCGCACTGGCTCCGAGGTGAAGAGGGCGGCGATCCCGGCCTCAGCCGCGGCCCGAGCGACACGCTTCGCGTAGTAGCCCCCAGGGACCGAGGCGGATCGGATCTCCTCGCCGAGGAGATCCGCGAGCGACTCGACACTCGCACGCCATTCTTCCCCCAGCTCAACGTCCGGCAAAGACGACATGCGGGAGGGGTGCGAGGCTGAGTGCGAACCGATGATGTGGCCCATCGTCCGGAGCTCGATGATCGCGGGCGCGTCGAGGAAACCACGTTGACCAATCAAGCCAGTCGTGATGAAGAAGTGCCCAGGCCACTGCCGGCGAGCGAGCTCCTCTCCGGCGGCAAGTGCGCTCGCGCCCCCGTCGTCGAATGTGAGCAGCCAGGCAGCTCTACCGGAGTCGCCTGCCAGGAGGTCGTCCACGACCCCGGGCTCATCGCTCAAGGCCTCCCTCAGCGCGTCGAGGTGCGCTTTGAATCGCGCCCCCGAGAGCTTGTAGCGTGCGGATCCCGCGCCGACAAAACCGCTCTGATCGGGATCGCCGTCGACGATGTCGTGGTACATGAGCGCGTGCGTTCTCATCGTGGAAGACGCTAGCGCAGGGTCGCGGTGAGCGCCGCCGCGGGCCCAGCCCCGGAGCATCCCGATCCCGTACCCCGAGTGGAACGCCGGGAAGACGATGATCACACGAGGCAGGAGCGACCAGGACTCACGCTCTGCTTGAAGCCTACGAACCCCTTCCGAGCCACTCCTCGCCGCCCTCGTAGACCTCCTTCTTCCAGAGCGGCACCGTCTGCTTGAGCGTGTCGATCGCGTCCTTGCATGCGGCGAGCGCGTCCTGCCGGTGCGGGGCTGAGACGGCGATCGCGACGCTCGCCTCGCCGATCTCGACCCGGCCGACGCGGTGGCGGATTGCAACCGCCCAAAGGTCGTAGCGCTGCTCGAGGTCGGACGCGATTTGCGCCATCACGTCCTCGGCCATCTCGGCGTACGCCTCGTACTCGAGGTAGAGCACGGTCCGGCCTCGGGACTCCCGCCGCACGGTGCCGACGAACGTCGCGACCGCCCCGGCGCTCTCGTCGCTGACCTCGTCGACGACCGCCTGGAGCGAGAGCTGCTCCTCCGTGACGCGAAACGCGCCGCCTGAAACAGGCGGGATCAGCGCGACCTCGTCCCCGTCGGCGAGCTCGCGCCCGGCGTCCGCGTACTCGCGGTTGACCGCGTAGAGCAGCCCTTCGGGCTCGTCGCCGAGGTCAAGCGCAGGCCAGACATCGGCGACGCGCGCGACGTCAACCACCTCGCGCTCGGAGTAGCCGGCCCGCTCACGCAGTCCGGCGAAAAGCCGCACCTTGATAGTCACCGCATACCATCTTTCACGATGGCGACCACTGAAGACCGCCGGGAGACCGACTCCGGGATCGAGGTCAAACCGGTCTACACCGAGAAGGACGTCGCCGGTCTCGAGCTCGAGCTGCCGGGCGAGTTTCCGTACACGCGCGGCCCCTACCCGGACATGTACCGCGGCCGGCCCTGGACGATCCGCCAGTACGCGGGCTTCGCTTCGGCCGAGGAGACGAACGCGCGCTTCCGCTACCTCCTCGAGCGCGGGCAGCACGGGCTCTCCGTCGCCTTCGACCTCCCCACCCAGCTCGGCTACGACTCCGACGACGAGCGGGCAGTCGGCGAGGTCGGCCGCACGGGTGTCGCGATCGACTCGCTCGCCGACATGGAGCTGCTCTTCGACGGGATCCCGCTCGGCGAGGTCTCGACCTCGATGACGATCAACGCGCCGGCTTCTTTGCTCCTGCTCCTCTACGAGCTGGTCGGCGAGCAGCAGGGCGTCCCGGGCGAGCGACTCCGCGGCACCGTCCAGAACGACATCCTCAAGGAGTACATCGCGCGCGGGAACTACATCTTCCCGCCGCGGCCCTCGATGCGGCTGACGACCGACCTCTTCGCCTACTGCGCCGAGCGCCTGCCGAGCTGGAACACGATCTCGATCTCCGGCTACCACATCCGCGAAGCAGGCTCGACGGCGGTTCAGGAGCTCGCCTTCACGCTCGCGAACGGGATCGCCTACTGCCAGGCAGCCGTGGACGCCGGGCTCTCACCGGACGAGTTCGGCGAACGGCTCTCCTTCTTCTTCAACGCGCACAACCACTTCTTCCAGGAGGTGGCGAAGTTCCGAGCCGCCCGTCGGCTGTGGGCCCGGATCATGCGCGAGCGCTTCGGCGCCGAGAACCCGAAGGCGCAGGCGCTTCGCTTCCACGCCCAGACCGGCGGCTCGACGCTGACCGCGCAGCAGCCGGAGAACAACATCGCGCGCGTGACCGTCCAGGCGCTGTCTGCGATCTGCGGCGGCGCCCAGTCGATCCACACAAACGGGTTCGACGAGGCTCTTGCGCTGCCGACCGAGAACTCGGTCCGGATCGCGCTCCGCACGCAGCAGATCCTCGCCCACGAGGGAGGCGGTACCGATACGGCCGACCCGCTCGGTGGCGCGTACTTCATCGAGGAACTGACGAACGAGCTCGAGCAGCGTGCCCGCGAGCTGATCGAGCGGGTCGACGAGCTCGGCGGGGCGGTCGCCGCGGTCGAGCAGGGCTTTGTCCAGAGCGAGATCGAGCAGGCCGCCTTCGCGTACACGCAGCAGGTCGAAGCGGGGGAGAAGGTGATCGTCGGCGTCAACAAGTACGCCGAGGCCGATTCCGAGGAAATCGAGTTGCACCGCCTGGACCCGGAAGCCGAGCGGCGGCAGCTCGAGCGGACGGCGCGGGTGCGCGCGGAGCGGAACGCCGACGAAGCCGAGGCCGCGCTCGAGCGCGTCCGCGAGACCGCCCGGGGCGAGGCCAACCTCCTCCCGCCGATGCGCGACGCGCTGCGCGCGCGCTGCACGGTCGGCGAGATCTGCAACGGCCTCCGCGAGGAGTTCGGCATGTACGACGCCCAGCGGGCGTAGAAACAGTGAACTCGCAAGCGGCGAGAATGCGGGAGTGCGGATCCTGCTTGTCTCGCAGATGTATCCCGGCGACTCCGAGCCCGACTACGGCGTCTTCGTGCGCGGCCTCGAGCAGGCGCTCACGGCTCGCGGGCACACGATCGAGCGCGCCGTGCTGACCAGCCGCCAGGGCGGCAAGGCAAAGTACGCCCGGCTCGCGAGCCGCTCGATCTTCGCCGCCCGCCGTCTGCGCCCCGACGTCGTCTACGCACACTTTCTCGTCCCGACAGGGCTGCTCGCCGGCCTTGCCTCGCGCGCGCCCCTGGTCGTGACCGCGCATGGCCAGGACGTTGCCAACATCGGTTCGATTCCAGGGGTCCGCACGACCACGACCACGGTCGTGAAGCGCGCCAGCGCAGTGATCGCCGTCTCCGACTACCTGCGGCGCGAGCTCGAAGCGAAGGTCCCGGCCGCACGCGGCAAGACCCAGGTCGTCGACAGCGGCGTCGACCTGAAGCGCTTCCGCCCGTCGCCGCCTCCCGACGGTCCACCGGCCTACCTCTGTGTCGGCTCGCTGACCGAGCGCAAGAACGTGATCCGGCTGGCACGCGCGTTCGAGCGCCTCGGCCAAGGCACGCTGACCTTCGCCGGCGACGGGCCGCTACGCAGCGAGCTCGAGGGGGGCGAGGACGTTCGCCTGCTCGGCGCGGTCGCCTACGAGCGAGTCCCGGGGCTGATCGCCGAGTCCCACGTCGTCTGCCAGCCGAGCCTGATCGAGCCGTTCGGCCAGGCGCTGCTCGAGGGAATGGCCTGCGGCCGGTCCGTCGTCGGGACGACAGTCGGCGGCCCGCCGGAGTTCGTGCCGGCGGAGGCCGGAATTCTCGTCGACCCGCTCGATGAGCTGGCGATCACGGCGGCCCTGCGAGAGGCAGCTCAGTTGCCGCGTCCCAACCCTGCGGCACGTGCCGCGGCCGAACGGCACGACGTCAACGAGCAGGCGCGCCGGGTGGAGGAGATCCTCCTTCGAGTTGCTGAAGATCCGCAAGCCGGATCTCAACCAGAGGTCTGACCGAATCCTCGAGCCCGGCCTCCCGGGCGACCGCGAGAGCCTGCTCGTAGCTCTCCCTTACCTTGGCCGGATCGACTCCCTGCTTGAGACGATTGTCACCCGTGACCAGTAGCTTTTGGATTCGCTGGTGCGCGTCGTCGGCTTGCACGAGCGGAGCCTAGCTGCGCACATTTTCGTTTAAAGAGACGATGAAAGCCGCCGCCGCAAAGCTTGAAAGCCCGATTCGCGTCCTGATCGTGGACGACCATCGGCTGTTCGCCGAGGCGCTCGAGGCGATCCTGGCCGGCGAGAGCAGCATCGAGGTCGTCGGCCGCGCGCGCAACGGTGCGGAGGCGGTCGAGCTGACGCTGGAGCTCGAGCCGGACATCGTCCTGATGGACATCAGCATGCCGGTGATGGACGGAGTCGAAGCGACTCGGCGGATCCGCGAGGCGCGGCCGGATGCCTGCGTGTTGATGCTCACCGGCTCGAACGCCGCTGCCGACGTCGACCGCTCGCGTGACGCCGGCGCGGCCGGCTACGTGACGAAGGATCGGATCGCCTCGCAGCTCGTCGAGGCGATCGTCGAGGCCGCAAGCCGCTAATCACAAATCGCGTCGGCTATCCTGACCCCGCGATGTTGCAGGTCCTCGCGGTCATTCACGTCATCCTCTCGATCGCCCTGGTGGTGCTGATCCTGCTGCACTCGGGGCGCGACACGGGCTTCGGCGGCATGGGCTTCACGCCGGCCTCGCAGGGCGGCACGCACATAGTCGAGCGCAACCTGACCCGTCTCACGGTCGTGATCGGGATCCTCTTCTTCGCGAACACGATCGCGCTCTTCCACGAGCTGAAGTAGCGAGCTAAATCCCCGGCGGGCCGCCGTTTCCGGTCACGCCGAACCGCGCTGTCGCGAGCGCCGGCACGAGGGCGCCGTAGGCGAATCGCTCGTCGTAGAAGGCCGCTTGGTTCGTAAGCGTCGTCTCGCGGGTGAGGCCCGGCACGTGGGCGAGCACGTCGGGCACGGCGACCGTGAACCGGAGGTTGACGAGCGGCTCGGCGAGCTTCCCGTCGCGGATGCGGAAGGTCCCGTCGCGGGTCATGCCGGTGAGGATTCCCTGGCGAGGCTCGACGATGCCCAGGTAGTGCAGGCGCGTGATGTAGACGCCGTCGCCGACGAGCTCGACCAGCTCGTCGACCGACTCGGCCTCGCCGCCAGCCAGCGCGAGCGCGAACGGGAGCGGTCCCCAGCGGCGGAAGGCCGGTGGCGCGGCGTGGCCGGTCGAGCGTTGCGAGTCGCCCGCCCGCGCAGCGCTGGCCGAGTCCCAGACCGCACTGCGCAGGACGCCGTTCTCGACCAGCGCGACACGCTGCTTGGGGACGCCCTCGAAGTCGAACCCCCTGGGCAGGCCGCGCGGGTCGAGCGCGTCGTCGGCGATCGAGACCTTCTCGTCGAAATGGCGCTCGCCGAGCTTGCCGCCGAGGTAGCTTCGCTCCTCGAGCAGCGCCAGCCCGCTGAAGGTGTCGAAGGCGAAGTACTGCAGCAGCTCGCCCACCGCATACGGTCCGAGGACCGCCCGGTACGTCCCCGGCGGCAGCTCATCCGCGTTGGCCGTCCGGCCCGCGAGCTCGGCGGCTTCACGTGCGACCGCGGCGGGATCGACGTCTCGAACCGCCCACGAGGTCTGCTCCGCGTAGCCCGAGGCGCCGTCGGTTGCGGCGAGCGCCAGGGTCACGGCGTCCGTGGACGTCTGTTCGCCGGCAAACCCGGCCGAGGTGACGACCGCAACGGTTGCCGTGCCGCTCGTGAAGAACCCGTAGACCGGGATGTCGCCGGCCCCGGCGATCGCATCAGCGGCTAACCGAGCCTGGTCGGCGGGTCCGAGGGCGGCGGTCTCCTCGTCGTTGCTGTCCACGTCGGGGAGCTGCGAGGCGCCGGCCAGCGCGGGCAGATCCGGATCTTCGGGCGAAGCTTCGGCGGCCTCGCCCGCCCGGAGCGCGAGCTCGCGGAGGCCCTCGTCGTCGACCAGGTTGGCAGCGGCCGTGCCGACGCGGTTCCCGCGGATCACGCGCAGGAAGACGCTGACGTTCTCGATCAGCGTCGGCTGGTGCACCTCCGATCCGGCAAATCGCGCGAAGCCCGAGTGCTCGGTCTGGACGACCGCTTCGGCGCCGTCGCCCTCCGCCGCGGCGACTGCCCGCTCGGCGAGGTCGATCGCGCTCGTCACGACGGCGCCACGCCGACCTGGACGTTCCGAAATCGCGCCGGCGCGGCTCCGTGGCTGACGTGCGCGTGCTGGCCAGGCTGCCCCTTGCCGCAGTTGGTCAAGCCGTAGAGCACCCAGGTCTCAGGCCCGCCGACCGCGTCGAGCGAGCCCCAGAAGACCGGTGTCACGCCGGTGTACGTCGCGTCTCGCAGCATCCGTCCCCGCTTCCCGTGCTTGATCTCCCAGGCAACCTGCGTTCCGAACTGGAAGTTGAGGCGCTTGTCGTCGATCGACCAGGACTTGTTCGTCTCGAGGTAGATCCCGTCGTCGACGTCGGCGAGCAGGTCGTCGAGGGTTCCTTCGCGCGGTTCGAGATGGAGGTTGGTCATCCGGACGAGCGGCATCCGGCTCCAACCGTCGGCGCGCATCGAGCCGCCGCCTCCGTTGCCGAGCTTCGCCGCCGTCTCGCGTGAGGTCAGAAAGCCGGTCAGAACACCGTGTTCGACGATCGGCGTCCGCGCGGCGGGAACGCCTTCGTCGTCGTAGCCGAACGTTCCCAGGCCCCCGGGCGTCGTCGGGTCGGCAGTGATGTTCATCAACTCGGAGCCGTAACGCAGCGAACCCAGATCTCCCGCGTGGAGGAAGCTCGTGCCGGCGTACGCGGCCTCCGTGCCGTAGATGCGGTCGAGCTCGGTCGGGTGGCCCGTCGACTCATGTACCTGGAGCGCCACTTGGTCGGAGTCGAGCACGACCGTCGTCGTCGCCGCTGGGCAGATAGGTGCGCTGAGCAGGGCAGCCGCTTGCTCGCCGATCCGCGGAGCCTCACGCTCCAGCCCGAGCCCGAGCACGTACTCCCAGCCGGCGCCGGCGCTCGAACCTCCGTGCTGGCTCGGGTAGCTCCGGATCTGCGAGATCTCGCCGTCGGCCGCCGTCGCTTCAATCCCACCCCCGCACTCGACGAGATCCTGGTCGACTGCGGTGCCGTCCGACGAGACGAGCACCTTCCGTTCGCGCATCGCCCGCACGAAGGCTGTCGTCACCTTGACCGCCGAGTTCTGGACCGCCTCCTCCGCGGTTAGGCAGAGCGCGATCTTGTCGCCGAGTGGGATGTCGATCGGATCCTGTTCCCGCGGCGTTCGGTAGTCCCCCTGGACGGGTTCGACCGGCGCGAGCGCGCGCTCGTGCTTGCCCGGCGCGGCCTTCGCGAACGACGTGGCGCGCTCGGCTGCGTCCCGCGCCCCGGTCTCGTCGAGTCGCCGGTCACAGGCGAAGCCCCAGGCGCCGTCGACGAGGACACGCACGCCGATCCCCTCGCTCTCGATGTCGTCGACCTGGTCGACGCGCCGGTTCTTCGTCGCGACCAGCTGCGACCGCCGAACGACCGCGCGGGCGTCCCCGTAGGACGCGCCTCCGGCAAGCGCCGCGGCGACAGCTTCTTCGCAGAGCGCTCGCACGCTCAGAACACTAATGCCGGAGGCGCGGAAGCCGTCGCTAGAATCCCCCGCGCGCGCTGGTGGCGGAATTGGTAGACGCGCAAGGTTGAGGGCCTTGTGGGGTTAACACCCCGTGGAGGTTCAAGTCCTCTCCAGCGCACTGTCCCTGGGGACGCGTTGGGTCAACGTCTCTCTTCGGCGGGGTTTAGCGGCCTTGCCGCACAGGTCGGCAAGGCCTTAGACGGGCATCACAAGCGATGCCCTTGCAGCGCATCAAAGCCTTGTTCATAAATCTGTTGCCATCAGCGTTGGTGGGCGGTGGGGGTGCAGTCATTCGGTACCGCCTTTGGACGGGTCGGAGCTGCAATCGCTGACACCAAAGAGAAGAGCCGCCCGGTTGGGGCGACTCTTCTGAGTGTGCGAGAAGGTCTACGTACTACTTCGTGTGCGCGACTACGCACTTCGCGAACGCGTTCGGTCGGGTGCCGTACGTGTTGCTGAAGCTCGTCGGGTTTGTGTTCCGCATGCTGCGGCAGGTCTTTGACGCTGTCGTCAGCGACGCCTTGAGCTTCGCCGTCGCCGTCCCAAGCTTCTGCGCCACGCAGTTGCCGAACGCGTTGCTCAGGTCGGTGTTCGTCCCGTAGAACTGGGCGAACGTTTTGCCTCCATGCGAGTCGGCGAAGCTCGAGTCATTGAGCTCGCTCAGGCACGCCGAGGCGGCG
>Ga0137366_10001039_pt1 | contig 19963 bp, 18 predicted proteins | sample SagtaG_8_FD_104938 | JGI IMG/M metagenome (GOLD analysis project Ga0137366, IMG submission 104938) | Vadose zone soil microbial communities from Sagehorn Ranch, Mendocino, California, USA - Sage1_L_60_16 metaG | ecosystem: Environmental > Terrestrial > Soil > Vadose zone | place: USA...
GAGTACTGCTGGGGCTATCCTTTTAATTGGGTTTGGCGTGGGGGCGTAATCAAAGAACAGACGCCGCTGATCACCACCACGCCTTACGTGTACGAAGCGTTCCTTCAGGTTTGCGAACTGCACCCACGAGACGAGTGGAAACTGATCCTCGAATCAATTGCGCTCCACGCCACGACCGATATCAAGGCTTTCCGGACATCGGAAGCTGCCAGCAGTTGTTCCTACACTCCTTTCGGTGAGGGCGGAGTCATCAACGCCGCCGCTTACCGTGCCTTTCTCCTAACCAGTGCTTCCCGCGTTTTCTGCAATGACGACTACTGGAAGATTGCCGAGCGAAATTTGAATTTCGTTTTAGAAACGCAGAATCAAGACGGTTCATGGTATTATGCGGTGGATGGAGTGCGCGATTTTGTTGATCATTTTCATACCTGTTTCGTCATGAAGGCATTGGCCAAGATCCACGCTCTCACCGGACACGAGGGTTGTCTGAAAGCGCTCTCAAAAGGTGTGAGCTACTACTTGAACAGTCTCTTCGATGAGGACGGCCTTCCGAAGCCTTTCTCCAAAGCGCCGCGCCTGACCGTTTATAAGCGTGAGCTTTATGACTGTGCAGAGTGTATCAATCTTTGCTTGCTTCTGCGCGATCGTTTCCCTCGGCTACAGGCATCTCTGGAGACAGTCGTTCGAGAAATTCTGGACAATTGGGTCAAGCGAGACGGCTCCTTTCGGTCGCGGCGATTGCATTTGGGCTGGGATAACGTGCCGATGCACCGCTGGGGGCAGTCGCAGATGTTTCGCGCTCTCGCATTCTACTTGCGTGAAACGCGTGAAGCGTCGAGTGACGAGAGTCGAGTGACGATTGCGCCGGTCCATCAACTCTCAACTCTCAACTCTCAACCTCTTTAACAGAATGTGCGGCATTTGCGGCCAGTTTAACTTTGCCCGGAACGAGCCGGTGGAACCGGCAACGATCCGGCGAATGACCGGAACGATTGTCCATCGCGGCCCCGATGATGAGGGTTACTTCATCTCCGGCCCAGTTGGACTTGGCTTTCGGCGCCTTTCCATCATTGATTTGGCCGGAGGTCATCAGCCGATGTCTGATGCCGAGGAAACAGTCTGGGTGATTTTCAACGGCGAGATCTATAATTTTAAAGAGCTGCGCGCCGAACTCGAAAAACAGGGTCATCGTTTTCGCACAAACTCTGACACGGAGGTGATTGTTTGCGGCTATAAAGAGTGGGGCACGGAAGTTTTCAATCATCTCAATGGCATGTTTGGTCTGGCCATCTGGGATGTGACGAAAAAGCGGCTTGTGGTGGCGCGCGATGCCATGGGAATCAAGCTAATTTATTACCGGATCGCCAATGGCGAGCTGACCTTTGGGTCGGAAATCCGGCCGATACTTGCGGCGAAAAATTCTCAATCGGAAGTGGATCCTGTGGCGCTTAATTTGTTTCTGCGCTTTCGCTATACGTCCTCTCCTTTAACTATTTTTGATGGTATCCGAAAACTTGCGCCGGGGACGATGCTGGTTTTTGAGCGAGAAGGATGCCACGAAGAACGCTGGTACAACTACACGCCAGTTCCTTTTTCCAGTCCGAAGGAAGATAAAGAGGCCACACGTGAACTTCTGGAATTGTATCGGGCGGCGGTTCGACGACATCTGCTTAGCGATGTTCCCGTGGGAATACTCCTTAGCGGCGGCCTCGACTCGGGCTTGCTCCTGGCATTAATGAACGAACAAGGCGGGCCATGGCCAGCATACACGATAGGCTATGGCGAGAGCTTCGAAGACGACGAGCTAGCGGACGCTGCGGACACGGCCGCTCTTCTACGCGCGCAGCATATAACGGTAAAGCTCGACCGGACTGAGTTTGAAGGCTCTCTAGCGAAAATCGTGGAATGTTTGGAGGAACCTATCGCGGCATCGTCGATTGTTCCGATGTACTTCGTCTCTCAGCGCGCGCGGCAAGACGTCAAAGTAGCCTTGATTGGCCAGGGACCAGATGAACTGTTCGGTGGCTACAACCGGCACCTCGGCGTTCACTACGGAAACTGGTGGCGCGGCCTGCCAACAGGTCTCCGATCGATAGCGGGCTTCGCCGTCAATCGATTGCCACGCAATGAAATGTTAAAGCGCGGCGTTCGTTCGCTGGGGAACGAAGATCGGCTGAAGCGGTATCAGGATGTTTTTTCTCTGGCGCCCGCGGAAACCATCGACGGACTTTTTCGGGACGACGTTCTTCCCGCGAAACCGGCCCATGAACTGGTCGAGTATTGGAGAGTACTATTGCCGCAAATGGCGCAGACCGACGAACTGGGTGGATTTCAGCTGCTCGAAATCCGGTCCTCACTTCCGGATGAGCTGCTCATGTATGCCGACAAGCTCTCCATGGCACACAGTCTCGAAGTGCGCGTGCCATACCTCGATCGCACGGTAGTCGAGTACGTCCAACGGCTCGGCGCGAATCTTAAAGTCCGCAACGGAACTCGGAAGTGGCTGCATCGACAGGTTTGCCAGAGCTACCTATCGCCACGAATTCTTAAGCGAAAGAAACGCGGTTTCGCCGTAAACGTGGTTGACGAGTGGTTTCACTCATCGCTTAACGGTCAGCTTCAGGAAGTGCTCCTGGATGAAAGCTCTCTTATGTTTGGTTTACTTAACCCTAAACCAGTGCGAAGACTACTCGAAGGTCACCAGTCCGGCCGCCAGGACAACCACAAACTTCTGTTTAGCCTGGTGATGCTCGAGCAATGGTTGCGTGGGAGTTGGTCGTATATGAGGCCGTCGTTGTATGCAAATCCGACAATCGGGCGATTATCAGGCTTCCAGCAACCTATTGCTTCGTAGATTTTGACTTTGATTCGAGGACTTCTTTAGAAAATACGACTTGTCTCGGTGACGAGCTTATGGTGAAATACATTATAACGTCGACCGGTGCACTCAGCGAAGTCTTACCGAAATTGGGCAACGCGGTGGAGATCGAGCGCCGAAGCTCCGAGGCAATATCTGGCTATCACCCTGACCGCTTCAAAGGAATGCTTTGCCTCCAGCAACAGCATAAGATTGTAAGCAACGGAGATCGCGGGCTATTTAGGTAAGTTTTTGTGAGCACGTGTGCGAACGCGAAATTGGCTGAAATTCGCATTTCAGGTAAGACGTTCTATGTCCCGTCAGCTGAGATCTGTGGCCAGACCGTTGTGGTAACGGGCAACTGGATCAGGACAGCACAAGTCAAGGATGAAGCCGTGGTGGAAGGCGTGACTGTGGAAGACCCTAACTCATTCATTACCAAGCTAAAGGAGAGCAGGCTAAAGGCTGATGTCCTTACGTTTGCGCAAAGGCCACCTGAGATCACGCCAAAATATGATTATCACTGGGAATGGGACAATTGGGCTGCTATACCGACAGCTTGCTTTAAGGACTGGTGGAAAAATCTGCCTCAAGAGTCGCGGAAGAATGTAAGGCGCGCCGCCAGGCGCGGCGTGGTCGTGAAAACTGTACAGTTTGATGACAATCTCGTAAACGGCGTCCACAGGATTTATAATTATGCACCGGTACGAGACGGAAGACTCTTCTGGCACTACGGGGAAGACCTTCACCGCGTAAGACAAGGACTCGCGACGTATCTGGATCGAAGTGAGTTTATCGGTGCGTATTGGGATGAAGAACTTATAGGCTTTTTGAAAATGGTCTACGTTGACCATGTAGCGACGCTCTTTCACATTATCTCGATGAACGAGCATTATGATAAACGGCCAATGAACGCACTGATCGCAAAGGCTGCAGAGGTCTGCGAGAAAAAGGGGATCTCGCACCTGATCTACGGAAAATTTCTTTATGGCAACAAGCGTCGGAGCTCGCTTTTGGAATTCAAACGCCGGAATGGTTTCGAGCAGGTTAACTTTCCCAGGTATTACATTCCGTTGACCCTGATGGGTGAACTATTCATCCGGCTGCGACTGTACAGAGGATTTGGCGGGTTGGTTCCAGAGCCCATTCTTCACGTGGCTTTGAGCTGTAGAAGCTGGTATTACAAAAGAAACTCTACAAAGCTTAATTTACAACACAAAAAATTCGCCGGTGTAGCTCAACGTTAGAGCAACTGAATCGTAATCAGTAGATGGAGTGTTCGATTCCTCCCGCCGGCTCCATTCGCTTTCGGGCAGACTAGCATAAGTTATGAAAAGCTTTTAACCTGTTCGCTAAACGAGGATAAGCAAAAGTATATGCCTTGCATATTTGGAATAATTAACCGCGAGCGCCTCCCTTGCACTGATAAAGATAAGGCGCAGCGGAAATGTGGGAATTTAGCATCCTAGGCGAGATTTCCAAGCTCCTTGGGATTAACTACCCTGCGATTAATGCTACGTATCCTGCTGCTAGCTCCTGGTAGTAACCCGGACGGACTTAGCACCTCTCTCGAGGGCTACTCCCATAGCGAAGCCCTAGCTCGGCTCCATGCTGTGACCTTGGTCATTCGTCGTGCCGACGAGGAGGCCCTGCGCCGCAAGCAGGCCCCCTTTCATGCCATCGAGGCCATTAGTCTCCTGTGGCTCGATCGCATCTATGCCTGGAGTTTACGTTGGATCTTTAAGAATAATTACCGCAGCCAGGTTTTGACGGGCTTCAACTACATCTTTTGTCTGGCGTTTGAATGGCGCGCCTGGCGGCACATGCGGACGCGAATCATGGCGGGCGACTTCGATGTGGTGCTACGTCTTGCGCCGATCACCTCGGTTTTGCCAAGTCCTTTCGCATTCTTCCTCCGTCGAGGTCCCATGCCCTTCGTAATCGGACCGATCAACGGTGGCCTGCCGTGGCCGCCAGGTTTCAGCCAGGCCGAAAGGCAGAAGGAGTGGATTTCCAACCTGAGGAATTTGTATCGTCTCATGCCTTTCGCTCGGTCTACTTATCACAATGCGGCGGCCATCATCGCAGGCTCCTCGCAAACTTATGCCGAGTTCGCAGCCTATCGCGAGAAGCTTTTCTTTGTCCCAGAGAACGGCATCAGCCGCTCCCTTCTCGCCGGTGCACCACGCAACTCGCGGCGCGAGGAAAAGCTTGAACTGATCTTCGTCGGTGGGCTCGTCCCTTACAAAGCTTGCGACCTCGCGTTGCGGGCGGCCGTTCCCCTTTTGCAAAGGGACCTGGCCCGCTTCACCATCGTCGGCGACGGCCCGGAGCGGGACCACCTTGAGCAACTCACGAAATCCCTTGCAATAGAGAAAGTTGTCTCATTTTGTGGGAAGCTACGCCATGGTGAAACCATGCAGCGCTTGCGGGCGGCGGATGTTATGATCTTTCCATCAATTCACGAATTTGGAGGCGCTGTGGTCGTTGAAGCCCTAGCGATGGGTGCTGTACCGATCGTCGTGGACTTCGGCGGACCCGGGGATACTGTTCATCCGGAAGTTGGCTACAAAGTGTCTCTCACCAACGAAAGCGATGTCGTGTGTCAGATCGAAAAGGTTCTGGCTGACCTCGCACGCGATCGAGGTCTCGTTGACCGGTTGCAGCAGCGGGGTATGTCCTATGCGCGAGAAAACTTTACGTGGGACGTGAAGGCGCAGACCGTTACCCAGGTTCTCTGTTGGGCGGTACGGAGAGGTCCGAAGCCGGATCTTCCGCCGCCCAAAATGCTATGCCCGCAAAATTGTTAGCCCGTTTTTTGGAGGGTAGTGCCTCTTACATCACGTGCATGGGATGCCAAAAATTCGATGCGCTACATGCAGAGTTTATCTTTGGTAAAGCCTTCTGACTTCCGACGTCTGACGTCCGACTTCTGACCTCATGCCTGGCATCGTTGCAATAGCCAGCCAGAGACCGCCAGAAGAATGTCAGAGTCTCGTGAAATCCATGGCGAGTTCCATGGAACACGAGTCTTTCTATGATTCGGGCATGTACTCGGTGCCCGAGATGGGGATTTACGCGGGTTGGGTGGCCCACGAAAATTCCTTAGGCGCCGGGCAGCCTTTCTTCAATGAGCGAAGAGATGTTGTGCTTCTCTTGTCAGGCGAGTGCTTCGTGGATCCCGAAACGCGGACTGACCTCAGGCAAGGAGGACATGAACTTGGGCAGGCAGCCGGCAATTGGCTCGTCCATCTCTATGAAGAAGAAGGCGATCGCTTCTTTGAAAAACTAAACGGTTTGTTTAGCGGGCTTCTAATCGACACGAGACAAGGCAAGACATTTCTCTTTAATGATCGCTATGGTGTTGAACGAATTTACTGGTATGAGATGGAGGATGCCATTCTCTTTGCAAGCGAGGCCAAAGCGCTGCTTCGAGTTTCGCCCGAGCTAAGGGAGTTCGATCAAGAAGGCGTCGCTCAGTTTTTGACATTTGGTTGCACGTTGGGGCAGCGGACTTTATTTCGAGGCGTTCAGTTGCTTCCCGAAGCATCGGTGTGGTCGTTTGAAAACGGAAAGTGTCAGAAGAAGAGATATTTTTCTCCGGAAACCTGGGAGTCTCAACCCATTCTTCCAGCCGAGTCCTTCGGGGCTGAGCTTCAAGAAACATTCAAAAGAGTCTTGCCAAGATATTTTGAATCGGAATCAAGGATCGGCATTTCTCTGACCGCCGGCCTAGATAGCCGGATGATTATGGCCTGCCTGCCGAAGGGGGGAGAAAAGCGGGTTTGCTACACTTTTGCAGGCCAGAAACAAGACACGCTGGATGCTCGATTGGCGGGCCGGGTGGCAGACGTATGTGGCCTGGAACACGAGATTCTCCGCCTAGGCATGGATTTTTTCTCGAACTTTGCGTCGTATGCTGACCGAACGGTTTACATTACCGACGGTTGCCTGGGGGCTTTGGGTGCTCATGAGATCTTCCTGAACAGACAGGCTCGCCAGCTAGCTCCCGTACGTCTAACCGGTGTTTTCGGTGGTGAAATCTTGAGAGGAGTATCCATGTTTAAGCCACTCGGGCTCTCGCCCCGCCTTGTGAATCCGGACTTGGGCCAGTCTCTGAATTCCCTTGCACAGGAGTGGAACCGGGACAGTCAGCACCCGGTGACCTTTACAGCTTTCCGTGAGATACCGCAGAAGCGGTTCGGAACGCCGGCGGCAAGCCGTTCGCAACTCACCTTCCGGACCCCTTATCTTGATAACGAAATTGTCGCTCTTGCCTATCGAGCTCCAGAGAGCCTCCGAGGGTCACTTCTTCCAGCTTGGTCGCTTGTTGAGGGCAACAGCCAAGTCCTGAGCCGCATTCCTACCGACATGGGGGTAGTGGCGAAGGCCAATGGGTTAGGCATGGCGCCAAGACGCATCCTTTCCAAGGCTGTTTGTAAGCTGGACTATCTTTACGCCGAAGGGTTGCCGCACTGGCTGTCCTCGTTCGATCGTCTTTTTGATCTGGTTGATTCAGGTGCAAGGCTTTTCGGATGGCATAAGTTCTTGCACTACCGGAGATGGTTCAGACGAGAACTGGCTGACTATATCGCGAGGGTTCTCAAAGAGGCGCAGAGCCGCCGGAGCGCCTTCTGGAATTCCGGTTTTCTCGAAACCCTGGCTCATGAACATATAAATGGTCACAGGAATTACGTGCACGAAATCGACGCGGTAATCACGCTCGACGCCGTTGAAAGGCTTCTTTTTCATGGCCTTCCTCGTCAACCTGAACAACCAGCGCATGCAATATCACGCGCAGCATCAGCTCCGAATTAGCAATACAACGGCACCCAGCTCACCCTGCAAAAGCTCAGCTAACCGCTCGAGATAACGATTTATGGCGATCATTTGTAGAAAATACAATCTTTTGTTTATAATGACTCCAAGGACAGCCTGTACAGCAATAGGGGAGCTGCTTTGCGAGCGCTTTGGCGGGGAATTCATCCCTCCTGATGATATCCTGGACTCACGTGACCTGATCCTTGTCGATAAAAAGCACAGCACCCTGTCAGATCTCATCAAACATCGAATTCTAACTAGGGAAGAAGCCAAGTCCCTACTGAAGGTGGCGGCCGTTCGCAATCCATTCGATAGTCTCGTATCGCTTTATTTCAAGCAGCGCTCAAAATACCAGCCACTCCTTGGCGATCCCGCTTCCTGGGTGAATCGTCTTCCCGGATACGGCAAGAATATGAGATACGCCCGAGCGCATTCGTTTAATCGTTGGGTGCTCAGAGTATCTTACAGAAAACTTATCAAGAGGCTCTTAGGATTTCGTCCCTCCATGTTTGCTGACCATACCCGCGGAGTGGATGTGGTGATGCGATACGAGAGCATTGAGGCGGATTTAAGTGAGGTATTCAGAAAAGCAGGAATGGGCTCTAAAGCAGACATACCTGTGGTGAACCGAACCGATGAAAGGGCCAATTGCGATTATAGGTCTTGCTACTCTCGCCTTGCGGAGCTGGCAGCCACGCTTGCGTATTCTGGAGATTTAGAGATGTACGGTTATAGATTTTGACTGTGTGGATTCTCCTTAAGCTGGAAACGGCCTTTCGCTTATAGCTGTTCCAGCCAGGTCCGCCCAAGGAGCTACCCAAGAAAATTCGCTCCGTGGATAACTCTACGATGAAGGTGTTGATCATTAAACTGGGAGCAACGGGGATGTAGTTCCGAACGACGCTATTAATACGGCTTGGGTTTCCGCTTTGCTGGTGAGTCATACTTGCTGCCGGAACCGAATCGAGACCGGGCTATCAGGCGATATTGCCATAGCAGATGCCGGGCCGATCTGGCCGATGAAGAAATGGGCTTATTATGACGAACTGAAGCATTGCTTGAACATTTGTCCGATGTCCGAAACCACTGCTGCCTGGTTGGTGGTGACAGTCTCCCCATTTGCTGTGAAAAAAAGGCCTTTCAACGAATGGCGCGCTATTGTGATCATTTTGGACCGGCGAGTGTTTAATGGGCTTCTAGGACGAAATTATCACTGGGCGTGGTGATTTCGCTCTATAAGGAGGTCGTCGGCGTCGGAATCGTCATTGCATCGGCCGATTTTCTGGAGCAGAAGCAGAGGGTCCGCGATTTTATCTAACGCTAGCTGTCCGGCTTTAATTCGAACACTAGCCTCATCAGACCCACCTACTCTTGGTAAGACTTTCAAAATGGGAGAAAAGTTTGTCTAGGAAGGGCAATTTGGTACACAGGTGTCCGCCAACCTTTGTGGGAATCGGTTCGATGCGCTGCGGCTCGACTTGGCTTTACCAAGTGTTGAAGTGCCATCCAGATATACGGTTGAGCAATCGCAAAGAAATGAACTTTTTCTTTATGCGTGAGATGCTGCAGCACGATTTGGATTGGTACGAAGCACACTTTGAACCGGGGTATGCAGGTGAACCGAAACCAGTCCGTGGAGAGATTTCACCTCCGTATGCCTGGCTGAAAGCGTGGCAGGTTAATCGAATCGCGAACTTGCTGCCGGACCTGCGTATTATTCTGACATTGCGCCACCCTATCGAACGCGTTTGGTCTCAAGCGCTCTTCGAATTTGGATATCTAGACGATAGGGATATCCGCAAAGTTAGTTCAATTGACCTTGTGCGCCAAGTCGAGCGGGCTCGCAACAGACTATCTTCGGATTACCGTCGCACCATAAAAATCTGGTCCAATGCGTTTGGACGGGATGCACTGCATATCGATTTCTTCGATCGGCTTCGCGATGATCCAGAGGACTACGTCAATGACGTTCTACGACATATCGGGGCCGGGACCCCGTGGGCTCTCCCGGCGAAATTCATGAAGGAAAAGGTGCATGCAACCAATAGTCTCGTTGGGCACAACCGTGAGATTCCGGAGATGGTCCAATGGTACATTGCAGATCGGTTGCTGGAGCCCACCGAACGCTTGAATGAGCTTCTGGAAGGCCGGGTTTCGAGCTGGGTGGACGAGATGCGTACAATTCGGGGTAAGGCACGACTAAGCTGGCGGATTCTAAGGGAAGTAAATCTTGCCGTACTCTCAGTTCCGGAAAGATTGGCTTACGACGCTTACCACGTAGGTCTTGATGTCAGGCTTTGGTGGCGTTGGCGGCACCTCCAAAGATCGTACGTCTCCGATGGCGACCGTTCAGGGATAAACTGAGTGGGCCTCGAGCAAGAGGCGAGTGTTCCACAAAGCATTTCATTTCGGCGTATTATCGTGAAGAACCAGGGCGCTTAAAGGAAATGCTTGGATTTGAAGTGCCCTGGCCCTCGACTCGCCCTGCGGTTGCCGGAATTGAAGCGAGCTCTTAACGGACCGATTAGACCAAGTCTGTGAGCGCCGGTTCAACAACTGTTGGGTCAATGCTGCCGATAACTATTGGATCAGTACTGAGTAAGGTAAGTCGACAAGCTGTAGTCGTGTTGCTGAGCAGGGCCGCGTCATTCTTTTTAGCGATAGCCTCGGCGATTCTTCTTAGCAGACTTCTCGGCACCCCCGGGTTCGGGCGGTTCCGGCTTGGCTCAGTGGTCGTGCAACTTCTGACTACGTTTTGCCTGCTCGGACTGGATGGGGGATTGCTACGCTACCTCCCAGTTTTAGAAACCCATGGAGGAAACGGCAGTAGAGCTCTGCTGGCTCGAAGCAGCCGTGTGGTGATTGCAATTTCGCTGGCTCTTTCCGTGGCTCTTCTGTTGGGGGCGCCAGCCCTGGCGACGTATTATTTCCATTCCCCAGGAATGACGAACGTCTTGCGTGTATTTAGTTTACAGGTCCCGGTCCTGGTCCTGCTTAGGTTCCTGTCCGGCGCAGTTACAGCGGCCAAACGCGTCGATTTTGCGTCGAGAATCGCGAATATCCTTTCTCCAGCAATCTTCTTGGCCTTGCTGGCACTGATTGGATTCGTTCACCCAGGGCTGTACGGCCCGATTGCGGCCCGCATTCGCGCGCAGCTCGCCGCGGTTCTTTGCCTTGTCTTATTCCTAATGCGACGCTATCCAAAGGTTCCTAAAGTCGAGCCTGTCGCAGACAATATCTTTAGGGACTATCTGCGCCTTTCAATGCCTGTGTTTTTTATCGGGATAGGTTATCAGCTTTTGAATCAGATGGATACAATAATGCTAGGTCACTTTGCCAGCGAAAGAGATGTGGGAATTTATTCAGTCGCCGTGAAGGTGTCTTCTTTCGTCCAGGTTTATATGCTGTTCGGTTTGCGAGCCCACAATCTCAAATACCTTAAGGGCGTTTTCGCAATTGGCGGAGCTGGGCTGATTGGATACCTGGTGCGCAGCTGGTTATCTAACGTCGGCTATAGTGATTATACCATTGGGCGGAATAGCATTCTTGATTACAGCGACTTTGGGGTTCTGGCTGCTAGGATTGGATCACGAGGATAAAATGGCGATAATCGCCTTGCGGAGGCGGCAATCAGATGTTTCCGTATTGCCCGCGGGGAAAGCACCCGAGCAGCCCTTGTATTAATAGTTCGACAGATTCATGTGAACACCTTAATCGTCAAGGTTGGTGCTACCGGTGACGTCGTGCGGACGACGTCGTTGCTAAGCCGGCTAAAGGGCCAAGTTACATGGCTAACGGCTTCTAAAAATACCGTTTTGCTTGAGGGTTTGAATTATGATCTACGCTGCTTTTCCTGGGAAGAACGCGCGAAAGTGTCGAACAACCATTATGATCTGGTCATTAATTTGGAAGACACTCTCGACGTTGCAGAGTTTCTGAAAACGGTGCGGTGCGGCGAGAACTTCGGCGCCTACATCGATTCCAACGGCTCATTTTGCTATACGGAGAATTCCCAGCGCTGGTTTGATCTAAGCCTCATCAGTGCTCACGGGAAGCTGAGAGCAGACAAGCTAAAATTTCAGAATCGACAGACGTATCAAGAGCTCGTCTTTGAAGGTCTTGGCTTTCGCTTCGCCGGCGAGACATATTTGCTACCGGAACCGATCGAGACCGGGCTATCAGGCGATGTTGCCATAGCAGCCGATGCCGGGCCGATCTGGCCGATGAAAAAGTGGGCTTATTATGACGAGCTGAAGCAGCGGCTTGAGAATCACGGTCTAACCGCAAATGTGCTGCCGCAACGGGCGTCATTGCTTGAACATTTGTCCGATGTCCGAAACCACTGCTGTCTGGTTGGGGGTGACAGTCTGCCAATGCATTTCGCCCTCGGAACGGATAAGCGATGCGTCACTCTGTTTACCTGTACTAGCCCGTGGGAAATCTACGGCTATGGCGTGCAGAGAAAGATTGTTTCTCCACTTCTCGAGGAATTTTTTTACAAACGTGGATACGATAAACGCGCGACAACGGCAATCACCGTGGATGAAGTGTTAAGCGCCGTGATGATCCAACTCGAAGCCGCTGTCCCGGCTGTCAATCCCCTTACTGTCAAATGACACAGCTCAGAGAACAGAGGTCAGAGATCAGAGATCAGAGATCAGCCTCCCGCTCCGTAGAGCCTACGGCTACGAGAGAGGTCAGAGGTCAGAGGTCAGAAGTCAGAGATCAGAGATCGGACTCCGTCCAAAGCTTGCCCGCCGCGGCGGGTCCTGCGGCCGCACATGTGGCGCTCCTGACGGGCGGTGGGGATAAGCCTTACGCGCTCGGCATGGCAGCCGCAATGACTTCAGTGGGAATACGCGTTGATTTTATCGGCAGCGACGACCTGAACGTGCCCGAGGTGGTCACCAATCCGCAAGTGAATTTTCTGAACTTGCGAGGGGATCAACGCTCGGAAGCAAGTCCGATGGCAAAGGTGCGCAGGGTATTAAGGTATTACCTGAGACTCATTGGTTATGCAGCCACAGCAAAACCGAAGCTCTTCCATATTTTGTGGAACAATAAATTCCAGCTTTTCGACCGAACGCTGTTGATGCTCTACTACAAGTTGCTCGGCAAGAAAATAGTCTTGACCGCCCACAACGTGAACGCGGGTAAACGGGATTCTAACGATTCATGGCTCAATCGGCTTTCACTGAAAATTCAGTATAAGTTGAGCGACCACGTCTTGGTGCACACCAATGGGATGAAACAGGAACTTATCTCGGACTTTCGTATTCCCGAAAGCAAGGTGAGCGTTATTCCATTCGGGATTAACAACACGGTTCCAAGCACCAGCTTATCGAGCGCAGAGGCAAAACGACAACTGGGCATTAGCGGAGGCGATAAGACCTTGCTGTTTTTTGGAAATATTGCGCCTTACAAAGGACTGGAATACTTGATCTCTGCTTTTGCGGAACTCTCAAATAAAGATCGAAGCTACCGACTGATCATCGTAGGAAAACCCAAAGGATCGGAGGGCTACTGGAAGCAGATCCACCAGGGGATTGCGCGCAGCGGGATCCGTGATCGAGTCATTCAGAGGATTGAGTGCATTCCAGACGAAGAGACGGAATTATTCTTCAAAGCGGCCGACGTTCTGATCCTGCCGTACACCCGCGTGTTTCAGAGCGGCGTGCTTTTCTTGGGATATAGCTTTGGAATACCTGCTATTGTGGCAGATGTCGGATCTCTGAAGGAGGAAATCATTGAAGGTCAAACCGGTTTTGTGTTCAACCCGCAGGATTCATCCGATCTGGCCAGCAAGATCGACGAGTATTTCAAGAGCGAATTATTCCACAATCTTGAAACCCGGCGGGCCGAGATTAAGGCCTACGCCAACGAGCGCTATTCCTGGAGCAAAGTCGCTATGATAACTGCCGCGACTTACTCGAGACTTCCGGCGTCTGATTTCTGACTTCTGACCTTGGACGTCTGACCTCTGACTTCTGTTTCCATGAGACCTCTCGTCTCTATTCTCATTCCGGCTTACAACGCTGAGCCATGGATCGGTGACACAATCCGGTCCGCGCTCGCACAGACTTGGCCAAGGAAAGAAATCATTGTGGTTGATGATGGCTCACGCGATCGAACCCCTTCGATCGCACGACAGTTTGCTTCAAAAAATGTTTGCGTTGTCACGCAAGAAAACCAGGGTGCTGCGGCAGCGAGGAATTGCGCTTTGGCGCTAAGTCAGGGCGAATTCATTCAATGGTTGGACGCCGATGATCTTCTGGCTCCGGGCAAAATAGCCAAGCAGGTGGAGGCATCAGATCGCTACGGAAGTGAACGGATGCTGTTTTCCTCTGCCTGGGGACACTTCTATTACCGAATCGATAAAGCCAACTTCGCTTCCACCTCGCTCTGGTGCGACCTTTCACCGGTTGAATGGCTCATACGCAAGATAGGGCAGAACCTGCACATGCCGCCCGCGACTTGGCTCGTGCTTCGCGAATTGACTGAAGCTGCCGGACCTTGGGACACCCGGCTTTCTTTGGATGATGACGGAGAATATTTTTGCCGGGTCATCCTAGCGAGCGATGCTATTCGATTTGTGCCGAACGCCAAGGTATTCTATCGCGCGTCAGTTTCTGGCAGTTTAAGTAGCAAGGATGAATCAGACAAAAAATTGGTATCGCAGTTCCTTTCAATGCAACTACACGTCGGTTATGTTCGCTCCTTGGAAGATAGTGAGCGGGTTCGAGCAGCGTGTCTAAATTACTTGCAAAGCCGGTTTCTTCGGTTCTACCCAGAGCGAGTTGCTTTCGTTGAGCAATTGCAACAGCTAGCTGCAATCCTCGGTGGCCGATTGGAGGTTCCGCAATTGTCGTGGAATTACTCCTGGATGCAAAAAGTCTTCGGTTGGAAGGCAGCGAAGCGAGCGCGTCAATATTATAACCGCTGCAAGTCGGCTGCCATAAGATTTTGGGATAAATCTTGTTTCATGTGGAAGGGTCGAACCTTCAAATAGGACCAGCGAGATAAAAGTCCACCGGTTAAGGATTCATCAGTTAAAACGAACGTTGGAAATCTTCAGGAGCTGGCCAGTGGAATGTCATCCAATGGTTCGGAGGGTCAGCTGGTCCGGGGAAAGGAGGAAGACGACAATCAAGAGCATTTTAAAACAGACCATCTCCTGGCAAACCTTAGGGGGCGCACGGTCCGATGTTTAAAAAGGAACCCCATGAAAGAAAATACGACGGTGAAAAATGACAGCAAAGACTATAAGTATGTTTTTGTGTGTGGTCTGCAGCGAAGCGGAACCAGCATTCTCTGCCGCAACATTGCGAGACTGGAAAACTGCACTGACTTCAAGAATACGGGCGTACTCCAGGATGAGGGACAATACCTCCAGGATGTTTACCCATCCGATCGCGCGTATGGCGGGACTGGCCGGTATGGATTCAATCGCCGCGCACAACTGATGGAGATTTCAGATTTGTTGACACCCGAGAACGTCGCTAAACCTCGAAAGAGTTGGCATTCACATTGGGATCCACGCAAGACCATCTGCGTGGAAAAAACTCCAGCTAATCTGATCATGACACGGTTCTTGCAAGCAGCATTTCCATCGCTGGTCAACTCTTCTGAACAACTCCCTCTTCAAAAGTTATTACCGGTATATTGCCACGAAGTATGAACCCCCAGTTTGCCAAGCACGGCTACTCGTTGACCAAAGGCTTTTTCGAGAACGAGGAAGCGCTCGACGCAGGCAGCAAGGTTTCTGCTATTTTGGTTTCATGTATTGCTTTGGAGCGGATCTCAGTGCCCTCTTGCAGCGCTCTACGGTACGAATCAAGGGCTATATGAAGCAGAGAGTTACAAGAGTCCTGCCAGAATTTGTCCTAAACAGAATCAGACAGGCTCGAAAGAGAGCATCGCTCAGCAAGGGGACAGCCGAGATTTCCGCTTTGAGCGGGCGGTGTCGCTAAATCGTAGTCTGAAAGCCACCTGAACTATCACACAGCATCCTTTCAGTCTCACGTGGTGATCCATCTTTTTGACGCTCTGCGGGCACAACGGAAATGACGAGCATTCAAGACGGCAAGGATATCGGACGGCGGTATGTATTTATTTGCGGTCTGCAGCGAAGCGGAACCAGCGTGCTCGCTCGAAATATTGCCAGGTTTGAGAACTGCACAAGTTTCAGAAACACTGGCGCACTTGAGGACGAAGGGCAATATCTCCAGGATGTTTACCCGTCCGATCGCGAGTATGGCAGTACTGGCACGTTTGGATTTGATCCACGCGCACACCTGACGGAGACGTCGGCGTTATTGACGCCGGCAAATATAGCTAAACTCCGAAGGAGTTGGCATTCGCATTGGGATAAAGACAAGAGCATCTGCGTGGAAAAAACTCCAGGGAATCTGATCATGACACGATTTCTCCAGGCAGCTTTCCCTAACGCCTACTTCATTGTCATCAGGCGTCACCCTGTAGCAGTGGGCTTGGCTACGCAGAAGTGGAGCTTAAGCTCCCTTCATAGCTTATTCGAACATTGGTTGCGATGCCACGATCTTTTCGAGCAGGACAGGCAATACTTGACCCACGTACATGAGTTAACATATGAAGATTACGTAGAAAACCCTGCGAAGCATCATAGCCAAATTGCTGACTTTATCGGGACAAGACCTATAAGTGACCAAATGGAATCTCTCAGCTCCGCTCACAACCGGAAATACCTAAACCGTTGGTCGAACCTGCTGACGAACTCTCCGTGGAAGACGTACTATTTGTATATCGCGTCGAAATACGAGCCGAAATTTGCCAAATATAATTACTTCTTAACGAAAGGGCTGAACGCGAATTTCAAACATTTCGGGGGCGATACAGAAAGGATGGCTGCACGCGTTGGCCTTTTGTATTGCCTGGCCACAGATGCGGGGTGGTTTTTTTGGCGTTTGCACGATCGAAAGATGGAGCTCATGACGAAACCCATTAGATCGCTATTGCCGAGAGCTTTAAAAGATCGAATGAAACGTGCTCTGCAGAGAAGGCACTTGCATTGGGCAGCTCGGCTTTTAGCACCGCACTGGTTCAATTGAGATTCGGAAGAATGCGCGTTAGCTATTGAATTGCGTTGGCTCAACTATTACGCAATCATTCCCACAACGCAGGTTCGCAGAATTATCGCATCTGTACCTCAAAGCCGAGGGCCGGACTGCATCACGCCACTCGCCAATTGCAGGGATGAAGGGTATGCAGTGGTCAGTCAGAAAGATGGTCCGACCTACTTACTCGGCGACAACGATGGGATTATCGTCGCGCGGCTGGATGGTTATCGGTGCGGCAACGCTTGTCGCCTGCTATCTGCTCTTCATCAACGCTTACCGTTTTCTTGCCATAACACATCGCGTCAACACCGATATGCTGGTAATCGAAGGCTGGGTTCATGAATACGCGGTCACTGCTGGCGCAGAAGAGTTCCAGACTGCTGCTTACCACCACTTTTTTACGACTGGGAGGCCCGTAATAGGACAAGGGGACGATCTCTTAATGATTATAACACCTCACCGAGCGTCGATGCCGACTGTTGAAAAATCCGGCTTACCGGCCAAATCCGTGTAAATGATTCCTTCACATGTGATTGGTCGCGACGGTACTTACAGCTCCGCTGGCGCATTCCAGGACTGATTTATCGGACATGACATGCAGCCGCGCAGTATCAAATGTTTTGACCGAAAACGTCATGCGCGACGAACTCCGCTTCTTCTTGAAAGAGTTTTGGGAGCCCATGTTGTTGTTGGAGTCACTGCGGCTTTGGGACGAAGTCTCAACCATGCCGTCCGCGTTGACCCAAACGTGCAGCCGCGAAGATTGCTGGAGCGCCGGTTGCAAGCCGTGATTCGTTTGGAAAACCGAATTGTCACTGAGATCGACTCAGAGACTACGATGCACAGTTGCATCGCGGTTTTTACGAGACCGAGCTGAACTGGTATCCGCTGATGTGTTACACGGTTCTGGAACATGAGTCTCGGAACTGAGGATGTTTTGAGCATGCCGAAAAATGATCCAGCACGCGGTAGCGAGCGGTATTTTCAGACCGACCATCTACTAAAAGATCTACATGGCAGATCTTTTCGCGGCAGTGTGGTCACGTTGGGCGGTCAAGCAGTCAAATTTCTTCTGCAGATGATTTCAACAGTGGTGTTAGCACGGCTGTTGAAGCCGGAAGACTTCGGATTGGTCGCCATGGTAAGCGTAATCATACTTTTGATAGCAATGTGGACGGATTTGGGACTTTCGAACGCCACCGTCCAACGCTCAGAGATTACGCATGCTCAGGTCTCGATGCTTTTTTGGGTCAATTGCGCGCTCAGTTTGGGTGCGGCGATCTTTGTGGCGATATTGGCGCCAGTCATCGCTGGGTTTTACCATGAGCCGCGTCTGATCCGCGTAACTTTGGCACTATCTCCGATTTTGGCTCTCACCGGTCTGACGGTGCAACATCGGGCGCTGTTGCGCCGTCAGATGCGGTTCAAAGTGATCACCATGATCGACTGCGTTGCGATGGCATTTGGCATCGCTGCTGGAATAGCAATGGCGTGGTTGGACTTCGGCTATTGGTCGCTCGTCGGGGTGCGCGTCGGTAGCAGCGCTGCCACCTTTGCTTTAGTGTGGACTCAGTGCGATTGGAGGCCCGGTGCATTCAAGCGAAGAGTCGGAGCTCGCCCGATGCTTGCCTTTGGTGGCAATTTGACCGCTTTTGCTCTTCTCAACTACTTTACACGTAACTTCGACAATATTTTGATCGGGCGCGTGCTGGGTTCTTCCGCGCTCGGAATTTACTCCAAAGGATACGGGCTCCTGCAATTACCGATTAGTCAAATCAGCATCCCGATGGCCGCTGTCTTGCTACCAGCCTTGAGCCGCCTGCAGGATAGGCCTTCGGAATACGCCAAGCTGTTACTGCGTACTGTAGGAGCGATGGCTCTTATTAGTGTCCCCGTCGTTGCTTTTTCGTTTTTCCTGGCTCGGGACATAGTTTTGGTTCTGTTGGGTCACCAATGGTTACCAGTTGTTCCCATTTTTCAGCTGTTGGCGCCTGCAGCAGCGGCCGGTGGAATAGCACTCGCACCCAGCTGGATTTGCCAATCTTTAGGACGAACTCGGAGGCAATTGCACTACGCTTTGATATCGGCTCCAGTGTGTGTGATCGGCTTTTTACTTGGGATAAAGTGGGGGATAAATGGCGTTGCAGCAAGCTTCAGCGTAACTTTTCCTGTTGTCATTTGCGGGTATATCTGGTACTCAACTCTTGGTAGCCCAGTCAAGCCTTCTCAGATCGCACTCTGTTTTTGGTCAGCTTTCTGGCCCTCCTGCGTTGCTGGATTAGCTGCATTCGCCTTCAGGCGAGAGTTAGTTCCAAACATTGCGCCCGTCATCGCACTAAGTTTGTGCGGGCTGGTGTTTGTAGGTGCATATCTAGGCTGTATAATGCTTCTTAAGACCAGCAGATTGCCAATTTACGTAGCGATAGCGTCCCTCCGACAGAGTGCGCGAAGGTGAGGTAGTGTTATTTTCGACAAAGCTCAAATGCTCCCTGAAGCGCTCGTCCGCTTCTAATTGGCTCAAGCGTCTCGATGCTACTTCAAGGCGGATGAAAGTGACCATAGCGAACATTGGATCGGCGCGTGTTAAGTGAGTAAACGTCGTCCCAATTTGTTCTTAATCGGCGCCATGAAATCGGGCACAACGTCGTTGCATGCTTACCTGGGAAGTCACCCACAGATATTTATGTGCCCGGAAAAGGAACCTGAGTTTTTCGCGAAAGAAACAGTTTGGTCGCGGGGAGAAGACTGGTACCTAAAGCTTTTCGCCGCGGCCGAAAGCGAATCAGTAATCGGAGAATCAAGCACCGTATACTCGAGAATCCCTCATTTTCCGGGCGTACCAGAGCGCATCGCAAAGTTCAATCCCGAAGCCCGTTTCATCTATATTATGCGCGATCCCATCGAGCGGACCATCAGTCAATACTGGTTTCTAGTGCGGTTCTGCGGAGAGCGACGTGATATGCTAACGGCCGTTCGCGAAGATCCGCGTTACACGGACACCAGCAACTATGCTATACAACTCTCACCATACATAAGATTGTTCGGGGGTGATAACATTGCTACTCTAACGTTTGAGGAACTGTCGAAAAACACGGTGCCTGCCATGCAAAAATTGTTTCATTGGTTGGGAGTAGACGCGTCGTTTGTGCCTCCAAACCTCGACCAGAGAGAGAACGTCACGCCACAAATC
>Ga0137366_10001042_pt1 | contig 19956 bp, 17 predicted proteins | sample SagtaG_8_FD_104938 | JGI IMG/M metagenome (GOLD analysis project Ga0137366, IMG submission 104938) | Vadose zone soil microbial communities from Sagehorn Ranch, Mendocino, California, USA - Sage1_L_60_16 metaG | ecosystem: Environmental > Terrestrial > Soil > Vadose zone | place: USA...
ATGGCTGTCCGGACGGGCGACTATAAGTTGGTGTTTGCGGAGCAGCGTGCGACCTCAACGCAAGTCTGGGCAGAGCCTATGGTGAAGTTACGACTTCCGTTGATCTTTAACCTGCGACGCGATCCGTTCGAGCGCGCTCAATTCAACTCTAACGTCTACTGGGATTGGGTGATGAATCACGTCCCACAGCTTTACCTATGCCAAGCGCTCGTGGCGTCCCAAATCCAGAACTATGTCATGTACCCGCCGCGCCAGAAGGCGGCATCGTTCAACCTTGACGCGGTGATGGCACAATTAGGGCCCGCGATCGCGGCGTATAAATCAAAAGAAGCGGCCAGCAGCAAAGCGCCGAGCGAAGCAGAGCATGGCGTTTTGGTCGGCAAAGCAAGTTAAGCGCGCATGAAAAGGGAGGTCGAAAGATCTCCCTTTTTAAGATACAAGTTCACAGGCGTACGGGGTTGAAGAAAGGAATTCAATCCTGACCAACGTTCCCAAACAATTGTGGCGGCGGGGTGGTACGCACGTCCGAAACAGCTAGCTTGAGATTGATGGGAGGCAGGCAGCAGGACAATGCAATGACGTCAGGAGGAATTGATATGACAAGCAACAAAATGGGCGGCGCATGGAAAGGGATGGCCTGTGCAGCATTTCTTTTGATATGCGGCATCGCTGCTGCGCAAAACGTTCAGGGAGTAATCAGTGGGAGAAGCGGCGCGACCATGACGCTGCAGACTCAAGACTCAGGCAAATTGGTGGTGGTCCTCAACCCATCCACGGAGGTGGACGAGGTTGAGGGACTGTTGAAAGCTCGGAAAAAAGAGATGGGGGTCACCGCTTTGATCCCGGGCCTCCCGGTACAGGTGCAAGGATCCTACAACGCCCAAAACCAACTGGTGGCGGACACGGTCAAGTTCAAAGGCAACGACCTCAAGAATGCACAAGACATTCAGGCTGGCGTGACCCCGACCGCGCAGCAAGCGCAGGCGAACCAGCAACAGATCCAGCAAAGTGAGCAGCAAATTCAAGCCGAGAAACAGAAGCTTCAGCAGCAACAGCAGCAACTCGCAGTCGAGCAGCAGCAGACCGCCGCAAACCAGGCGGCAATCGCCGCCAACAAAGTCGCCATCGCTGCCGACAACAAGCGTTTTGGCGAACTGGCTGACTACAACATCTTGGGAGAAGTGACGGTTTACTTCGTCAATGGCAGTACCACGATTGAAGCGCAGTACAAACCACAGCTGATGCAATTGGCGCAAAAGGCGACGGGGGTTACGGGCTACATCCTGCAGGTGCAAGGGTATGCGTCGAAAGTAGGCTCGGCAGCCCTTAACCAGAAACTCAGCAGCGAACGGGCAAACAACGTAACCGAGTTTCTCGAACAGCAGGGCAACATTCCGTTGACCAACATGCTGGCTCCCGGAGCGATGGGCACAAGTCAACAGGTGGCGCCTGACACCACAGCCGAGGGCCAAGCCGAAGACCGCCGAGTCGTAGTCAAGATCCTGCAGAACAAAGGCATAGCTGGCACATAAAAAAGTTAAAAGGACCGTCCGTGCAAATTGCTCGATGAATTTCCCCGGCGGTATGCCGGGGAATTTTTTGAACACTGCATTTGCCATGAAAGCAGAACGGGCTCTCGCCAGCAATTGAACGGACCCAGTATGAAAACAGGTTTAAGTCATCTTAAGTCTGTAGTTGGCGTGGTTGTTGTGACGCTCGCGATATTGGCAGGAACTGTTCACTCCCAGGACACGCCACGCATTGCCGCTTCCGGATTTTCGTTTGACGTGTACGGAGACTCGCGGTCGATGATGTACCTCCCGTACAAACAGGACCAGGAAGCGGAAGCGCGTCAGCTCATGGTGGACATGTTTGAACTTGTGCTTCCTGAAAAAGTCGCTGACGCGGTGGTCCAGAAGGATGTCAAGCTGATCTATGACCCGTCCAACAAGGAGCTGGTGCAGCTGGTCATGCCGTTCATGACTAGCAGCGAGGTGACCACACTGACCCTGGATAAAGGCTGGGTGACGGAAGCCTCGGTTGAGGACGTGAAACTAATGCCGGGCGTACGGCACACGATGTTCCGGCTGCAAGGTGGCGACTGGGTTGCCCGCGAAGTAGTGAAAGATATCAAAAGCGGGAATGCCAAGTTTCTTCTGAATACCGGGGACCTGGTTTGGTGGGGCAAACAGGGTGGAAAACCCTCTGACAATCCATACTGGAAGCTGGTGAATGAAGGTGTGCTGAAGCAGTTGCCGCGTCCGGACAAGGAGATGCGTGCCGCCGGTCTGGATGGACGCGTTTTTCCCGCCGTCGGCAATCACGAAGTGTGGGACGACTCCGACGTGGAAGGCCTGTTGGCCTCGTTCCCGTATTTGAAGAAGTTCGGTGTTTCCGAGAAACAACTCATCTACATGTTTGATTTCGAAGGCGTGCGCTTTATCTTTCTATGGACCGGGAAATACGACTATCGCGATCCTACTGGTTGGGGCGCAACTCGACCCGCTTACGAAGAACAGATGAAGCAACTAAAGCTGTGGCTAGATGAAGCCAAGACCAAAGGCACGAAGAAAGTATTCATCTCATTTCACGCGCCGACGTTTTGCCGGTCTGGGATGGGAGCGATTCCCGAAGAGCAAAATCCTCACAAGACCATTGCCGCGTACGCGAAGGACCTGGACATCGTCGTCTTCAACGGGCACGTGCACACCACAGAAGCCTACCAAGTGGACGGCGTGAAGTATCTGGTGCTCGGAGGCGGTGGTGCTGAACAGGATCCAATTCTGCCCGGAAGGACACACGTCAAGGTACCGGATGGCTATCCGCTCGACCAGTATTGGAAAGGCGAAGCTCCCAAGGAGGATTACAACTTCCTGCACGTGGAAGTGAAGCCCGGTCAACCAACAAAGTTCACCATCAATCGCTTCCGGCCGTGGTCGGCTGAGCCGTTTGCGACCGTCGAACTATTTGGTTCTAAGTAGAGGACGCGGCGCTATGTGCTTAAAGTTTGCGCTCCATTACCGCGTCTTACAAGAGTTGGAAGCCCGGCGATATCGAGAAAGTGAAGTGAGCAGGTCTGCAGCAGATTGAGGAAGAGACCGTACTGCAGATTGATCGATGGATTTCCCCGGCGGTATTCCGGGGAATTTTTTGACCGCTGCATTTTGTCATGAAAGCAGACCCGCTCTCGCTAGATAGGATGAAATCGCAAAATGGCAGATGAACTCAGCCGCGCAACCGAGACCCCGGGCAGCCCACCGCATCCTGGCATGACCTGGATACCGGGCGGGACGTTCCGCATGGGCTCCGAGGATTTCTACCCTGAAGAACGGCCGGTTCGCGAAGTCAGCGTGGATGGCTTTTGGATGGATTGCCACGAGGTCACGAACGAACAGTTCGCGGGGTTCGTGGAAACAACCGGCTACAAGACGCTCGCCGAGCGTCCGCTCAATCCTGCGGACTTCCCCGGCGCACCGATTGAAAATCTGGTGCCCGGATCTATGCTCTTTCACAAAACCGCCGGCCCGGTTGACTTGCGCAATTACGTCAACTGGTGGGCCTGGGTGCCGGGAACAAGTTGGCGCCATCCGCTGGGGCCGGGATCATCGCTGGAAAGTCTTGCACAACATCCGGTGGTCCACGTTGCCTATGAAGACGCCGAAGCTTATGCACACTGGGCAGAGAAAGAGCTGCCGACCGAAGCAGAGTGGGAGTTTGCCGCTCGCGGCGGGCTCGATGGAAAGAAGTTTACCTGGGGCGATGAGCATTCTCCAGGCGGCAAAGCGATGGCTAACAGTTGGCAGGGCGAGTTCCCCTGGCAAAACCTGCTGCAAGACGGCTACGAGGGAACTGCCCCGGTCGGATCCTTTCCGCCGAACGGTTACGGTTTGTACGACATGGCGGGTAACGTGTGGGAATGGACGAGTGATTGGTTTGTTCCGCGTCTCGGTGACGAAAAGGTGAAAGGCTGCTGCGGCCCGGCAATCAATCCGCGCATTGTCTCGCCAGACAAAAGTTACGATCCCAACCAGGCGCAGTTCAAAATTCCGCGCAAGGTTGTGAAAGGCGGCTCGCACTTGTGCGCGCCCAACTACTGCCTGCGTTATCGTCCAGCAGCGAGGCAGCCACAGATGGTGGACACCAGCATGAACCACATCGGGTTCCGCTGTATTGCGCGCCAAGCGGTGACAGACGGAGATGGAAAGTGTTCGTGAAAGTGCAAGAACGAACAGGCGATTCTTCGATGTTGGGAAAAACCCTTAACTCCGGAATCCGCGAGTCACTTAGCCCGCTTGATTCGAATAGCACAAGCCAGAGGAGGAACAAAATGCTCCAAAATCCGGAATTAGCCCGACTCCAAGAGGCAAGCACGCTTGACACCCTCAGGTTCCAACAGGTAGGCCGGGGCAAGAAGAACTGGAGAAAGTGGGGACCCTATCTTAGCGAACGGCAGTGGGGCACAGTTCGCGAGGATTACAGCCAGAACGGTAATGCTTGGGGTTACTTCACTCATGACCAGTCCCGATCACGGGCCTATCACTGGGGCGAGGATGGCCTTGCCGGTATCAGCGATGATAACCAGTTGCTTTGCTTCAGCGTGGGTTTGTGGAACGGCAAGGATCCCATCCTCAAAGAACGTCTATTCGGCCTAACGAACAGCGAGGGTAACCACGGTGAAGACGTCAAAGAGTACTACTTTTATCTCGATAACACGCCCACGCACTCCTACATGAAACACCTGTACAAGTATCCGCAAGCGGCGTTTCCCTACGGTGATTTGATCGAGACGAACAAGCGGCGCAATCGTGGCGACATGGAATATGAGCTGCTGGATACAGGTATCTTCGATGGTGATCGATACTTTGACGTTTTTGTCGAGTACGCTAAGCAGTCGCCTGAGGACATTCTGATCCAGATCAGCGTGAGTAATCGCGGTCGTGAGCCAGCCACAGTGCACGTCCTGCCGACACTGTGGTTTCGCAACACCTGGACCTGGTGGCCAGGTACACCGAAGCCGTCCCTGAAACAGGTCTCTGGACAGAAGGGTGCAACGGCGGTTACAGCGTCACACTCCGATCTGGGGGAGCGCTATTTGTACTTTGAGCGAGATGTCCCGCTGCTGTTTGTGGAGAATGAGACGAACAACGAGCGGATTTTCGGAACTGCCAACACCTCTCCTTATGTCAAAGACGGAATCAACAACTACGTAGTTCACGGACATCAAGAGGCGGTCAATCCTGAAAAAAAAGGCACTAAATCTGCGGCACATTACCAGTTGCAAGTGGAAGCGGGACAGACAGCGACCATCTGGTTGCGGCTAAGCAATGCGGCACCGGCTGCTATCGGCGATCCCTTCAAGGACTTCTCGAAGATCATGCAGACTCGCCAGCGCGAGGCCGATGAGTTCTACAAATCCATAACTCCAACCCGCGTCAGCGCAGATGAGGCCCTCGTCATGCGGCAGGCGCTGGCCGGGATGCTGTGGTCCAAGCAGTATTTTTTCTTTGACGTGGACAAATGGCTCACAGAACACGGTGAAGATCCAATGAAGCCCAGCGGACGCTCCATGCGGAATAGCCAATGGTTCCACATGGTGAACCAACGGGTCATCTCGATGCCCGACAAGTGGGAGTATCCGTGGTACGCAGCCTGGGACCTCGCGTTCCACACCATCGCGCTCTCCACGGTCGATGTGGACTTAGCGAAAGAACAACTCGACCTGCTGCTGCAACAGTACTTCATTCATCCATCCGGTCAGATCCCAGCCTACGAGTGGAACTTTAGCGATGTGAACCCGCCAGTCCATGCCTGGGCCACCCTCTTCCTGTACCGGAGTGAGCAGGCACTCAAGGGCACGGGCGACGTGGAGTTCCTTAAGCGGTCTTTTGCCAAGCTGATGCTGAACTTCAGCTGGTGGGTGAACCGCAAAGACCGCTTTGGCGACAATCTCTTTGAAGGCGGGTTTCTGGGCTTGGACAACATCGGCGTCTTCGACCGCAGTGCTCCATTGCCCACTGGTGGCCATCTTGAGCAGGCTGACGGCACTGCTTGGATGTCGATGTTCTGCCAAAACATGCTCGAGATCAGCTGCGAATTGGCAGCCCACGACCCCTTCTTCGAAGACATGGCCATCAAACTTGCTGACCAATTTCTTTTTATAGCCCACGCCATGAATCAGTTGGGGCCAGGAGGCATGTGGGACGAAGAAGATGGGTTCTACTACGCTGTCTTGCGCCTTCCCGATGGTGGTGCGACGCGCCTCAAGGTGCGTTCCATGGTAGGTCTGTTGCCCCTCTGTGCGACCAGTGTCATTGAACCGTGGCAGCGCGAACGGGTGCCGCGAGTTGCGGAGGTTCTCAGAGAGCGCTTGCAACGCATGCCCGAACTGCGCGAGAGCATTCATCCGACTGGGCTGGGCCGTCTCGGCTATGGCGATCGCGGCATAGCTGCTTTGGTTAATCCGGAACGGTTTCGCCGAATCCTGTCACGCATGCTCGATGAGAAAGAATTCCTGAGCCCTCATGGAATACGGGCATTGTCCCGCCACCATGCCGAGCATCCCTACGCCTTCAACGTGGGCGGCCAGGATTATCGGGTAAATTATCTCCCGTCCGAATCCGACAGTGGTATGTTCGGTGGAAACTCGAATTGGCGCGGCCCTGTTTGGATGCCTGTAAATGCGCTGCTGATCCGCGCCCTATTGTCCTTCTACCTTTACTACGGCGAGAACTTTAAGATTGAGTGTCCAACCGGCTCGGGCAAACGGATGAATTTGTTTGAGGTGGCCCGAGAAATTGCCAATCGGTTGACAGGGATCTTCCTGCGTGACAAGTCTGGCCGGCGACCGGTTTACGGTGGGACCGAGAAATTCCAGAACGATCCAAACTGGAAGGATTACATTCTGTTCTACGAGTACTTCCACGGAGATAACGGCGCGGGATTGGGAGCGAGCCATCAAACCGGCTGGACTGGAGTCGTCGCCAACCTGATCGAGCTCTTCGGCAGGCTCGACGGAGCTCAGTTTCTCGAGGTTGGGAAAGTAGGCGCATTTGCCAAGAAAGAACCGGTAGCGGATAAGCGGGTCGCATGATTGAATTCGAGGATTGCCTGAAGTAGGAGGGCCTGTTGAAATACGGCGTTTGCCATGAGCCAAGCAGAAAACCTCTCGTCATTAATTGATGTAGCGGGGGAAGTGCGGGACTTCTACGACCGTTATCCGTATCCTCCACCGGTCGATAATCTGGACAAATATCGCCAGCTCTGGCAGGACCGGCAAAGACGCCGCGCGCACTATCACCTGTTTTGGCCGGCCCGATCTTATATAGAAGACCAATCCATCCTGATCGCAGGCTGCGGGACATCGCAGGCGGCCAAGCATGCGTTGCGCTGGCCCGGGGCTCAGGTTACAGGAATCGACAGCAGCGCAACGAGTGTGCGCCATACGGAGGGACTCCAGCGAAAATACAACCTGAAAAATCTTCAGGTCCACGAACTTGAAATCGAGCAGGTACGTGACCTCGACATGAGCTTTGATCAGATCGTGTGCACCGGGGTTCTTCATCACCTCGCCGACCCCGGTGCGGGCCTTCGTGCGCTGCGCAGAGTGCTCAAACCGGACGGCGCGATTCATCTAATGGTGTACGCGCCTTACGGACGGACCGGCATCTATATGCTGCAAGAGTTTTGTCGACGGATTGGCGTCCATGCTACTGATAAGGAAATTCGGGATCTCATTGCTGCTCTTAGCGCATTGCCTCCGGGACATCCGCTGGAAAGCCTGCTTAGGCAAGCTCCTGACTTTAGGCATGAGGCGGCGCTTGCCGATGCTCTCCTGCACCCGCAGGACCGCGCCTATTCCGTCCCGCAATTGTTTGATTTTCTAGAGAAGGCAGGGCTGACATTCGGCCGTTGGGTAAGACAGGCGCCTTATTCGATTCACTGTGGTGTCATCGCAAAGCTCCCGCAGGCAACGCGGATGGCGCGCCTTACCCTGGCAGAGCAGTATGCCGCTATCGAACTGTTTCGCGGCACCATGGCCCGCCACAGCGTGGTTGCGTACCGAAACGATAGCGTGAGCGGCGCACAACAGGTTAGTTTTACCGGTGACGCCTGGATTGAATATGTACCCGTCCGAATGTCAGACACGATCTGTGTTCAAGATCGGCTGCCTCCTGGGGCCGCGGCTGTTCTGATCAACCAGACTCACACGTACAGAGATCTCTTCTTGCCAATTGTGTCACCGGAGGAGCGCTTATTCGACGCGATTGATGGGGTCCGTAGCATCGGCGATATCATGGACAGAACGCTGTCATCCTCACACCGAAGAACGAACCCCGACATGGCGCGTACCTTCTTTGAACGGCTCTGGTGGCATGATCAGGTGGTGTTCGACGCATCGAAGAAGCGTTCATTTCAAGACCTGCCGTTCTCGTGATCGCCCTCGATTTCTCCCGCGACAACTCCAAGAAGCACCTGCCAATCTCCGGAGTTAGTCACACTTTCCCGCGTACTGCGAGTCAGGGGCAAATTGAGATCCTACGATTCCTGTCATTTCTGACAGCTCACAATCGCGCCGACATGCTTCTAGGATGTCCTGCAAGGGAAACAAATGAGCAGCGGCGATGATATTCAGGCGGTGCGAACCGGTTTACCGGCTTCACCTTGTTTTGTTTCCGCAGTCGCGGTTGTTACTCTCATCGTTTTCCTGGCGCCCGGGTTTAGCCAAACGAACCTGGATCAAGTTCATATCACCCCCCAAACGATCACGGCAACCAAATCACCCAGTGAAAGCGGCCCTTCTTTGGACGCGGCTGCGAGGCCGTTGAAGGTCAATGTGGATTTAGTTCTTGTTCCAGTTACTATCACCGATCCGTTGAACCGCCCGGTGCTGGGCTTGGACCAGGAGAACTTCCGAGTCTACGAGAACAAGCAGTTGCAGGCAATTCGACATTTTTCCACCGAAGACGTCCCGATTTCCGTCGGTGTCATCCTCGACATGAGTGGGAGCATGGGTGCCAAGATCGAACGAGCTCGGCAGGCGGTAATTGAGTTCCTCAAGACCGCAAATCCCCAAGACGAGTTCTTCCTGATGACTTTCGCAGACAGGCCTCAGGAGTCTGTTGAGTTCACGAACTCGGTCGATGAGATTCAAACCAGGCTTCTCAACATGACCCCGAAAGGACGCACGGCTCTGATCGACGCTGTGTATATGGGAGTGAGTACAATGCGCCGAGCCCGCTGCACAAAAAAGGCCTTACTCGTCATCTCCGACGGCGGTGACAATCACAGTCGCTACACCGAGAGCGAACTCAAACATCTTCTTAAGGAAACCGATGTCACGACATATGCCATCGGTATTTACGACAGATATTTTTCAACGGAAGAAGAGCTCCTCGGGCCTGCATTATTGAGCGATGTAAGCGAACTTACTGGAGGACACACCGTCACTATCGATAATCCTAATGATCTTGCAGATGCGGCCATCAAGATTGGAAGCGAGTTGCGCAACCAATATGTTATCGGTTATCGCCCCCAGTCCAGGCAGCACGACGGCAAATGGCACAAGATCAAGATCAAGTTATTACCGCCGAAGGGATTACCTCCACTGAGGACATATGCAAAGCAAGGGTATTATGCCCCCGATGAGTAGCACCCGACAGCAGACAGTGATTGGTGGCCTTTCGCTGGACGCGGAAAGCTCTGACGCACTGATGTTCGGGAACGCGTTTCGTCGAGTCGTTCAGCTGATTTAAGCTTTTATTTTCGCAGGAGACGTAACTCGTGTTAACTTGCGTGAACCGCTGCCTACATTCATCAATAAGGACACACCAGGGTTTCAAACCGAACGCGAAAAGGAAGAGTTAAATGCGAAAGCCTATCTTTCTAAAAACAGACATCATCGACAAAGTAAAATGCAATGACATGGCCGCGTTCGCGCAGCTATATGAACTATTCAAAGGCCGGGTGTACGCTGTATGTTTACGAAAGACAAAAGATGTGTTCGATGCCGAGGATCTTACGCAGGAAGTATTTCTGCGAGTATTCCTGAAGGTATGTGGCTTTCGTGGCGAAGCAGCATTCGGAACCTGGCTTCACAGGGTGACTATAAATGTCATAATGATGCATTTTCGCAGACGACGCATCCCCGTACTGCCACTGGACGAGGTTTCGACTAAGCGACATGAAGCCACAATTGGCCTCCAACGAGGCGATCACGCTCATCTAGGGCCAGTCATGCGAATCGCGCTGACGCGAGCGATCGGCAGTCTGCCACAGGGAAAAAGGACGGCCCTTATCTTGCATGATGTCAAAGGGTTGACGCACAGAGAGGTCGCCCAGCGTTTGGGCATATCGTCGAATACGAGCAAATCCCAAGTTCACATAGCGCATCGACAACTGAGGGATACTCTTGCCGGTGGCACATCACGCTAATTGAAGAGTTCGGGTTCTTCGCGAATTGAAACGCTATGTTGCAATTTGGGTTAGATGGTTGGTGAGTTCATCTGGAAAAGCTCTGGGAACACAACAAGTCTGCTGCATACTCCGCGAGCGAGAAACAGTGTAAGTCGTTTGTGCGACTGGTCGACAGGGCATAGCTAGTCACGAGTAACAGCGCATCTGAAGGTGTCCGGTGGGAAGTGTAATTTTCGCGGTGCTTGCAAAGTTCGTAGCGGGTATCGGGGCAGAAGCTCACGAGACCGCCGCTAAGCCAGACTTTCCAGATACTACCTTGAGCCTAGCACGAACGAAACCAGCGGAGGAGGCACCAATAGCGAGAGTCCTCGCTGCAACCCCTGTGCCTGCCATACCCAAAGCAGATCTGTCGTCTCCTGCTCCACGCTTGCCACGCCTAACGACACGCATATCCAAAGAGTAACTGGCGGCATATTCTGTGCTGAAAGATGCGGAAAAATGGGCGCTCGCTGGCGATTGAAGAATCAAAGTGCCGAAATGAGTCAACCGCAGGGTACCGAATGTCTAGACTGAATTTCAGGACTATAAGTCAGTTCCCATACGGATTCCAGTGTTCCTCGCACTCTTGCATCCCCTTGAATAGTTGCCACTGCAAGGTCACCCGACTAGGTGCGCTGTTCACCAATATTTTTTGCCCCTGTCGATAGTGACAGGTGCTGAACCTCCACTGGGGCAGTGTACTGGGGCCGTACGGTCGGCGACTGGCAGTCTTCGGCCAGGAGATACAACATGAATCTGTTAGCCAGAGATATTCTGGAAACGTGGCGTGCCCTTGTTACGACGTCCCTCGTTACCGGAGTGGTTGGCATTTCGATGTCACAAAATCCAGAGGTCGGTTCCAGCTACACTCTCAAGAGTTGGCAGAATCAGCCGGAGAAGACAGATCGAAGAGATCACAAGGCAATTCACGAAGGCAGTCTCATTGCCTGCACGAACGTTGAGCCTAAGAAAGACGGTAACGAGTGCCTATTGAAATACGAACACGATGGCCAAATGTACGCTCAGTTTCACCAAACCGTTACCGCTAGCAGCACCGACGAAGTGTTACTCAGTTGCGTGAGCAAAGAACCGACCGACCCAATATCATGTGAGGCGACAATGACAGTTCTCAAATACGAAAATCGTCCTTGAATGACACCATTAACGTCTCAGATTTTGCCGCAGATGCCGGCGCCCTAACCCGCAAAGGGACGACTTTTGTGCTGTTTCTGTGCTGGAAGCATGTGATTCTTGAGGTTTCCTAGGATTTATGGGTTCGTATAATCATTAAGTTACAGAATTTATTGAAGGTTAAGTAGTTCGACTCCCGCCGCCTCCACCAAAATCTAATGGACGCCTTTCTCATTCTGCAGCACAAGCTGCGCTCGATTGAGCGCTTCTATTAAGACGGCGTGGGATAGCTTTGGCGAAATTAAGCGGAAAATTGAGGATGGCGCTCCCTTCGAACCCCCGCCTTCGTTGGAAAAACATTCCCGTTGGGTTTACTCAGGCGGTTAGGTCGTGCAAATCGCCGGGTGCCCATCCTATGCGGGTACCGCGCTTTCTGGCATTGCCTACCTCCTCACAATGAATCAGTTGTGCAATGCTGCGACCCAAACCGCTGCATATCATGCCCCATCGGCTATTTCCAAATCGCATTTAGAGAATGGCTCTGACGACGCCACCATCTACTCGCAGTGCTGCTCCGTTTGTCGCCGAAGAAAGCTCGCCAGCCATGTAGATCGCCATCGCCGCGACTTCATCGACAGTGGCAAAGCGCTTCAGCAGCGACGAAGGCCTAGCATTTTGAAAGAATTCCCTCTCAACTTCCGCCTTTGGCTTTTTCTGCTGCTTCGCCAGGGACTCGACAAAGGCGCCCACACCTTCCGATTCAGTCGGCCCGGCAAGAATACTGTTTGCGGTCACGCCGGTTCCAGCTAGCGACTCTGCGATCCCGCGCGCCACGGCAATCTGTGCCGTTTTAGTCACGCCATAGTGCACCATCTCGGCCGGAATCTGGACCCCCGATTCGCTCGAAATGAAAAGAATACGGCCCCAGTTGCGTTTCAGCATCCCTTTGACATAGTGTCGCGAGAGTCGCACCCCGCTCATTACGTTTACCTCGAAGAAACGGTACCAGTCTGAATCGGGGATCTCCTCAAATGGTTTGGGTTCGAAAATGCCCACATTGTTTACCAGCACATCCACTGCGGGAAGTTCCGCAATGACCGCCTCGGCGCCGGCTGAACTTGAAAAATCCGCGGCAATGCCATCAACTTTAGCGGTTGCAGCGTGCGACCGGATCGCCGCCATCGCTGCATCAACGCGCTGCTGAGTGCGGCCGTTCACATAGACATGCGCACCTTCGCGCGCGAGCGCCTTGGCGATCGCAAACCCGATTCCTGCCGTCGACCCGGTTACCAATGCAACTTTACTAGTCAGTTTCAGATCCACTTCGCCCTCCGCAAGGTGAGTTAACAGAGCTTGTTCAGGCCGGTTATCTATAGCGTCCGAGGGCTCAGTGATGCCACCGCACACCTAAACACCATTTCGATTCCTCATCTCAGTTGGCGATTCTTCCGAGTTGCTGCCGCAAAGTTAGATTGTCCTCAATGTGCCAATTCCCTCGGTGACGCGGTAGGTGTCGATGGCGATATTTATGTTCTGTCCGACTAATCCACTTTCAAGATCCCAGAACCTCTTCGTCTTCTGCTTTGGTATGAACTCACCTAACCGAGACGGCGATTTGAACATCGACATTACCCTTGATCGCATTCGAGTAGGGACAAATGGCGTGGGCGCCCTGGACAAGCTGTCCTGCCGTCTTCTGGTCGACGCCGGCGATAGTCACGGCGAGCGCGGCGGACAGCACAAACCCACCCGAGTCGTTGCGGCTGAGGCCAATCTGGGCGACAACTTCGACGTCGCCATCGGCAAATGGTGGCGAGCCTCGCGGCTCACGTGTAACAGCGCATTCTCAAAACACGCGGCGTAGCCGCCGGCGAAGAGTTGCTCTGGGTTGGTTGCATCGCCCTTGCCTCCGAGCGTCTTGGGCAGGGCCAGCTTAAGATCGAGAAGACCATCGTCGCTGCGGATGACACCATGGCGGCCTCCCGTTGCAGTTACTTTTGCGCAATAAATCGAGTCCAGCATTTGTTTTCTCCCTTGCTTCTATCGAGCCCGCGAAGCAGCTTCTTCGATCACAGCTGCAACTTCCTTCGGTCGCGACGCATAGACGGCGTGGCTCGCGCCTGAAACTTCTACCTTGTGGCTCTTGGCTCGCGTCGCATACCACCGTTCGAGATCCGGGTTGATGGTTCTGTCGGCTCCTGCGACCAACACCCAGCTTGGTTTATTTCTCCACGCAGCTGTAGTGATCACCGCTTTGAAATTGTCAGCTAAGTTGAGTACCTGCGATCGCGCCATGAAAGCGGCCTGCTCAGCAGACAAGTCAGCTGCGAAGTACTCATGAAACTGCGCAGGGTCGAGGTAAGTGAATCCGTCAGCTGTCTTCTTTATTGCAGTAGACTTGCTGAGGTCGCTTGGGAAGCGCTTTCCGTCGTCCGCCTCATTCTCGCCAGCATCTGGCATGTGGGCAGCGATGTACACCAATCCGGCAACCGATGGATCCGTCCCGGCTTCGGTAATTACGGCTCCCCCGTAGCTGTGACCGACAAGAATGCACGGCCCATCTTGCAGCGCAAGGACGCGTTTCGTGGCAGCCACGTCGTCTTTAAACGAGGTTTCCGGCTCTTGCACGACAATGACGCTGTAGCCATCTTTGACAAGAATGTCGTAAACGCCCTTCCAGCCGGAGCCATCTGCCCAGGCACCGTGAATCAGAACAATGTTCCGAATGCGAGCCCCTTGATTCTGCGCCGAGAGGTTCTGGGCGGCAAGCGTGCCACAGGTCAACAGCAATAATGCGATGCAGAGGGACTGAGACATTCCTCGTACAATTCGCACACTATTACTCAATGCGCGGTTGCAAAGGGGATCTGGCACAGCGCGGCAACCAATGCGCACGTCACTGCTGATAGGCGCACATTCGATCATCGACCGCGGTTCTCCTCACTCAGCAGCGATACACTGTGCTGATGCAGCTAATGGAAATTGTCTTTTCTGCCGCAGCCAATTGCATGGCATTCCTCTCAGCGACCTCTGTTTGCGCGATGAATACACATGGGTAATGTGCTAATAGTTTGCTTTCGATGTCTGCTATGCTGCCGCTTGCTTGCTTTGCTTGAAAAACGCCAGCATATCGGTGTTGATCTGGTCCGCGTGGGTCGTGGGCATTCCGTGTGGAAACCCTGGATACACCTTCAGCGTCGCACCCTTCACAAGCTTTGAGGACTGCCGGGCCGCCGCGCCAATCGGCACGATCTGGTCATCGTCGCCATGAAGAATGAGAGTTGGCACATCGAATTTCTTCAGGTCCTCGGTGAAGTCCGTCTCGGAGAAAGCCTTGATGCAGTCTTAGCCCGCTTTCATCCCGCCCATCACCCCTTGGAGCCACCACTTGCCCCGGACGCCTTCCGATATCTTGGCGCCTGGCCGGTTGTAGCCGTAGAACGGGAGAGTAATGTCCTTATAAAGCTGCGGCCGATTTTTCGCATATTGGGCCCGCAGGTCGTCGAAGACCTCGATCGGTGCGCCCTCGGGGTTTTTGTCCGTCTTCACCATCAGTGGCGGTACTGCGCTGATGAGTACGGCCATAGCAACACGTTTTGATCCATGCCGCCCGATGTAACGCGCGACTTCTCCACCGCCGGTGGAGTGGCCCACGTGGATCGCATCTTTCAGATCCAGTTTTTCTGTGAGAGCGGCGAGGTCGTCGGCATATGTGTTCATCTCGTTGCCGTCCCAAGTCTGGGTGGAACGGCCGTGACCTCGCCGGTCATGGGCGATCACGCGATAGCCGCGCTCGCCGAAGTACAACATCTGGCCGTCCCAGTCGTCCGCTGTGAGCGGCCAGCCGTGACTGAACACGATGGGCTGGCCTTTTCCCCAGTCCTTGTAATAAATCTGCGTACCGTCTTTTACTGTGATAGTCGGCATGATTCACTCCTCCTTATCATTTCGGACGTTTTAGGCCGCACGCGACCTGGTGCGCAACGGTTCAAGGCGTAATCGATTGTTCTTGCCGTGAATTTGCTTTAGGCCCGCTGGAATGCCCCGTGAGGGATGTCGAGATGAGCCTGAAATGGCAATTCAACCACGTCAACTCTGTGCCGCATGAGAATTGGCATTTTCGTGTCTGCGCCACTCAGGAACTGTAATAGCTCCCGAGTGGCGCTGTTTTGGGTTGTCGAACCCGGCTGACCCACTCCTGTTAAGCCGCTTTTTCCGCCTCGCCTTTCGCAGCCGTTTCGATGAGAGCAGCTACAGCCTGCGGCTGCGACACGTAGATGGCGTGGCTTCCCTCAATCTCGACAACAGTTGCGCCTGCACGTTTGGACATAGCCCGCTGAGCGTCAGGTGGAATCATCTTGTCTTCAGTGGTTAGCAAGTACCAGCTTGGCTTTGTTTTCCATGCCGGTTCGCTGATCGTGCCGTTAAGTGCGTCCAGGCCCCATGGGACTTGGGAATCGGCCATGAATGCGGCCGTGCCTGGCTCCACGTCTGCCGCAAATGATGCAGGAAACTTCGCCTTGTCGAGAAACAGATATCCATCCTGCGGCGGCAGAATCGGTGGCACCGGAGCGCTTGGCGGTGGGTCCTTTATCAGCGAAGACACTGACTCGCCCTTGTCGGGAGCGAATGCGGCCACATAGACCAGCCGCGCGACCTTGGGGTCATTGCCGGCTTCCGTGATTACCGCCCCTCCATATGAGTGGCCGACGAGGATCACGGGGCCGTCCTGGTTAGCAATCGTCCGCCTTGTAACGGCAACGTCATCCGCCAGCGAGATGGTCGGATTCTGAACGATTGCGACGGTATATCCGTCTCTCTTGAGAGTTTTGTAGACTCCTTCCCATCCCGACCCGTCCACGAAACCGCCGTGAACGAGAACTATATTCTTTACAGCTATTCTGTCTTTCATTGTGATTCTCTCCGATTCGTGAAATTCGAAAGTTGGTAATCTTTCCCGTAAAGCTCGTTAGTGCGGTATTCGTGAGAAAAATTGCGCCCAGCCGTTCAGCGGCTTTCCTTTAAGGTGCCTAGACTAACGCCCCAAACCATGACGATGCTCATTTCCGATCAGGTTTCAGAGTTGGTCGTTTGCGATTTCTATTTACAATCAGGGTCCGCACTTTCAGGCGCCTGAATGCTGGATTCCTCGAGAATGCGGATAATCTGCTCCCAGGTGCTTGTGTCCACGAAGTTCTGCTTTGAAGGGCGGAAGGAGAAGGAGTTCCGCTGATCGTAAGTTGCGCCTGCGTCCATCACACCCAGTACTATCGCCCGCCCGAGTATGTGGCGCATCACGAGATAGAATGGTTTTCTTCTACCCCACTCGGTGCACGGCGAAGTACCTCGATAGTGTTAAAGGCTAGAGGTCCGAAGGCGGGTGTGAATTTGAAATGACGATCTCCCGGCGCCCGAACAGACGCGCATCCAACGAAAATGCTCCGGGCCCCAGAAAAAACAAAGCAGTGGCGATGGCTGTCGCGAAAGCGACCGACGGTTTTGTTGAGAGCAAACTTGAGGTTGGCGCTGAAATCACTGGAACCACGCTACTCAGGCTAGCCAGCCCAGCTAGAGCGCTTGCTAACGGAGTCAGATATCCAACCAGCAAAAGAGCGGATGTCACGATCAAGACTACAGCGACTACACCGATCAGGGATGCCAGATCGTGCCACTTGAACAAATATTCGGCCCCTTGACCGAATAGCGTAATACCAAGAACACCGCGCAACAGCAATAGACCAGCGCCTGGCCTTCCGCTCGGAAAGGTCGAGAATATACGTTCCAGCTAGGGCCTCCCTGGGCGCGCGCGTAGTCGTCCAATCGTGCCCATATCTAGAGTATGGGTGCCGATTCAATATGCGAATCCCTAAGACTCGGAATCTTTTGATACCACTTTCGGGTAGAGGCGGACGCTACAGAGTTCAGTCAGAGTTGGATTATGCCCCGGCGCACACCGATCGCGACCGCCTGAGTCCGATCGCTGGCGCCCAACTTCTCCATTACGTGCTTGATGTGGACCTTCACAGTCTCTTCCGAGATGAACAGCTTTTCGGCGATGTCTCGGTTACGGTTACCGCCAGCGATCTGCCGTAGCACGTCTATTTCTCGTTCGGTGAGCGATTCATCTCCATAGTGCTCGGCCAACTGGGCTGCTATTTGTGTGGAAATCGGTTTTTTCCCCGCATGGACTTTGCGAATCACTTCCACTAGTTCTTTCGGAGGCATGCTCTTAAGCACGTAGGCACGGGCTCCCGCCTCAAGCGCCCGTTGAATTTCGACGTCGCCCTCGAACGTAGTCAAGATGATGGCCCGCGCTTCCGGGAACTCGTTCCGGATAGTGATCATCGTATCGATGCCGCTCATGTCAGGAAGCCGGAGATCGAGGAGGACGACGTCAGGTTTGTGTTCGCGAAATTTCTGGACTGCGTCGCGCCCGTTGAATGCCTCAGCGATTAACGTCATATCCGGCTGGTTTCGAATGACGGTGGCAATTCCCTCGTGGACCAGGGGATGGTCGTCCACACACAAAATTCGGATAGGTGCCGACTCGTTCATTTATCCAGCTCGCTTGTCGATATCGGAGCGGCCCTTGGTCTTTCCGGCATATAGTTTCACGAACCATTTGGACGCGCCATTTGGCGATTTGGATTCGAAAGCCAGCGCAGCGGGAACTGATAGCTCAATCTCGGTGCCGCCTGCCGGACGCGTCCAGACCGTCAGCCGGGCACCGATTCTTTCCGCGCGCTCGCGCATGCCCGAGAGCCCCCAATGCCCTTCGCGTCCTGAACGCAACACTTGCGGATCAATGCCGCCGCCATTGTCGCGAACAAGCACTCGCAACTCCTTCACACCATACTCAATCTCTACTTCAATGCTGCTCGCTTGTGCGTGGCGAAACGAGTTTACCAGAGCTTCGCGCCCAATCCGATACACGTCATCTCGAATAACGGGGTGCAGCGGTCGCGCCTGGCCCTCCACAATCACTCGGTAGTCGATCTGCTGCTGGAGACTCAACTCCTCTGGAATCCGCGAAAATGCCTGAGCAAGATCACGCAGTTCGTAGCTTCGCGAACGAAGGCCTCGAAGCGTATTTCTCCCATCCTCAATGACGTCCTTCATCAACGTAAGAACGCGAGAAAGCGCCGGCTTCACCGGCGAATTCTCTGGCAAACGATCATCGGCGACATGAAGTTGCATAGAGGCACTCAGGAAACCTTGCAAGAGCGTGTCATGCAACTCTTGCGCAATCCGCGTCCGCTCGGCAAGCCGCTCCTCAAAGCGCACATTCATTTGGCTTGTCAATCGGCGCAGTCGGAACCTGTACAAAAGGAGCATGAGCAAGCCAACGAGCAGTACACTAGCAGAGCGGAACCACCACGTCTGCCAGACCGCCGGTTCGACTTCGAACCCAACCACCGACTCTGGGCCATTCCATCCGCCGTCGCTGTTGCTGGCAATCAGCCGAAACCGATATAAGCCGGGACTCAGGTTCGTATAAACCGCTTCACGTGCCGCGAGCGGCTCGCTCCAGCTTCGGTCGAAGCCGTCAAGAAAGTATCGAAAACGAACGCGTTCAGGAACAGCCAGGCTCAAACCCGTGTAGTCAAATGTAATTCGTTTATGGGAAGAAGGAATCCGAACCGAGTTACCGAGACTTACGGCGTTGTTGTCGGCTGAAATAGCCTCTACGTGGGGAATCGCTGGTGGGGAATTGTCTGTGATGTGAGACGGATCAACAACGGAGAGACCGCGAGTCATTGAAAACCAGATCTTGCCTGAAGAATCTGCAACTACCGAGTTGCTTCTCTTGGCCACCTCAGTGCTTTGCAGGCCATCCGCCAGGCCATACTCGCGAACATCGGCCATGGTCACGGTTCCGTTTGCCAGCTTGTCACGTTGAACCCGCAGCACGTGTGCCGAGGTGGCGATCCACAGCCATCCTCTTGTGTCCTCTGCGATCCCATATGTTTGGCTGCGCAACACGCCGGGTACGTCCCGAGGAACCTGTACGCGACCGGAACTGAAGAGCGCTAAGCCATTCGACGTTCCGATCCAGAGCACGCCGGACGAGTCTTCAAAGAGGCAGTTCACATCATTTGAAGGTAAGCCGTCTCGTGCCGCGTAGGTCGTCCAATGCCCATTTGATAACGCGCTCAGACCATTCGGAGTAGCGAACCACACTCCGCCGTCGCGGGTCTCGATAATCGAAGCAACCGTATTGGAAGCGAGACCGTTTGTGGTGGTGTACGTGACGATTTGCCCACTTTTGAACTTGCTGACACCACCGCTGAGGGTCCCGGCCCAAACCGCACCGTCGCGACCCTGGTGAACCGCGTACACGCTGTTTTGCGCTAACCCATTCCCCCTGGTGTA
>Ga0137366_10001045_pt1 | contig 19948 bp, 17 predicted proteins | sample SagtaG_8_FD_104938 | JGI IMG/M metagenome (GOLD analysis project Ga0137366, IMG submission 104938) | Vadose zone soil microbial communities from Sagehorn Ranch, Mendocino, California, USA - Sage1_L_60_16 metaG | ecosystem: Environmental > Terrestrial > Soil > Vadose zone | place: USA...
CACTTAGAAGAGGTTCCCGCCGAGCAGCGCGCACCCATCTTGAAGGCGTATCTGTAGCGCGCACCGGGAGCGCGACCCCATGTGCCCGTGCACAAGGATGCACCACTGGCGGAATTCGAAAAGATTGCCACGGCCTTTCCGGTCTTCCGGGTGATGAAGACTGGAAAGGCACATTCAGGAGTCTGAGCCCGAGCAGCGCGAGGCTGGGAGTACATTCATCTGCCGACCGAAGGGGAAGCGATGGACAGTTCTCTGGGACGTCGTCCTTTTTCGTCAGATCACACCACTAGGCCCAGGGGTTGTGTGATGTGGCGGGGCGGAGTCTTGGGGTGTGGCTCTCTAACAACACCGGAAAAAAGCGTCTGTGCGGTCATCCTCTTTCAGGATAGGTACCATGTCGGCTCTGCGCCCTTTCCCAAGCATGGGAACCATGGATGCGCTGCCCCCAGGCAGAGTATTTGCTCCAGAAGGAGTGTACACCTACGATTTTATGGCCTGCTGATGGGGAGGGAATGGGAGGTCTCAACCCCATTCCCTCGCCAGAAATTGAGAGCACAGGAGGGAGAAGAAGATGAGACCAGTCGAAATTCTGTTGGTAGTGGCCAATCTCCTCACATTTTTAGTGGTGGCAGTGCCACGACTCCACGCCGCACGCTCTCTGGGGGGCGTCGTCCTCATTACGCTCTCTCTGGCAGTGGTCCAGGTCCTCCTAGAGGGGCCACGGTGGCAAATGGTTCCAGCATACGTACTGACGGGACTCTTCTTGTTCGTTTGGGTGGTGCAGAGCTTTGTGCCAGTGGGTGGAATCGTCAAAGAGATCCTCACCAATCGCTTGGTCGTCGGTTGTGCGATCATCCTGGCCATCATTGGCCTAGGACTCTCTACCGCTCTTCCCATCGTTCTGCCTGTCTTTCATTTTTCTCTCCCGAGCGGACCCTACGCAATCGGTACCGTCACCTACCAGTGGACGGACGTCAGTCGTCGCGAGGTGTTCAGTCCTGACAAACAGATGCGTCGTGAGCTGATGGCGCAGGTGTGGTATCCAGCCAAGAAGGGCTCATCCTCCTCACATGCTCCGTATATAGTAGACGCCGATGCTGTGACCGCAGCTCTGGCGCGGCTGCACCATCTTCCAGATTTCTCCTTGCAATACCTCAAATACGTGACCACGAATGCTGCTGAGTCTGTCCCCGTCGCCGATGATCAACCCAGCTACCCCGTGCTCATTTACCTGGAAGGACTCACTGGCTATCGTCAGATGAGCATCTTTCAGGTTGAGGAGCTGGTCTCGCATGGCTACATCGTCGTGGGCATCGATCAGCCAGGAGTTGCCGCGACGGTGGTGTTCCCAGATGGGCATCAACTAGCCATCACCGGACTCTTAACTCAGATACAGTCTTTGGAGCAACAGAGTCTCAGTCCGGCCGAACAAGCGCCACAGCTCTTCGGTCAGACCTTCAAGGACGGGATTATCCCGTATTTTGCACAGGATGTCAGCTTCACGCTTGATCAGCTTGCTTCTCTCAATACGACTGACCCGAAAGGGATCCTGACCGGGAAACTGGATCTCGAGCATATCGGGATGTTTGGAATCTCATTCGGCGGTATGGTTGGCGCCCAGGCCTGCTTGCAAGACCCACGCCTCAAGGCCTGCCTGGTCATGGACGTTTGGATGACCGCCGATGTGGTGCATTCGGGCTTGCGACAGCCCAGCATGTGGATTACCCGACCTGCCGATACAATGCGGCTGGAACGACAAGAAGATGGCGGCTGGTCAGAGCCAGCTATCGCGCTAACCCAGAGCACGATGCGCGCGGTGTATACCCATTTGCCAGGAGATGGCTACTTCGTGCAGGTGCCTGGGATGTTCCACATCGATTTCACGGACCTTGACCTTCTCTCACCGATTTTCATACCTGGCATCGGCGGCGGGCCAATCGGCAGCCAGCGGGCGCATGAGATCGTCAATGCGTACTCGCTCGCCTTCTTCGACAAACACCTCAAGGGTGAGCCGCAAGCGCTGCTTGATGGGCCGGCGGCACACTATCCTGAAGTCATCTTCGAAAAGCGTGGGCCATAATCCGCTCCCGTCGTGAGTCTCTGGGTACGCTCACCTGTTGCAGCACCAACCCACACGAACAGAAAGGACGCTTCTCATGAAGACAACCCTTCCCGAGCCGCTCTCCTTGCCGTGGAAGCTCAAGCCCGTCTCTTGGGCGCAGTCTGGCTCGGAGACACTTGCAGATGGACGCCGGAGGTTCTGGGTCAAGGAGGACCTCTTAGGCATCACGCCAGCAATGCTCGTCTGGTGGTTCAGTCACCTGGAAGGCGATGTTGAGATCGAAGGCCGTCGTCTCCCCCGCTCCCGGGTGTGGCACCCTTTGGACCACGTCAGCGTGCGCTACGTTCGCCGCGCTCCCGACGGCTCCATCGGTCCCGGCGCGCAGATCGCCGCATGCGAGTTCCTTGGTCGCAACCCACACTACAAAGTCGATGGGGTGGCAACGATTGAGAAACTGGACGAGGAGGGTTTCATCAACACCGTCGCCATTGGTGGCTTCCCGCTCGCGCGCCTCGTACACACCTTCCGGCAAACATCCGCTGGGACGCACTTTGAACATACCCTGATCGTTCCGGGAAGTTGGCGCTTCGGGCTGCTGGGCAAACTGGTCGTAGCGCTGCGGTTCTCCCAGGCCGAGGGAGAGGTCTGGCTCAAACACGCCATCGAAGAAATGGGGGCTCTGGAGCACTTCCTCCCACAGCTCTACGAGTGCGAAATGCAGAGGGGCGAACGAAGGAGCGACGTTATCACTTCGCGAGGAGAAGACAGATCATGAAGAGCAGCGCGTCAGTGAAACGGTCACCGCTTACCTTCTTTGTCCTGGTGTTCGCTTTTTCTCTGCTCTTTTGGCTGCTTGTTGAGCTGTTTGGCCCACTAGCTGAACACTTCTTTCCAGCACTTCCGCTAGCCATTCCGTCAGGCTTTAATCCGGTGAGTCCGCTTGTAGTGGGGTACATGCCGCTGATAGCGGCTTGCATTCTTGTTTCCAGAGAAGAGCAACCTGGTGGCACAAGCCTGCTCTTGAAGAGCGTTTTCGATCTGAAGAGAATCAGGCACAAAATCTGGTATGTGCCCATCATTTTCTTGAACCCGCTGATCTATGTGCTGACGTACGGGGCCATGCGTCTCTTGGGGCGACCACTCCCCCAACCGTCCATTCCCTGGTCGACGATCCCGATCTTTTTTGTGTATTTCTTTATCGAGGCTGTCGGTGAAGAGGTGGGCTGGACAGGATATGTCACCGATCCCCTGCAAGAGCAATGGGGCGCACTCCAAGCCGGCCTTATTTTGGGGGCGGTGACGGCGATCTGGCATGTCATACCGGGTCTTCAAGCCCACCAAACACTGACCTATATCGCATGGCAAGGTTTGAATGACGTTGCGGGGCGGATTCTTGGTGTGTGGCTCTATAACAACACCGGAAAAAGCGTCTTTGCGGTCATCCTCTTTCATGACATGTACAATATCGGGTATGTGCTCTTTCCCAACTATGGGTCCCATTACGATCCGGCCATTGCCTTCCCGATCACGGTTGTGCTTGCCGTGATCGTCACCTTCTTCTGGGGCTCACAGACCTTAGCTCGCTATCGGTATGCCCGCTGGCAGGCTTCCAATGGAGATGGCTCACCGGTGTGAGAACGGTTTGGGTGGTGAGCATGGTCTCTTTTGGAGTGAAGAGTGTGTCTTCTCGAGCGATTTGGGATGTCCAACGAGCAGGTGAAGGCGAGGAGCGTTCATGAAGCGAGTCACCAGGAACATCGATCCCGGGAGCGCGCGAGATCTGCTCGAGCGGGTTCCTCGCGCATGCCTCTGTTTTGCCAGCGACCACGTGCCGCAAGCTCAGCCGATTGTGCTGGTGTGGCAGGACGGTCGCTATCTGGTCGGTATCCCTCCGAAGGCCGAGCAGCGGCCAAGCTCCGGCCAGGAGGTCGTCCTGCTCATTGACGAGGGGATCTACTTTTTCGACCTGCGTGCCATCTACATCCGTGGCCAGGTGAAGCAAGCCTCGGCTCCCGGGGGTGCGCCAGCTTCCCGCACGTGGGGTCAGCATATCGAAACGTGAAAAGTGTACGCTAAGCCAAACGGGAGGTCTTGCTGATTTACTCATTTGGCTTCACAAGCGGATTGAGGAGAAGGGTTTTGAAGTTCTGAAAGTATCCCCCCTTGCGAGATCCTCTCTACTGAGCGTTTTATCACGAATGCTCGTTTGGCTCTACAGGGCAATTCATCTGCTTAGCGTACACTTTTCACGTTTCGATATGCTGACCCCTTCTTGCAGTACGAGGGTCCATCTGGTGATCTTCTTTGGTGCGGTGATCTCATTGAGAAGCGACTTCTCGGGCAGGGCCGTCGCCAGGGGTTTGTAGCCAGCCGTCCAGGGATCTTGTCCCCTGCCATCAGCGATGCGAAATGGTTAAGATCGGCTCCTGGCCGATCTGGAGCACCTAAGACCGAGATACGCGGAAGATAGGACATAGGGAAAACGGGTAGAACAAGCAAAAACCTGATACAGTTCTCATATATCTTATTGGGGTTATGGTAATGATTTGTGAAATTTTAAGTTATTGGCCTGAGGGACTGACAAATTTAATGTCCCTAAAAAAGCCCTGAGTTTACACAGCCATTGGAAGGTCAACGTCATGGTTCTCTCTGAGAGCGGTTCGAGGTGAGGCGAGAACTGGGAAGGGATCTGGTGCAGGATCAAGCCAAAAAGGGGGAAAGGCTTGCCATCCGCGTTGACCCTGCTGCTGTCGCCACCGCCACCCCAGTTTCAAATAGCTCATACGGCGCTCCCAATGCGGGTCTACCCAGCGACGCTTCTCTGCCCGAACGACCCCTACCCCAATACTGGTCAAGTGAAGGGTGGTCATGGCCAGGATCAGGATCAGGCGGTCGAGGGCTTCGGGCGTGGCGAGTTGACTGCTGTGGATCTGATAGCCGCCCGATTTTTCGTCGCGAAAGTTTTCTTCGATATCGAAACGCAGCCCGTACTCATCCAGGGTCCTGGCATCAGTGGGTTCATCACTCGCCACGAACCAGGGGTCATCCGGGTGGTCAATGGGAGCGGCCAGAGCCAGATGAACCGGCCCAACAGCAGTTCCTAAAATCGACACTCTCTGGAAGAACCGTTCCTGTCCAGCAGGGGGACACAGAGCCCTGATAGCAGAAACAGGCTGGGCTCCTAGATGGACCAGGGTATCGGCTGGCAACCGCAAGCGAAAGTGCCACCGCTGCTGGTTCAGGTAGTGAAGCAGTCGCTCATGCGCAAAGCCACGATCGGCAAGCAGGGTGATCACCTGGCCTGTGGGCATGATAGTACGCACTTGGTCCAGCACAGGCTGGTAGGCTTCAAAACTGACCTGTGTGCTTCGATGGCGCAAGGCTCGCCATGCTACAGAGATGGCGCGACCACGATAGACGAGGGAGGCACGGATCAACACAAAGGGTGTGAGGGCCGTCGTATCCGGTTCTCTGAGCTTAGCAACCCGGGCGGACCTTCCCCGTCACATGGCCCTTCTTGGCGCTCTACGTGTCGAGGCCCTCCTACTCATACCACTTATCGGGAGCTAGCACCTAGGGTCAGTATCAATGGTCCCGTCCGTCTCAGGACCTCTGGCTGAGAAGCGCGAGGAAGACATCGGCGTGCCCTCGGTGCCTGAGCCGGTCAGGCGCGGGCCATGCGCCTATGCGGCGCGGTGCCCGCCGCAAGTTTCTCCCCGCATTCGTTTACCGCTCGCGGAGGTTACAGCGGCAGATCGTAGAAGCGCTCCGGACACGTGAGACCGAGATCGCCAGCGGGCGCACATGTCCTTACTTGTGGTATCGCGATCAGATCGTCGCAAGTCTCCTGTCATTCAACTCAACCCCCGCGTCGTCGCCAAGCTCCATGTCAATGGATCGCGAGCGTTGAAAGAGTGTACGGGCGCGATCACGATCGCCCTGGGTCAGAATGAGCTCTCCCTCCAGAAACAGCATCTGACTCTCCGTGACCTGCTCTTCATCTCGATCCCATAGATCTGATCCAGCAAGTGAGCGCTTGAGAGTTTGGGCCGCAGCAAGAGCTTGCAACGCTTGTCCGTAGCGCCCAATGGTGGCCAAGAGCAAGGAGCGTTGATACTGCGTGACCATTGCTTGCTGTCGGGCCAGCTCTCTGTGTGGTTCGTCAAGAGGGGCAGGTTCTCCCCCGAGGTCGCTAAGAACACGGTCAAATGTTCGCAGCGCATGCCTCAGCACCACCACGCTGTCTTGATAATGGGCGGCCTCACCTCGATTGTCGAACCAATAGCCCTTCTGGGAGACGACGCGATCGTACGAGGCCCGGGCAGTATCGAACCTCCTCCGCGGTGATCCGATCAACCTACCGGAAATGTATGCAGCGAGGTAACCGGCGATCACATAGAGGATGCCTGTTAATGGCGTCACACGGATGGCGGTCATCCATTGTGGCCAGTATTCTATCCCCTCTTGACGAACCACCACATTTAACGAAAGCAGTAAGAGCGCCGCCATATACCATAGTCTTCCGAAGAGTCCGCCGAGCCCGATAATGGCAGCCGCAAAGGCTAGATCAGGGCTCCGACTCAACAATGAAAGACCTGAGCCAAACGTCTTCATCCAGCCTATGGGCGTGAGCGAAAGAAGAAAATCGGAAAGTGAGGTCGGTATCCCGACTACATCTCCGATCTTCTTGTAGTCCTCTGCGGAGAGCCTTCTGGGCGGCGGCGTGCTGCGCCACCAAGTCAGTATCTGGACCTTCCCAAATCGGCCGACGCGAAAGAAGAATACGAGACCGCCTCCGAATCCAACAACGAGTGATCCATAGAATGTGAGAATCGCAAGGACTACCATGACGCATCCTTCCCTGTAAATTTTGAGATTAAGCTGTTGATTTTTTGGTAATTACTGTAAATCCCAGGATTCAGCGGGAGAAAATCGTATAATTCTGCGGGTCATTCTCATGCCGAAAGCCTCTCTTTTCAGACCATATACCCACCCAGATACTTGTACTGATTCCTCCCGCAGAATCCTGGGATTTACATGATACCCTCCGGCACCAACTCATCAAAGCCCAACAGCAGGTCGGGACGTTAACCAAGGTTCCCGGTGGAGTCTGTACGTGCCACGCCATTTGTCCGATTGCCTTCGCGTGTACAGGCTGTGTGTACAAAGTCACTGACCCAGAGCAGCGTCAGGATATTGTGGATCAAAAACGTTGGGCGGCTGTTTGGCTGAAGCGCTCGGAGGCTCGGCAGCTTGGCCCAGAGATTGTGAAGATGTGGGCCTTGATCCAGCGCTGTAATACGGAGCTGGAAGAAATGCGGTTAATTGAAGCCTACTGGAAGGATGAACAGGATGAGCCACCCCTCCACATCGATACCGACGCCTGAGCAGGAGCGCCCTTGGCTCCAAGCCCATTACGCTGCGAAACGCCAGCGCACCGTGACCCTAGTTAAAGCGGCGGTGGATCGTCTACAATAAGAAGGCCAGAAGGTCACTATTGAGGCGATTTGCCGCCTCAGTCGAGAGCTAGACCCTAACGGAAAAGGTGTGCAGAAAGCAGGAGTGTTGGACAATCCAGAGGCGCATGCTTATTACCGGGAGCATAGCGCGTCTTATCAGACCTACCAGCGGCGGAATGGTCGTCGGGTTGGCCGGTCTGTCCGCGCTCCTGTGATTGGGCAGGCTCACTCGACACGTATTGATCCAGATCGAAATGTGGATCGGGCGCGGCGACGGTATATGCAGGCGAGCAAAGCGGATTTGGTGGAGCGCTTACTAGAGGTTGAGCAGGAGTATGCCCAGACCCAGCAGCAGCTAGCCCGTCTCCAGTTTGCCCTGCTGGAGGCCCAACAGGCAAAAGCTGCGGTGGGTCATCGCCAACCAGCACCAAGACGTGACCAGCACTAGCGCACTGGCCATCTCCCCCATCAAGAGATGGCAGCAGTTTTGAAATATCTCCTGTTTGATAGATGGATGTGGAGTTGCTCAATAGTCATAATTCGTTGGAGGGAGTGCAATGAATCAATTAGATGAGTACCGAGACCTGACCAGCCGCCGGAAGAAAGCCATTGATCGTTGCGCTCAGCAGATTGAATGGTATGAAGCCCATGGATCAAGAGAATCCTTTTTTTATCGCTTTTTCCAAACGTGTGCGATAGTCTTTGGCGGGCTTACGCCCATCTTAATTCTTTGGAGCGATGTTCCTAAGCCTCTTCAAGCCCTTCCAGCAGCACTAGCAGCTATAGCGGCGGGACTTGTCGGCATTTTCCAATGGCAGCAGAACTGGGTGCACTTCGCAAGTACCGCTGAAGCACTAAAAAGCGAATTGATCAGGTTTGAGACGAGAACCTCTCCTGCCTACCGACCTGAAGTAACAGATGATGTAGCCATCGACAATTTTGTACAGGCTGTGGAAGCTCTTGTGCTGAGTGAAACGAGCGGGTGGCATACCCAACTGCTAAAACAGCCAGCAAATACCATCCCCAATAAGGATTAATCGGTGGGCAAGAGCGTCGACAGGACTACAGGGAAAAACACATCATTCCTGATCTCGCATAAGATAGCAACCGCAGAAACTAAAAAATTACGATACATAATGCCATATTTTATGGTTCTGTCTCGGCTCTACCAGAACTCTCGATGGCCTGATCCCCTGGCACATCTGCCCATCTTTCCAGATCTTCAGAGGTCACTGTTACTTCTTGATTACCATCCAGCCAAATTGAATAAGGGGGGTGAAGTTCCTTCGTATATTGGGACCAATCAACTTTACGATATAAGTAGCCAAGATGCCGCAGCCCCCAAGTCACTCTTTGGAGAGGATCGGCTAAACTAGGGCAATTTTCAGGAAGAGAAAGGGTGCTAATAGCGCTTATCGCAAACTGACCTATCTCGGAATCCGGATCATCATATTTGTGCTCCAGCGCTTGAAATGCAAGCGCATGGTTGCGATTACCCGTCATTACGGGCATTACTGCAGTCAAGGCTTGCGCAAATTTCCCAATGTAAGGAAGCAAAAATGGAGGGTTTCCAGAAGCTGAGTTCCCTAAAGCGTACTCGTATGGAGCCTTCTCTGGGTCTGTAGGCTCGCGAAACACTAAACAAGGTTTTCCATCCTCTTGCGTTATGGTAGACATAGAAAACACTAGCCATTTAAGGTCATGGGAGTAATTATCTCCATGATACTTTGCGGCCCAGTGCTTGAGCTGTTCTGGCACTGCAATAACTTTACCATTCTTGGTGGATAGTTCGAACCCTTTATCCTCTGTGGAAAGGTATAGGGTATCAAGCTCTGAAGTTTTGGACCAAGTCACTCTTCCTTGCTGATCACTGAGTGGAACGGAGAGCCATGACCAAATTTTTTCAGCTCTCATCCATGGGATGATCATTCGATAAATGGCTGCAAGCTGTAAGAACGTATCCGAGTCAAGCTGCTCCCCTCCCATCTGCTCAGCGATTTTTTCCCATAAGCGTCCCCGTGCGAGATTAGCCAAAAATTGAAGGTGAGACCACCGAGGGCCATGTTCATTGAATAATCCTCTTCCAGGCGGGGGAAATCTCGCCGGTGTTAAGGGTGGCTTCAGTGTTCCTCTAACATCTAATAATGAGGGGTCATTTCCCAATGATATAGCGTTGGGGTACGTGCTGATATAGAAAAGAGGCTCCTTTTTATTAAATCCTCCACCACCACATACCAAAATCCCATCCATACAGGTTCTCCCATCATCAGATGCATAGTTTGCTATGATTTTGGTATCTCCTGTCACCAATACAGCGCCATGTTGCTCATCATTTTGCCAAGCAGCTTCAGTATTGCCTAAGGTTGGTTTCCCGAAGCCGTCGATGAGCATACTCGTACGAATAGAGCCTCTCATTCGGGTATCAATGATAGCGAAATCCTGCTCAAATGTTTCGCAGGCGGCAATATTAGCTTCTTCCTCTATACGGGTTTTCCAAGAAACAATACCCGGTGGAATAGTAAGTGTGCCGTCAAGGTTAGGAATGTCGCGGTGCGCTTCTATTGGAAACTCACAGGCAAGCGCCACATGACGGAGCATTTGCAGCAATTGAATACGGTCATCCCATCTCATGAAGTGATCGAATTTGTTCCTGGCAGTGATGGCTACTGTTGTGCCTATCTCCTGATCAGGAGATCCTGGTCGAATGACCAACATACTATCCAGCCCATTAATCTCAACAATAAGAGGTGCCCCTTGTCCTTGCTTGGGGCCATAATCTCGCCGCGTCTGGATAATGATGTGGTCGCCCAGCATAAAACAGGACATAAAGCCAATACCGAACTGGGCGCAAGGATCGAAATCAGCCCCTGCATGAGCCAGGGAGTTGCGCTCTTGTTCAAATTCTGGTGATCGGTAATAGCTGCGGCCAACTCTGGTGAGGAAACGTGTAACAATGGCTTCATCCATTCCCACGCCGTTATCTATACACCGGACCACCTCAAATCCATGCTCGTCTAGAAAGTGCTCGAAGCGGACCTTCCCTAGTGTCCAATCCGTGCCTAAATCTCGTTTAATCAGGGCTTGACGATGCCTGAGCGCATCGAGGGCATTCTGCAGAAGTTCTCGAATGCAAAGCGCAGGAGATCCATATAAGTCATCAGTCAAAAAGAGTTTTACGACCTCGTCACGGGAGAGGGAAAACTCCAGATCGTGATAGATATATTTGTTATCCTTTGGTTGAATGCGTGTCCGATCTACGTGAGCAGGAAGGATGAGTTGATAAGGTACAACAGGAGCAGGGAATAGCTGTCTCTGCTCGTTTGCCGCCTTCAATTCCTCATCAATCCAGTCCATAAAGCGATGGGCGGCACGTTGATACACTGGGTGTTCGCATTGCATGGTAAACCGTATCATGTTCGGCGCAATTGTCCAACCCTCAACAGACCTATGTTTCTCCCACTCTGCAAGGCTGATGCTGCTAGAGAAGTGGATAGATTTGTAAAGTTCATCAGGGGTACGCTCACGGTCAAAATCTAAAATGTCAGCCAATCTGAGAACCAATCCTAGATACGGCATATTGACCTGATATGGACCAATAGATTCGTCATAGTTAAATCCATTTGCTGGGGTAAGGTTTCGTGCGGGTTCTGTATGAGATTGGCATATTTTTGCTACGTACTCTGCTAAATTGGTTTGTGCAACTGCCCAACGTTTGTCAGTGGCAGAGCGCGTTCGAACGAAGTTGGCAGAGCGATGACCATGAGTCTTGCGGACAAAGTCCGTGAGTAAAGCCGCTTCAAGTTCTTGCCCCACCTGTTGGTATTGATGGCGCTGAGTTTCACTCAAATTTTTTGCTGCCAATTGCTGGCGAACTTGCTTTAGATTAGGATGATCAAGCTCCCAATTTGCTCGAAACAGTTGAAATTCTTTTTCTGAGCTGAGTTGATCAATTTCATGGCTATCGAGAACCATTCCCTGGTCATGAAAGTGTGCTGCAAGGATCAGCATTGCGAGTTCGATAGGGTTAAGAACAGCATGTAAGACCTCATCAGGAATGATGTAGGCCATGAGCTCAGTAACGCGTAACAGGTGAGTCTGATCATGGAGGGTGTATTGAGGGTGCAACGAAGGGAACGCTTTCATCCGTTCAGATGCTTCTTCACAAATCTGCACGAGGTTTTCTGCAAGTCGGTCGGAGTAGACCTTATGCTTGGTTTCAGTAAATCCATCCTTTAGCTGCTTCCAGAGTGTGCAATCACGAAGACTGGTCAGTTCCAGGACTTCCCCCATAACCTGAATCTCCCTTATAACTAAGCAGACACTTCATCTAGCATGATAGCACTGGTTGGAGACAGAAGCCAGTTTTACGACACCATCCCCAATGTTGTGTAATGGAGTAAAGCTGAACAATCGAAAGCCAGGCCAGACCTGGCTTGAGCATCTTCCCGTTTTTGCCATTACACAAAACTTGGGATGGTGTCGTTTTTCCTCCATGCCACCGCCTTCTTTCCCTACAAAAATTTGTTCTAGTATACACGTTTCGCGTCTTGGAGGCAACACAAGAGGAGGGAAGGGGTGCGATGCATTTTTTTGCGCCGTCCGCTTGCTTGAGCATCAGAAGAGCAAGGCATTTCATCACTTGCAAGCTCGACTCAAGCTCATAACTGATGAGCTGCGCAAAAAAATGCATCGCACCCAACTGGAGACAATAAGAGAGCTGTGCCTGTCGGGGGTCAAGAGAGCAATTCGTTCTTTTTACACGCCTTGGTGAGTTGTGGCATGTGCCGTCTGGCGTGTCTTGGCCGCAACAGCCGAGGAGGGTACGCGAACTCACATCTGTCATGGCAAGCGACATGGCATCATTTCCCGCCGCGACGAGAAATGCTCGGCACGCTCGATTCCCGTTGAGCTACTCAATGACCTGGTGTGGCAGGATGTGTGTGAAGTGCTCACCCATTCGGACATGATTGCCGCTGCACTCTACCGAGCCCAAGGAGGGCAGTGGCTGCCCCAAGAACCGATCATCATTCGTAGGGAGAGGTAAACCGCAATTGGCGCCTTTCCAGGAGGATATGGGACATATGACACTCTCCTTTTATAAATAACTCACGTACACTTGTAAAAGAAGCCATCCGAGCAGCTTTGGGTGATATACTTGTCTTATTCATTATTCAAGGTGAGTTTCATCCTTTTCAAAAGGATGGGGAGGGAGATGCTTTATGACACAGGCACCTTTATCACCGATCTGTGACTGTTGTGGGCTGCATGTCAAACCAGGGTCAAGAGAAGACTGCCCACGCTGCAATTATCCTCTTCATTTAGTCAAGGAAGAGCGTTTTTTAGCGTCATCCATTCTCGATCTTCAGCGTGTCGCTGACCATGGTGGAGCAAACGTGACGGTTAGAGACTTGATTGCTCGCTATATGACACGTCTAAATTACCTCCACAGTCTCCAGGCAGGTGTGTTCCCTCAAAGGGTCGCAACTATACAGCCGGCTCTGCCACAGGAGGCAAGGGAACCAGGCAGGATATTGATTCCACCTGTGGTTCCCCAGGTGGTAAAGCCGATGATGGGTGAACATTTGCCCGTACCCCCACAAGCTAAGCAGCCTGGAATACCCCCTGCCGGTCCACCTGCCCCATCACAAACACAAGCTTCTCGCGTAGAAGCGCACAAAACACCAGTTACGCCCTCAGTAAGTGCTTCAGTTGTTACGACAGAAGAAAAACCTCAACAGCCAGCACGTCGTGGTTTTTCGTTTACCTGGCGGTCATTCGTAGTAGACCAGGCCATCACAATTATTGGTTTGCTTGGTGCTTTTCTGATCTTGATGGGAGCGCTCAGTTCTGTCGTCACTACTGGCGGTAATCCGCTGCTCTCCTTCCTCATCGTCTTCGGCGTCCACACCTTTTTTGGCATTGCCGGTGTAGTAGCCTATCGTTTTGCTAATTTCAAGCTAATAGCACGCATCTATAGCGGCATTTATGTACTTCTGGTACCGCTGGTTGGTTTTACCGGCTATAACTTGATGCTTGGAACCAATATACAACTTTCGGTGCCAACGCTAATCGCCATAGCTGCAGCGTATGCCGCTATTGTCTATACATTACTGGCAATCTACCAGGGGTTCTCCCTCTACGGCTACCTGGGAGCAATGGCCCTGATCGTTGCCGATCTTGCAGTTGCTGCCAATTTGCACCTCAACTACTGCTGGTGGCCGAGTATGCTCATGCCGCTGGCCTTACCTGCGCTTACCTCTATAGTACGCTCACCTACCACGAGACGTGAACGCTACTTTACAGGCAATCTCCTAGTATTGCGCCAGCCGGTGCGTGTCTTCATGTACACAATCGTGGGCATATGTCTTTTATGCGCTGTTGCAGTCACTGTTATATCCCTTACAATGGGGAGCACGAGCACATTCTTCAATGCATCGATGAGTGAAATTCATTTCTCGATCCTGAGTATGTCGGTTCTACTGCTGATTTGGACCGCAGCCTGGTTCTGGCTGACGAAGCGCACCCGTGAATTGTCCGTACTTGCCTTTTTGTTCCTGGCCAGCGCACTCGCTTTCTGTTATGCCTTCAACTTTTCGCAAAGTGGCTATGCCCTGACATTGATAAGTGTTGCGCTGCTCTATCATGGGCTTAACCGTTTCGCTGCTCCTCTGCTTCGGCCACTTGGTAAGCTCGGCCTGTACCTGGATCTAATCGCGTTAGTGCTGGTGTGTCTCGTTCCCCTTATCAGTTCGTACCTCTTGCCGCAGCAACTCTTTTACGCGGCATATCAGATACCTATGGACGACAATCCATATCTGTATGTTCACGCAAATTGGGCTGCTGTAGCTGAACTGATTGCCGTGGGGGTTGGCTGTATCATCACGGTAAGTATGAGCCTGTTACGTGCAAACCTCCAGGGAACGATTGAGGAACGGCGCAACGGTTGGCCGTGGCTCCTCTTGCTCAGCGGCATACTGCTCAATTGGGAATTGAGTATTATTGTGCTGTCGTTGAATCTCGTACCCGTGTGGTTCTTCGTGGGACTGACACTAGCTTTGATAGGCGCCGCAGTGCTTGTTCGCGAGCGATTTGGGTCCTACTGGGCTTCCCCCATAGAAGTGCTGGTACTGGGCGATGCGTTCATGGCACTTAGCCTGAGTTTGAACCAGGGTGCAGATCGTTTATCAGCTCTCCTGCTCGGCTTCGCGGCACTATTCTACACTGTTGTGTTGTATCAACGCCGTCAACGCTGGCTTTTCCTGCCGCTGGTTTTTGCAGTGCTGGCTCTACCTATCCTGCTTTTTAGCCGTCCTTATATCGCTCTACTGATCGGTGCGCTGCTTCCTTTTGTCGCAGTAGCAATTCGCCGTATCATGTCGTACAAAACCTGGGCTATCAGCGGAGATACAGCAACAAAGTCGGGACGAGTCACGATATGGGAGTGGCCACCATTGGCCGTTGGACTACTTTACGGAGCAGTAGCCGGACTCATTGATGTCCTCGTTTCGCAATATGGTGGCCTTTCCCAAAGTATCGTAGGGAGCTGGCTGGGAGTGACTTTTCCTGTAGCCCTGGAATTGGCGGCTCTCGCGCTGGCATGGTACGTATCCGCTGCACTGGCTCGGGTCAAATGGTGGCTTATTCCTGTTATCGGCTTTGCTGGAAGTGCGGTACTTCTCCCCAGCAACCCATTCTGGGTTCTGGCAGTTGTGGCCCCCACAGCGGCCATTCTGGGCTTTGGAGTCAGCCGCAGCTTTGATAGAACGTGGGCATCTCCTCTCTATATCGTAGCGATGCTCAGCGCTATCATGACCGGGATCGTAGGATACCAGAATCCAACTCAGTTCCTTGCTACTAGCTGGATATTGTTGGGCTTTGGACTGTTATCCTACGCCATTGGCCTGCTGGAAGGTCTTGAGCCTTGTTTATGGCTCTTGCCAGCGTTTACCATCTGGGCGCTGGTAGATGCAGCACAACTGGGAGACCTGTATCGTCCACCCATTATAGCCCTTCTCTATGCTGGCTTCGGTGTGGCCATTGGCCTGATCAATGTTGTTATATTGCCATTTCTTGGGACGCCAAAGAAGAACAATTTCCTGAGATATGCCTTGCCCTTCTACGCATCGGCTTTCGCTGCGGCAGTCTTGACCGGCGTCTACGGTATGCTTCCTGGTGCGAAACCTCCATTCTATGGAGCTATTCCCGATTCCCTTCTCGTCTACGCCCTGGCCGCTTTTGGCGTACTGCTCTTTGAGCGTCAACCGCGCTGGTTATGGTTGATTGCGGGTTTTGCCACCTGGGCGACAGTGCTAGCCACGCAACAATCAATCTACTATGTCACCGGGATCGGTCTGGGAGCTGCCATTCTGGGTGTTGTACTGGGCAGAGTTATCAAACAGCGTGCAGTCAATTTCACGCTCTCGAGCCCCTTCACTACTACTGTAAGGCTCAGTTGGGGCTGGCCATGGTACGTGGCATCCCTGGTCGCGGCAATTGTGGTGGGTGGCTGGCCCGCCTATAACATCAACCTGCTCGGATTTGCTGAATACGCCCTGCTGGCTTTCGCCGTCCTTGCCTACATCATCGGTATCACCGAAGACTTTGTGCCACTGTTATGGGTCGCGCCGCTGCTGGCCACCTGGTCGCTGATCGACTCCGCCATGTCCTTTGATGCCAATCGCCTGCTCATCGTTGCCTTTGTGTGTACTGCGCTTGGTGTCGCTACGAGCAGCCTCAAATTTTTCCCGCGTTTCGCAGAAACCAATCGGAAGTTCTTCAAATATGCCCTACCGATCTATGCTACAGCCTTTGTTGCCGCGATCTTGACCGGTATAGATGGCACATTTGCCAATACGAATCCTCTCTTCTTCCTTGTGGTAGTGATGGTTTATGCAGTGATAGCCTATGTTGTTGCGCTCTTTGAGCGTCAGCCATACTGGCAGGTAATTGTGGCGGGATTTGCTGTCTGGGCAACGCTACTGGCAACACATACCGCTGCCTATAACGTGACCGCTATTGCAATCGCTACGGGTGTCGTAGGTATCCTTACTGGCCGACTAATTCGGACACCTACAGTAGATAATACGGCGCCGCCGTTCGTACAATGGCAGAATCAGTTTAGTTGGAGCTGGCCGTGGTATATGACCGCGCTAGTCGCGGCAGTGGTGACGGGTCTCTGGCCCTACCTGCCTGTGACAGCACAGCCAGTCGGTGGTTTCATTGAGTACAGCCTCCTGACCTTTGCGGTGCTCTTCTACATCATGGGTGTCGTCGAGGACAGAATAGAGATGGTGTGGATAGGATCACTGTTTACCATCTGGTCGTTGATCAATTCTGCTCACGGAAATGATTTTCCCCGCTTACTCATCGTTACCTTCGTATATACCGTAGTGGGCGTAGTGACCAGTAGCCTGAAGTTCTTACCGACCATCTCTGATGCTCGACGACGCAGTAAACTGTCTAGTTTTGCCCTCACATTCTATGCTACTGCCCTGGTGGCTGCGATATTAAGCGGTGGAGATATCACACTGTATACCCTCCACAACTTCTTTTATGGAAGCATTCCCGATGCCTTGCCACTTTTGGTCTATGCTGGCATTGCCTTCGCCGTATTACTCCTGGAGCGTCAACCGCGCTGGTTAGCTCTGGTAGCAGGTTTCGGTATCTGGGGGTCATTGCTGGCCCCTCGGGCATCGATTGGGTGGCTGATCGGGATTGCAATTGTCACCGCCTTGATTGGTCTGCTGGTTGGAAGGCTAATGAAACAGCCAGCACCGCAGACAGGTGGATTGCTCTCCCGTTACATGCTGTCAGCATTCGTATGGAGCTGGCCATGGTACCTGATTTCATTGATGGCGATGATCTGGACTGCAGTCTGGCAATTGGCCTTTGGCGTGGAGTCGCAGACTAACCTCGTCGCATACAGTCTCCTGGTCTACGCTGCGATTACCGTCTGCATCATGCTGGTGGAGCGGGTGCCCGAGACGCTGTTGTTACCCGTGCTTTTCGCGTCTCTCGCTATCTTGCTCTGGCATCCACACCTGGATTTCACTGCTGCGATGATAGCCTTCACAATGCTCTGCGTACTGACCTTTGTCGCGCAACTCGTGTGGAAGGTTATCATGCCCTTGACAAGAAGCATACCTGCGTCACTATTACACAATCTCTATGGGATTGGCGGTCAGTTCCTGATCGTCCTAGTCATCATTGGCAAGGGCGGCCTTTTCGTTAGCTCCGGCATGCTAGCTTTTGTAGGAGCAGGTTCGCTTTTCGTCCTGGCGCTGATGGCCTTCGTTTATGGCCATATCCAGGAAAATTCTGTTGTGCGTCGCGGCTGTAATTATGCAGCAGGTTTGCTGGTATCGCTGGTGGTGAGTTGGACGTTGGCGGCCTTTGGACTGACCAATCTCGATCTGCTCACCCTGGGTCCAGCTACATACCTTATTGTAATAGCGCCGATTCTGTTCCGTGATGAGGCGCTGCCTGGGCACCGCCTTGTTGGGGAATGTATAGCCGTCCTGGGCACTGCTCTGCTCTTGCTGCCGACTCTCTGGCTGAGTTTCGCAGCAAGCGAGCTAAACCTTGTGTATACAGTGGTTTTGCTGCTTGAATCCCTGGTGTTGCTCCTGCTGGGCATTGGAGTTGGCGTGCGTATCTTTGTCCTCTCAGGCGCTGGCCTGATCGTTGTGGCTGCTCTCCACGCACTCTTCTTGCCGTCACTGGGGATTCCGACGCCGCTGGCACTGACTATTCTCGGTGTATTGCTCTTGGGGGTGTCGACAGGCCTGAGCCTCGCTCGTCGCCGATTACGCTCTGCCTGGTCTCAATGGGAGTAGCTCGAGATCCGTTGAAAGCCAGAGGCATGTGAAAAGTGCTTCTGGCTTTCATCATACCCAGCATACTTTACAAACTCATCTTTGGGTGCGATGCTTTTTTTGCGCAGCTCATCAGTTATGAGCTTGAGTCGAGCTTGCAAGTGATGAAATGCCTTGCTCTTCTGATGCTCAAGCAAGCGGACGGCGCAAAAAAATGCATCGCACCCGGAGGGAAGCGCAGACCTCATCGCGCCGGCTTGCACTCGGTTAGTACTACCCTCTAGCCACAACCACATCTATGCGTTAGAATTGCCCTTTGAGGAAGATTGTTTTACAGGCGAAGGAACAACAGCATGGATATAACGGTTGAAGAAGAGAGGGTAGCCATCGAGGCGATTGCTACCCTCGTCAATGTGAAACGTGTAATGGCAGAGCTGATCCTGAAGCCTGCAGGTGTCCCTCCCACCATTTATGGTCCTCTTCTCTATAAAATTGACGACATCACTGGCAGACCGCTTTCAAAGCGGCAAATGGCACCATTGATTCTTCAGGCAACGAAGCAGCATCCAGGAGCATCAGGCGTTCCTCGGAAGATAGTTGAGATCGCCGCGAACTGGAGCAGTTATCACCTTGCGAAAGAGGAACTGATTGCCCGCGGAACGGTTCAGATGGCCCGAAAAATCCTGGGAACCATTGAACTCATGGAAGTCCAAGAAACCCAACGACGAGAGCAGGAGCGGAAAGAAGAACTGGCGCGGATGGAACGTGAGCGGGCAGAGTTATTCAAACGGCATTTACAACTGCTCCTCATGATGTTCGATGATATGGCAAGAGCAGAAAACGCCCATCGGCGTGGATACGATCTCCAGGACTTGCTGAATCGTACCTTTGACCTCTACGAAGTCCCTGTTCATAGAAGCTTTACGCGAAATGATGGCGCTGAGCAGATTGATGGAGCCTTCAAACTCGAAGGATGGCATTACCTCGTTGAGTGTCGTTGGCGCAAAGAACCTGCGGACACACGTCAACTCGATGGGCTACAAGGTCAGGTAGATCGTTCTGGCAAGCAGACGATGGGCCTGTTCTTGTCGATCAATGGGTGGTCGGATCATGTCCCTGCCACGCTCAAGCAAAACTCAAAAAAATCTCTTCTCTTGATGGACGGCTATGACCTTCGTTGCGTCCTCTCCGGGCAAGCTGACCTTCGAGATTTCCTCCTGTCGAAGGTTGCGAAGCTCAACTTTGAAGGAGAGCCATTCCTCAGTGCTACTGAGTATCTCAAAAATCAAAAAGAAGAATAATCACTTTACAGCCCGAACATGACACTGCGGGTGGACAAGAACCAGATGGCCTGTCACATCGTGTTCGCGAGCTGGACGGTGTGACGGTCGATTTGCTCTCACAAACGATCATTCTCCACTGGATTGCTGGCAAAAACAGCGGGCTTGACAGGGCGGTTTTGGAATGGTTATAATCCCCCATAATGAAGGCAGCCTGTTGAAAAACCCTCTAGAAGAGGTTATCAGAGAGAGAAAGGTACCGCTCCCTTCTGGCACGGATGCCCAGTCCGGTCTAAAAAGAGGTCTCGAGAGGGCCACAAACAAGCTGAGAAA
>Ga0137366_10001050_pt1 | contig 19937 bp, 19 predicted proteins | sample SagtaG_8_FD_104938 | JGI IMG/M metagenome (GOLD analysis project Ga0137366, IMG submission 104938) | Vadose zone soil microbial communities from Sagehorn Ranch, Mendocino, California, USA - Sage1_L_60_16 metaG | ecosystem: Environmental > Terrestrial > Soil > Vadose zone | place: USA...
GGCGGCGAGATCGTCGGCCTCGCGTTCGTGATCGAGCTCGAGTTCCTCGAGGGCCGCAAGCACCTCGAGAAGTACGACGTGCACTCGCTGATCACGTACTGACCCGAGGCATCGCTTGCGATGCGGGCTGGAGACCGTACCGGCTTTGCCGGTGCGGCCGTCCAACGCACCTTCTTGGAAACGTGAGTTAAGGCCTTCCTAACACATTTGCCGTTTAGGGCTCGTCCGGCTCGCCGATTACAAGGGAACCATGTACGACGTCTTCAGGACGCGCTACGAGTTCTCTTGCCCCGAGCGCGGGGAGGCCCAGGTCGCGCTGTCGTCGTTCCGCCGGATCGAGGAGCTCCCGGGAGCGGCGCACCCGGCGGTCTACGAGGTCTCGTTCGACTGCGGCTGCGGCGGGCGGCATCCGGGCCTCGTCTCGCACGACGAGCTCGACTGGGCGCCGCTGGGACTCGGCGAGGGCGTCTTCCTGAACCTGATGACCGCGAAGCTCGAGCCGCTCGAGGACGAGCTCGCCGACCTCGCGGCGCGACGGATCCAGGCGGGGGAGTGGCCGTGGAGCTTCTTCTGCTACCCCGAGGAGCGGCCGCGGCCGATCTTCCCGTCCTCGTTCTTCCTGCTCGCGCCGGCCGACGACCGGAGCAGCGTCGGGATCGCGGTGCGCTGCCCCGTCTGCGGGAGCGTCTCCGTGAACCTCGTCTCGGCAGACCACGTCGACCTGCCCTTCCACAACGACGCGGAGATCGGAGTCGTCGAACACGTTTTTCCGGCAGACGCCGAGCGTGCGGTGGAGGAGTTTTCCGACGAGTTGTACTCCGCGCGCTTCGACGCGCGTCGGCTCAGTCTGTAGGCGCGGTTTCGATTCGCCGTCCGGGGTAGGAACCGCCCGGAGGTGGTGACATGTACGGCTTGACACGTGGAACCGTGACGCTCATCGGAGCCGCCGTCGCGGGCCTGCTCGTCTGGATTGCGACGCAGGTCTCGGACACGTCGACGGGCGGCTACTGGGCCGTCTACGGGTTGATCGCGGCCGCAGGCCTGGTCATGGCGTTCTCCCAGCTGCTCGGCGGCTGGACGAAGTGGGGGCTGCCGCGGCTCTCGATCAACGTCTTCCTGATCGCCTTCATCCCGACGCTGATCGCCGCCGGCTGGGTGGTCGTCGCGCATCAGCCGCATCCCAACTGGTTCCGTAACCACGTCCTGAACTGGTCGAGCGACATCTCGATCCTCGGCCTCGTCCGTGACCTGACCGAGTACGTCTCCGTGCTCGCGTTCGGGATCGGGCTCGTCTTCGGCTTCTCGTTCGACACTGCAGGCTCCGGCGACCACGGCCCGTTCGGCCGGCGCAGGCGCGCCGCCGCGGTTCCGGCCGGTGGAGCAGCCCGGACCTCAGATGACGACGCCACGGCTCCGACCGCCCGCGAGCAAGAGGCAGCCCGCGAGGACGCCAGGGCGAGCAGGACGCGCATCCGCCGCCGCGACCGCGAGCCCGCCGAGCGTCAATAACTCTCGTTCCGCTCCGTCCTTCCCTCCGGGGAGGGATGGAGCGGTCCACGAGGTAAGTCGATGCCAGCGGCATGAGCGACCGAGCCGTCGAGCACCTTCTCGCCAACTGCGCCGCCCTTAGCGCAGCGCGCGAGCAGGAGGCGCGCCGGCCCGTCTTCGATCGCCTGCGCGAGCTCCTGGGAGCGGATCTGACCCGCCTCTTGCTGTTCGGGCTAGCAGGCCGTCAGCGTGCGCGCCGCTCGTCCGCGCCGTAGACCCGCACGTACAGGAAGATCAGGAATCCGGCGACGGCGCCGAAGATGAACGACGTGCCGCCGGTGACGCCGACCGACAGCATCCCGCTCCAGATGAACGCGCCGAAGAAGAGCCCCCAGATGAACGAGACGACGCCGTGCGCGATCGACGGTGGGCGGAAGTGGGGCACGGCATTGACTCTAACGTTTGCGCCGGAGCGGTTATCCACAAGCTGCACGGTCTGCTGTGGAAATGTGGATAATTGAATTTCCGCAAATTGCGGTCAAGTCGTCTTCGGACACCCTTGCAAGGGCCCAGGCGAGCCCCTAGATTCCTCCTTGCGCCGAGCACGGGACCCAAGTAGGTCGAAGCCGAGCTCGAGGACTGTAGCCGGAAGGCGAAAGTCAACGAGAGCGGTGGACGAAAGGGAAACCGACTCGGCGAACTTATGGTCCGGAACGGGGCCGAGCTCCCAACTTGCCGACTTGACATAACACCCGTTACCGTGCACAGGCCAGGATTCGCGCCCAGTGGGGGGTTTACTAGTTGCTCAGTGGTGAAAAGACCGCTGAAGTCGGGATGACGACGGTCGAAATCGACAACGTCCTGGCGACCCCCGAGTTGCAGGAGCTGGTGGAAGCGGCCGAGCAAACCGGGTCGCTGCGCTACGCCGAGCTCGCCGAGGCGATCGAAGTGCTGCGGTTGGACGCACTGGAGGTCGATGCCGTCTACCGAGCGCTCGACCAGCGGGGCATCGAGATCGCCGAGCAGCAGCCGGAGCCGCAGCCCGCCCCGCCGCCGCCACCGGTCGTCCAGGAGACGACGACCGATGCTTTGCAGCTCTTCTTGCGCGACGCAGGCCGGCATCCGCTGCTGACGGCCGCGCAGGAGGTCGAGCTCGCAAAGCGGATCGAGCGGGGCGAAGGCCAGGCGAAGCAGACGATGATCCAGTCGAACCTGCGTCTCGTCGTCTCGATCGCGAAGAACTACCGCAACCAGGGTCTGCCGTTTCTCGACCTGATCCAGGAAGGCACCCTCGGCCTGATCCGTGCCGTCGAGAAGTTCGACTGGCGCCGCGGCTACAAGTTCTCGACCTACGCCACGTGGTGGATTCGCCAGGCGGTCGCGCGGGCGCTCGCGGACAAGGCGCGGACGATCCGGATGCCGGTCCACATCGTCGAGCGGATGCAGAAGCTGAACCGCGCCGAGCGGACCCTCTGGACACAGCTCGGACGCGAGCCCACGCTCGAGGAAATCGCGGAGGAAGCCAATCTCCCCATTGCCCAGGCGCACGAGGTCAAGGCGGCGGCGCGGGCCTCGACCAGCCTCGACCAGCCCGTCGGCGACACCGAGGACGCCGTCTTCGGCGATTTCGTCGCCGGTGACGGGCCTTTGCCCGACGAGCAGGTCGAGGTCTCGCTCCGCTGTCAGGCTCTCGCAGAGGCTCTTGCGGCGCTCTCGGAGCGCGAACGCAAGGTGCTGATCCTCCGCTACGGGCTCGACGACGCCGAGCCCAAGACTCTCGAGGAGATCGGCCGGCGGCTCGGCTTGACGCGCGAGCGCGTGCGTCAGATCGAGACCGAGGCGCTCAAGCGTCTCGCGCGCCTGCGCGAGATGGAAGCGGTCGCCGGTCTCTCGTTCTGAGGCCGGAGCCGTCGAAGAGCGGCAGCGCGGCCTCCTCCCCCACTCTGGCGCTGACGAGCTCGTAGGCGTCGTCCAGGCGCGCCGGCCGCGTGAGCCGGTGCCCGTCCGAAGCGACCACCTTCGCATGGCCGTTTTCGATCAGCCGCCAGGCGAGCGCTTCCGCCTCGGGCCCGTGCCGGCCGCTGATGCTCGTCGAGTTGACCTGCAGCGGCCAGCCGCGCTCGGCCAGCTCCTCGGCGAGCTCCGGGAGCGCGCGGACGGCCTCGGTCCGCTCCGGGTGCGCGACGAGCGGGACGAGGCCCGCGGCCTCGATGTGCTCGGCGAGCGCCCAGAGCTCGTCCGCCGGACCGGCGAACGGCACCTCGACGAGGACGAGCCGGGTTCCTTCGAGCACGTAGCGCGCCGGGTCCTCCTCGAGCAGCGGCGGCGCCGGAGTCAGCTCGAACCCGAGTCGAAGCTCGAGCGGCGCGTCGCGTCGAAGCTCCTCGAACGCTTCGCGGATGGCACGCTCACGCTGCTCCGTCAGCACGAGATGAGGCCACACGTGCGGAGTTGCATAAAGGATCTCCGTTCCGGCCCGCGCCGCCAGCTTGCAGAGGTCGATTCCGTCCGCGTGTGACTTAGCGCCGTCGTCACCCGAGGGGACGACGTGCGAATGACAGTCGACGAACCGGGGCCGCACCCCGAAGAGGCTACTCGCCGCGCAGATAGAGCTGGAGGCCCGGAGCGACCATCCGCAGCTCGCGGAGAGCGCGGGACTCGAGCTGCCGCACGCGCTCGCGGGTGATGCCGAGGTCGGCTCCGACCTCCTCGAGCGTCTGCGGGGCTTCGCCGTCGAGGCCGAACCGCCGCGAGAGCACGTGGCGCATCCTCGGCGCGAGGCGACGCAGCGCCTCGGAGAGCTCGGCGGACTGGAGTGTCAAAGCGGTCGCCGCGTCCGGGCGGGCGGAGTTCGTGTCCTCGATCAGGTCGCCGTAGAGGCTCTCGCCGTCGCCGACGGGCGTCTCCAGGCTGACGGGGTCCTCGATCAGCTCCAGCAGCGTGCGGACCCGCTCGGGCGGGAAGCCGCTCTCCTTTGCGATCTCCGGCAACAGCGCCTCGCGGTTCAGCTTCTGGGCGAGCACGCGGCGGGCGCGCATGACCTTGCGCACCTGCTCCGCGACGTGGACGGGCAGGCGGATCGTCCGGCCCTGGTCGGCGAGTGCGCGGGTGATCGCCTGGCGGATCCACCAGGTCGCGTAGGTCGAGAGCTTGAAGCCGAGCTTGTAGTCGAACTTCTCGACGGCACGGATCAGGCCGAGATTGCCTTCCTGGATCAGGTCGAGCAGCGGGACACCGGCCTTCGTGTAGTTGCGCGTGATCGACATCACGAGGCGCAGGTTGCACTCGATCAGCTTCCGCTTTGCGGCCTCGTCGCCCTCGTCCTTGAGGCGCGCGAGCTCCCGCTCTTCCTGCGGAGTCAGCAGGCGGCCGTCGCCGATCTGGCGGACGTAGAGCTTGAGCGGGTCCGCGGTCTGCGGCTCGGTTTCCTCGACCTCCTCGACCTCGTCGGCCTCGACCTCGACCTCGACTGGGTCGGGAACGACCTCGAGCCGAGCTTCGGGCTCGGGTTCGGGAAGTGCGTCAGGAAGCGGCCGCTGCGCCATGCAGGCTCTATCGGTAGGCCCCCTCCCTCGCTTGAGGCATGCGTCCACCCGCAAGAGGGATCAGGCGGTCGCGCGGCGAACCGAGAGTCTCAGAGTGGCTAACTCTCGGCGGCGTGTGGCGTCCCAGTGTGTGGCTACCGTTGTTTGGGTAGCTGATCTCGTTCTAGGGGTCTTCTGAGAACCATGTGTGGCATCGCCGGATACAGCCTGAGCGGCTCCAGCAACGTGGAGCGGACGCTCGCTGCCCAGGCGCTCCTGGCGGGGATCGCAGAACGCGGCGCCGACGCCGTCGGCTACGCGCATCGCTGCCCGGGCGGCCCGGTCGAGATCCACAAGCAGCGCTCGGGCGCGAGCGCGCTGCTCGAGCAGGTTCTACTTCCGGACGCCGCGACCGAGGTTCTTGTCCACGTCCGCGACTACACCAAGGGCCACCCGCGGATCGAGGCCAACAACCACCCCATCCGCCACGGCGCGGTCGTCGGCGTGCACAACGGGATCATCTTCAACGACGACGACCTGATGGACCAGCACGGCTTCGAGCGTGCCGAGCCGCTGATGACCGTCGACTCGGAGGCAATCTTCGCGCTGGCGGAGGCCGCCGAAGGAGCCGCGTCCGCCCTTCAGCAGCTCAACGGCTCGATGGCGACCGCGTGGATCGACGAGCGTCGGACCGGAACGGTCTTCCTGGCCCGCGGAGTCGGTCGTCCGCTGTGGATCGGGACCGGCCCGGAGGAGCTCTTCTTCGCCTCCACGAAGGCCGCGCTCGAGGTGGTCGAGAAGTTCCTCCAGCTGAAGCTGCGCAAGCGCGAGATCCCCGAGGGGACCGTGGTCGTCGCCGCCGATGGCCGCGAGCTCCGGCGCGAGCGCTTCAGGCCCGACCGGAACTTCGAGGAGAGCCCCCTGCCGGCCGTCCGAGCTCCGCAGGAAGGCCTCTCCTGTCTGCGCCAGCTCGCCGCGCTAGCCGCACTTTAGACCAGCCGGCCATCCGCGGCGATCTTCGCGCCGGCTTCAACCAGTCGCTCGCGGATCAGGAACTGGAACGTCGACCACGCACCCCGGCGGCCCTGGAACATGCGGTAGATCTGCCACTCGGTCATCAGCGTCTCATCGTCGCGGCGGGCGTCGGCCCAGTCGGCGAACTTCGGCAGGCGCTTCAGCTTCCGCGCCAGCACAACGCCCTGCTCGAGCGCCCGCTCCAGCTTCTCCTCCCCCACCGGCACGTCGAAGCCGGCCTCGCGGAGCGCGTTCGCGAGCGACCCGAACGTGTGCCAGTAGAGCGACTTCGACGGCATCCGGCCGCGGTTCGCCTCGATGTCGCGCGCCGTCGGGATGCGGTCGAGCTCCTTCCCCAGCTCGCGCAGTAGCTCGAGCAGCTCCTCACGGGTCGCGAATCGGCGCGGAACCAGGCCTGCCTTGCGCTTCGCCTCGTTCCAGCTCCCGAAGTGCTCGATCACCGTCTGCGGGTGGACCGAGGTCATCGGGTCGTCCGCGAACTCGCGCATCGTCGGAGAGCGCCCCAGGCGCTTCGCCGAAGCGGTGAGCTCCTCGAGGATCTGCTCGTCGGAGTAGCGCTTGCGGATCCCGGCCTGGAAGGCGGCCAGCGCCTCCCGGTCGATCCCCGCCAGCGCGCGGTACTGGGGCTTGCGGGGCACTCGAACCAAGAATGGTAGAGCACCCGCACCGAAATGCAAGCCGCAGGCTAGCGTCTGCAGGAGTTTGCTACGAAACCGGACTCAGGAGGCGGCGGCGATGCGAGGCCGCGCGGGATCGTCGTCGATCCCCTCGAGCGGCAGGATCCGCTCCAGGGCCGCAACGCACCGGGGGCAGAACTGCGTCCCAGAGGCCCTCCTGAGCTCTTCCAGGGCCTCTGAGGCGGGCCTGGCGGCCCGGTAGATCCTCGTCGTCAGCATCGAGTCCAGGGCGTCCGCGACGTGGATGATGCGGGCCCCGAGCGGAATCTCCTCCCCGCCGAGGCCCTCCGGGTAGCCCGTCCCGTCGAAGCGCTCGTGGTGGTGCCTGATCGCGGGCACAGCGTCGTTCAGGAAGCCGAGGCGGTCTATGATCCGCGCGCCCTCGTCGGCGTGCCGCTGCATCAGGTCCCACTCCTCCATGCTCAGGCTCGCGGGCTTCAGAAGGATCGCGTCGGGGATCGCGAGCTTGCCGATGTCGTGGAAGAGGGCCGCGTGCCCGAGCAGGTCGAGCTCCGCCTGCGACAGCCCAAGCTCGCGGCCAATGGCGAGCGCAAGCTGTTGCACGCGGCGGGAGTGGCCCGCGGTGTACTTGTCCCGGGCGTCCACGGTCGCCGAGAGGCTCTCCATGGCCGCCGTCGACCGTTCTCGGAGCAGCTTGTTGGCGTGCTCGAGGGAGACGTTCTGGGTCTGGATCGTCTCGGCCGCCTGGCGCAGCTTCTGCGCGCTCCGCTGCGTGTGGCGGAGATAGGCCTCCTGGGTCTTGCGCATCAGGAGCAGCGGCAGCGCGAAGACCGCGAGCGCCCACAGGCCGGCCGTGTCGTGGCCGACCCAGATCACGCCTGCGATGAAGCCGTAGACCAGGTAGTGGGTCGCCAGCCAGGCGAATCGCTCCTTGAACACCGCGAACCAGCGCTGGTGGCCCTCGATGGCGACGGCCATGCTGAGCAGGCCCATGTTGACGGCGTAGTAGGTCGCGCCCGCGGCGAAGCCCGAGGCGACGTATACGACACGGCCGAGGTCGCCGGTGAAGCCCGCCGTGAAGACGCCTGCGGCGGCGAGCGAGGCCAGCGTCAGGGTGCCGATGTTGAAGACGACGTAGTGGAACGGATCGCGACGGGCACTCCAGTCGACGGCCGTCGTCGTGATCGCGAGGGCGAGAGCGGCACGGGGGCCGAAGAGCGCAGCACCGGCAATCGCGCCGACCGCGCTGACGGAGATCGAGCCGTCGTCGACCTCGAGAGCGAGCGCCTGCCCCGCCCCCACCAGCGCGATGATCGCTGCCAGGCCGATCCAGTCATGGCTGTTCCCCAGGATCGCGCCCAGGACGCCGGCGGTGATCCCGGCGATGCTGACGAGCCCCACGAACGCCGCCAGGCTCCGCGAGAGCGAGAGGAAACGCGGTCCGTGGAGCGCGTGCGGGCGAGGATGCCTGCGCTCGCGCTCGGGCAATGCCTCGACCGCGGGAGGCAGCGGCGACACGTGATCGCCGTTCTCCGGAACCGCGACCAGCAGCGCCTGCCGCTGCTCGGGAAGCTCGAGCGGGTCGGAGCTCGCGTCGAGAACGCGGTTGCGCCCCTGGAGCTTCGCTCGGTAGACCGCGAGGTCGGCCTGGTGGATCAGCTCGTTGGTGTCGGCGCCGTCGCGTGGATAGGCGGCAACGCCGATCGAGATCGTCGCCCGGATCGGCTCGCTGGACGTCTCGACGTCGAATGTGGTCGCGGCGACAGTCCGGCGGATCCGCTCGGCGATCTCGAACGCCAGCTCGGGCGGCGTCTCGGGGAGCAGGATCGCGAACTCCTCACCGCCGAAGCGCGCCGGGACGTCATAGTGGCGCAGGTGTGAGCGGAAGACCTCTGCGATGCCCTGCAGCACGGCGTCGCCCGCGAGGTGGCCGTACGTGTTGTTGATGTCGCGCAGGAGGTCGAGGTCGGCCATCACGAGGGACAGCGGCCGCTCGAAGCGCGCCGCGCGCGTCAGCTCCTCGTTCAGCGCGAGCGCGAAGTGCCTCGCGTTGAAGAGGCCGGTCTTCGGGTCGACGCGCGCCTCCTCCTGAAGCTGCGGCACGGAGAGCGAGCGGTGTATCAGGAAGAGCGGGGCGACCGCGAAGACGATCAGCCACGGATTCGCCTGCCAGAAGGCCGCCGTCGCCACACCGAGCATGGCCAGCACGAGGTCCGTCGAGAGGCTCTGGAACGAGAAGAGACCGGAGTCGCGGATCGAAAGGCTGCGGGCGAGCTTCAGCATCGGCGCCATCAGGACGTGGTTGACCGCGACAAGCGCTACCGCTGCGGCCGCGCCGGCGAATGCGTAGGAGACGCGGTTGCCGTGCGAGAAGCCGTGGAAGCAGGCCCAGGCGGCGAGCATGGCCAGCGTCCAGTTGAAGATGTTGAAGCTCTGGATGTACCAGGCTGCTCTCGTCTTCAGCCATTCCGGAAGGTGGTGGATGATCCCGACGAGCGCGACGAGCCCCGGCGGGAGCAGCATGACTGCCGGGATCAGGAAGACGATCGTCGTGAAGTACGCGTAGTGGCGCGGCCCCGAGACGACGAACAGCTGCGCCGTCGCCGAGAGCGCCGCCAGGATCGCGAAGGTCGTCCAGCCGGGCGTGCTCGCCTTCAGGTGGCTGATCGGCAGGGCGCACGCGAGCACCGTGGCCGACGCGACGAGGAAGAAGTAGACGGCGGCCTTCGGCGCGAGCTTCGGCGCGCCCGGCCCCGAGGGCACGACCTGGTGCTCGAGGGGCGTCTGAAACATGCTCACGCGCGCGCCCCCGCCGTCCGGATCAGGGTGAGCTCGTCGCTCGACATCGCCTCTTTGCCGTCTCCAATCTCCGCGTGCTCGCGGGCCGCAAGGATCTATGGCGACGCATGGCCGCTTTCCCGCAAGCTACGCCACGGTTTCGGGGGTGCCATCCCCCTTTTTGAGGACACCCTCCAGATCCCCCGAATGAGGGAGGGGCCGGGTTTGTCCCCGGCCCCTCCGTGAGCGGTTGGTTCGGCGGGGCGGCCGCCGTCTGCCCCGTCCGTCGAATCAGCCTCCCGGCGGCGGGACGTCAGCGGGGACGTCTGCCGGATCCGGTGCGATGTTCGGGTCGGCCATGATCGCCGCGAGCTGGTCTGTGGTCAGGTCGTAGCCGCCGGCATCGTTCGCGTCGCCTTCGGCCGCGTCCTCCCAGGACACGTCACTCCAAGCGACGTCGCTCCAGGCCACGTCTGCCCAGGAGACGTCGCTCCAGGCAACCGTCTCCCATGACACGGTCTCCCAGGAGACGTCCGACCAGGCGACCGCGTCGAAGTCGGCGCCCGACCAGGCCGCCGAGCTCCACGAGACGGCATCCCAGTTCGGGTTGACCTTGGCGTTGGTGAACCAGGCCTGCGCGTTGAACGACTGGTTCGCGACGAACTGGTCGAGGCCGAGGTTCGGGTTCGGCGGGCTGAGCCGGAGAACGGCTCGACCCATCTGCATCTCGCCCACGCCGAGCGAGCCCGGTGCAGCCGCTGCGGCCGGCTTGGCCGACACCATCAGTGCGCCCTTGACCTGGTCCGGCGTGTAGTTCGGGTGTGCCGCGAGGATCTGTGCGGCTGCGCCCGCGACCACCGGAGCCGCGAACGACGTCCCCGAGAGCTGGATGTAGCCGGGGGCGACGACCGCGTCGGCCCGCTGAGTCGCGAGCGTCGAGCTCGCCGGGACCGGCCCGACGATGTAGCGGCCGGGAGCCGCGATGTCGGGCTTCGAGAAGCCGTCGGGTGTGTAGCCATACGCCGAGAATGGAGCGTTTGTATGCGTTGCGTTGCCCGCGTTTCCGTTCAGGTCGGATGCTCCGACGGTGATCACGAACGGATCGTTGCCCGGTGCGTAAAGCACGCCGCTCCGCTGACCATTGACCGCGTAGTTGCCGGCGGCCGCGATAACGACGACGCCGTTGAACCAGAGCTTCTCAACCGCCTTGTCGAGCGGATCGTTCAGGAAGCTCCCCTTGTTCGCCGAGTGGAGCGAGAAGTTCGCGACGCGGATGTTGTACTGCGCCTTGTTCGCCAGGATCCACTGGCAGGCGGTGATCACGTCGCTCGTCTTCGCCATGCCGTCGGCGTTCATGACCTTGATCGCCACGAGGTTCGCCTGAGGCACCGCGCCGGCATAGCCCTTGGCCGCCCCGGCCGCGACGCCCGCCACGAAGGTGCCGTGGCCGCGCTCGTCGCCCGGTGCGCTCGTCAACGTCGACAGGTTGACGTTCGCGAGCACCCTGCCGGCGAAGTCAGGCCGGTCGGCCTGGATGCCGGAGTCGACGACCGCGATCGTCGGAGCATTTGCGCCGGTGGGCGGAGCGTTCGCCCCGTTCCAGTCGGACGCAACGCCCGCTGCGTACGGCCAGAGCTGCGTCGAGTTGTAGCCGCTGACGTGTACCGGCGCATCCGGTGTCACTGTCAGGCCCTTGATGCCGGCGAGATCCGCGAGGTGCCTGGCCGGAATCGTCGCCGCCACGCCGTCGATCAGGCGCAGCTTCTTGAGCTTCTTGATGCCCGAGCGCTCGAGGACCGTCCGAACCTGATGGTTCAGGACGAACCGCGAGTTGGACTGGACGATGACCGACATCGTCGAGTTCGGGCGCTTGCCCGCACGCTTCTCGAGCGCGGGGGCGATGTACGTCCGCTTGACGAGGAACACACCGGACCGGTGCGCCTTGGCGCCCGGCTTCTGGCTGCTCGAGCTCGAGGCGAGGGGAACGCACACGGCCAGCGCCGCTACAAGAGCGGTAACGAAGCCACGGCCTCCCTTGCCCCAGAGCGCGTTGGAGCGAGTCTCGCCGCCGCGGTTACCACCGGTACCCCACAGCGCACTCGACCGCTCTTCGTTTCGCTTGCCGCTGTCCATCCGCACCTTCAGTTCTCCCTTCCGCGCCTTCGCGCGGGCCGCAATGACTTGTCATTCGCAGCGCCTGAGTGCTCTGCCGGCGCTGCAAAACCAGGCGGACGGTATGAGGGGACGGGGTACGCCTACATCCCCCTGCTGGGGGAGACCGACCCAAAGTTCCCTCAGTCGAGGGATCAGCACTCCGCGCAGGCGGTAGCTTCCGCGGGTGATGGCTCTTCGCGTGCCTTTGCCCGCAGAGATCGCGTTGGCGCGGGCGGCTGCCCGCCTCTCCCGGCTGGCCGGAACCGGCGGTGGGACGACCCTGCCCGGCAAGCTCCTCTGGAAGCTCGATCCGGGTGCCGTCGACCGGCTTGCGGACCGCTTGCCGCAGGGCCGAGCTTTGGTCTCCGCCACGAACGGAAAGACGACGACCTCGGCGATGGCCGCGCGGATCCTGGGGCCGTCGTTCCGGCTGGCGCACAACCGTTCGGGCGCGAACCTCGTCTCGGGGGTCGCCTCCGCTCTCCTGGCTGCCCGGGACGCGGAGCTCGGCCTGTTCGAGGTGGACGAGGGGGCTCTGCCCGAGGTCGCGCGGCGGCTGCGGCCGCGTGCTGTTTGCCTCGGAAACCTGTTCCGCGACCAGCTCGACCGTTACGGCGAGCTCGAGCTGCTCGCCCAGCGGTGGCGGGCGGCGGTCTCGTCGCTTCCGGAGGCCGCGACGCTCGTCGTCAACGGCGACGACCCGCAGGTCGGCGACCTCGCCTCCGGCCGCCGGGGGGCGGTTGTCTTCGGGCTCGACGACCCGCGGCACGCCTCGCCGGAGCTCCAGCACGCGGCGGACTCGAAGTGGTGCATCCGCTGCGGGACGCCCTACGCCTACGCGGCGGCCTACATCGGGCACCTCGGCGACTACCGCTGCCCGAGTTGCGGGCACGCGCGGCCTGCTCTGGACATCGCTGCTCGCGCGATCGAGCTGAACGGGCTCGAGAGCGTCTCGTTCGAGCTCGTCACGCCCGAGGGCGCTCGTCGGGTCGAGCTCGCCGTCCCGGGGCTCTACAACGTGTACAACGCCCTGGCGGCAGCGGGACTGACCCGCGCACTCGGAAGCGGGCTGGATGCGGTTGTTGCGGGTTTACAGGGTTTTTCTGCCGCGTTCGGCCGGTTCGAACGGATCGTGCTTGGCGACCGGACGCTACTCGTCCTCCTGATCAAGAATCCGGCCGGGGCCAATGAAGTCGTCCGCACGCTGGTCGCGGGAGGCTCGCCGCGGCTGCTGCTCGTGGCGCTCAACGACGAGATCGCGGACGGCCGGGACGTCTCCTGGATCTGGGACGTCGACTTCGAGCCGCTGCTCGGCGGCCTGGAGCGGTTGGTCGCGACCGGCGAGCGCGCTGCGGAGCTCGCTCTGCGGTTCAAGTACGCCGGGCTGCCGGTCTCGGCGATCGACGTGATTCCGTCGCTCGAGGACGCTCTCGACCGGGGACTGGAGCTGACCGCTGCGGGGGCTGAGCTCGTGGCGCTGCCGACCTACACGGCGATGCTCTCCCTGCGGGACCTGGTGGCGCGGCGCGGCTTTGTCAGGCCCTACTGGGAGGCGGCCGCATGAAGATCGTCGTCGGCCACCTCTTCCCGGACTACCTCAACATTTACGCCGACCGCGGCAACATGGCTGTGCTGGCGCGCCGTGCGGCCTGGCGCGGGCACGAGGTCGAGGTGCGAGGGCTCGGTGCGGACGACGCCGTGCGGCCCGGCGAGCACGACCTCTACTACATCGGCGGCGGGCAGGACCGCGAGCAGGAGCTGGTCGCGCCTGCCCTCGCGTCGCACGGTGAGGGGATACATGCTGCGGTCGACGGCGGCGCCGGGCTGCTCGCCGTCTGCGGCGGCTATCAGCTTCTCGGGCGCTTCTACCGCGACCAGAGCGGCGACGAGCTGCCCGGCGTCGGACTGTTTCCGCTCCACACCGTGGCCGGTGAGCGGCGCATGATCGGCGACGTCCTCCTCGAGTGCGAGCTGGAGCCCGGCGATCGCCGCACCCTGGCGGGCTTCGAGAACCACGCGGGCCGCACGTACCTCGACGGGGGCGCCGAGCCCCTCGGCAGAGTTGTGGCCGGCTTCGGCAACGACGGCGAGAGCGGCTACGAGGGCTGCCGGGTCGGCCGCGCCGTCGGCACCTACCTCCACGGGCCCCTTCTTCCCCGAAATGCGTGGCTCGCCGACTGGCTGCTGTCCCAGGCGATCGCGCACCGCACCGGCGAGGTTCCGACCTTCGAGCCGCTCGAGGACGACCTCGAAGCGGAAGCGCACGAGGTCTCGGCTCGTCGAGCCCGCACGCGAGGCGGCCGCTACTAACTGTTCACGCGCGCGCGCCCCTGGGTGGGTGGGGGTTAGGGACGGTACCGGCTCGGTGCGCACAGAAGTGTGACGGCTTCGTGCCGATTCTGTGCCGTTGTCTACGGCGCCCAGAGAGCGCCCAGATAGACCACCGGATCGCCGGGGCTCCAACGCTGCAGGAAGCGGTGGATCGGCGGGTGGAGCACGACGTCGTCCAGCTCGTCGGGCGCGAACAGCCGATGGCCACGGACCGCCGCGTCGGCGGAGGTCACCGCCTCGAGCGAGCGGCCGCCGAGGTCGCCGCCGAAGATGATGTGAACCACGTGCTTGGCCGCGAACGAGCGCACGGGTGCGATCGAATCGACGATCGCGACCGGACCCTCGACCGGTAGCTCGTCAGTGATCCCGAGCTCCTCGACCAGCTCACGGTGCAGCGCAGTGACGAGGCTCTCGCCCGAGTTCACGCCGCCTCCGGGCAGCAGCCAGTAGTGGCGATCGCCCTTCTCGTGCCGGCAGAGGAGGACGCTCCCGCGCCAGCGCAGGATCGCGGAGACGCGGATCCGCGGCTCGGCCATCAGCTCCCCGACGACCCATGGCCGCGCACGCCGCGCTCGGTCACGGGCAGCTCGTTCGTCTCGGCCAGCTCGAGCTCCGGCACCTCGAGCACCACGAGCTGCGCGATGCGCATCCCCGGCTCGACGACGAAGCGCTCGGACCGGTCGGTATTGAGCAGGATCACCTTGAGCTCACCGCGATACCCGGAGTCGATCAGCCCGGGGGCATTGACGATCGAGATGCCGTGGCGGTCGGCGAGCCCGGAGCGCGGCTGAACGAACCCGGCATGCCCCTCCGGAATCGCGACCGCCAGGCCGGTGCCCACAACCGCCCTCTCCCCCGGCCCGAGCTCGTGCCGCTCGCAGGCAGCCAGGTCGAGCCCCGCGTCCCCCGCGTAGGCCCGCTCGGGAAGCACCGCGTCCTCGCGCAGCCGCCGAATGGGCAGCTCGATCATGGGCTCGTGCGCGCTGAGAGCTCGCCCGGCTCGGCGATCAGGTACGGCGCGAACCGCCGGATCTCTCCGCGAGGCAGTCGGGCCCGGATGAAGACGCCCTCCGGGCGATCGGCGCGCTCGTCGACGGGTGCGCCGAGTGCGTAGAGCTCGGCCAGCCGCGAGCCGTCGGCGTAAGGAATCAGGAGCCGCACGGGCTCGAAGCGCTCCGCGAAGAGATGCGCAATCCGCCTGCGCAGCTCGTCCAGCCCCTCCCCGGTCCGCGCCGAAACCTGCAGCGCGTCCGGAAAACGGTTCGCGAGCCGCCGCCGACCGAGCGCGTCCACGGCATCGATCTTGTTCAGGACGAGCTCGACGGGCAGCTCGCCGGCGCCGATCTCGCGCAGAACACGGTCGACCGCCTCGAGCATCTCGTCGAGCCGCGCCTCGGCCACGGACGCGTCGGCCACGTGGAGAACCGTGTCTGCGACGAGCGTCTCCTCCAGCGTCGCTGCGAAGCCTTCGACGAGCTCGTGCGGCAACCGGCGGATGAAGCCGACCGTGTCCGTCACGAGATACCGGCGACCGTCGACCTCGAAGCCGCGGGTGGTCGGGTCGAGCGTCTCGAAGAGGCGATCGTTCACGGACGCGCCCGCGCCGGTGAGCGCGTTCAGCAGCGTCGACTTGCCCACGTTCGTGTAGCCCGCGAGAGCGATGGTCGGCGTCTCCGAGCGGCGGCGCGACTTTCTGCGCACGGCGCGCTGCTGACCGAGCCCGCGCAGGCGTCGCCGCAGCAGCGCGATGCGCCGACGCGCCAGGCGCCGATCGGTCTCGAGCTGCGTCTCACCCGGGCCTCGCGTCCCGACTCCACCGCCCAGGCGCTCGAGGTGCTGCCACAGGCCGCGCATGCGCGGGAGGTTGTACTCGAGCTGCGCGAGCTCGACCTGAAGCTTGCCCTCGGCGCTCACGGCATGCTGGGCGAAGATGTCGAGGATCAGCTGCGTCCGGTCGACGACCCTTGCCTCGAGGGCGTTCTCGAGCGCTCGCTGCTGCACCGGGCTGAGCTCGCCGTCGACGAGGAGCACCTCGGCCTTGGACGCGGGATAGGCCTCCTTCAGCTCCGCGAGTTTGCCTTTGCCCACGTAACTACGCGGGTCGGGCTGCGCCCGGTGCTGAGTCAGCGCGTCGACGGGCTCGACGCCCGCGGTGCGCGCGAGCTCTTCCAGCTCGGCCAGCTCCTGCTCTGGAACGACGCCCTGGGCCAGCACTGCGAGGACGAACCCGCGCTCGGGCTCTGCGCCCGGCGCCGGATCGGGCTGGTGTGCCGTCACGCCTCGATTATGCCTGCTCGCAAGGAAGATTCGATGCGGCCCACAGCCTCCTCCAGACGGTCGTCAGGAACCGTCAAGGAGATGCGGAAGAAGCCTTCTCCGCTCGGGCCGTAGGCCGGCCCAGGCGAGACGACGACCGCCGCCCGCTCCAGCACGAGCTCGGCGAACGACTCGGAGGTGTAGCCCTCCGGCACGCGCACCCAGAAATACGGTGTCGCCTTCGGCGGCTCGACCACGAGGTCGATCGCGGCGAGCGCTTCCGCGACGAGGTCGCGCCGGCGCCGGTAGACCTCGGACATCTGGCCCGGAAAGCTCTCGGCCTCGGTCAACGCGACAACGGTCGCCCGCTGAACCGCCTCGAACATGCCCGAATCGAGATTCGTCTTGAGCTGCCGGTAGCGCTCGACGACCTCGGCATTGCCCGCGACGAGGCCGGAGCGCCAGCCGGTCATGTTCCAGCCCTTCGACGGGGAGAAGATCTCGATGCCGACCTCCTTCGCGCCCCGCGTCTCGAGGAAGCTCGGTGCGCGATAACCGTCGAAGGTGATCTCCGAGTACGCGTTGTCGTGGACGACCACCAGGTCGTGCTCGCGGGCGAATTCGACGGCTCGCTCGAAGAACCCGGGCTCCACGACCGCGCCGGTTGGGTTGTTTGGGTAGTTGAGGAAGAGCACGTTCGCCCCGGCCGCTCTCTCGCCCGGGACCGCATCGAGGTTGGGCAGGAAGCCGTTCTCTTCCTCCAACGGCAGGTACTCGATCTCGGCCCCGGCGAAGAGCGGTCCGGACGTGTAAGGCGGGTAGCCGGGATCGGGCGAGAGGCAGACGTCGCCGGGATCGAGCAGTGCGAGGCAGACGTGGCCGACCGCCTCCTTGCCGCCGAGTGCCGGGATGACCTCTGTGGCCGGGTCGAGCTCGACGCCGAACCGGCGCCGGTAGAAGCCGGCCGCTGCCTCGCGGAACTCCTTCGAGCCCTGGTTGCTCGGGTACTGGTGCGTAGCCGGATCGCCTGCCGCCTCGGCGAGCGCGGCGACAACGGGCTCGGGTGTCGGCACGTCGGGATCGCCGATCCCGAGGCTGATCACGTCGATCCCCGCCCGTTGCTTCTCGGCGATCTTCCGCTCGAGCTCCGCGAACAGGTACGGCGGGACCTGGTCGAGCCGCCGCGCGAACTTCACAGCTCGAACTCCGGGGCAAGCTCAATCAGGCAAATCTCTTCGGCGGGCCCTGTGAGAACGGCGCGACCGTCGGCGAGCTCGACTTGGAGGTCGCCGCCGACGAGGTGGACGGTGACCGGGCTCTCGCACCAGCCCCGCGCGACGCCTGCTGCGGTCGCAGCTACGGAGCTCGTTCCCGACGAAAGCGTCTCCCCCGCCCCGCGCTCCCAGACGCCGACGGTCAGCTCGTGCGGCCCGTCGACGCGGACGAGCTGCACGTTCGTCCGGTTGGGGAAGCGGTCGTGGTTCTCGACCAGCGGCCCCAACCGGCGCACTTCGTGGCGGTCGGGCTCGCGCCTGATCACCGCGTGCGGGTTTCCGACGGAGACCGGTATCAGGTCGACCTTCTCGCCCGCCACCTCGAGCGTCTCCGGCTGACCGACCTCGACCTCGCCGACGTGGAGCTCGACGTCGCGCCCGCGCAACCGGGCGGCAACTTCGCGCTGGCCGACGCGAACGCGGACGGCCTCCTGCCCGCTCCGCCTCGCGAGCCACCGCGCCGCGATCCGCGTCCCGTTCCCCGAGAGCTCCGCCGTCGAGCCGTCCGGGTTCCAGATCACGACCTCGGCCTCGGCCCCGTTCGCGGAGACGACCTCGAGGATGCCGTCCGAGCCCACGCCGAAGTGGTAGTCGCAGATGCGGCGAACCCGCTCAGGTGTCAGCGGAACGTCCAGCTCCGCCCGCTCCACGAGCAGGTAGTCGTTCCCGAGACCGTGCCATTTCGAGAATCGCATCCGCGAGCTCGCCCGGAGGGCGCAGGGCATCCAGGCTAACAACGGCCGGAATGCGGCGCATCCAGCGGAGCTGGTAGATCGCGTAGCGGCTCGTGCGCGCGATCAGGGCCTCCAGCGCCTTCTCGCGTGGGAGCTCAGCGATCTCGCTGAGGCCGTGGACGTGACGCGCCGTCGGTGAGATCGGCCCCGCAAGCGCGACTCGGACCTCCTCCTCCACCCCGCGCTCGAACATCTCGTGGGCGCGCTTCGCGATGCGGCGCCGGAGCTCCTCGCGCGGGAGCTCGAGTCCCACGACCAGCGTCGGGTGTCGAGTCTCGCCCGCCCAGAGCCGGTCTTCGGACGGGCGCAGCGAGGCGCCGGCCTCCGCAAGCTCGAGCGCGCGGACGACGCGGCGGCGGTCGTTCGCGTGCACGGCCGCAGCCGCGCCTGGGTCTCGCTCAGCGAGCAGCTCGTGTGCGCGCTCGCCGCCGACCCGGTCGTAGAGCCGTTCCAGTCGCTCGCGCGTGCCGGGCTCGGGCGCGGGCGGCAGCTCGAGCTCGGCGAGCGCGGCGCGGAAGTAGAGGCCGGTCCCGCCGACGACGACCGGCGTGCGTCCAGCGGTCAGGATCCCATCGATCGCCGCGTGCGCCAGCTCCTGGTACTCGCCGAGCGATGCCTCGTGCTCGAGTGCCCAGATCCCGACGAGCCTCGCCGGCGACTGATTGGTCAGGATCGGCAGGCCGCGATAGGCCTGCATCGAGTCGGCGGAAACGAGCTCGGCGGGAATCCGGCGCGCGATCTCCTCCGCAACGGCGCTCTTGCCCGACGCCGTCGGCCCGAAGATCGCGATGACGCGGTCAGCCACGCAGGCGCGACCGAGCGCGAGCGATCTCCTCGTCGCTCACGCCGGCGGAGCGCAGGTAGGCGTCGATGCTCCCGTAGCGCCTCTCCAGCTCACCGAAGACGCCCGTGATCACCTCGGGCGGCGTCTGCGTGATCCGCTCGAGCCGTCGCCGCTCCGCTTCCGTCTCGGCGGCCTCCAGCCAGGCGTCGTGGCGTGGACGCAGGCGCTCCTCGCTGAGCGCGTAGTCCGCGGCGATCTCCTCCGTGGCGACTCCCGCGACCTGGAGGAGCAACGCCGTCAGCAGTCCGGTGCGGTCCTTGCCGCCGACACAGTGGACGACGACACCACCTTCCGGGGCCTCGGCGACGGCCCGCACCGCGGCTCCCACGTTCGGCTTGAAGCACTCCAGGAAGATCACGTAAGCCTCGCGCGTGGCGTCGGCGACCGGCAGCCCGTCGAGCTTCTCGAGTTGCTCCGCGATCTCCTCCCATTCGGCCTCGCTCGCTTCCATGAACGGGACGTGAAGGACGTCAACCGGGAGCTCGCCGGGTGGGTCTTCGTCGCGTTCATGGTCGCCGCGGAGGTCGACCACCGTCCGGATTCCGTACGCGACCAGCGCCTCCCAGCCCGCGGGCGAGAGCTGCCCGACGCTGTCCGCCCGCACGACCGACCCGAATCTCGTCTCGGCCCCGTCGGCCGTCGGATGGCCGCCGAGGTCGCGGACGTTCAGGCAGCCGTCCCAGATGAGGTCGCGGCTACGCTGCAACTGCTGCGAGCTCGACGCCTCGGAGGGTCGTCGACGTTGCGTCTTCGATTCGCACCTGCGCGAGCTCTCCCGCCGACGCCGAGCCCGCGAAGACGACCGTGGTGTTGCGGCGCGTGCGGCCGCGCAGAAACGAAAGATCAGTGCGGCTGGGGCCTTCGACCAACACCTCCTCGAC
>Ga0137366_10001052_pt1 | contig 19934 bp, 23 predicted proteins | sample SagtaG_8_FD_104938 | JGI IMG/M metagenome (GOLD analysis project Ga0137366, IMG submission 104938) | Vadose zone soil microbial communities from Sagehorn Ranch, Mendocino, California, USA - Sage1_L_60_16 metaG | ecosystem: Environmental > Terrestrial > Soil > Vadose zone | place: USA...
GCGTTTTCAATTTCGGAGCAGAAACCCGTGCGCGATTTTGTCGGGATTGTTCCAAAATAGCTGTAGCGGCGCTTTCCGAGCGCCGATCGACGAATGGATTTGCGACGGTCAGAGACCGCCGCTACAGAAATGCGGCACATGCGCACGTTCGGCGGCTTTAGATCTGAGGACAGATTTTTCTACGGCGAAATTCGTGGCGACGAAGTTCACGTCCTAAAGAATCCCTTTTGGATCGACATCGAGCCGACAGGCGAGAATGTCCGCCTAACGAATGTGGTTGTCGATCTTCCGGTCGCGCCGCCCAAGTTGATTGCAGTCGGCCTCAATTACTCCGACCACATCGCGGAGATGAAGCGGACACCGCTGGGCACACCGTTGATCTGGTTCAAATCTCCAGGTTCGCTTTTGCCGCACGACGGCACAATCGAAATTGCGTTTCCCGAACATCAAACCGATTTCGAAGTGGAATTGGCCGTTGTCATTGGCAAGTCCGCGAAAAATGTCCTCCCAGAGCGAGCGCTGGATTTTGTTTTCGGTTACACAATTGGTCTCGATATCAGCGATCGAGATCTGCAAAAGACCGAGAAGCAATTTGGTCGCTGCAAATCATTCGACACCTATACACCGATCGGGCCATTTGTTTATACCAACGTCGATGTGAGCGATGTTTCGCTCGAGTTACGGCAGAACGGGGAGTTGCACCAGAGCACGCGCACGAGCCGGATGATTTACTCCGTCGCGCAAATTGTTTCCTTTGCGAGTCAATCGCTCACACTCTTACCAGGCGATGTAATTTTAACTGGAACGCCATCCGGTGTGGGTCCAATTCATGCCGGGGATGAACTCGAAGCAACAATCAACAGTTGGTCGCGCCTGCGGAATACCGTTGCGATCGCTTCACAAGCACGTTCCATGCGCGAGAAATGACGGAATTTTGGCGACGACACGCGCTTGCCTTACATCCTCTCTGTAGCGATATTACGAACTAAAGGGTACATCCTCGGGAGCAAAAAAGTGAAAAGTTTTGCTGGACTCACCAGTAATGATTTTGCGATAAAGGCACTCCTGTACCGCAACCGTTCGATCACATTCCTGATTTAACAAAACTATGAAAACATCATTCATCGCCTCAGCCTGTTTACTAGCGCTTGTACTAACATTGGTCGCGCAGTCTCCGCCGCCTGCGCAAAATCCGCCCGCAGCTCCCGGTACGAGTCCCCGGGCCCAAGCGCCGACAAATCCCGCCGCGGTAAATCCTGCTGCGCCCATGCAGTCGCCGGCTACGAACGTGCCGCCAGGGCAGCAGCCTGCCTTGCCGCAAGGGCAGCAACCTGCCGTGCCCGGCGCGTCCATTCCTGTCACGCTGAGCCCGGCACCAGGAGCGGTAACTAGCCCGGCACCAGGAGCGGTGACTAGCCCGGCTGCGGCCACCGCGATCAGTCCCTCGCCAGCCGCCTCGCCGACAGGGGAAGCGCAGCCTACAAGTGCCGGCAACTGGTTGATCGATCAGTTTCGCAAAGGCGGCCCAGTAATGTGGCCGATTCTGATCGTGTCGATCATTGCGCTAACGGTTGTGATCGAGCGAATCCTCTGGTGGGGTGGCCGCTGGTTCCGGCGCGATCCAAAACGGATCGAGAAAGTGTTCACCGCAATTGAAAACAGCGATGTGGCGGAAGCATCGAGGCTTGCCCGCGGATCGCGTGATCCGGTTTTGCGCATGATGTGGAATGGGCTTAATCACCAACACGCCTCGTTGCAAGGCGCTTTGCAGGTCGCTGCGGGCATCGAGATCAAACGCGCCGGTCGATTCCTCGTCGTCATGGACACACTTGTAACTCTGGCTCCGTTGCTCGGTCTGTTGGGCACGATTACTGGTCTTATCAGGTCGTTCAGTTTTCTTGGGAACGAAGAGTTGGCTGTGCAAGCTGTCACCGGCGGTATCGCCGAAGCGCTGATCGCCACGGCGTGCGGTCTCGGCATCGCGATCTTCTCGTTGATTCCGTTTAACTTTTTTACTTCCCGGGTGTCTAACTTGGAGTTCGAACTGCAGACGGCAGCCACGAACCTGGAAGTGATGCTCGAAGCCCAACATAAGGAACACAGAGGAGTAGAAATCGAACACGGTACGCCCGCCTCAGCAACGCGTTCTTCAATCTAGGAATTTTCCAATGCGCGTCAGTTCACCTGTCCCTCACAAGAAAGCGCGGATCGAGATCATCCCGTTGATCGACATCATGTTCTTTCTGCTCGCCAGTTTCATGATGGTGAGCTTGAGCCAGGTGCATATGAAAGGGATGAAGGTGAACCTCCCCACGGGCAGTTCGGGCGAGACACAAACAAAGCGCGAATACATCAGTGTGTCGGTCGATAAGGATGGCCATTACTTCTTCGACAAAAATGAAATGACCGAGGCTGATCTGCAGACGCGCCTGATCCAGGTGCACCAATCAGATCCGGAAGCGAAGGTGTTCGTGCGCGGCGATCGCGATACGGTTCATGGAAACATTGTTCATTTACTCGATATGCTTCGCTCGGCAGGATTCTATAAGATCTCGTTCGAAATTAAGAGCGAGGCGCTAAAGGGGGTGCCGGGAACCGGCACATGATCTGATTATGGCCGAGGAAACACCAAAACCGCTGCTTTATTCGCCGCCGCCGCCGTGGTATTTCTGGGGCGCTTTTGGCGCCGCGTTGGCGATTCATCTCACCGCGGTCGCGCTTGCTCAAAAACACGAGGTCGCAGTTGAAGTTCCTCCTGACATACCGACGGCTGTTATAGAGGCAACGCTGCAGGCCAGTGAGGAACCCACGCCTCCGCCGGAAGACATCCCACTGCCTGAGCCGCCTCCGCCGCCCGAGATCCAGCCGGAGTATGTAGAAGAAATGACTCCTCCGCCAAAGAAACCGCAGGCGCAAAAATTCGCCCCCATTAAGGCGCCGCAAGCTGCCGGTCGTCCTGGTACCATGTCAATCTCCTCAGCGAAAGCTCTGGCCACTTATGCGCCGCGCCCGCAGTACCCGTATGAGGCGCGTTCACGACATGTCACTGGCAGCGGAGTGTGTGTCGTCGAAGTCGGTCCAAGCGGCAGCGTAACCGGCGCTTCGATGGCATCAAGTATCGGAAACCCTATATTGGATAACGCAGCACTCAGTGCTTTTCGGCAATGGCGGTTTAAGCCGGGTTCGGTTTCGAAGGTCAAAATTCCCATCACGTTCACCATGACGGGCGCCCAGTACTAAAAATCCCTTGGAGTTTAATATATGACACTCGCTTCACCGGTTCCGAAGAAAAGAGCGCGCATTGAGATCATCCCTTTGATCGACATCATGTTCTTTCTACTAGCCAGCTTCATGATGGTAAGTCTGAGCCAGACCCACATGAAGGGGATTCGGGTCAATTTACCGGCTGCAATTGCTCCGCCCCCAAGCCAGGTAAAGGATTATGTCTCGATCAAGATACAGGAGGGAAACGCGGTTTACTTCGACAACCAATATGTCTCGGACGATCAAGTCCTCCCGCGCCTTTTTGAAATGTACCGCGGCAATCCGGACATAAAAGTCTCCATCAGCGCCAGCTTGATGGCGATGCACGGCGACGTGATTGCTGTGCTCGATAAAATTCGCTCCGCTGGAATCAAAAAAGTTGGGTATCAAATCAGAGCCGCAGGCGCACCCGCAGCGCAACCCGGCGCACCCGCCGCGCAACCTGGGGCCCCACCACCGCCTCCGCCGGCACCGAAGCCTTAGACTTCGGCACAGAGCGTCGGCAGTTTGGCTTGCAATTTGCGAATCGCCTTTGCCCGGTGACTGATACTGTTTTTCACTTCTTCAGGAAGTTCGGCAAAAGTTTCTTCGAATCCATCTGGGATAAAGATCGGATCGTAGCCGAATCCGTCTGAGCCGCACGGCCGTTCGGCGATTTTTCCTTCTACGACTCCTTCAAACGTTGCGAGGACGTGGCCATCGCGCGCGACCGCCAGGACGCAACAAAACCGCGCGTGGCGTTGATCGCCTTTCGCAAGTTGCCTCAATAACTTGGCGATTTTTTCTTTGTCGCTCGCATTCACGCCTGCATAGCGTGCCGAATGAATTCCCGGGGCGCCCCCCAAAGCTTCGACTTCCAGTCCTGAATCGTCCGCGATTACCAAGCCAGGCAATTTTTTTGATACCGCCATGGCTTTGAGTTTCGCATTTTCTTCGAAGGACGTCCCGCTCTCCCTTATTTCGGAAATCTCGGGATGGGCGGTGAGATCCCGTACAGGCAAACCTGATCCGAAAATTTGCTCAATCTCCCGCGTTTTATGCGGATTGCGCGTTGCCACAATCAATTGCATGCGCGTTTGACAGGATTCAAGGTTAACAACTAATCCACACTGATGACCACGAATAATGGAAAGTTACGAGCGCGAAGAGATTTTTTGTGAATTCGTGTTCGTTCGTGTCCATTCGTGGTTAAACCATGGACGAGCGCCGCAATCCTTATCCATTCGACGAGTTCGAACCAAAATGGCAGGCCATCTGGGAAGAGCGACAGCTCTTTCACGCGCCCAATCCCGGTGAGAAAGGCTTCGATCCATCGAAGTCGAAATTTTACGTCCTCGACATGTTTCCCTATCCCAGCGGCGCAGGCCTGCATGTTGGCCATCCCGAAGGTTATACTGCCACGGATATCATCGCGCGTTACAAGCGCATGCGCGGATTCAATGTCTTGCATCCGATGGGCTGGGACGCATTTGGTCTACCTGCTGAGCAATACGCGATCAAAAGCGGCCAGCACCCGGCAATCACCACGCGCGAAAATGTGGCTAAATTCAAGAACCAGCTCAAGCGAATTGGTTTTTCCTATGACTGGCAGCGTGAAATCAACACGACCGATCTACGTTATTACAAATGGACGCAGTGGATTTTTCTCCAGATTTATAATTCCTGGTTCAATCCGGCCACAAACAAAGCCGAGCCCATTTCGACGTATTCGGGCAAAAACCCGGATGAAGTTCGCCTCGCTTATGTCGCTGACGTGCCGGTGAACTGGTGCCCGGAGCTTGGCACTGTTCTGGCAAACGAGGAAGTCGTTGACGGCAAAAGTGAAATTGGCGGTTTTCCGGTCGTCCGTCGACCAATGCGCCAATGGATGTTGCGAATTACCGCGTATGCAGAGCGGTTACTGAATGAACTGGACGGACTTGACTGGCCTGAAGGGATCAAGTTGCTCCAGCGAAATTGGATTGGCAAAAGCGAAGGCGCAGAGATCGATTTCAAGATCGACAAGAGCGACCAAAAAATCCGCGTTTTTACGACACGTCCCGACACACTTTACGGTGGAACATTTCTGGTGCTCGCGCCTGAGCATTCGCTTGTCGATCTGATTGTGACCGAGGAGCAATGGCCCGCGGTGCGCGACTATCGCGAGCGGACTGCACGCAAAAGCGATCTCGAACGGGCCGATCTGTCTAAAGAAAAAACCGGCGTTTTTACCGGGGCGTATGCAATCAATCCGGCGAATGACGAGAGGATTCCGATCTGGATCGCTGACTACGTGCTGGTTGGTTACGGCACTGGAGCAATCGGCGGCGTGCCCGCACATGACGATCGCGACCTGGAATTCGCGCGCAAATTTGATTTACCGATTCGCGAAGTCGTTAGGCCACCTAGGGAGGAGAATCCGCTCGGATTTACGGGCGAAGGTTTCGCAATCAATTCGCCAATCATCAACGGCCTAGCGAGTGCGGAAGCGAAGAAAAAAATCACCGCATGGCTGGAGGAACGTGGCCAGGGTAAACGCGCCATCAACTACAAATTGCGCGACTGGCTTTTTTCGCGGCAACGTTATTGGGGTGAGCCATTCCCGATCGTCTGGGAAGATGGCAGTCACCGTTCGTTAGGCGAAAACGAACTGCCGCTGGTCCCGCCGCCACTGGAAGATTACAAGCCCACCGGGACCGGCGAACCGCCGCTGTCAAAGGCCAAAGATTGGATTCGTTATTCCGAAAAAGCGACTCGCGAGACGAATGTCATGCCGCAATGGGCCGGCTCGTGTTGGTACTACTTGCGATTCTGCGATCCAAACAACGATCAGCGTTTCGTCGGGGAACAGGCCGATCGCTACTGGATGGGCGGCGAGAAGCCGGGTGGTGTCGATTTGTATGTTGGCGGCACCGAGCACGCGGTCCTGCATCTGCTTTATGCACGCTTCTGGCAAAAGGTGTTGTTCGATCTCGATTGTGTCTCGAAGCCGGAGCCATTCCAGCGCCTGGTTAATCAAGGAATCATCCTGGGTGAAGATAATCAGAAAATGTCGAAATCGCGCGGCAACATCGTGAATCCGGACGACGTAATCGACCAGTACGGCGCTGATGCCTTTCGTTGTTACGAGATGTTTATGGGACCCCTGGAGCAAATGAAACCCTGGAGCATGCGCGGCGTGGAGGGTGTGTCGCGTTTTCTTGCGCGCGTCTGGCGTTTGTTCATGACGGAGAACCAGGGCGGCGACTGGGAATTATCTGCGAAAATCAAAGAGATCGATGCAAACAAGCCACAGCAGAAGATGACCCATGCAACCATCAAGAAAGTCACTGAGGACATTGAGTCATTCTCGTTTAACACGGCAATTTCGCAGATGATGATTTTCGTAAACACATTCACCGGCGCCGAAACGATTCCGTTGTCATCAATGCGAGCCTTTCTGGTTCTCCTCAGTCCGTTCGCGCCGCATATCGCCTCCGAGTTATGGGAAAAGTTGACCGCGAGTTTTACTGATGCGCGTGGCGATATCACCGAGCAACCCTGGCCCGCATATGACGAGCTGCTGCTTGTCGAACACGAGGTGGAAGTAGTCCTTCAGATCAATGGAAAGGTGCGCGATCGAATGAAGGTGCCGATTCTCGCAACGGACGAACAAATGAAAACTGCCGCGCTGTCAAACCCGAAGATTCGGGATCGAATTGCGGGTAAGACAGTCCGCAACGTGATTGTAGTTCCGCGAAAGCTTGTCAATATCGTCGTATGAAGAAGATCTGGAAGGAATTCCAGGAATTCGCCGTCAAGGGTAACGCGGTCGATCTAGCCGTCGGCGTGATCATTGGAGCTGCGTTCGGTGCGATCGTCAATTCGCTGGTCAAAGACGTAGTCATGCCACCGATCAGTGTGCTGACCGGCGGACTGGATTTTTCTAACAAGTTCCTCGTGCTGCGAGCAGCCAAAGACGGTTCCGTCGCTTTCAATACGCCGGCCGACGCGGCGAAAGCCGGAGCTATAACGTGGAATTACGGCAACTTCATTACCCTCGTGATTAACTTTCTAATTGTCGCGGGGGCGGTTTTTCTTCTGATCCGGGCTATTAATAAACTCCGACGACCGGCCGAAAAAGAACCCGACGAGAAAAGTTGCCCGGCGTGCGCGATGAAGATACCGATCAAGGCGACTCGTTGTCCGCATTGCACGAGTGAGTTAACGCAAGCGCCTACGCAGTGATGTTCTAGCCGGCGTTGTTGATGCCGGCCTGAAAGATACATTGTCGAAACCCCGCGGTGGTCAGCCGTCTCAGCCCTAGGGAATTTTTGTAAATTATTGCTTGCCCTCGGCGGCTTCGGCTGCTATCAAGACCGCCAATGCCGAAGTGCCTTAACCTTGCGGTGGCAGCAGCTGCCGCTTGTTTAATTGTCGGATGTGCCACGCAATCGAAACCAAACCTTGGTAGCGCTGGCCGCGTACCGAACGTCCGCACTACTGCCTATACGCATAGTGAAGGTAGCGGATGCCATAACGCAATCGGCTGTCGTCTTTCCGGTGGACATGTAATGAGTGCGGCCTCTGATTGGTCGCGTTATCCGCTCGGCACACGGTTTCGCATCGCCTCGACGAACGAGGAATATGTTATCGACGATTACGGGTGGGCACTTGTTGGGACTGATACAATCGATTTGTATAAGCCGAGCCGGCTGGAAATGAAACGTTGGGGCGTCCGCCACGTCGATATCGACGTCTTGCAATGGGGATCGGAGCAACAAAGCTTGAAAGTGCTCGCACCGCGCTGCAAACATCGTCGCGTGCGGCAGATGGTGACAGCTCTTGAGAAAAAAAAGGGGAAAACCACCGTCGCACAAACCTCTCCTCCTCGTAGTTCGCTTTGATTTAAGACCAATCGCGCCGCATTTTCCCGGCGCATGAGAATTTTCGTTGTCGGCGGCGCCGGTTATATCGGCAGCGTTTGTGCTGAGCTATTGTTGGATGAGGGCCACGAAGTAGCCATCTTCGATAATCTGACTGAAGGACACGGACGCGCAGTCGATTCACGGGCGAAATTCATTGAAGACGATTTGGCCGACCGCGCGCAAATCCAGGCTGCTCTTTCCGCCATCCGCCCGGATGCGGTGATGCATTTCGCAGCAAACGCACTCGTCGCCGAGTCAATGCGCGACCCGTCCAAGTATTTTCGCAACAATATTTGCAACGGGTTGAATCTGCTTGATGCCATGATCGCAACGCGCGTTCAGCGAATCGTTTTTTCCTCGACTTGCGCGATTTTTGGACTGCCCGAGCGGTTGCCAATCGAGGAAACGACGCCCGCGCGTCCGATCAATCCATATGGCGAATCGAAACTCGTTTTCGAAAAAATCCTGCAATGGTACGATCGGATCCATGGATTAAAGTTCGTGTCATTGCGTTACTTCAACGCAGCTGGTGCGACTGAGAACTTCGGTGAAGATCATCGGCAGGAGACACATTTGATCCCCAACGTGCTTAAGGTCGCGCTGGGCCGAAAACCGAATGTCGAAATTTACGGCACCGATTACGAGACGGCAGATGGAACCTGTGTTCGCGACTACATCCATATCGTCGACCTTGCGCGAGCACACGTCCTGGCGTTTGGCGCGCCTAGCAGCGCATTTTACAACCTTGGTACGGGAGGCGGCTCCAGCGTTCGCGAAGTAATCGAGGCTTGCGTTAAAATCACCGGACGAAAGATCGCCACAATCGAAAAGCCGCGCCGGCCGGGCGATCCGCCCCGGCTTATCGCATCTTCGGAAAAGATCAAAAAGGAACTCGGCTGGCGACCGCAGTTCCAGTCGCTGGAGGCAATTATCGAGAGCGCGTGGAAATGGCACGAGAAATTTCCAAAGGGCTACGAAGATTAAGGCCTGAGAAACTCCAAGTCTTTTTGCAATCTGGCACGCCGGCTGGGAGAGCCATTCTTGTGTTACATATGTAACAGGAAACTGTTATTGCGCTCCTGAAAGAGCCGGACGCAAGGCTGTCGTCACTGCTGCTCGAACTTGTGCGATGTCCAGATTGTTTAGTCTGCCGCTTTGCGCTCGAAGCACGTGCACATTTTCGTTCCTGGGTGCCCAAACGTTGGGATCGGTCGGACCGAAGAGCAAAATGCAGTTTGCGCCCCCGGCAGCGGCAAGGTGCGAAATTCCGCTATCGTGGCCTACAAATATGGTGTGTTCGAGTACAGCGGCCAGATGCGGTAGTGGCAAATTTTTTGCGAAGCGAAAATCGCGATCCTTCCAGTTGTACTCCAATTGCGCGGTCTGCGTTTTATCTGCCTCGCCCGAGACAACGACAAGAGAGAACTGCTTTCCCATGTGGCCAAGTTCACCCGTTGCCTTTGTTGAACCACCTTTGCCTGAGACTAATTCAATCCAATTTTCAAGCGGCCAGTTCTTTTCCTTGCTGCCGCTTCCAGGATGAATCGCGACAATCGATCGCGATGAATTCCGGAGGAACTCTTGAGCGAACTGGCGATCGTCCACGGAGAGAAAAATTTCTTCAGCGAGATCGGCAACTGTAATCCCTAATTGTTCGATCGGTTGCGCTAGCTGCCTCGCGGCATGGCCGCCTTTTTCGACAATCTTGGCGGGTCCGCAAAACAGATTTTCAACACCACACCGGTGGAGGTTGCTTTCAAAGATTCGATCCGGATCATACAGATAGCTGATGATCAAATCGAAACTCGCAAAATAACCTGGCAATTCCGCCGGTAGCTCTGAATTCTTCGCGAAGAAGCTGGCGAGAGATCCGTATTCGATTGAGCGAACTGCTTGCGCGTAGAACCGGTTTTCCGCGAGCACTGCGATATGCTTGTAACCAAGAATCTCAATGTGCGCATCAGGATAGGCGTCACGGAGCGCCTTGAGCGATGGAAGGGTAAGAATGAAATCGCCGATTGCGCCGCCGCGGATTACGAGAATGCGTTGGAACATAGACTTTGAGTCTGTGCGCCCAGCGGGTTTTGAAGCCGCTGGGTCCAGAAAGCGGAGAACATCTCCGCCAGGCGCACAGAGCAAAGCCTATATTCCTAATACTGGGTAAACGCGAATGTGAGAATCACGCAGCCGTAAATCAGCGCGATAGCATGCAAACCGCGCCAGCGAAACGTGCTCCGCGCGGTCCAATTGATTTGATCACGCAGCACGTACGGAATGGCGACCCAAAAGAGACCGGCAAGAATCAACAAATAAGCAAGTACAGTTACAAGCAAACGGCTTGTCTCGTAGCGAAGAAAGGCTGCGTCGAGCAGTGGCTCCGCGGCCAGCAGACAAAGAATTCCAAGAGCGCGCACGGCGAGGAATTCTCCAACAAAACGCAGCACAAGTCCATAGCCGATGGGCAAGGCAATGAGCAGGGGACGCCGAAATGAGGAGAATTCACCCATCTGGATGGTAGCGAGCAACCAGAACGTCCAGACAAGACAAATGGTTAGCAAAAATACTCCCGCCACGTGAGATCGCGGAAACCTTTGTGCAACGCTGGCGAGGTTCGGTTTTAACAAACCGGGCAGACTGATCAAAACGAGAAGTACGCCTGCGATGATTCCAGCGGCTTGTAAAGAGAGATGGTAAATCACTGGCGGCGAAATTGCGCCACGGCGGATTTGTCCGGCGGCGGCGAATTTTCAACTCGCCGTTCGGCCGATGCAACTTAAAAAGTGCTGCGACTTTCAGGAACGGCGCCGTACAAGCTGAATCCGTTGGCGCGTTGCACGCGTACATCAACAATTTCTCCGATCAGTTTTTCGCTGCCCTCAAAGACGACAATCTTGTTTGTGCGCGTGCGCCCCATCAACCGTGCTGGATTGGTCTTACTCGGGCCTTCGCAAAGAACTTCAACAGAGCGTCCCACGAGACGTTGGCCAGAGCGGCGCGTTGATTCGTTAACCACCCGGAGCAAATCCTGATTGCGCTGTTCTTTGGTGTGCTCATCAATTTGATCTGGCATCTCCGCAGCCGGCGTATCGCGCCGCGGCGAATAGCGAAAAACAAACGCGTTATCAAACTGGATTTCTTCAACCAAATCTCGCGTCTGTTTATAATCTTCTTCGGTCTCACCTGGGAATCCGACAATGATGTCGGTGGTCATCGCAATGCCCTCGCGTGCGTGTCGGATGCGGCGAACGAGATCGAGATATTTCTCTGCCGTGTAGGCTCGGTGCATCGCTTTGAGAATTCTGTTGGAGCCGGATTGCAACGGCAGATGGACATGCTCTGCCAGTTTCGGCAGGCGCGCGATCGCGTCGATCAAGTCATCGCGGAAACCGATAGGGTGCGGGGAGGTGAACCGGAGCCGCTGCAAGCCTTCAATTTCATTCAGCGCTTCCAGCAACTGCACAAACGGACTTTTGCCATCGCGTTTTGGAAATTCGTGACGGCCATACAAATTCACGATTTGTCCAAGTAATGTGACTTCCTTCACACCTCGCGCCACCAACTCCCGCGCTTCACCGGCAATTTCTGCAACGGAACGGCTGCGCTCTGTGCCGCGCGTCTGCGGGACGATGCAAAAGGTGCAATGCATGTTGCATCCCTGCATGATGGAGACGAACGCAGTGGTCTGCCTCGGCGCCAACTGTTGATCGCGAATCGTCGATTGCGATCCCGGTTCCTCTGCAGTATCGACGATCGAAAAACGCACATCGTCCATTGCGCGATTCTGGTCGGGCGCGATCGCCGCGCGCGCCGTTTTCTTCGCCACCAATTCTTCCACGTAGTCTGCAACGCGATGAAATTTTTGCGTGCCAACCACCAGATCGACATGCGGCAAATTTTTCAGCAACGACTCGCCCCGCGCCTGAGCCATGCATCCAAGGAAACCGAAAAGCACATGCGGTCGCTCTTTCGCTAATCGGCCGAGCATTCCCATTTTGCCCAGCGCTTTCCGGTCGGCCATGTCGCGCACACTGCACGTGTTCAACAGCACGACATCAGCTTCCGTTTCGTGCGCGACGCGCTGATAGCCTCGTGCGATCAGTGAGTGAGCGACCTGTTCCGAGTCGCGCTCGTTCATCTGGCAGCCATAGGTCTTGATGAAAAATTTCGGCATGGACGGGCGAAAACAATACACGCCCAGGCTGCCTCCGTCCAAAGCAGGACACGAATTTCACGCCCTCGCATGGATCAATTCCGCTAGGTTCGTGACAATTCCTGTATTTGTGTCTTAAATCGCGGTATGCCCGAGAAGAAGGATGAAGCGCCGGCAATTGGAATCGTTGGCGGCAGCGGTCTCTATCAAATAGAAGAGTTGCGTGATACCAGCGAACTCAACATCGAGACGCCATTCGGGCCACCTTCGGACACGCTCATTGGCGGAAAGATTAGCGGACGCCAGGTCTATTTTCTGCCGCGACACGGGCGAGGCCATCGGATTTTGCCGCACGAAATCAATCACCGGGCCAACCTCTATGCGCTGCGTTCTCTGAACGTTCGCTGGATTATCTCGGTGGCAGCGGTGGGCAGTCTGCAGGAAAAATATGCGCCGCGAGATGTGTTGCTGCCTTCGCAGTTTTATGACCGCACGAGTGGGCGCGCAGTGCACACATTTTTTGGGGAGGGCATTGCCGCGCACATCGCGTTTGCTGAGCCAATCAGCACGAACCTTCGCAACCTTCTGGCGGAATCAGCGAGATCTCTCGGTGTCGCGGTGCATAACGGTGGCACCTACGTGAACATGGATGGTCCTGCGTTTTCCACGCGCGCGGAATCGGAATTGAATCACCGCAACGGTTTCGACGTGATCGCGATGACAAATCTACCGGAAGCGAAGCTCGCCCGCGAGGCGGAGATCGCATTCGCGACAATGGCGATGATCACCGACTACGATTGCTGGAAAATCGAAGAAGAACCTGTCTCGGCGCAGACGGTTCTCGGGCACTTAATGGCAAATGCAGAAACTGCGAGGAAGGTGATCCTCCATGTGATTGCACAAATTCCAACCGAACCGAATTGGCCGGAACATTTCGCATTGGACACCGCGCTGATCACCGACCGCAACCTTTGGCCGGAAGCTACCGTAGAAAAATTGAAACCAATCTTGGAGCGATTTCTGAGGAAAAATGATAAAACCAGAATAACGAATGACGAAACACAAATCCGAATGCTTAAGTGACGAAGGGCTCACGACTATCTTTTTGTTATTCCGGTTTCATCAACTTGCCAATCGCTTTGCAGAGCGCGCGGATTTGAGGTTCTTCGTGCGCAGCAGTCACGGTAATGCGCAACCGCGCGGCGCCTTTCGCCACGGTTGGATAGCGAATCGCAGGAACTAGGAATCCACTGCTTTGCAGCGCCGCCGCAAGGTTGAGCGCCGCTTGCTCCTTACCCACGAGCCAAGGGAAAATTGCGCTGCAGGCAGCACCGTGTTTTTCGTCTCCTTGGGCGCGCGGCAGAAGTTCGTGCATCAATCTAATTCTCTGCCAAAGCAAAAGCCTGCGCTCTTCGCCTTCATGCGATGAAAGAAGATCAACTGCGGCGAGCGCAGCTGCGGCGATTCCGGGCGGCGGCGCTGTGGAATAAATGAAGGAACGGGCGCGGTTAATAAGCCATTCGATAAGCGTGCGTGCGCCGCAGATGTATCCGCCGCTCGCGCCGAGCGCCTTGCTCAACGTTCCCATCTGAACATCGACTTCCTCGCTTACGTTTTCTGCCGCAGCGAGACCGCAACCATTTGGGCCAACCACTCCGACTGCGTGCGCTTCATCGAGCATGAGCAGTGCATCGAACCGTTTTTTTAATTCAACCAACTCGCGCAAGGGCGCGCGATCGCCGTCCATCGAAAAAACAGATTCAGTGACAATGAGAACGCGCTTGCCCGCATGTTCGCGCCGTGCCCATTCAAGAAGACTCTCCAGTTTACGCAGCTGATTGTGCGGAAAGACACGCAGAACTCCGCCGCTCAGCTTTGCGCCGTCGATTAGCGAGGCGTGACAGAGTTTGTCGAGCAGAACGACGTCATTTTTGGTAACCAGGGCAGGAATCGTTCCGAGCGCCGCGGCATATCCGCTGCTGAAACAAAGCGCGGCTTCGGTTCCTTTCCATTTCGCCAGTGCGCCTTCCAAGCGCAGATGCGGCGATTGCGTTCCGCTGATTAGCCGCGAAGCGCCGGCGCCGACGCCAAATTTGGCGATCGCCGAAGTCGCGGCCTCGCGTAATCGAGGATCGTTTGCGAGACCCAGATAATCGTTTGACGAGAAGTTAATGAAACAGCGGGCGCCGATTTCAACTTTGGGTCCCTGCGCGCTGCTGACTTCGCGAAGATGTCGATCCAACGCGCGCGCACGCAGCGCCTCCAATTCTTCTGCAAAGAGGTCCCGCATCACAGACGATTGAATTGCGACGCGAACCAATTGAGAATCACAAAATGAAAACGCGGTGCTTTGATCATATCGATTTACGAGTGAAAGACATGGAGGTGGCAAGAAAGTTTTACGGAAAATTCTTGCCGCAGCTTGGATTTGTTGAGGAAAGACCGGGAAAAAAATACCATACCTTTTATTCCGCCGGCGGGGATAAGCCGTCAGAATTCTTTGGCTTCACACGGGACAAAAATCACAAGCCAAACGGCACACGCATCGCATTCTGGGCAGACACGCGCGAAGAAGTGGATCGGCTTGCGAAGTTGGTGCGTAAGGCGGGCGGCAAAGCGCTCGAGGGTCCGGAAATCTGTAGCGGTTACAGCGCCGGCTACTATGCGTTCTTCTTCGAGGACCCAGAGGGCAACAAGCTAGAAATCTGTTGCCGCGAGCGTCCGATCATTGCGAAATGACGTAGTTTCGGCGAAGAGTTGAAGAATGAGTAATCCGGCGCAAGAGCCTGCGATTTTGCAGGAACCGCGTCGCCATCGCTATCTCAAGCTGATCGCGCTCTTCAAAATCGGCAAAGGCGTCCTGTTGCTTCTGCTTGGTGTTTCACTGCTTTTCCTGAATGCGCGGAGTCGCTGGATGGGTGCCCTGTCGAACTGGACCGCTGATGAAATCTTGATGGAACACAGCAAGGCAGTGGATTATCTGCTGAATAAACTGCAAGCCGTGCTCGCCGGCGGTACGTTGCGTGCCACGGGTTTTCTGGCCCTTTTTTACACGGCGTTATTTTTCACCGAAGGAATCGGCGTTTACATGGAGCAACGCTGGGCGGAACTGCTCATGATATTTGCGACAGCGGCCTTGATTCCCCTCGAGGTACGTCACATTTGGCATCATCCAGGAGTCGTAGGAGCGCTCATTTTGCTGGTGAACTGTTTCATCGTTTGGTTTCTGTATCGCGTGCTGAAGCGTGACAAGGCCAAAGCGCATATCACACAGCCGCGGGAACTGGTGGAGACACGTTAGGCAGATTCTTAACGTCCATTTCGCGCGGAGGCGCTCCATTACAAGCGGTTTACAGCGCGTCAAAGAGATCGAGATGTTGTTCGAGGTAACGCGTCAGGGGAAAAGTTTTGCGAACAGTCTCGCGCGCCTTGAGTCCCATCCCATTGCGCAATTCCATATCGTTGATCAGTTCCACGATTCGTTTGGCAGTCTCTTCGACCGATGAAACGAGGAAGCCATTTACGCCATCTTCAATCTGGTAGCGAATGCCGCCTACGTTCCCACCAATCACCGGCGTGCCTTTCCACATCGCTTCGGCCACAGTAAGCCCGAAACCTTCGCGTAACGATTTTTGCAGGACAACCGCTGCCCGCGTTTGCAAAGCATTTACCAGGGCTGTGTCGTCGCCACTGGTTAGAATTAGGATCCGCTCGTCCCGGCTGTCGCAGAGCGAATGGAAAATCTCTTCGCCCTCAGGGTCGTCGGTCGCAAAATTGCCGAGCAACACCAGCCGGGCATCGATTTGTTTCCGGGCCAGCTTGAATGCTTCCACGACTCCTTTGGGATCTTTCCACGGATCGAAGCGCGAAACCTGGACAACGAGTGGTAAATCTGTGGGTATCTTGTAGTGGGCCAGGCGTCCGTCGATCTCCTTGTCGCTCAGTTGACGATTCTTAATCGTGAACGGATCGATGGCCGGCATCATTATTCGTTGTGGTGGCTTCGTCTCCTGGGCGAATTCCTTACAGCTCAGGATCACCGCATCGTAATTATCGATCCAACGCTGCAGATACATCCATGTTTCAGTGTCTGGCCGGGAGAGGTCGAGATGACAACGCCAGATCCATGGCATTTCTTCTCATAATGCTCGATCAATGGCAGCGGCTGCGGGTCGTGCACCATGATGAAGTCGTACTCGAGAAAATTACGCACGCTGTTCTCGTAAATCACTTGTTCGAAGATTTTCTTTTTGATCTTGGAGAGATCAATTTCTCCTCCTTGAAGGGCATTGTGCATTTTCTTTGTGATCGAGAAGAAATCGGCTGTGCCTTGGATAACTCTCCACTCGGTGCGCAGTCCGAGGCTGTTCGTGAGGAGCGTGAGTGAAGAAATTGTCTCGGCCACGCCGCCGCCATAGTACGTGGAATTAAAATTCGCGACGCGCAGGCCTTTCAATTTAGCGGCCTTTTGGCGAATTCGCTGAACGGTCTCCGTTCCAACAAGGGGCTCGTAATCTTCGATCTGGGTGATGCGATAATGGGCCATTTGTGAATGATTCGTTTATGGCCTCGGACACGCTCGCAGAAAGCGCGAGCAGCGATTTAGTTTTGCGCTACGTAGAGCTTGCCTGGCAATGAAGACGCCGAAAATAGACGATAAACTAAGGCTGCAGGGGGACTTCGGAGAAACCGACGCAATCTGTGTCGAGGTCCTCAAAAATCCAGCTACCGAGGAGGGTATTTTACTTAAGGTAATGACGCATGGCCCATTCGAGCAAGGCCAGCAAGTCTGGATAATCGGTCGCGATGGATCGAAGGTCGGCGCCACAGTTGAAAACGTTCTTGAGCAAACCATCGACAGCGAAGTGACGCTGTCCACAGTCCTGCCTGCGTAATCGGCGCAGGCTGGCGCGCCCTGAAGAGCCAATATCTGTTCCGTTACATGCAGGCTTGCTTTCGGCACGCGTTTTTACTGTGATTACGATGTGAGCGCCGCTCCCGATGAGGTGACTTCCCTGAGCGCGATTGGCGAAGACGTTCATCACGGTCCGGCGGCTTTTAATACCACGCATTGGAGCGTGGTACTGCAGGCACAGGGTGAATCGCCAGCGGCACAAGAGGCGCTCGAAAAGCTTTGTCGCACGTATTGGCGACCTATTTATGGCTTCGTGCGGCGACAAGGTGCTCGGAGCGAAGACGCGGAGGATCTCACCCAAGGGTTCTTTGCTTTATTGTTGGAGCGCAAAGATCTGAATACTGTCCGGAAAGAAAAGGGACGACTTCGTTCTTACCTGCTTACATCGCTCAAGAACTTTCTGATCGACGAACGGCGTCGTGTCATGGCGATCAAGCGAGGGAAAGGAGAACGGCTCATCCCGTTGGATGAGATTCGTCAGCGTGAGCGCATTGATTTTGAACGGAGCGACAGGTTGACGGCCGACCAAATCTACGAACGTCGCTGGGCGTTTACAGTTCTGGAGCAGGTGATGGCGCGGCTGCGGGACGAGTATCGTAGTGCGGGCAATCTGCGGTTCTGTGATCAGATGAAGAAAATGCTCATGGACGAACCGGGCCGGCCTTCGCAAGCCCAGGTCGCCAGCGAATTCGACATGACGGAGAACGCCGTCAAGCAAGCGTTTTACCGATTTCGTCAGCGTTACCAATCTTTATTCCGAGAGGAGATCGCCCACACGGTTGCCATACCCAGCGATATTGAAGATGAATTGCGCTATCTAATTGCTGTGGTCCGGACGTAACCTCTGATAGACTTTGACGCAGTAAAAGAGGGGAGTGCACACGCGACTCTCCAATATGACCAGTATACTCAGATCTTGGCAAAGGCGCGGTATGGGAATCCGAGCCGATGCGCAACAAGAAGGCGGTGAAACGGCAAAACTAACCGGGGTGACATCGTTAGCGCCCGCCAGAACGCCTGGGAACGGGGCAATGAACTCGCGGAATTTTTTCGCCGAGCTTAAACGGCGCAAGGTTTACAAGGTCGGCATCGCGTACGCAGTCGTGGCTTGGGTCTTGATGCAGGTCGCTAGCCAGATCTTTCCTTTTTTCGCAATTCCAAATTGGGCGGTGCGTCTGGTAGTGCTGTTGCTCATCATTGGTTTTCCTGTGGCATTGATCCTCGCGTGGGCGTTTGAACTGACGCCGGAAGGAATTAGGCGCACCGAGGATGTCGATCGTAGTACGTCGAGCGCGTTTAAGACTCGCAATCTGACCGTGGTTCTTGCGGAGGGTCCCGAAAAAAAGCTTCGGTGCCGTTTACTGCAACGCACTGGAGCATGGTGTTGGACGCGCAAAGCGAATTGCGAGCGGCGCGAGAGGCCTTGGAGAAACTTTGCCGCATTTATTGGCGACCCGTTTATAGCTTCGTACAGCGACAGGGTATTGGGCCAGCGGATGCAGAGGATCTCACCCAAGGATTTTTCGCGCTGTTATTGGAGCGACGGCACCATGACTGCCGCCGCCAACGCTCCTGGTGGAGGCCCTTTTGATACGAACGAGTATGGTCTCTGGCAGCGCGAGCCAGGCTCTCAGAATTACTCTTTCCACGATATATCTTACGCCTATGACGAAGACGGCACCTTTGCCGGATCGGGGGTAGTCACCGCCAATGTCAGTCTCACCGGCGCCAACAGCTTCACTTACAGCGCCACCCTTGAGTTTTTCGACCCTGACGGCAATCTGGTCTTCTCCGGCTGCGGCAGGGCGACTGGAACGCGGTTTGAATAAGACGAACCGGCTTGAAGACAATCTGCAAAGCTAAACAGAAAGATACGGGGTTTGGCGCGTTCTATCCGCGCCAAACACGTTTTACTCACGCACGGAAAGACCGGCTGCTAGTCGGCGATACGTTGCGCTATTATGATTTGTCTCGGAGATCGCTGCTTTGCAGTAGAACCGCGCCAACACGTTTCATTTCATTCAGTGCGCGATCGATATCGCCCCGCTCCAGCTCAATTCCGCGGCAACCATCGAGGATGACATGCGTGTTTAAGCCGAGCTCGCGCGCATCGAGCGCGCTGTATTTGACGCAGTAGTCCAGGGCCAGACCCATAAGGTAGATTTCTTTGATCCCGCGCTTGTCCAGGTAATGCGCGAGTCCAGTGTGGCGCCGGTGAGCGTTATCGAAGAACGTGCTGTAGCTATCTATGAGCGGGTCGACCCCCTTATGGAAGACATGGGCGATTCGGCTCGTCTCGAATGTGGGGGCAAACTCTGCGCCATGCGTGTTTTGAACGCAATGCACCGGCCAAAGGATTTGTACGATACCGTCGAGGATGATGTGATCACCCGGCTTTTTGCCCGGATGATTTGCGGCGAAGCTGCCGTGGTCGGGCGGATGCCAATCTTTGGTCGCAACGACGACATCAAAGCGAGACTGCAGTTCATTGGCGATCGGAACGACTTCATCACCGTGCGGAACGGGTAACGCGCCGCCTGGCAAAAAATCATTCTGAAGATCGACGATGATTAGAGCGTTCATTGGGTGGCTCCGCCATGTCACGCTCACCTGTCATGTTGAGCGAAGCGAAACATCTCTGGCTTTTGCCTTGGCGTGCCGTCAAAGAAATGATCAGAGATTCTTCGCTTCGCTCAGAATGACAATGAGGGAACCTCGA
>Ga0137366_10001053_pt1 | contig 19933 bp, 20 predicted proteins | sample SagtaG_8_FD_104938 | JGI IMG/M metagenome (GOLD analysis project Ga0137366, IMG submission 104938) | Vadose zone soil microbial communities from Sagehorn Ranch, Mendocino, California, USA - Sage1_L_60_16 metaG | ecosystem: Environmental > Terrestrial > Soil > Vadose zone | place: USA...
CCTGTTTGTCGACCTCACGTACGCCTGGCTGGACCCGCGCATTCGTTACGCCTAGCGCCTCTCGGCAAACGGCTCGATCCTTTTGCGCAGCTCTTCGCGGGCTATCCGGAATGCGTGGGCCTCCGCCACAATTTCCATGTCCTTGTCGCCCCGCCCAGACAGACACACTAGGATGATCTGCTCGTTCGAAAGCTGCTTGGCCATCGTCGCGGCGTGAAAAATGGCGTGCGCAGGCTCCAGCGCTGGTATTATGCCCTCCGTTTCGCAAAGCAGCGTCAGGCCCTCGAGCGCTTCCGCGTCGGTGACGCTGACGTACTCCGCCCGGCCGGAATCTCTATAAAAGGCATGCTCCGGTCCCACGCCCGGATAATCCAGACCGGCCGATATAGAATGCGCCTCCTGCACTTGCCCGGCGCTGTCTTGAAGCAGGTACGACATTGACCCGTGGAGGACACCCGGGCGTCCCGCGCTGAGGGTCGCCGCGTGCTTGCCCGAGGCCACGCCTGCCCCGGCCGCTTCGACGCCGACCAACCGAACAGACTCGTCGGCATAGAAAGGGTGGAACAGTCCCATCGCATTCGAGCCGCCACCGACGCAGGCGACCGCGTACTCCGGCAGACTTCCTTCCGCCTCCAATAATTGGTCACGCGCCTCTTTGCCGATGACCGACTGGAAGTCCCGGACCATCATTGGATACGGATGCGGCCCGACAACTGAGCCGAGCAGGTAGTGGCTTGTTTCTACATTCGTCACCCAGTCGCGGATGGCTTCGTTGATCGCGTCCTTGAGCGTGCGAGACCCGGAGCCTACAGGACGCACTTCAGCGCCGAGTAGGTTCATGCGAAAGACGTTCAGAGCCTGCCGACGGATATCCTCTTCGCCCATATAGACGACGCATTCGAGTCCCAGCATCGCGCACACGGTAGCGGCAGCGACTCCGTGCTGGCCTGCGCCTGTCTCCGCCACCACCCGGCGCTTGCCCATTCGCTTGACCAGTAGTCCTTGGCCAACCGCGTTGTTGATCTTGTGAGCGCCGGTATGCGCCAGGTCCTCGCGCTTGAGGTAGATTTTTGCGCCGCCTAACCGCTCGCTGAGATGCTTGGCGAAGTAGAGGGGTGTCGGCCGGCCGACGTAGTTCCGCAGCAGTGCATCCAACGCTTCTCGGAACGAGGCGTCGGCCTGGGCGGCGCAGTACTCCCGCTCCAGTTCACCCAGAGCCGCCATTAACGTCTCCGGAACGTATTGTCCGCCGTAACGGCCGAAGCGGCCGCGTTCGTCGGGAAGAGACGGTGGGGCGGACCGGCTCATGCCTCCGAGCCTTTCGCTGCCGCAATGAAGCCGCGTATCTTGTCGACATCTTTTGCCCCGTCGGTCTCGACGCCCGAAGAAACATCAACGGCCCACGGGCTGACAACGCGGACGGCTTTGCCGATGTTCTTAGGCGTCAGTCCTCCCGCCAACACCGTGGGAGTTTGTTTGGCAATTTCGGAGGCGACGCTCCAGTCGAGCGTTTTGCCGGTGCCACCGTAGGTCCCCTCGACATACGGGTCCAAAAGGACGATAGCGCCGGCGTGGACATGCATCATCAGCTGTTCTGCTGTCTCACCGTCGCGTACCTTCATGCACTTGAAGATGGGCCGGCGGATATGCGCACATACCTCCCACGGTTCCGATCCGGAAAGCTGGACGAGGTCGAGGCCAACGTCGTCACAGATTGCATTTATCGTGTCCGCATCCTGGTCCGCAAAGACCCCGACGAGGAGCGGTCTGCGGCGGGTCAATTCTTCTTCCAGGGAGTCTGCATCACGTGCGTCAGGCGCCGGCTCGCCGTCCTTGCGCAGCCCGCTCGCGATTCGTTTCGCCTGACCTAGCGTCACCTGGCGCCGTGAAGGCGCGAAGACCATACCAACGAAGTCCGCGCCGAGTGCAGCTGCCGCCCGGGCATGCGTGACTTCCGAGACGCCGCAAATCTTGACCAGCGTCATGGCTTTCGTCCGATGTATAGAAGATGCCATGCGGACCCGATGATGGTCGGGTCGTTGGCGAGTTTCACGAGTTCATCGATCACCCACCCGTAGAGCTCTGGTTGACGCTCGGCGAATAGGGCGAGATGTCCTTGCACATCCCCAGCCACGCTCTGCGAAGAAACCAGTTCGACGGTGCGAAACCCATGCCGCTCCATCAAAGGCGGTACATCTCGCGGGTGGACCACCCACGCTGGCGAGAAGATCCCGGCGACGGGAAAGTCCATCACATGGTCATGGTGCCAGCGCTTGACGATATCGAAAGTGTAGGGGGTGAAGAACGGGATGTCCTGATTGACGACGGCCCGCAGCGCGCTCAGGTGGTTCAAGAAGGCAACGAACGCGTGGCCAACGGGCTTCAGGACTCTAAACACATCCCCAGCGACGGCTTCACGGTCGGACTCCTCGAGCAGGTGGTACATGGGCCCGAGGCAGAGAATGGCGTCGAAGCTGTCCTCGGCGAACTGTGATAAGTCCACTGCGTTCACCTCAACAACGTCTTCGAGTTCAACGCCCCCCTCGCTCGCCTTCTCACGAGCGATCGCGAGAAGGTCCGGCGACAGATCGGCCAGCGTAACGCGATAGCCCTGTGCCGCCAGCCAGATGGAATAGCGCCCGGGCCCGCCGCCGATATCGAGGATCCGTGCACCGGATTCGGGGAGGAATTTCTGTATCCATGCCTTGTTGATCGCAAACTCCAGCGCTCCTTGCGTCGGGTGCTCAAGGCGCTCCCATTCTCTTTGGGCGGATATCTGGTAGAACCGACGGACGCGGCGCATTGACTTCTCGTGCTCGCTCGTCTTGGCGTCAGTCATCGAAATAGCTCGCGAATCTTTGCGCCGGCATCGTCGGCAGTAACCAGGGCTTCGCCAATGAGCACGGCGCTCACGCCGCAGGCCTCCAGGCGGCGGATGTCCATTCGCGTGAAAAATCCGCTCTCCGCGACTAGAGTCACGCCGTTAGGCACACGCGGCGCCAGGCGCTCGGTCGTCGCCAAATCCACCTCAAACGTCCGCAGATCGCGATTGTTGATGCCGATCAGGTCGGCTCCAGCCGAGAGGGCCACCTGCAGCTCCTTCTCGTCGTGCACTTCAACGAGCACATCCATACCAAGTTTCTTAGCGCTGTCCATGAGGTCCTGAAACAGGGGTGGTTCAAGTATCGCGCAGATCAGCAGGACGGCATCCGCACCCGAGCAGCGAGCCTCATAGATCTGATACGGGTCGAACAAGAAATCCTTTCGAAGCAGAGGTGGGCCATCGGGAAGCGCGTCTCCAATGCTGCGAAGGTCACCCAGCGAACCCAGGAAATGCTTCGCGTCTGTGAGGACGGAGATCGCGGCCGCTCCGGCGTTGGCGTATACCTTGGCGAGCGCGACGGCGTCGAAGTCGGCTCGTAAGAGACCGCGGGAAGGTGACGCCTTCTTCACCTCGGCGATGAGCGCTACCCGTGCACCGAGGAGCGCCCGTGCAAACGGCCGCACCGAGGGCGCATTTCGCGCGCGCATCTGGAGTTCCGCTAACGGCGCAGCGGATGCTGCCGCAGCAAGCTCGCCGCGCTTGTCAGCGACGATGCGGTCGAGGATTGTGCCTGTCTTCTGCGTCATGGCCAAGAATCGCGGTGCTCAGGCGAAGCTTTGCGTTAGCCGCACCCACGCCTCCAACTTTTGCCTCGCCGCCGCGGAATCGATGGCGCCTTCTGCCATGCGAGCACCCTCCTTGAGGCCCGGGGCTATATCCGCGGCTTGAAGAGCGGCCGCGGCGTTCAAGACGACTACGTCGCGAATGGGTCCGCGCTCGCCTTTCAGCACGTTCAGAAGAACAGCCGCGTTCTCTTTTGGAGTGCCACCCCTCATAGCGCGCGCCGCAGCCCGGGGAAGTCCTGCATCTTCCGGCGAGATTGAGTACTCGTGCGCTCCTTCGCCGCGCACTTCGCAGACGAGCGAGGGGCTGCTGATGGACAGTTCATCGACCCCGTCATCTCCATGAACCACGAGCGCGTGCCCGCGGTCCAGCCGCTGGAGCGCGGCGGCCATCCTCGGCGCAATCTCAGGGCTCGCGACACCCAACAGCTGGTGATTGGCGTGCGCAGGATTCGTCAGCGGTCCAAGAATATTGAATACTGTGCGCACGCCGAGCTCTCGCCGAGGCCCGGCCGCGTGCTTCATTGCCGGGTGGAAGGCCTGCGCGAACATGAAGCCGAACCCCGTCCGCTCGATGCATTGCGCGACTTGGCCCGGCGAGAGATCGATTTTCGCCCCGAGCGCTTCGAGAAGATCAGCCGAACCGCAACCGCTCGTCATTGCCCGGTTGCCGTGCTTGGCGATTCGGGCGCCTGCTCCGGCCGCGATGAATGCTGCCGCCGTCGATACATTAAACGTCCCCTGATTGTCGCCGCCCGTCCCGCAAGTATCCAGCAGAGGGCCCTCAACCTCGACGCGCAGAGAGTGCTCCCGCATTACTTTCGCCAAGCCGACGATCTCGTCGACCGACTCGCCCTTTATCCTTAGCGCGATTAACAGGGCGCCCAGTTGAGCGGGCGTGCCTTCGCCGCTGAACACCTCGTACATTGCCGAGGATGCCTCATCTTCCGTCAGGTCGCGACGGTCGTTGACGATGGCGGCGATGGCTTCGCGAATGGTCATGTGACGTTGCTGTTTAGCCCTCGAGGAAGTTCCGCAGGATATCCTTGCCGACGGCGGTGAGAATCGACTCCGGATGGAATTGCACGCCCTCGATCGGGTACCGCCTGTGGCGGACGCCCATGATCACTCCGCTGTCTGATTCAGCCGTAACGGCCAGCTCTTTCGACGGGAAGCCCTCTCTCTGGATCGCGAGGGAATGATAGCGTATCGCTTTAAACGGGTCGGGGAGCCCGCGAAACACGCCCTCACCGCCGTGTTTGATCTGCGAGGTCTTACCGTGAAGTATTTCGCCGGCGCCAGCCACTACTCCTCCGAACGCTTCTCCGATCGACTGGTGTCCGAGGCAAACGCCGAGCACCGGCGTCTTCCCCGCAAAGTGCCGGACGACAGGCACGCTGATTCCTGCATCACTCGGCGTGCCAGGGCCGGGTGAGATTACGATCCTATCGGGCGCCATCACATTAATGTCCTCAACCGTGGCTTCGTCGTTCCGCACGACTTCGACGACGGCGCCCAGCTCGCTCAGGTACTGATAGAGGTTGTACGTAAAGCTGTCGTAGTTGTCGATCAGCAGGATCATCGCTCGCCCCTTGACACATAGATGTCACGGTCTACCATGATCCCGCAGTGTATGCCGCCCGCCTCGCTGCAAAGAAAAATGACCAGCGGGACGAAATCCTCAGGCGCGCCGACCCTCCCCGACTCCAGCGCCTCCACGATGTCGGCGTCAGAGCGGAATCCGCGCCAGAGCGGCGTGTCCGTAACGCCCGGCGCAATTGCGTTCACCGTAATGCCATAGCGCGCCACTTCCTGTGCTAGCGACTTTGTGAAGTTAATTATCGCGGCCTTCGAGGCGCCGTAGACAGCACCTCCCGGGGAGCCGCGAATTCCGAGCCCCGAGGCCGTATTGATGATTCGGCCGGACCGCTGCGGGATCATATGTTGGAGTGCAGCGCGCGAGCAGAGAAACGTCCCTCTGAGATTGACGCTGATCACGCTGTCCCACGCCTCGTCCGGCATCTCGCTAACGAAACCGCGCGCCGCTCGCCCCGAGTTATTTATCAGGATATCTAGCCGCCCGAAGCGTTCCACCGCGGCCTCAACCAGGGCATCGACCTGGTCCGACTTGGATACATCAACTGTAGCGGCCAGCGCGTACGACCCCAACTCTTCGAGTTCGGCCGCGACAGCATCCGCCGAGTTGCTGTCGATGTCGGCCACGACGACTGAAGCTCCTTCGCCGGCGAGTCCGACGCCGATGGCGCGTCCGATGCCGCTTCCGCCACCCGTTACGATCGCGACTTTACCCTTCAGCTGCATGCTATCTAAACCACGGACTTAGTAACCGCGGCTGCCGACCACAACCAGCCCCTCTTCCATTTCCTCCGCGGCTTCGATCGCTTTGAGCATCGCCCGCGCTTTGTTGCCGCTTTCCATGTACTCGAGTTCGGGCACGCTGTCGTAAACAATGCCTCCGGCTGCCTGCGCGTAGGCAACGCCATCCTTCATTACGATCGTGCGGATTGTGAGGGCGGAATCGAGGTTACCGGAAAAGTCGAAATAGCCGACCGTACCTCCGTAAGGCCCCCGACGGTCCGACTCCAGCTCAGCGATGATTTCCATCGCCCGGATCTTGGGAGCCCCCGTGACAGTCCCGGCAGGGAAGTTCGCGCGAAGCGCATCAAAAGACGTTAGTCCGGGCCGCAGCCGCCCCTCTACATGAGATACGAGATGCATCACATGCGAGTACTTTTCCACGGCAAGCAGCTCTGTAACCTTGACTGTCCCAGGCTGGGCGATGCGCCCGATGTCGTTGCGCGCTAGGTCCACCAGCATGATGTGCTCCGCGCGCTCCTTCTCGTCGTTCGTCAATTCCTCCTCCATCCGGCGCTCGTCCTCCTCATCGCGACCCCGTCTGCGCGTGCCCGCGATGGGATGCGTCTCGACCAGCCCATCTTCCACGCGGACGAGCATCTCCGGCGATGCGCCGACAATGTACGAATCCCCCATCGCCAGATAGTACATATACGGCGACGGGTTCACGACGCGAAGCGCGCGGTATACCGAAAAGGGGTGTGCTGGAGTGCGCCGCTGAAAACGCTGGGATATCTGCACCTGGTAGATATCGCCGGCAACGATATGCTCGCGACAGAGCTCCACGTTCTGGAGAAAGCGGTCCTTGGCAACGTTGGATTGCACCCCTTGCTCGCTTGGCACTTGGGGATTGAGTGGGTAGGGGCTGGCAGGCAGGGTTTGATTTAGCCGCTTCGCGAGCTCGTCTATCCGCCAGCACGTCTGCCGGTAGGATGCTTGAACGTCGCCGTCCAGTCGGCAATGCGCAACCACTTTGATGGTGTGCTGAAGGTGATCGAACACGAGCAGCGCATCGACGAACATGAAGAGCGCCTCGGGAAGGCCCTGCGGGTCCGGCTCTGGCACAGGAACGCGCCGCTCGAAGTGTCGCGCGACATCGTAGGATAGAAAACCCACCGCCCCTCCAGTGAAGCGGGGCAGCGCGCTGCGTGGGTCTGCGACTCTAGGGTGCGAGATCTTGTACCGCGACAGCTCCTGCCCCACCTCCCGGAGCGGGTCCGATCCTTGTGCCGGATCGGGAAACGGACCCGAGCGCAGCACCCGATATGGCTCCGTGCCGATGAAACTGTAGCGAGCGAGCCTCTCGCCGCCTTCGACGGACTCGAGGAGGAAGGAATGTTCGCCGCGAGCCACCTTCAAGAAGGCGGATACCGGTGTTTCCAGATCGGCCGGTATGTCCTTGAACACCGGCACGAGGTTGTTCTCCCCCCGTTTGGCGAGCTCGAGTACCGTCTGGAGATCGGGTGTGTAGTTCACTTCGCTCCCAATACGTCGTGTCTGCCCCGGAAGTAAGTCAAGCCCATCGCTTCGCGTGCTTCGGACAGCGTTTGCAGGCACTCGTCTCGTGCTTTGGCGGTGCCTCCGCTCAGTATGGCCTCGACCAGGCCTTTCTCGGCGGCGAAACGGGCGCGCCGCTCTCGAATTGGTTCGAGGAATCGATTGAGAGCGGCGATCAGCTTCTGCTTAACCTCAACGTCACCCACCTTGCCCTTTCGATAGCGCGCCTTCAGGTCCTCAACCTCGGCCCGATCATCGTTGAACGCGTCGTGGTAGATGAAGACCGGATTTCCCTGAATGCGGCCGGGAATGTCAGCTCGGATGCGTTTAGGGTCTGTGTACATGGACATCACTTTTCGCTTCACGGTCTCGGCGTCGTCGCGCAGGAAGATGGCATTGCCCAGCGACTTACCCATCTTCGCCTGCCCGTCGGTGCCCGGCAGTGTAGGAACGGTACCAACCAGTCCTTCCGGCACTGGAAAGACGGGCGCGAACGTATCGTTGAACCGCCGGGCGATTTCACGAGTGAGCTCAATGTGGGAGAGCTGGTCCTTTCCGACGGGGACCAAGTCGCCCTTCACCATCAGGATATCGGCTGCCTGGAGGATAGGGTATGAGAGGAGCGCCATCGATGCGGTGTCGAGTTTGAGGTCGCGCACGACTTCCTTTAGCGACGGAATGCGTTGCGCACGCGGGACGCTAACGAGCGACATAAAGATCCAAGCGAGTTCGAGCACTTCTGGAACAAGCGATTGCAGATAGATCGTTGTCTTGTTGTGGTCGATTCCTACGCTGAGGTAGTCGAGCACAAGCTCGTGGATGTTGTGCCCCACCTCTTCCAAATCGCTTGTCCGGGTGGTTAGGAGATGAAGATCGGCGAGCAGGAGGAACGTCTCATACTGGTCCTGTAGGCGGACGCGATTAGCAAGCGTACCCACGTAGTTGCCCAGGTGGAAGGCATCGCTGGTCGGCCGGTCACCTGTCAGTATTCGCTTGCGCCCTCTGCCGTCTCTCAACATTTGCTCCCAAATCAAAAACCCCTGCGCCCAAGGGGCGAGGGGTTCTCGCGGTGCCACCCTAATTGTCGCCTGCAGCGACATCTTTCCAGGCACGCCCCGACCAACTAAGCCTCTCGGAGGATGCCCTGGGCCTGTAACGGTGCCCTCTCCGGCCTTGCCTACTCATCCACCCGAATGGACTTTCGGCTGGCGGCTCCTGGGTCCATTCTCCCGCTGCGCCGACGCCGGGCTTCCACCTGTTCCCGGCTCTCTTTGCCTCGCCTTGCGGGCTACTAGTCCCGTTCTCAGCCGCTATCTGTTTCTTTGTGTTCCGCAGTGTAGCAGGCAGTGAGCGATCCGTCAATCAAGAATGGGAGTTGGCATCATCTTGCCCAGAGCCCCCGGGCTAGACGATGATCTCGTCTCGATCCGGCCGAGATTGCTCTTTCGTGATAATCCGGCGGACTTCGTTCGCGCATTCCTCGAGGTCATCGTTAACAACCTGGTAGTCGAACTCGGAGGCGGCTGCCATTTCTTGCGTTGCGGTCTCTTCTCGGATTTTGACCTGTTCTCGTGTGTCACCGCCGCGCTCGCGCACCCGCCTTCTCAATTCGGTCTCCGAGGGCGGCGAGACAAAGATGGTGGTGGCGCTAGGAACGAGACGCTTGATGGTGCGGGCACCCTGAATGTCTGTTCGAAGGAGCACGTCGCGCCCCCTTGCGAGTGCCTGTCGGATCGGAGACTTCGGGACGCCTTTGTCCTGGCCGTACACAAGCGCGCGCTCCAGCAGTTCACCATTGCGGCGAAGGCGCTCAAATTCCTCCTTTGACACGAAATGGTAGTCAACTCCTTCCTGCTCGCCGGCGCGCGGCGGGCGCGTTGTGACATTAACGACGATGTAGGAGGAAGGGTCTTGCGACTTCAATCGCGCTAGAAGGGAGTCCTTGCCCGCCCCTGAAGGCCCAGTTAGTACGACGAGCAGCGGGCTCTGCGCTTTTGTCACTTCGTAGGTGTACTGCGCCGGAATTCTACCAGGTCGATCAATAGGCCCTGTGTCCTCAACTTTTTCGGTTGCGCAGCGACCAGTACGAGCTGGCCGTTATCGAGCGGGATCACTGCGGTTGTCCGCCGCCCGTTCGTCAGGTCCACAACTGTGGCGTTGATCTTCTGCTCTCGGACCAGCTTTTGCACGCTGGCAGATTGCGGCGCAAGCGCGCGCCGCGTGTGCTCTAACGAGACGAAGCTACCAAACCCAACGTTTGCCAGTTTAATTAGCACTATTCACCGTCTGCCACTGATTCGCGACTACTCTTTCCACTGACGCGACCCGCAACCGCCTCAGGAGTTATCGCCAATAGCACGATGTGCCCTGATGGCGTGATTACGGCTGTCTTTGTCTTGCGTCCCGTCGTCATGTCAACAATCATGCCTCGTTTTTTCGCATCGCGCACGAGCCGCTGGATCGGTGCTGTCCCTTTGCTCATGTTGGCGAGCGCCAGGATCTTGTCGACTGAAAGGAAATGCCCGAAGCCCACATGCACGAGCTCCGTCGTGCCGTCTTGAGATTGCGCCACTAGCACGCCTCCTTCACCGCATCGTCATCCTTTGACCGGTCACGGTGGTCCCTTATGGCCGGCGGACCTCGTCGAGATCGAGCCAAAATCGCGGATATGATATTGAAACGCTTTCTGCTTGGACGACCACGGTCTCTCCCTGAGAAAGAGCTCCGGCGACGGCCAGCAGCATGGCAATTCGGTGATCGCCATGTGACGATACCACAGCCCCGCGTAGCTTTTGCGGGCCCCAGACGCGGAAACCGTCCTCTCGTTCTTCCAGGTTGGCCCCTAGCGCCCGTAAGCCTTCTACAGTCGTGCGAATCCGGTTCGATTCCTTCACGGCAAGCTCAGCGGCGTCCTTGATGACCGTCTCTCCCTGCGCGAAGCAACCGGCCAGCGCCAGCAGCGGTAGTTCATCGATTGATCGCGGTACAAGATCGCCGCCAATGGTAATGCCCCGTAACTGCGATGATCGGACGGCTATGTTCGCCACGGGCTCCGCTCCCCACAACCGCTCGTTTTCCAGCCGGATGTCGGCTCCCATCAAAGTCAGGCAGTCGAGGATGCCGGTGCGTGTCGGATTCACGCCTACGTCGACTATTTGAATCGCGGCATCGGGGTGTGCGGACGCCAGCACCAGCCACGGTGCTGCTGACGAGATGTCCCCGGGCACACGTAGCGACATCGCTTCCAGTTCTCGCGTGCGCGGCCGGATGCGAATGACGGCTCCTTCGCCGAACTGCAAATCGGCACCCATCTTTCGCAGCATTCGCTCGGTGTGGTCGCGCGTTGGCGCCGGCTCCTCGATGACCGTCTCGCCCTCGGCGTAAAGGCCCGCCAGCAGTAGGGCAGACTTCACCTGAGCCGAGGCGGCGGGCATCCGATAGTGGATGCCGCGCAGCGGTCCTCCTCGTATCACCAGCGGAGCGAGGCGCCCTCCATCGCGGCCGGTGATATCAGCGCCCATTTTCCTTAGCGGCTCGACGATCCTTCCCATCGGCCGCATCCTGAGCGAGGCATCACCATTGATTACGGAGAGAAACGGCTGAGCTGCGACCAGACCGGTAAGCAGGCGCATCGTCGTGCCTGAGTTCCGCGCGTCAAGGACCGAAGAGGGCTCCCGCAGGCCTTGACTTCCGAGGCCCTTCACGACGAGAGCGGAATCACCGCGCCACCGGCACGTAGCGCCGAGCCGGCGCAGGCAACTGATTGTCGCCAGGCAGTCCGCCCCGCGCTGGAAGTCTTCTATGATCGCTTCGCCATCAGCGATAGCGTTCAAGATGGCAGCGCGGTGCGAAATAGATTTATTGGCGGAGACGCCTAAGGTGCCGCGGATGGCCTTCGCCGTAGTAACGGTCCGCTGCATCTGCGGTTAAGTCTTATTGCTGGACTCGTCTTCTGTGTCGATCTGCTTTTCGCCCCTCTTCTGCTCCAGCTTCTCGAGGTCGCGGCGGACGTCCTCAGCGATCCTCTCGGCGAGCGTCGGCCGGCGTTTGCCGTCCTTCTCGTCCGCTCCCGGCGCCTGGCGCATGAGTTCCGGGAGCTGCTTCGCTCGCTGAATGTTCTTGGCCAGCGCCCCACCTACGAGCATGCTCAGGAGCGCCTGGCCGGAGTCCACCTTGGCCGTTGCCGCTTCCATCTGTCTACGGGGGGGCTGGCGCTGGAAAGCCTCGCGCTCAATTTGGGCCTTAAGAAACGTTTCCAAAAGGGCTTCGTCTTGCGCATCCTGAAGCATGTCCCGGAACCGCCGAAGCTCATCGGCCATTCGCTCCAACCAGTGGATTAAGGCATCTCGGTTGGTCGCCCAAATACCGTGGCTCATAGCCGGGTCACTCACCGCCAGGCGCGTGACATCGTTGAATCCGGATGAGGCCATCATTCCCATGTCATTCCAGGCTGGACTCGCACGTAGCATCGAGAAGAGCGCGGTGGACATCATCAGCGGCAGATGGCTGACAGCCCCCGCGTAGATGTCATGCTCTTCGGGGTCGACAAATAGCGGCTCCGAATCAACGACTCGCACGAGTCCGAGGACGGTCTTCACGGCGGTATCAGAAGCGTCCACCGCGGGACAAATGCAGTAGGCCTTCCCGCGAAACAGCGAAGCTTCGGCGTATGCAATGCCGGTGGTCTCCTTGCCGGCCATTGGGTGTCCGCCCACAAAGTTGATGTATTCGGGTAACGCCTCCTTTGCCCAGCGCATCACGTGTGCCTTAGTGCTGGTCGTGTCCGTCACGACGGTACCCTCGGCGAGCTCGGGTGCGATTTGCTGCATCACTTCGCGCACGCTGAGAATGGGAACGGCAATGATAACCATCCCCGCGCCTGTCACGGCCCGCTGCAGGTTGTGTTCCGCGCGATCGATCGCTCCCGACTTCTCGGCCTGACTGGCGTTGCCCCGGTCCCTATCATGGCCTACGATCTCGAGTCCCGCTAACCGGGCGGCCTTCAACGCCATCCCCAGCGATCCGCCGATCAACCCGGTGCCTACGATTGTGATGCGCTTCTTGCCGTTAGATCTGTCCATCTCGCATCACGAGCTTATCAGGCCGTCTGTGTGCTTACAATTGAATGCGCGGCGAGGCTCCGAAAACGTTGGATCAGCATGAATCGTCGGCGATGCGTAGCAGCCGCTGTCGCTCGTCGAGCGCGTTTGTGTCTTCATGTCTGCGAATAAGTTCCACAACGGCGACAGGAGCGCCAAGCGCCCCCGCCACCAGCGCTCCGCGTTCAGCGTGCTGGTTCAGCGCCGCCAGTCCGCTGCGCCCTCTCGCCAATCGGCGCAGAGCCCACGGCGCGCCGGCTTCCAGCAAGACAAACGCGATTCGGTGCCACAGCTTCACCCGAACACCCGCCACCGCCGCTTTCCCTGAATCGTGCAGAAGCGACGCGATCAGCAAATCCGAATCCGTATGGCCCTGCTCCTTAAGGGTTCGATACACGTCCAGACCATGCCGCTGGTCCCGCTTGCTCATCGACTCAAAGAGAGGCCACAACTCCCGACCGAGCAACTGCGCAGCCTCTGCTCGCTCGCAACCGTCAATTCGCGGGTTTAGAGCACCGATCAACTGCCGCGTACGGTAAAACGGCCGCTCAAACAAATGGGTCTCCGCTCGTTCCTGCGAACAACCACGCCAGCACCCTGATGATCGGCGACATGATCTCGAATAGTAGGAACTTGCCCGTGAGAAGTGGGACCACGAAAAAGAGCGAGAACAAGATGACGAGGCCATACCGCTCAAGCTTGGCGAACTCAATAGAGAGGTCCCGGGGCAAGAAACCAAGCGCGACCTTGAAGCCGTCCAGCGGGGCAATAGGAAGGAGGTTGAACACGCCGAGAATGAGGCTGAATAGAACGATCGCGCTCAGATAGACGCTCAGGTATTCGCCAGAGGTCCAACCGTGCACGGCCAGAGCTCTCGCGTTGTCCTTGATGAAGGGGGATGTCCATGAGACCAAGTTGAGCTTTATCGGCAGCCCGGCGATCGCTGCAACGACAAAGTTCGAAAGCGGTCCCGCCGCGGCGGTAAAACCAAGCGTGGCCTTTGGGTTGCGCGTCGCATTCGGATTTACGGGCACCGGGCGCCCCCAGCCGAAGCCCACCAGCAGCATGAGCATTGTTCCGACAGGTTCCAGATGCGCGAGGGGGTTCAGGGTAAGGCGGCCCATTCTCCGCGGGAGCCCATCGCCTAACCGGTCCGCTACGAAAGCATGCGAGAATTCGTGGAACGAAATACCGAGGACGAGAGCGGTGATCATGGCGCCGACAAAGATGACTGCGGCGAAGAAGTTAATACTGAGGAAGTCGAGGAAGATAAAGATCATTCGCGGCTAATGATAGCACGCGCTCACGCCGGTACCGGCTTGGCTGCATTACTGTCGAGGACCAGTTCCCTGACGTATAATCGGTTCGCGAATCGTTCGACATTACGGAGGTGCTCCCCATGGTGCTCACCCGAACACCCGTGACTGAACCCGTCGTCTCAATCGAGCCGGCTCAGCGGGCGTGGAATTACCCGCTCTTCGACGCGATCTTCCAGCGCCGCGCCCGACGCTTTCCGCTGGGCGCCGAAATGCCGGGAGACCTCGCCCCCTTCCAGTCCAGCAAGGAGCCGGTACCGCTCGATGAAATCGAGGAAGCGATGCTAGTCATGGCGGGGACAGGCATCAGTGGCGTCAATCTTGCGGACCTCCCGTTCAACGACCAGGCAGGTAGCAATTGGTGTGGCAACACGATGCTCCAGTTCGTCGGCCGCGTTTATGCCAGCGCCTGCGGCTCGCACGGCACGGAGCTGTTCTATACGAACGATGAAGGCACATACATGGTCAAGCTCCGCGACAAGCACGCATCGGCGATGCAGGAGTTTGAGTCGCTCGACGATCGCGAAAAGATCGTCCAGGCCTTTCGCGTAAACACGGTGCAGATAGGCAACGGCCGGCTCCAGGTGCCGATGATCGCCGGTATCACTCAGCCCTTCAACTGGTGGAACGTCAACCAGCCCGGCAGCACACTCTTTATGCCGATCAGCGATGTCACCTGGGAGTACATCAACGTGCTGATGCTCGTGATGGACGAGCCAAACTCCTACTACGTCTATGACGACCTGAACGGCAACGCCGAGCCTCTAAAGGAGTGGGCTGACAAAGGCTACCTCGACCGCTCGCGCGGCTACCCGCTATCGGGCCTCGAGAGCTCGATGCAGATGATCATCCCGGGTACCGAGCAGGCAATCATGTTGCAGAACATGTACCTGGCGCTGCAGGCGATGGGCCTCGGAGGCTGGATCTTTACCTCGTCCGTGAGCGCTTTCATCTTCCCGATGATGGGCTTCCGCTTTCACATCCCCTCAAAGTTCGGGCCAATCAAGACGCTGAACCAAGAGGCGGGTCCGCGACCGGTTCCGGTGGGCCTCGATGATCATTTCCAGGCCTTCTGCCCGCCGTACTACCCGGATATGGATGCGGCCGTCCAGGCGATCTTCGACGCAAAGTGGGGCGGGAGCGGGATCTACAAGGAGGAAGGCGGCCCGGTGGGACTCAAGGACAGGCAGTCGCTGGATAAGCTCGTCCAGAAGACGCCCGGCTGGTGCCTGGACGCCACGAAAGCGCTGTGCTCCTACATCTGGGAGACGTACGGCCGCTTTCCGGCCACGATCGATCCGATGATGATGAACATCTGGTTCCAGGCGCACCATCTGGAGACCGAGTTCTACGATCGCTATTACCAGCCCGGCGCCTACCATGAAACGATCCGCCAGCACATGGGGGTCTGGCACGGAGCGCGTTAGTCTCCCCAAGCTGCGACTTAGCCGAACATATTACTAGACGCCGCAGACGGCGGGTTAGCGCGGACTTTCCCTAGGCGGCACTACTTGGGAAGTCCTCTACTTTGCATTGGCTTGACGGCACCGTCCGTCGGGACTACCTTAACTTCGAATCTACGCATCCGTGGCTTCGCTGGTAAGCGAAAGGAGACAGTCATGCCGCATTGGTCAGAGCGCTATCGGTGGCTCGCAGCTCTAGCGATCTTCGCCGGCTTGATTCTTACCCTCGCTTGTGGAGGCAACGACGAAGAAAAGCAAGGCGGTTCCCCGGGCGCGACTTCGCCCTCGCAGAGCGCGGCCTTAAAAATTGGCGCGCTTATGTCCTTCACGGGTGACCTCTCGAAGTTTGGTCAGCCTATCTTCAACGGGGCTGAACTTGCCGTTAGCGAAATCAACGCTTCTGGAGGAGTGCTTGGCAACCAGGTTCAGCTGGTCCGCGCGGACGACGGGACCTCGCCGCAACAGGGCGTGAGCGAAGCGCGCCGCCTGGTCGATGTCGAGAAAGTGCAGGCGATAGTCGGCGCTCTCAGCAGTGGCGTCTCCCTTCAGGTGGCGGAGACTGTCAGCGGCCCCGACTCAATTCTTCAGATATCGCCCGCTTCGACCTCGCCTGGGCTCACTGATGCCAAGGACAACGACTTCCTGTTCAGGACGACGATCTCCGACGCCGCTCAAGGTCTCGTCCTCGCCCAGCTGGCCAACGCCTCCGCAATTACCGAAGTCTGCACGATGTACATCAACAACGCGTATGGCAAGGGGCTGAGCAACGCGTTCACGACCGAATTTCAGGCGCTGGGCGGGACTGTAACGGATCAGGTCCCGCACGAATCGGCACAGGCGACTTACGCCAGCGAGCTGCAGCGCTGCAAGGGGGCGCAGGCTCTCGCGGCGATCGCCTATCCAGAGAGCGCCGGGGTTTTCCTTCGCGAGGCGCTCGAGCAGTCAATCACGCAAGAGTTCCTCTTCGTTGACGGCACGAAGTCCGACAAGATGCTCGACCAACTGGGTTGGGATAACTTCGATGGGGTTAAGGGCACTTCGCCGGGGAATCTGCCGACGCAACCCTCTGGGGGTTTCGCGGAGCGTTACAAAGCAAAATACGGTCCGCTACCGGAATTGCCTTACATTAAGGAAGCGTACGACGCCGTTTACCTCATCGCCCTCTCAGCCGAAGCAGCTGGCAGCACCGACCCCACGGCGATGCGTAATAAACTGCGTGACGTCGCCAATGCTCCCGGCAAGCAGTTCGAGCCGGGAAGCGACAACTTCAAGCAAGCCGTCGCGGCTCTCAAGAAAGGCGACGACATCGACTACGAAGGGGTGGTAGGGCCTTTCGAGTTCGACGATAAGGGTGACCCGCAAATCGGAGCAATTGAGTGGTTCCATGTGGACGCAGCCAATAAGAAGCTCGTCACCGACAAGGTCTTCCGAGTACACATCGTAAAGAAGGAAGTTACGGACATTACCGAAGTGGCACTGGGGACTCCCACGCCGTCAGCCGGGGGCGGAGGAAGCCCGAGCTCGACCTCATCCTACTAAAGCGCGCGACCAGGGGGAGCGACCTCGGCTCCCCCTCAGGTGTTACCTACTGCTGAGCTCAACGTCAGCACCAGATGACCCGCTCGGCGACGGCGGTCTTCGCTTCAACTGCCGCTCCACCCAGACCGAGACCTGACGCCTTTGGGGCAGCAGCCCAGCGGGGCGGACGAGAAGCACCGCCACTATCAGCGTGCCGAGCACGAGTTCGCGTACGTACGGCATCCGGGTTTCGACCAGGTCCGGCAGGTCGTAGCTTTGAAACTGGAGCGTGATGGTCCAGAAGCCCCAGAGCACGTAGGCGCCGACGATCGCGCCCCGATTATTGCCACTGCCACCCAGAATGAGCATGGCCCAGAAAAGAAAGGTGGCAAAGAAGTGCGTGAACACCTCCGGGGTTAAGGAACTGCTAGCATAGGCGTAAATCGCACCACCGGCGCCCATGATTGCGGCGCCCATCACGAAGCTCTGCATCTTGAAAGCAAATACGTTCTTGCCACTGGCCTCCGTTGCCATCTCGTCCTCTCGCAGCGCCATAAGCACGCGGCCCCAGGGCGACCGGATCGCTCGCTCAATCAGGAGATAGATAAGGACGAGAAAGGTGCCGCATATTGCCAGCAGCAGATATTTGTAGTCGCTAGAATCGACCAGCCCGCCCAATGGTCGCGGCACACCCGTTAAGCCTCGCGTCCCGTTCACCAGCCAGGTTTCCTCAATGACCACGCGCCTCAACACTTCAGCGACCCCTATCGTCGCGATCGCGAGGTAATCACCTCGCAGCCTGAGCGTAGGCACCGCGAGCAGCAGTGCGGCAAGGCCTGCCACTCCGGCGGCCGCGGCGAGACCAACCAAATGAGGCAACCACTCGTCGCTGCTTAGCCAGGGCAGCAGGTCCAAATCGCCGCCAAATCCACCGATGTAGTCTGTAAAGTTACCGCTTGCTGGCTGCTTCGTGACGATGGCGGCAGTGTAGGCGCCCAGCATGAAAAACCCCAGCACGCCAAAATTGAAAACGCCGCTGTACCCCCATTGAACATTCAGTCCAAGCGTGAATATCGCGTATATCGCCACGAATGTCAGAAAGGAGACGAGGAAGCTGATCACCCCGCTGGTATCCCCATTTGAGCGCTCGAACGGAATCAAGATCAGGAGCGCCGTCACCAACGCCACAGTTGCGGGCGCGACGAGGGAGGCCGGTTTCACCGGGATACGGAATAGCGTCGGCCTGAGAAAACTCATAGCTTGGCCCCAAAAAGCCCCCGCGGCCGTATCAGCAGAATCAGTATCAGGATCACGAACGCGACCGAGAACTTGTAGCCTGGGCTCAGGAAATCGAAAGTCACGACTACGGCCTGAACGACGCCGACGATCATGCCCCCGAAAAACGCTCCCTGCGGGTTGCCAACGCCACCCAGAATGGCCGCCGCGAACAGCGGCAATAGGAGGACGAACCCAAGCTGCGGGTCCAGCTGCGCCTGAAGGGCGAGCAATACTCCGGCTACCGCAACCAATGCTCCGGCGAGTGCCCAGGTGAGGACAATCACCAGCTCGGTCTTGATTCCACTGATGCGCGCGAGCTCGGGGTTGTCGGCCATAGCCCGCATTGCCTTACCCAGCTTGGTCCTGAACAGCAAAACATAGGCTAGAGCGGTCACAGTGATTGCCGCCGCGATGATGAAAAGTTGATCCGCGAGGATCGTGGTGTCGAACGGGAGGTGTATGTTTTGCCGCACGACCGTCGTGTATTTCCGAGGCGTCGGGCCCCACACGATCAGCACGAGACTGCGGATCGCAATCGCAAGCCCGAGCGAAGCAATCGAAAAGATGACGATGCCGCTGTTACGGCGCCTGAGCCGCCGGTACACGAGCCTGTCCAGCAGCACCAGCACACCGGCGATGAGGAGCGCCGAGAGCGCCATCGCGATAAGCAATCCGTACCCGAAGGAGAATTTCCAGATTTCGCTGCTGGCCGCCGGAAGATCGGAAACAGTAATGGGTAAGACTTCGGCATCGACGCCGGGACGGCTGCCGGTAACGACGCCTGACAGGAGCAAGAAGGCGCAGTAGGCGGAGAGCATCATGCTATCGCCATGGGCGAAATGCGCGAACTTGAGGACGCCGTAAACGAGTGTCAAGCCGACGGCGCCCAATGCCAGGATGCTTCCCTCAACAATTCCGATCATGACCGCGTCTCGGCGGTCGATCACTGCCCAGACAAAGAACAGAACGATCAAAAGCAGGAGGCCCCCGCCGCTCAGGAAATCATCTGTGGCACGGCGAACATCAAGGAAACGGTCGCCCCAACTTCGCCGCTTTGCTTCTAGTCTTGTCAATGCTCAGGCGCCCAGGTACAGCCTGCCGACTTCCTCGTTATTCAGGAGGCTCAATGCCTCACCCTCCAGGCGATTTCGGCCCATCGCAAGCACATAGCCACGCCGGCAGAGGCTGAGCGCCTCGCGGGCATTTTGCTCGACCAGGAGGACGGCTGTCCCGGCCTCGTTGATGGCGTTTATGCGTTCGAAGATAGTGCCCACCATTTTGGGCGAAAGGCCGGCTGAAGGCTCGTCCAGCAGGAGCACCTTCGGGTCGAGCATCAGGGCCCGCGCCAGAGCGAGCATTTGCCTCTGCCCGCCGGAGAGCTTGCCTGTGTTTTCGCTTTTGCGGGCTGCCAGATCGGGGAACAGGTGGAAGACCTCGTCCATTCGTTCGCGCACTCCATTTCGCCGTATGAATGCGCCCATCTCCAGGTTCTCCTGAATGGTCAGGCTGGGGAATACGTTTTCGACCTGCGGGACATACGAGAGCCCATTCTGAACGAGCGCGTCAGGGGGCTTCCCGGTAACATCGGCCCCGTTTAGCAACACCGTGCCGGCCTGCGCCGGCAACAGCCCGAAGATCGCCTTCAGCAGCGTCGATTTGCCCGCTCCGTTGGGACCGATTACCGCTACCATCTCGCCGCTGGACACCCAAACGGATACCC
>Ga0137366_10001055_pt1 | contig 19922 bp, 42 predicted proteins | sample SagtaG_8_FD_104938 | JGI IMG/M metagenome (GOLD analysis project Ga0137366, IMG submission 104938) | Vadose zone soil microbial communities from Sagehorn Ranch, Mendocino, California, USA - Sage1_L_60_16 metaG | ecosystem: Environmental > Terrestrial > Soil > Vadose zone | place: USA...
AGACCATAAATGAAGCTGATGGTCTCGTAGATGTCACCAAGGGCTTTGCCGTCTGGCCGCTGGGGAGTGGCAGTGACTCCGAGCAAAAGCTTTTTGGAGTCCGGGGCCATGACGCCAGCATATTGAAGAACTCGGCCATACGCTTCACCAGTCGAGTGATGAGCTTCGTCGATGACAACCTTGTCCACGCTGTTCCAGTCAAACCGTTCAGGTCGTTTACTCCCGGCGCGACCGAGGGTCGCAATACTCGCGGATATGATTTCCGCTTGAGGATCGGCATAGTCTCCCGCCATCTCCCGGTCGACTTTTACGTCCGGGTTTAATTCTTGTAACGTTTGTTGATTTTTCTTAACCAGCTCCTCTGTGTGAGCATACACATGCATTCGTCCCGGCAACCGAGATTTCATCTCTTTGTAGAGCTTCGAGTAGACGACGGTTTTTCCAGTCCCGGTCGCCATCACCCACATCATTCGCCGGGTGCCCTTATCGAAGGCCTCTCCGGTTGAATCAATTGCTCGGCCCTGATACGGGCGATCTTCAAAAGCCATGTTTCTCCTATGCAGGTTGTCCATCGGTGAAACCAACCGCGTCGCCGTCCACGCTGATTAGCCAAGTATTCCAGCCGACGCGTTCGTCGTAGCAATGGTACTCAGCAGTTATCTGTTCAGGCAAGCAATTTAGGATCGAGGCTAACATCGCTTTCGTTGTCACGTACACGAAGTCCTTCATCGACTCCGCTAGGCTCCCCCTCTGGGGTCTGAATCGTGTCATTTTTCTTCTCCAAAAATAATGTGGGATGCCTATCCCCCGCGTCAATCCGAGCGAGTCCGAGAAGCTCACGGATGCGATCACTGCCAAGGCACGCTTGTAATGCTATACGTACCACTGGAGTGACAATCCGGTCGAGTGTGACGACCATATGGCGTTTCGGCAATCCGCTACGACTAGCCCACTGCTTGATGTTTGTGATACCGAAGTATCTTTCGAACACTGGTTTGACGGCATAAAAGACGTGCAACGCTTCTTCAGTGTCGAAGTCGAGGAACAATTCGTTGTCAGCCGGGAGCCGGACTTCAAGCCCGTCAGCTTTCGCTTCTGCATATGCAGATTTGCTAGACAACGACGTGTGGTAGTCAGCCACATCAGACTTATTCAACGCTTGTATTTCTTTAGATGGTAAGGTAATCATCGAATAATTCCTTCCTGCGAGTTCAGATACTTGACGTAGGCCTGCACGTATTCACGTACCAGCTTTGCCTTGGTTGCAATCTGGGAAATTCCTTGGCCCTTCCGCCAGCGAAGTTTTACTTCTCCTTGCTGCTCAGAAGTCAATCGAAAAGTTGGTTCACTCATGTTGTCCTCGCACACAATCAAATTTTTTGGTACAGATGCGACCGCAGTCACATCCCTGTTTCACTAGGGGGCAAGAAGACGAATTCATAATAGCAAGCCCTAGAGCCATCAACACCAAAGCCAAAAATATCTTTAACCATAACTTCATCGCGGCCTCCATCCCTTCTGTCGCCAGAAGTTTACGATCAAATCCGCCGCGAGTACTTTAACGACTTCAATTATTAAGAAGCCGTCATGTACTGCACGGTGGCATTGCCAGCACAGGGTCAAAAGATTGTCGAGGGTGTCCTTCGAGGCTTCACCCTTCGACTGGTAAATGACATGGTGAGGATGTAACCCTTGAGTAGAATTACAACTACGACAGTGCCAATTGTCCCGACGATAGACCGCACTACTGATCGACTTCAGCAGTGCTGGCATCTGATCCTAACACTTTCTCGTTTAAATCACCTACATCGTTACTCGACTGTTCATCGGTATTCCAGTTTGGATCAGCTAGATAGTCCGCGCATATGGCCTCTAGTGCGGCTCCGTCACTCGCGTCAATTGAGTTTCCATCTTCGTCTTTAGCCACGCTGCCAATGTGCTTTTTAGCAAGGGCGATAGCGGGTTTTACTACATTCTCTCGGGCAATTTTCTTGAGGTGAAAGTTGAACCACACCATTGATTCGTCTTCGGTCAATCCGAGAATCGTATCAACTTCGGTCTGGACTTGCTCCATTGACATCTCACGCGCCTTCAGAACCAGATCATGAATCAGGAGGTTTACGGGAGTACCCTTAAACTCAGCTTCAGGATCAAGTCGACTGATGACACGTAACTTGGCGAGACCCACGGGTTCATACTCTTCCCGGCTCACCGCAGCGGCCTTCATATTTTCGATAATCTTTAAGAGATAGTATGCCTTGCTATACTTAATCTCCAGGCTCTTTGCATATTTACCGAAGCTATCGAATCCCCAAGCGGTATAAAATAGCTTTGCTTTCGCTTCGGCCAATAGTTCTGCGAGATCAAATGTATTCGAATTGGTCTGTGTGATAAGCTTATTTATAGCCCGTCGAACCTGGGTCGCACGACCCGATTCAACTTCCCCAACGATGACTTGTTCTTCTGACATTAAACCTCCGCGTCTACGATGGTTCCTTGTACCTCATCCTGGGACATCAGAAGAAGAACTTCACCATTCAGCTTGAATTCCGTTCCGGAATATTTCCCGAACACGACATGGTCGCCGACAGAGACATCACAGCCGGGGCCAGCTTCGAGGACATCCCCCTCAGCAGGTTTTTCTTTTTCGATTGATTCAGTCACCAATACCGAACTTTGAGTTTCGATAGTTGCGGGACGAATAAGCAATACCTTGGCAAGCGGAATAAACTTCTTACGCTTTCCAGCTTTTGGGCCTAGCTTAACTTTATCCAGGCTGGTATCGCGCTTTTCATCTGATGCATTACGGAGGGCATCCGTTTTTCCGAACCCTCCGACAAATGTAGCCTTGGCCGCACCTGCGGCCAGCAAATCTTTACGTTTCATGAGTCTCCTTAGAGGACGCGCAGTTCGTACGGCAGATCGGGAATCTGGTCGACGAACTTAAAGACAATCCGGTCAAGATTAGTCGCTGGCTTACGCGGATCACTCCCAGCAGTGACAACAACTTGTTTACCGAGTTGCTGGGCAGTCAAAACGATTGTCAGAAGTTCAACGACGTTGATAGTATTTGATACTTGAGGTGCCGAGTTCTCTTTATACGCGACGACTCCAAAAGCATCCTTCGTCTGGGGATTACGAACGCTGTACGAATAAGAGCGTAGGCCAGCACGAAGGCGGTTGATTAAATCATTCAGCGATCCGATTTGGGTTTTAAGTCCTTTGAGAGTTACCTTACTGTTTTTGTTCATGAGTCTCCTAAATTTTTGATGAGTGTTATGTTGTTGACTGATCATTGTGTGATCTCTCCGAGGTTTGGGGCCGGAACCGTAGCGGGTAACGCATCAGCCAGAGCAGCCTCTGTGATATCTCCGGCAGTAACAGCCGCAGCTTCAGCCTTCTTCTCTCTGAATACCTTGTCGACAGCCTGGGCGAACACTTGGCTCCCCATCTGGGCCAGAGCCTCAATATGCTCCTGCAAACGTCCGGGCCGATTCTTACGATTTCCGATAGAAGACTTGCGAGTCTTTAGGTTGAGCCAAGACAGACGAGGGATATTGGGAACGTGATCGAGCGCAGTTACCATACTTAATTTTCCTTTCGCAGTAAAGTATTGGGTTACATCTTCCTTCTGGCAAATTTCTAAAAGCGCATTCCGGATGAATTTCAAATCGCGGCGGGCTTATTATTTAACCTTACGTCTTGTTCAGCTTATTTGTCAAGTTTTTTCTCATTTTTGCTTGACAAATATTTTTCTGCGCATGCTTGGCACTGAGTTCCGTCGTCGAAACACTTGCTTAGCCTTTTGCCCTGGTACCCATCAGCCTTCGGACATTTGATCTTCATCTTTGCGAGTTTCTGGGCAGCGATCAGTTGTTTCCGGGCCTCTTTGATATCCCCCAAGCGGGTATTGATCCCGTTCAGCGCGTGCTTCAGATTATGACAATACATGAACGCAGCAAAATCCTGTTCATAAGCCTCCGGGCCTTCAGCGTGCCACGGATCAAATTCCGCGTCCTCTTTACCCAGGCGAATAATCCAGCGGTCTTGTATTGCTTCGCCTGTCTCTTCGACGACCGCATTCCAGTAAGCCGCCGTCTGAAGCAAGTACTCGATGTAGAGATAATTTGAAGTCTTCCAGTCGGTTAAGCTAAGGCGATCTTTAAACAGGGTCTTGCAGCACATCGGGTCGTCACACGAATCGATCCATGCTAGACCGTCAAGCGTTCCGGCGTATCCGTACTTCTTCGAGTAGACCCGGCGCTCCGTCGACACCCACCTGACGTTATGAGCTATCATCCACTCGACAGCAGCAATGCAGCAATTCGAAGCACGCTCATCCTCGGGCAGCTTGGCTAGAATCTCTAGCGTGCGCTTCTCATCATTGCTGATGATCGATTGGATGAGTTGCTCGATCCAGTCGTGAGCGATGTGGCCTATATCCCCGGCCTCTTCGAGTTCTTCACGGTCGGCTTTCTTCGCGGCAGCAAGAATAGCTTCAAGCTCGGTATAGTAAAGTTCGTAGAATCCGTCCGCCCGCCGATGATCCTGCATCAAGGCGAGGACGCGTTGCAGGGCCATCTTCACAGCCCAACTCATCAATGGTTGGCTATGATCTATAATGTGTACCGTCCCTGTTACCCCAGATAACGGTTCCAGTGTTCCGTCTAAAAGTTCCCTTAGATACAACCAGTTTTTCTTCGAGAACCACAACTTTTCTGTATTCTGGTAGAACCAGAACGGGCCAGCGAGGTCTGGATATCTTTTGATCGTTAGAGACAATTAAGCTCCTGCTGCTGCCCACTTTGGGGCTTCCATCCCCTTTTCCGCATTTTTCCATTCGCGGGAGATAAATGTCTGTTGAGCCGGGGGAGTTCAGTTACCTTCTTTACAGCGAAGTGCTTTAATCGGGATTTGATATTGGTAATCACCAAACGCTTACGTTCGATGCCCGACAAAATAAAAGACTGGGTCTTAATGTAATGATCACAATCAGAAACTGTGAAATCTCGAAGTAGTATTCGGCGTCCACTGGCTCCTTCCAAAGCGACGTTATCCAAGATTTGATTGACCACATTCGTCAGCGGAGCATTCTACGGGTTTATCACAGTTATGGACAGGCTCAAAAATAGGATACTCTTTCAAGTTAAGACGAAACGCTTCTATGCTGCGACGGGTAATTGCCAGCCCCATTTCTCGAAAGGAATCTTTTTTGCAATCCGGGTCTTCACGGCGTAGAATTTCTAAACGCTCGATTTCCTGGGATTGAGAGTCCTTATTCCAGAGAATCGCTATATCTAGAAGTTCTTGTTCTACTCGTCTCACTCGTGTGATACCCCTATTTCATTTATACTATAGACTCCGATTTTGTGTCAACAACTTTTACTAGTCGAATTTTCGGCCCGCTTCCGGTGGACGCCCACTAGAGGTGGGAGGAGGAGAGTCGGGCCGCTTTGGCCTTTACTGTCTGGCCCTTGAAAACTCCGCAATAAGATACCATTTGACAATATCGTTCCAGTTTTTTGATGCCCAGCTTGCGTCCCGCTCGTTTGCACGAATTATCTTTTCAACCTCTCTCTCGACAGTAGAGGGGTTTTTATCTATTTGTTCTTGGGTGAGAAAAATCTGGTCAAACAAATCTTCATGAGACTTCTTCATAAGCTCTCTGGATTCACTTCCTGGGAACCGACACTCATAGTGATCTTGGCCACAGTGATTCGTCTTCCCCGTAGCCCAGGCTTCTTCAACAAGTCACGTATAGCACTGGCAGCAGCAGCCCGAATGTTGCCCCCGGCCCCCCGACCAGTCTGGTACATGTTTTTCGATACCAGTTCCGGAAACGCTCCCTCAAGAGTTACAACTTTAATTGTTTTTGATTTGTCCAATTATAATCCTCCGTCGCCCGAACGTCGCAAAACTTTTTTCAATTTCATAATAGTCTTAGTGTCCCCAGACAGGGTTCCAGCAACCTGGAAGTCGAGGCCTAAAAGCACCCGGTAATTCAGATTAGCAATTTCGGGCGTAACTAACAAGAATAAATTCCAGATACCCGCTGGGTCTCTACTGACGTGCTCGATGCATGCTAGCAGAATGTGTTCCTGGAAAGATTCACCAGCTTCTAGCGAAAGAGTTGCCGACATCTCCGGATAGTCTTGCTTAATTAGCATGTGACCCCAGAGCAAGCCCCTCGTGTCTTTTGCGAGTGACGATGTTCTCCTGGACATATCCGCGATTGCGGGCTTCGACGGCCTTTTCGTTGACATAGAAAAATTTCACGCTACTGAACGGACTCATGCCGCCGTCGTCAAGATCATCGTTGTGATACTCAATCGGGAAAACTTTCGTATCCATGCGAGGTTGATGTATCGCGGGAACGAATGCTGGGTGTGATGTCATACGGAAACCCGTGTCGTTGACGGGTCGCACAGAACCATCAGAATCAATATAGCGCCCGAATTTGAATTCTATCTGATTCTGATGAATCTGGGAATATACTACGGTCTGCATAATTAAACGGCTCCTCATCAATGTTGCTTCTTCCACCGTTATTTTTGTTCCCGGTAGACGGGACGCCCCATCATTTGGCATTTCCGAGGATATGCACGTCAGTCGGCTCGACGATCATTTCCAGGCGCGTCCTGTGTTCACCTCTAAATTCCCTTTCGGGTGCATCAGCGGTGGCACTTCGACAAAGCGGTTATTGGGCCGATTGTAATCAAACCCAATTCCCCCTCCCTCTTCTCTACAATCTAGGGGTCTAGTGAGACTTCCAGTCTTTGCGGCTATTGGCTATTGCTCCCAGCCCCGGCACTGTCGTCCGGCCAATCTTATATACTATACTCTATAAACTTTATATTAAATAATAGGACATACCCTATTCAATATTTATCCCATGGTGACCTCCTCGCCGTTGTTTTGGATTATCTTAAGTTTCCACCGTTACGCTGAAGCAACTGCGTGAACTTGTCGCGCTCTTTTCGGTATCCTTCCAGCCAAAGTTTACGAGAACGATCCTCTGTCTTTGGACAATCGCGTTCTTCAATTCCGAGACGGTATGCACGTCGACCTTCGTCGACGAATTCATCCGGATTAAACAATTTCAACTTCTTGACCGCTTCAGCTAAACCTTTCATCGTGCTTCCTCCTTAGTTCCGTCAATTATTTTTCTCCAACGAAAATTTGGGCATCGACACCACCAGGTACCGTCACCCCGGCGCTCATACTTATGTTTGCAGGCCCTGCACTTTCGGCACTCAGTACAGGTATGACAGTCGTAGTGCCCACATTCAAGACGTTCCATAATTCCCGATTCCTTTTATACACCACGCGAGGCGGTAAATCAAAATATTCTTCCGGCGTCGTGCTGGGTGTCACCTTGAGTTGCTTGGCGACGTTCTTTGCCCACGTCCGGTAATCACTGGCATAAATTTTTGCTATTTGCCAAATTGGCATATTCTGGGTGAATTTGCCGGATGATCCGTCTATCATCTTTTCAATCTGGTGCTCAAGAGCGGCCCACCCAGCCGCGTCATTTTTGAATTTTACATAACCGCGTTTGTCTACGCTGACTTGACCCGGAAATTTCTGGCCGCGTATTTCGCGAAAATCTCCGGGGTTATGCATTCTACTAGAAAGCGAAGTCCCCCTCGCATAGAAACCTTCGGCCTTCGCTATCGCCCGTGCAAACGAACGGACTTTTGAGGGCTGGGCGCTCAGAGGGACGGCAAGACAAAATAGGAACCCGATTACCCGCGTGATCCCGACTAAAGTTGTAGATGTGCGCATCGTTTCGTAACCTCTCATAAAGCTCGAAGATCACCGCCGTTGTAAGACGGTAGTCTTCGAACGAAATTTTGTGTCCAAACAACTCTCCTTCGAGATACGCGAAGGCACTGCCTAATATACTCATTCCTTCGAGGGGCTTATGCCCGTAATTACGGGGCCTTTCAGAAATCATTGTCGTCCTCCAAAAACTTTTCGTTAACTTCGTTGACCCACCAGCCTGAATCAGGATCAACGAGACCGAGGGCCAATTCTGCTGCACTTTCGGGGTCATCCGCCTCGACCTCATGCTCTACACTCGCAGACAGTTTAACTAGAAATTTTTTCATATATTCTCCAGTTGAATTTTGGCTTGACGCAACACGCTGAGAAGAGTCTCTCGGGATTCCGCCAGTTCCTTCACCGCTTCGTCGCTGTCATCCCCGTCGCGTTCGCAACGAGAAACGCATCCCTCGTACCTCGTTAGAATTTTAAGGAGGTCTTTATCTGTCTGGATAGATTTCTGTTGTTGTTCCCATAATGCATAACAATCTGTCCCACACTCCGGGGCAATGAGTGTGATCCCCAAATTCCCATATTCCCATATGTCTTCATTTTCATTTTCATTCATACGCCTACCACCGCAGCAAATGCCATTGCGGTTTCCCGCTCGTCAGGCTCCATGTAAATCAGAGCATTTCCTTTGTTCTTGTGGCCGAGGTACATTGCAACTTCCGCAGGCCCCATGCCGCCCTCTTTATGGCCGAGTCGCCCGGTTGTATGCCGCAACGCATGGGGGTGGCGAAGGTGCTCTGGGATTCCAGCTTTCTCGCCGTAGTACTGCATACGACGCCAGAAGGTCATACGACATATGGGAAACAATGTCCCGATCCGCTGCATTAAAAAGTCGCGCTCTTCTCTGTTTAACGGATGCCTGCAAACATTTGAACCCTTGAGACGGTCAATCGTTACCCAGCCGTCCGAGGTGATATGCTCACGCGTAATCCCAGTAGGCCCGCACGCTTCAGAGACTCGCAAGCCGTGATTAAATGTGACCTTGAACATCAAATAGTCGTCGAATGACTCGTTCTTGGCGACTGATAACAGGGCTTCTAATTCCGGACGCGTTAGCGACTTCATAATAGCCTCCGGACATAGTATATCAAAGTGGCCGGACTTCGTCAACATAAGCTTTTGCTGCGGATTCTTGTCGTTGCCTTAGCTCTTCCATCGCTAAGAACGTGTCCAAATGAGACATGCGCTCATTGCATTTAGCCAGCGTTTTATGACCGAAGATAATTTCACCATCGACCAGGACGCTAAACTTCTCGTCCCACTCTGGTTTTAACTGTATTCTGGGGTTAATCACTGATGTCTCTCCTATCTCTCCAACGGCGAAATAACGGATGCCTCGGCCTTTCATCGCTACCTGGTTCGAAATATTTATAGGTCACGATCTCGTTAACTACTTCGCCCTTTTTAAAACGTTCCCAGACTTCTTTACGTTCTTCATGCGTCATCGAACTGACTGCGATATCGTGGCACACATCCTGGAATCGCCCGTTGAGCGTACGGACAGCGAATCTGCCGAGAGTGTCTTTGGCGACTTTGCCCGCTTGGTGACTACTTCGGTGCGTCCTCCCCAGTTCATTAGTGACTGCAATATTCTGGTTCTCGTACTCAGGCTCGCAATTGAGGACGACCGCTTCAGCATCGACGAACCGTTTGACCTTGAGCAGAATTCCTTCTTTTTCGGACGAGCGACCATGCTTGTAAAAGGCATTCGGGTCATTGAGCATGACACCTTCATAACCCTGGTCAAGACACCCTTTTTCGAATTTAAGCAACTCGTCGAGATTACTTACAACGATGTGTGGGACGACGACGACACGGCCATCGTTCTCAAATGATCCCTTCTCGCCGAACATGTCGAGCAGTTCCTGGTAGCGAGTCTGGTAACGATTTGTATTCTGGATATCAAATAGAAACCAACGGATATTATCCGCTGACTTGTCACTCGACATCACAGTTGAGTGACTCATTTTATACGGATCGTTACTGGGCGACCCGAAGATAAATTCCCCATCTAGGCCATTCGGAATTCCTTTAAATCTAGCCTGGACATCGATGCTTGGAATATCTTTGAGTGACCTCGACCGGATGACGCCGTCGTGCATGGTGCCACGTATGCCGTCTAATTTAGGAGAGGCCATCAGCGGGAATCGAAGATGCTCGAAGTTTTCGACATTAGTCGCCAGCATGGGCTTGGGAAATTTAGACATTTGTGTCCCTCACAAATTTAATTCCGAATACTCGATACGTGTAACGCCAGCCAAGATGACAAAACATGTGTCCCTCAAGCTCTTCTTTGTGGTAGAAGAATAACCCCGACCAGCCCCAGAGAGAATCCCGGTATACCCAGATGAAAACGGGAACAACCAGGACTAGATACACAACCAGATAAAAGCTTAAGACATCGTTGAATAATTCAGACATGTAAATTCCACCTCATGTTGAGTTCTACGGCGAGGGACTCGTACTCGCGTTTGACGCCAGGATTTGAGGTCTCTTTAGCGGTTCTCACACAGTACTTGATGGCCTTCCAGGGATTACCCGAGAACCGGGCCAAAACTGCTTTGATAGTATGTTCCATTACCGCAGTCCTTTCATATAACGAACTAGTTTCTGAAGATCATATCGGGTCGCATCACTCTTTATTCGGTTACACCGATAACATATAATCCAGGTATTTGAAAGCGTATATCCTTTTGTGTTATCACGTCGATCAATAGATGGAAACTGATCCTTTGCTATTTTAGTTATTCCTCGGTTGACTCGGTAATCCAGTTTTCTATCGCAACAGGCCCGCACTTTGGCGCGATGCAACAAAGACTTAATACGATTCACTGGTTTAGAAAAATATGTATTCCATGCTTTGCGATATTTCTCAGGGCTGTTTTTTCGATAAAGCCACTGTTTGCTGTTGATTAATTTTCGATTCTTCTTACGGTAGCTTCTGGCCCGACGAAGAAATCGTTCACGATGACGTAGGTAATATCGTTTTGTATTTCGGCTTTAGTCATCTAAACTTACGGCCTTTCGGTGTGAAATCTGCCCCCTCGGGGATGTTGCCGACTACGATACCTTTCTCCGCTTGTTCACGTTGCCACTTCTCAAATGCCGCTTGTTGATCATTACTCAACCTGGCAATTTTCTGCGGGGTGGCCTGGACTTTCTCCTTCAACTTGATCTGTAAAATATGCTTACAGTCGACGCGTGGCATATTCCGCGTCCAATTCATACATGAGCAGGCCCATGATTCTTCGGTCACGCCGTCATACTTATGATCTTGCTTACGCGAGACAATGTAAGGCGATTTCGCGCTTCCTTGGTAGGCCCATTGCTCAGTCCAAAGCGGCGAGTTCCCTTTCGGGAGTTTCCATACGTCACCTTGTTTGTGCTCGGCCTTGGGCGCTGGCATCAAATGAACTTTAAGAATCGGTTTCTTTGCCATATTCGACTCACCTTTGCAATTGTCGCAAATATCCCCTGTCCAGTCAAGCACGTTATGATAGTTGTAACAGACAGAACATTGGGTCGTCGCGTATTTTACAGCACCCTTGCTCAGAAAAAACCAGTGAGATAATTTTTCTACGGCTCCCTTACGATTCACAGGTCTGGCTTTTGCGGGGAGAGTCTTCCAGGAGAAAAATTCCCACTGTTCGCCTTTCATCTTTCGATAATATCCAGACCCTGGGCCGACTTCAGCGCTATTGATATTGATGCCACAGTCCTTACAATAACGAGACTCGGTGACGTGATTATATCCATTCCATCCGACGTTGTTATGGGCACAGATGCCAGTCATTCAACACCCCGAAATTTTCTACCGCTGCTGACCTTGATAACCATAGGCGCTTGTGTCGGTTTCTTTTCGGCGGTATCTTTGTCCGTCTCAGGTTCGCCGGGAATATAATTTCCGTCGTATTCCATACCCTGGATCACGCCGACAAATTCTTGCGTTCCTGGCTGACGGTAGTTGTCAATACGAAGGAGATTTTTCTTTTTGCAGACTCGCAGGCGAAGAGTCTTGTCGCTGTCGCGATTGACTTCGCATGCAATTGTCAGCATTCGGCGCAATAGCTCGCCATTGACCGTAAACGATAAATCGATTTCCCCAGGGCCGAGTAACATCTTTTCCATTTCGGGCACTGCATGGTCTGGGGTCGTAATCGCCGGGATTCCCTCGGGACATTCAATCACCAGGGACTCATTCTCGGGCGCTAACCTGGGAAGTTTTTGTATGGCGTCCCTGGGAAGAAGGATCGCCGGGGCTGTGGAATCCTGTTTCGGTAATGATACGCGGCACAGAGCATGCGGAGTCAACACGGTCGTACCCTTCGGGCCGACGTGCAGATATTGAAGACGTTTGACGGCGTCTTTTCCGCGCTCCAGCAATCGCAGCACTGAAAGATTTTTTCCGTTCAGCTTCACTAGTATGCGACTCCTGCCTGTAGGGCGAATTTCTTTCCACATCCCTTGGTTCCATCATTTTCGTGACACGTTCCAATAAGCACGTCATGCCAATGTCCGTAGACGTACGGAGCTAATCGCATCTCATGCCCGCAGTGCGGACATTTACAATGTGTCGGTAATGTCTTCTCTTTTTTCTGTGAGCGGTTCATCTGTTTCTCCTATGTAGACCCACCATGGCCCGACTTCCGGATTGCTCATTCGGGCCACAAATTGTTCGCACGCAAGCTCGGCCCGGTGCTTCATTTTGAAGACACCTATGGTGTGCCGAAGCCCGCCGTTTTCCTGGAAAAATGCAGCATAGTTCATAAACCCACCCATCTAGCTACCGTTATAGCTAGATTTCGCTCTACGATTCGATTTAAGCCATTCTGGACGCCGGGATAGGTTGAGGCCCACCCCGGCATTCTCTCGCTGGCAGCGGCCAGCCCTGCTTTACAGCGCCCCCACGTATATGTACACTATCAGGCCTTCACCCGCACTCTTATGGCTTTGACTCGGTAGTTCAGGGTTCCAAGACGTTTTCTAGCTTCCATGACCTGGGTTGCCTTTTTGCGGGTGCGATATTTCTGGAGTCGCGTAATGGCGCTGTCTCGCCAATCTGGTGGTGTTTCCCGATGGTCGTAGCTGTTGATGTCGAACTGGAGTTTATACCTCGTCACAGTCTTCGTCACAGTCTTCGTCACAGCTTTCGTTTTCTGTGGTGATTTTTTCATCGATACACCTCGGCCCCTCGGGTTCTGGATTCGCGGTCTCCCCAGGTCTCTTCGCCCGGAAGGATCGGAATTGCTTTGCAATCTTCGCACAGCAGTTGTGACGTGCTGACTTCAGTACCGCATGATCCACACGTTTGGACATGGGTATGACGCTGTGAGTTAATTCGTGTTTGTTTAATACCAAAATCGGACATTTCCGTCTCCTCAAAGTTGTCAACACCAACCGTGATGTATGCTAACAGAACTGCGAAGAACAACGCAAGAATTATATAAAGCATCCACGCTCCTTTCGTGACGGCTTGTTATTGACGCACGTCACCACGATTACGGGGGCCGGGAGTTTTCGACCGCCGTAATTTTCACGGGTGAGGGCGACACTAAAGCCAGCAGCCATGTGAGAGACTGCTACATCGATAGCGATGTCTTCGCCAGCAAGTGTATCCGGTAAAACGAAAACATCATTCATCGGCTTCTCTTTCTCGACCAAGGATAAAGTAGCTGAAGAATCCCCCACTGCGACGGATCAAATCTGGACTATACTTGTTCTCTCTTGCGAAGGCAAGCCAGTTAATACGACCGTAAATTCTTCCGCCTGCTTCTTCATGGATAACAATACGTACTTTCAGCCGTTCCATAAGCCCTCCACGGAATTTACGCAGTCGTCTTTCCTTGATCCCACAACAACTTAAACAACGAGTTGGCTTGGCGTTTGTTGAGTTCAAGATGATCGCGGCGAAACGCTTTCATCTTTTGCAGCTTGGACTTTCGTAAAATCTTTTTCTCTTCAGTCATGACGATCACTCTCCTTGGTTTAGGGTAAACATCGCTGCATCGACTTGTGCCGCGATAAAAACGGGCAACCACAGAACGCTGATGAGAATCCCGCTAAGGATTTTTGAGGTATAAGCGTGACGGGTTTGGAACCTGACAGCGACCACTACCCCGGTTACCAGGTAGAAACCAATCAAGAATACGACGAGATTGTGCATTGTTGTTCTCCTGTGTCTGATTGACACGCACGCGGGCCACATTACTGGCCCGCCTACAGGTTCTCAGACCTAACTCTTACCGTTGATGCAGACCTTGTTGGTCGTCGTCTTGTTGTACTCCGGTTTCTTCTTAGCAAGTGTCGTCTCGCCGATTGCGCGACCGAAGACATCTTGCACAGCTTGGCAACCCTTACCCCGGTACCCCGCCAGGTCTATGCTCGGGTTGCCCTGTTCATCGATTGTTAATGTCACTATTTTGGCCACGGTTAGCTCCTCGTATCGATCCACTGAAGTTGGACTTTGTTCCCGACAACTTTCTTGCCGAGGAACTTGAAGCCATTCTTCGCGGCGGTTTTGATGGCGACCTTCTCAGTGTAATTCTTTTTGAGGTTGTTCAGCCAGCCAGCGTTATGTTTGCCCGAATCAAAAGCAGAGATGATAGCAGAGAAGCTACCGTCCGCCTTTTTGACGAAGCCCAGGTCATTTGCGGCTCCACCGACATAGCGACGACGCACGATGATGTGTGCCTTGTCACCCGTCTTGTCGACGTAATGAGTCGGTCTGCCTTGGAAGTCGATCAGTTGCTGTGGGATGTCGTGGACTTCGACGGTGTTGTACCCCATCTCACCCAGCGCTTCTATCAAGCAAGCTCCGTCCCGGTATTCAGTTTTGTATTCGTGATAAGCGCTCACTGTATTCCCCTTTCGAGAAAAAATTGGTTCAGGAATTTTACTTCCGCGTCGATTGCTTCTTGACGGTCGTACGTGGTGAAGACTAGTTTATCCATCCAGGACGCGCATTTGGAGGGAGCTACGTCTTTCCAGGTAAGAATTGGCCCGCCAACGGGTTTCGTATTGATCCTCCAGGCACATGGCCAGTGACGTGTCCATTCGGCAATACGGTTCTTGTCGCCGAATGTACGGAGTAGATGGAACGCAATGCGGAAGAAGTTGTCATCGGGTTCTACATGCGAAGCCCGACGCGTCACAACGGTTCCCATTTCTAAGAACACGTCATTGATATCAGAGTTGAGAAACAATGCGTCACCCTCTTCCGTAATCGTCATAGTGACTACAGACTTGGATACGCTGTGGAATTTCTTCGCGGGGCCGAGTTTCTTGTCGAGATCAGCAGCCCACGTTGGTTTGCGTTTGTAACCCATATGTCCTCCGTACCAGCCGGGGGAGGGCTGGTTTTAGTTTAGCGGAACTTACGTCCCGATGCAACTACGAGCGAAGCCATGTCATGACGAACGACTTCGAGGCTGTTAGCGACATATCCTTTGAGGGTGTCACTGTGCCGAAGTTTCTCGACATCAACACCCTTCATGATTTGACGCATCGTAATGACTTGCTTCTGGAATTCGGTGTCGTTAAACAAGTCACGAGTTGAGAACGTGTCGAGGAAGTCTTGCATTTTCTCAACAGTTGCTTCGCACAACCGTTTACGCTTGCCGTCTTCTGGTTTGAGGACGTTGAGCAACGTGTCGACGATGCCCGCACCTGTGAGCCTCAGCGTGTCACGCCATTCGATGACCGCAGCCTCGCGAAGCTTACGTTCTTTTTCTGCTTCACGAGCGATAATGACATCGCTAATGCCCTCAAGCCCCTTGAGGTCGCCAACGGGCTTGTACATAAAGTGCATACTAAAGCCCGCCTCAACTTCAGAGGAATGGGGATAATCCGCACGGTTAAAATTCTCCGCCAGGGCCTCGCGCAACGGAGCAAAATCGAGAGCTTCAAGCTCCCGGTATTTCTCCATGAACTTGGCGACCAGCGCCGGACGACGGATTGTCTGGTAAGCAACGATGACTTTGTCGACTTCATTCAGGAACACGCGGGGAAGAAACCCCATCGACTCGCTGTAACGGCATGTTTTCGATTCGAGATACCGCTTCAGCTTGCCGTCCTGGCTACGAATCTCTTCCAGTTCCGGACTGTCAATCAACTGCTTCTGATGCCGAAGGTGCGAGGCTTTAGTGTCCGTCTCAACCTTCAGACCGCGAACCTGGCGCATCTTCCCCAGCCCCAAATGAAAACTGGTTTGAATAAAAACACAATCTTCAGTGCGTTGTAAACGAGCGTCATCTTTAGTCATCATGGAAGCAGACATTGGATTATCTCCTGTTGAAAGTTTGAAATATTTTGAACATGTTTTAAAAATTTAGAAACGGATAAATCAGATTTCATTCGATTGCACTGAGTACAACAGGCAGCACAATTGGCTTGATGGTACCCGATAGTATTGTCGAGTCTATCAATACCATGAGCCGGGGTTTTACCGCAGTATCTACAAGGTTGTTGAACCAAGGCTAATAAGCATTCCACGGTTAGAGTAAATTCAAAGCCCTTATCACTAGCACTACATCGATATTTTACATACCGCCCTTGCGGACGACATATCCAACATTGGGCATGTTGTTGATTATGTAGACACTTTTTTGGAGAAGGTTCTTTCGTACCTCCGCATGGCACACATCGATTGACCCGAATGCCATGCGGACATGTTTTGTGATATTGCTTTTTCACGATCACCTCACCGCATCTTACGGCCTTCAGATACGACTACTGAAGAACCGTGAGTTTCTTTCGCCGGAACATATTGGTATACGCCCGGTTTGCTGGCCGACAGGAATCGACCGTTGGCTGATTGCCGTAACACGTCCATGTCTTCTTTGTGAGAAGTCAGAAGAGGTACAACGTAGGAACCCGCCTCGACTAAGCTGATACTCAACGTGTCAGCTTTACGAGCGCAGTTGTCAACGTCGCGTCCAGTCCAGTTGGTCATGTCGGGCATTTTCTGGTTTGGATCAAGACCATACTTCTTGATCTTGAGCTTCATGATACCCAGCTTTTCGTCGTCATCGGGAGCATCGAAGAAGAAGATGCCGCCGACCTGGAAGCGGGATATCAATTCAGCAGGCAACCCACGGAGACTATTTGCCGTCGCAATGAGCCACACACTCTCATCGCTGATAGCATCGATGACTTTGTGGGCTGCGCGTTGATGGCGTGACGAGCGGCCTACGTGCTCGTGTTCCATAGCGGCCACGCTGTAATTGATGACGGGTTTATGAAATTCGCCACCAAGACAGTAAGCCGCATGCGACTTGCTAGCTCCTGGTACGCCGAGGAACAACGAGCAAATAATTCGCTTGTCGTTTACCCAAGTCAACCATTCACCAAGCAAGTTGCCTTTGGTGCCTGACGAGTCACTGCCATTGCCTGCAAATTGTTTTTCGATTTCATCTTGCCGCAGTATGACAGTCGGAGCATACTTGCCCGTCATGAATTTGATACCGAAGTTGCGAACACTGTCACAACCATACATGTCTGCCAGTGTTTCTTTGCCGTTGTGATAAGACAGCCCAGGGTTTGCTGAAACGATGTCACGCTTACGCGTCCACAGTGTCTCGATATCCAGGGTGCCTTCGGTTTTGTTAAGACACATTGCAGTGGCCTGTTCCGATGGAAATGTCGGAAGACCGATGAGCGCATCGGTTGCGGCTTTCAAAACTTCTTTGTCCGCACCGTGCTTGCATTTCGCATACTCTTTTTTCTGTGATGCGTACGCGAAGGTGTCCGCGACGATTTTTGCAAGCTCGTCGCGAGTCGGTAGTGGTTCTTCGAGGATCAGCGTGTCTTGCTGAAGCTCTGAAGGCAGGTCATCGCCAACACCGAATAACAAAACGACCATGTTGCCATTGGCCTTGTATCCGTCGCGGAGATTCCAGATACCCTGAATGACCTTGGCATCAGAACCCCAGACCAGGTGCGGGTTATGGACGAATGCGATGACATCGTCTTCAGCCGCTCCCTCAAGCACGCCAAGGGCGATTGGAAGATCGACGGTTGCACCGCGCTCGACATCGGCTTCAGTGCAGAGTTTCGTGATCTCACCAGAACCTTTTTCATTGAGACCGCGCAAACCGTGAATCGAATCCCAAGCGATGAGCGGCGTCAAGGTGAGCACCTCAACAGTCAAACTCTTGCGGATTGATTCAATCGACGATGCCGCATCAAAGGTGCGGACGGCGACGATTGGCGTAGAGACTGCACGGGCATCAGTAAACAACTGAATAAAAGATTTCATTGGGATTCTCCAGATGGTTTGAGTTCGACGTAATCTTCCCAGAAGGCCCAGCCAGTCACGATAATGCCAACTGGCGGAAGGAAAAACAGAAGCAATAAGCAGAGGATATATTTGCTCATTGTATCCTCCGGTGTGATGACCCCAGGAGATGCCAGGACTTGCATGTTTCACACCACTGCGGGTCTCCAAAAGGTTTGTGACTCCCCGCGTACATCGGAGCCTGTGAAAATGGATCATACTTGTCAAGCGCTTCAGCATGATCAATCGGGATAGTCATGGGTCGGCGAAAACCACGCAAACTATCATGATAAGTTATCGCAACCGTGGTTTTCACTGGGATGAGGAAACTACGTAGGACTTCGATATCAGGCAACATTGCGACCCTCCACTGTGTAATTTGCCAGCATGTCGTAAAAGTCGACGCCCTCTGGCTCTTGATTGGTTTCGTAAATCCGTTTTGCATCCATTTCAGCAAATGCCTTCGCTTCAGCCCGCGTACGAGTGACGGCGAGTTCTGTGTCGCCAGTCGCGGTGTGCTTGACGACGTAGCGGTTAAATGTGCCGAACAATTGCTTGATTCGGGCAATGCCCTTCTCGCCTTCCAATACGCTGTACTTTTCGCTCTTCCACCCAGTCTCTTTGCAACCTAGAATAGTAACCTGGAGAAATGCAGCGGTTTCGCCGTTGCTTGCACGGCTGATGTTATACCGAATGTTATATTCGACGGGTGGCTGTTCGATACCGACTAAGAGTACTTTTAATTCGTTCATGGTGTCTCCTGTGAATTCACTTACTCGCAGAGTCTAACAAGGGGCGCGGTCTCTATGGTAGTCGCACTTTCGAAAGTCCCTGTTTTCTTGTTGGACTCTACACGTTTTGAATTCTTTTCTTGTGCTGCGTTAGCCGTCTTTAGATCAATCACCGAGTTGTCAGTGAGGATTGGCGGTCGGGATACTCGCCAGCGGTACGGATTCAGCCCTTGCAATTCGTCTCTGTGGCTGGTTCTCAGCCCTTCGTGATTCGCATCCTCATTTGCAGCCGCTAGGGCCTAGATTAGTGCGTTACACTGGAGTCGATTCGGTTCGGGTCACCGTCTATCGTCTTCTATTGTGTCAGCCGATTAACCGCCCATCGGGAGTGTACCGCTTCTGACTATATTGTCAAAGAACGTCTAACTTGTAGACAGCTTAACATACCCAAGAAGGCCGTCAAGAACTATATTCGCTTTATTTTCAACGAGTTATGAGGGTTATTTCGGCCACCCAGGGGAAGACTTGCGCATATAGAGATGCTAGCAAATGGGTTAATAGCGCACGCTCGAAATAGAAGACGACGATCCGGCGCTCACGAATTAGGCGTAGGATGCGCCATTCAAATAAAGTGAGATCAGCTTTTTCTTGGTTGCAATGATGACAACACCAGACGCATGGCCGCGATACAAACGCCGCCGTTCTTGACCTCGGGATGACATGATCCTTCGTCCTCAGTCGGTCAAGATTTTTGATGTCGTATTTATTCCGATGCATCTCGACACCGCAGTACGCGCACTGCGTCATTGGAGAAAGACCTCCCGAAATTTAATAATCCATCCGAGCATACCCAGGATGAAAAACAAGAGCCACGATACCTTGATGGTCATAGCGCTAATGCCGCTCCCGCTTCTTCATCGGTCAAGATGATATCTGTACCGCAATCGAGATAGGCATGACGGCCTGTGGACGGTTGCCAGCAATATAGAAGACGGCGACCGCTGCGTGACACAAATGGAGTTTCAGTATCGCCATTGGCGGGATACCAATTGCCATTGATTGGATCACGAAGCTTGCGCCCA
>Ga0137366_10001062_pt1 | contig 19867 bp, 18 predicted proteins | sample SagtaG_8_FD_104938 | JGI IMG/M metagenome (GOLD analysis project Ga0137366, IMG submission 104938) | Vadose zone soil microbial communities from Sagehorn Ranch, Mendocino, California, USA - Sage1_L_60_16 metaG | ecosystem: Environmental > Terrestrial > Soil > Vadose zone | place: USA...
AGACCTGGTTTTGCCGAACCAGAGAAAAACGATTAGGCAACTGCTCGCGGAATCAAAGGAGGCTGGCGAGGTGATTCGTGTCGCGGACGACTGGTGAATTTTTGCTGGAAATATCTGACCAGACCTAAAAGCGACCCGAGGACGCATCGCACTCCAAAGCACTTCATGCGGAATTTTTGACGAAACTAATTGTATTTCGCGCAGTTTTGGGAGTGCGGGGCGTCCTGGCACCGCTTTTTGGGGCGAGCTTGCGTTCTCAAACCAGCGGCTGATCTTCCGAGCAAGGCCGATGAAAGATTTTCGTCAAATGAAACAACGCGGTGAGAAAATCACGGCGCTGACGGCATACGACTATCCAACGGCGCGGTTGCTTGATGAAAGCGGTATCGACATCATTCTCGTGGGTGATTCGGTAGGCATGGTGGTGCTGGGTTATCAGGACACCACGCGCGTAACACAAGAAGAGATGCTGCATCACACGCGCGCGGTGGCTCGCGGCGTGAAACAGGCGCTACTCGTGGCTGATATGCCGATTCACACTTACGACACGCCGGAGCAAGCAATAGCGACGGCACGGCAATTCGTTGATGCCGGCGCGCAAGCGGTGAAGCTCGAAGGCGGTGTGAGTCATATCGCGCAGATCGAAGCGATCACGCAAGCAGGCATTCCGTTTATGGCGCACATCGGCATGCTGCCCCAAAGCGTGCGCCAGGAAGGTGGCTATAGAATCAAGGGACGCACGCAATCGGAGGCCGAAGCTCTGCTTGCAGACGCCCGCGCAGCAGAAAAAGCCGGCGCATTTTCTGTGGTGCTGGAGATTGTGCTGGCGGACGTCGCGAGACAGATCACAAACGCTATTGATATCCCAACTATTGGCATCGGTTCGGGCGAGCATTGCGACGGACAAATTCTGGTCACACACGATTTGATCGGACTATTTCCCTGGTTTACGCCGAAGTTTGTTTCGCCTGAGGCGCGCGTGGCAGAGGAAATTCGCCGCGCTGCCCGAGCTTTTATTGACCAGACGCGGGGAAGCGGAATGCAGCAGTCGCGTGGCTCGCGCGTCCGAATGTGATATGTTCCAAGCCGCATGAGAGTCTCCGAATTCGACCACTTTGACCGGTTCGAGACAGAAGGTCTGCTCGCCGGAAGCAAAGAGCGCAATTGGCTATGGTTCGGGTTGATTGTTTCGCTGGCAATACACTTCGCGCTCTGCGTTTATTTTTATCGGACGCGTTTCGCGCCAGCGGAAGCCGCGTTCGTCCCGAGCGAGCAGACGCCAACGTTTAAGGTCAGGAGCATCACTGGCTCGAACCTCGACAAGAGCAGCGCCGATCAAACAAATCCCGCGACGAAACCGAACCCCGACAACACCGATGTGCAATTGCCGGACGAAAAGAAATCGTTCGATAAATTATTGCAGGACGTCCAGGCGAGCGCTGCGCTGCCTGACGACATGAAGGACGTTCTGCCTGATCAGCCGAAAGTGGAACAACCGGAAGTTAATTCTGTAGTCAATGAAATCGAACGCTCCACGGCGCAGACCCTCTCGAATGACCCGAACGCGCTGCACGAACAATCTTTGCTCAATAATAGTTCGACCTCAGGGCGTCCGCAGCCGGCTTTGAGCGGGACGGAGCTTGCCACCAGCACTGCTATCAAGCGGCCAAACACGTTCACCAGTAAGCTGCCGGGCGATAGCGCCGGGCCAAATAAAGGGCGGACTCTCGGCTTTAGCGATTTGGATCAGTTACTGGCGCAAAAAGGCCCGCTGGGGTCAGGCACAAAATTGCGCCTGCCCGACGATCAACTTTTCGAATATGATAGCGATGTGCTGCAAGGCAGCGCGGTCAGTCAATTGCAAAAACTGGGCACTCTCATTCAGCGTAACCCGAAGGCGACGTTTAGAGTAGAAGGCTACACAGATTCGTTCGGCACGTTTGAATACAATCTTGATCTCAGTCAACGTCGCGCCGACAGCGTCAAACGATATCTGATCGAGATGATGCGGATTAATCCGGCGCAAATCGAAGCACGCGGTTACGGCGCAACAAAATTCCGCGTGCCAGCAAGCGGCTCAATCGAAGAGCAAAGCTCTAATCGCCGCGTGGAAGTCGTGGTTCACACGAGCGAAGGCTGACCAGGGAATTGCGGATTGCGGGTCGCGGATTTGTACGAGGCGCTCACCCGCGCTGTGCTTTTGAGATGTTGAAAGCGATGCGAAGACGCATCGCACTTAAACTCCGAAGGTCTTCCCAAGGCCGCACTTCATGCGAAATCTAAAAACGCGTTCTTCTGTTTCGCGAAGCTTTCGGAGTGCGCATGCGTCCTCGCCTCGCTATTTTCGCGCTGCCAACAGTGGCGGGATTGCGAATCGCCAGACGCACCCTACCAATTCTTGATCCACTGCGGACTGATGGTATCAGGGTTCCCGGGGTTGGTAGTTAGTCCAGACGTACTCCAAAGATCGAAAGTGGGATTGTAGCCGTTGTTTGGATTGGCCTGATTTGCCGTCGAATAGCCGTAGCTGTTTCCAAACGAATCAGTAATTGCGGTCACAGTGCCTGTGCCGCCGGCCGGACTAAGCATATTAGGTTTAAATGTGAAATAAGACTGTGGCAACTGGCTTAGCGGCGTAGGCAACATCGTGCCATCAATATTGAAGTTCTTGTCAGCATCGGTAATGGCGCGATCACAGTTTCTGTCACCAGACAGAGCACGGTATAACACGAGACTAGCTGGTGGATATGTTGCTCCCGATGGGTTTGCTGGCGTCGGACTCGCGATAGGATTGCCATCGGTCTTCGCGTTAAGCATGTCGGTGGCGGTATTTGGAGTCGGATCGCGCGGATAAACGGCATTATCCGCCTTGTAACTTTCGCATGCCGCGGACATGGCGGCGATTTCCGTTTCGGCGCGCGCGCGCGCGCCCTTCTTTCGGGCGTAGCCGACTGTACTGAGAACCAATCCGGCGAGAATAAGGATGATTCCGAATACAACGAGCAACTCGATGAGGGTGAACGCGTTGTCGCTCGGCTCACCGCTGCGGGCGGCGGACCCGTTCGTCAGCCGTTTGACACAGGAACGCTTGCAGGTTCCGGGGGAAACTTTTCTCATCATTAGTCATTCAGACTTCGTCATTTCGGCGAAGCCGTTCATGTTTGTTGTTGCAGTCCGGTGATGATGCTTATCAGCGGCGTGAAGAGGGCAAGCACAATCGTGCCGACAATCACCGCGAGGAACACAATCATGATTGGCTCAAGCATTGATGTAAGAGCTACCACCGCGTTATCGACCTCGTCATCGTAAACATCGGCGATCTTTAAGAGCATTTCCGGGAGCTTACCGGTTTCTTCGCCCACATCGACCATACTGACCACCATGGGCGGAAAAGCGCGGCTGGCTTCCATTGGTTGAACGATCGATTCGCCTTCTTTCACGCTGTCGTGCACCCGCGCGATGGCGGCGGCAATGGCCGCGTTGCCAGCAGTTTCGCGGGTGATGTTTAATGCCTGCAAAATCGGAACACCGCTTGTGACCAATGTTCCCAGCGTGCGCGAGAAACGGGAGATCGCTGTTTTGCGATTCAAATTGCCAAAAAGCGGCATGCGCAGTTTGAAATTATCGATAACCAGTCGCCCCTGACGCGTGCGACCAATCATTTTGTAAAGCGCCACCGTAACCACTACCAAGCCGAGAATAATCAGGCCATGGTTCTGCATGAATCCACTCAGTCCGATGACAAACCTGGTGACGGGCGGCAGCGGTTTGTCGCCGAGCAAGTCTTGGAAAATCAGTTCGAACCTCGGCACAATGAACACGAGGAGAAAACCCATGATGCCCACCGCCATTGTCATCACGATGATCGGATAGACCATCGCCGCTAAGATTTTGTTCTTAATCCTCGCAGCTTTCTCCTGAAATTCCGAAAGCCGAGTGAGCACAAGCTCAAGCACGCCGCCGACCTCGCCGGCCTTGACCATGCTCACGTACAAATCGTTAAAGATCCGTGGGTGCAGAGCCAGTGAGTCAGAGAATGTGCTACCGCTTTGCACGGAGTCCGCGACTTTGTTAATCGTATTTCTCATCACCTTGTCGCGCTCCTGTTTCGCCAGAACGTTCAAGCTTCTCAGCAATGGCAACCCGGAATCAATCAGCGTCGCCAGTTGACGCGTAAAGATCATCAGAATTTTTGAACTAACTTTTCTCCGCGCAAAAAGAACGATGCCCCTCTTTGTGCGCGGTTTCGTTGTGGGCGCCATTTTCGCCGCGCGCTGGCGAGCCACCTCGCCGTCAAGACCTCTTATCGCTTCCTCGACTACGCTAGTGGGGAAATAGCCGGCCTGGCGCAATTGGCTGATTGCGGCATTGGTAGAAGGGGCTTCAACCAAGCCGCTCGCCTCCTGTCCGCGAGCATCAAGAGCAATGTAGTTAAAACGTGGCACGGGGGCGTATGATAGCTACGGGCGAAATAGTTGTCGAGGGCATGAATACCTAGGTGTAGCGCAGCACTTCTTCGATGGTGGTGTCGCCAGCGAAGATGCTGCGTAAGCCGTCTTGGCGCAGCGTGACCATTCCAAGCTCGACCGCCTTTTGTTTTAACGTGATCGTCGGTGCGCGCTCATTAATCAATTCACGAAGCGGGTCGGTAATTTTCAGAAGCTCGTAAATCCCTTTACGTCCTTTGTACCCGGTGTTGTTGCAGGCGTCGCAGCCTTTGCCGTAATAGAATTTTTTGTCGCCAATATCCGCCCGAGAAATGCCCAGTTCCGCAAGGAACGTGTCGCTTGGCTCATAAGTGGTGCAGCATTGTCGGCAGATGCTGCGCAACAACCGCTGACCGAGCACTGCCTCCAGCGTCGTCGAAATCAGGAACGGTTCCACGCCCATGTCGATCATACGCGTGATCGCGCCGGGCGCGTCGTTCGTGTGCAAGGTCGTAAAAACCAGGTGACCCGTGAGAGATGCCTGAATAGCAATCTGCGCGGTCTCGAGGTCGCGTGTCTCGCCTACCATGATCCGGTCGGGGTCCTGCCGCAGGAACGACCTCAACGCGCGCGCAAAAGTCAGACCAATGCCTTCGTTTACCGGTACCTGCACGATGCCTTCCAAGTCGTATTCAACGGGCTCCTCCGCGGTAATCAGCTTCGAGTCGATTGTATTGATCTTCCTCAAGCAGGAGTAAAGCGTGGTTGTTTTTCCAGAGCCGGTCGGTCCAGTCGCGATAAAGATCCCGTTCGGCCGCTCGATCATTTCGAGCAAAAACGTGTAAATGTAATCAGGCATCCCGAGCGCTTCGAGATCGAGATTGACGACGCTGCGATCGAGCACGCGCAGCACGAGGCTCTCCCCGAATTGTGTCGGCAAGGTTGAAACGCGAAGATCGACGTTGCGCCCTGCGATCTGCTTCTGGATGCGACCATCCTGCGGAAGCCGTCTTTCGGCGATATTCATATTTGCCATCACTTTCACCCGCGAAATCACCGGCAGAGCAAGGTGACGAGGCGGCGGCGACATCTCATAAAGCGCGCCATCGACCCGATAGCGGATCTTGAATTCGTCCTCGAACGGCTCAAAGTGAATGTCGCTCGCGCGGTCCTGAATTGCCTGGTAAAGAATGAGATCCACAAAGCGGATGATCGGCGTCGCGTGCGCCTCTGCTTCAACTGCAGCTTCACCGTCTCCCTCGCGTAATTGAAGAAGCTCGCCAGCTTCGCCGAGCTGCTTGAGAACATCCTCCATGCTTGTCGTTTCACTGCCGTAATGCTCCTTGATGAGTTCTTCGATTTGCTCAGGCGGCGAAACCACGACCTGAATGTCCGTACCGAGCGCGAAACGAAGGTCGTCTGCAGTGTGGAGATCGAACGGATCAACGAGCGCCACTCGCAATGTAGTTCCGTTCATTTCAATTGGAAGAGCGCCATGCAATCGGGCCAACCCGCTGGGAATAAATCGCAAAATTTCCGGGGCGATCTCGCGTTCGGTTAGCTCGATGAAGTCTGTGCCGAGGCCATTGGCGATGGTTTGATAAAACCCCGACTCGTCGATGAAGCCACCATCGATCATCGCCAGCGCGACGGTTTTGCCGTTCAACTCAACTTCGCTCAGGACGTCTTCGGCTTGCGAAGGCTCAAGGACGCGCTGCTCAACGAAAAATTCAGTAAGCTGTTTATGCGTCATGGTTCGTTAAGGCGGTCAACTGGAACTCGCCCTCCTCATCAGCTCACGTCTCCCACGGTAATGGAAATGACTTCGTCAGCAGAAGTGAGACCTGCGAGGACTTTGCGCACGCCATCTTCGCGCAGCGTCCGCATGCCCAGCTCGCGGGCTCGTTGTCGCAACACAAAAGTGGGGCTGCGTTTGTTGATCATGTGGCGCACCTCATCGTCGATCACGAAAATTTCGAATATTCCCATTCGTCCTCTGTAGCCGATTTGACGGCACTGCTCGCATCCGACCGGCTTCATTACCTGCGCCTCAGAGATCTGGCCAGGTTCGATTCCCAACGCACGCATTTCGGTGTCGGTGAGTTCGCCCGGTTGTTTGCAGTTGCTGCACAATCGCCGGATGAGCCTTTGCGCCAGGACTGCGCGAACGGAGGACGCGACGAGAAAAGGCTGCACACCCAGATCAATTAAACGCGCGACGGCAGAGGGCGCGTCATTCGTGTGCAGTGTGCTAAAAACAAGGTGTCCGGTCAGGCTGGCGTTGGTGGCAATGCTTGCAGTCTCAAGATCCCGGATTTCGCCAATCATGATGATGTTCGGCGCCTGGCGCAGCATGGAACGCAAGGCCGCAGGAAATGTCATTCCGACCTCCGTGTTTACCTGCACCTGGTTGATCCCGGTCATCTGATATTCGATCGGTTCCTCTATGGTAATGATCTTGCGGTCTGGCTTGTTGATATAATTGAGGCACGCGTAAAGCGTAGTCGTCTTGCCAGACCCGGTAGGTCCCGTGACAAGGAGAATACCATCCGGCAGCTTGATCAGGCGCTCGAGGCTTTCCTGTTCTTCAGAAAAAAATCCAAGCTCCGGCAAACCAAGCTTTAGACTGGATTTATCCAGCAGACGCATGACCATGCTCTCGCCATGATTGGTGGGAATGGTCGAGACGCGAAGGTCGAGCGGCTTCTTTTTGATCTTTACCTGGATGCGCCCATCCTGGGGCAAGCGTTTCTCTGCGATGCTCATGGAACCGGTCATGATCTTCAGGCGGCTGATAATGGCTGACTGCAGACGCTTCGGTGGCGCTTGCATTTCCTGCAGCACGCCGTCAACCCGAAACCGGACGCGAAATTTTTTATCGAGTGGTTCCAGATGAATATCGCTCGCGCCCGCGCGGTGCGCCTCGATCAGCAACATGGATACGAGCCGGACAATCGGCGCATCTGCTTCATCAACTGCGGCCGCTTCCACGCCATCGCCAAATTCCAGACCGAGATCGATGTCTTCCCCAATTTTTTTCTGAAGGACGTCTGCTGCTTCATCGGCCGTTCCGTAGTATTTGATCAACGCTTCGCGAATTTTCCTGGGGCTCGTGCAAACCAGTTCCAGCTCGCGTTGCAGGAGAAAACTCAGGCTGTCCATCGTATCGATGTCGAGCGGGTTGCCCACTGCGACCACGAGGCCGGTTTCGCCGAACGCGACTGGAATCACTTTGAAGCGGCGCGCATCGTCTCCCCGGATCTGGTTGATGACTTGCGGTGGGATCACCATGGAGGAGATGTCAATCCAATCCATGTGCGCCTGCGCGGCCAGGATGCGCGAGATGTCTGCATCGGACACGACCCCGTCGTCGATCAAAACATCGAGCACGCCAGGCTCGCCGTTCAGACGCGAGCGCGCACTGTCGATGTGGTGGCGCGTGACGAGGCCTCCATCCTCGAGGACCCTGAGCACGTAGTCTTCGTTGTGTTGCACGAGGGATAGAAACTGCTGGCCGGTCAGTTTACAGTAAACGGCCTAACTTTCCAGCGGTGGTGGACATCGCGCCGCGATGTTCCTCCCAAGCGACTAATTATTCCACCGTTACACTCTTCGCGAGGTTGCGTGGTTTATCCACATCGCGGCCTAGTTCGACGGCGAGATGATATGCAAGAAGTTGCAGCGGGATGACAGTCAGGATCGACATCACGTAGTCGGGCGCCTCCGGCATCACGATGATTTCGTTGGCGATCGCTTTGAGATGCTTCACGCAGTTTCCGCTTGTCAGCGCGATGATGGGACCCTTGCGAGCTTTGACTTGCTCAATGTTGTTGAGGTTTTTTGAGAACACCGAGTCATCAGGCGCGATAAACACCGACGGCAAATCGGAACGAATCAGTGCGATGATGCCGTGCTTCAGTTCAGCGCTCGGATGACCCTCTGCAAAAAGGTAGGTAATCTCTTTCATTTTTAGAGCACCTTCGAGAGCGATGGGGAAGTTGAACTGTCGCCCGAAGAACAGAAAGCCGTTTGCATTGGCGTGTCTTTTTGCAATCGCTTTGATCTGATCGTTCAGGTCGAGAACCGCATCGATCTGGCCGGGCAATGCTTCCAGAGCTTCGATAACGCGACTTCCTTCAGCCGCCGAAAGATTGCGCATTCGCCCGAAAAGCAACCCGAGAAGCGTGAGAATAACAAGCTGCGATGTAAAAGATTTGGTAGCCGCTACGCCGATCTCCGGTCCAGCATGCATGTAAACGCCGCCGTCGCTTTCACGCGCGATCGTGCTCGCGACGTTGTTGCAGATTCCCAGGGTGCGAAACCCTTTGCGCCGGCTTTCACGCAACCCACCGAGCGTGTCCGCAGTTTCGCCGCTCTGGCTGATGGCAAAGACCAGCGTCTCCGGAGTCATCGGCGTATTGCGATGTCGAAATTCGCTGGCGTAATCAATTTCGGTCGGAATGTTCGCCAGTCGTTCGATCAAGTATTCGCCGACTCTCCCGGCATGCAGCGCTGTGCCACAGCCGGTTAGAACTATGCGTCCTACATCGCGCAATTCCGCGGGCGCCATGTTCAAGCCGCCGAGCTTTGCGGTGCATTCCTCGTGGTTGAGACGGCCGCGCATCGCGTCACGCACCGTGTTTGGTTGCTCAAAGATTTCTTTGAGCATGTAGTGGGGATAATCTCCCTTCCTGATGTCTTCGGCTGTGAATTCGACTTTGCTGACCGGGTGTTCCGTGCTGTCGCCAGCCAGTGAAGTGATCTCGAATTTGTCTGGACCGACCGCGACCACGTCGAAGTCGTTCAGGTAAACCGCGTCGCGCGTATAGGCGACAATCGCGCTTACATCGCTGGCCAGAAAATTTTCGCCGTTGCCCACCCCTAGCACGAGGGGGCTTCCCCGCCGCGCGCCGATCATGAAATCGGGCACATCGGCATGAACCAGTGCGATGCCATATGTGCCAATGACTTGCCGAAGCGCGGTGCGAACAGCTTCAAAAAGCCGAGCTCGTTTTCCGGCGGCATCCACGGTGCTGGCGCACGATTCGTCGTAGAGTTTACCAATCAGGTGCGCGAGAACTTCGGTGTCGGTCTCGGAGCGAAAGTTCGTATCGCCATTGCGGATGAGGTCATCTTTCAGCGCCTGATAATTTTCGATCACCCCGTTGTGAACCAATGCCAGCTTGCCACTGGCGTCGAAGTGCGGATGCGCGTTTTCGTCGTTCACCTTGCCATGCGTGGCCCAGCGTGTGTGACTGACGCCCAGCGAACCTGACACAGGTTGCTTTCGAACTAATTTTGTGAGCGCCGCAATGCGTCCCGCGCACTTCCGTGTCTCCAGACGTCCTCTCTCCGCGACAGCGATGCCCGCTGAATCGTAGCCTCGATATTCAAGACGCCGCAGTCCATCGAGCAAAATCGGTGTCGCCTTGGCGCGCCCAACATATCCAACAATTCCACACATCCTTTTGCATTGTAGCGGAGGCCGTTCAGCCCGCAACGAATTCAAAAAAGGAATCTTGGTCTCAATTCGTCTCATGCGACGCAAAAAAAGTTGCCGCAAATGCCAGCGGCGAGATTATTCATGGATAGAAATGCAAAGCCAGCCGCAGCGCGATTCAGTTCCGAAAAATACAGCTCCGAAGGCGGACGGGGCCCTGCCACCGGGCACACTGCAGCAAACGCTTGCAATCATCATGGGGGGTGGCGCCGGCACGCGTTTGTTTCCGTTGACGAAAGATCGCGCCAAACCTGCTGTGCCACTCGGAGGAAAATATCGCATCGTGGATATTCCGATTAGCAATTGTCTGAACTCCGGGCTGCGCTCGATCTATGTGCTTACCCAGTTTAACAGCATGTCGTTACACCGGCATATCCAGGCGAGTTACAAGTTCGATAATTTTTCGCTCAGCTTTGTGGACATTCTTGCTGCTCAACAAACGCCCGCAGGCTCGCAATGGTATCAGGGAACTGCCGACGCGGTCCGGCAGAACATGCGCTACTTCCTGGAGCGACCGTATGATTATTATCTCGTCCTAAGCGGCGACCAACTTTACCGGATGGACTTTCGGGCGCTACTCCATCAGCACATTCGACTGGGCGCGGACATTACACTGGCGACCAAACCGGTAGCGCGGCGTTACGTTTCTGAATTCGGCATCATGCAGAGCGGCGTCGATCGGCGAATCACGGGGTTCATCGAGAAGCCGTCGGATGAATCTGCGTTGCAGGAAATGAAAATGAGCCGCGAACTGCTCCGCACTATCGGTTCCAACGAAGAAGAGGAATTATTTCAGGCGTCGATGGGCATTTACGTTTTCAACCGGAACGTGCTCATAGAATCTCTGAAGAACGATCTGTTCGATTTCGGAAACCACATTATTCCACTGTCGATCAAAGATCGGCATGTCAGCGCGTTCATCTTTCAGGGCTACTGGGAGGATATTGGAACGATTCGCGCGTTTTATGAGGCGAATCTCGATCTCACCGATGTCGTGCCCGAGTACAGCTTCTTCGAGCCCGAGTCTCCGATCTACACACATCCGCGTTTTTTACCGGGAAGCAAAATCAATGGCGCCACGTTGCGGCAGGCGATTATTTCCGACGGCTGCATCATCTCCGATGCACATCTGGAGCGATGCGTCGTCGGGATACGCAGTGTGATTCAAAGCGGCGCGACGATCCGCAACAGCATCGTGATGGGTGCGGATTATTTTGAATTGGAACGAACCGACCCGTCACAGCCGCCAATGGGCGTAGGGCGCAACTGCGTGATCGACCGCGCTATTATCGACAAAAATGCGCGCATCGCGGATGGCGTTGTGATCACGCCCGAAGGCAAACCGTCGAACTTCGATGCAGACAATTACTTCGTCCGCGACGGCATCGTCGTAATTCCGAAAAACGCAGTGATTCCGGCCGGTTTTTGGATTTGATCCGTACCGCGCTGTACGGTCAGCTGTCCTCGGCAAATTCGGCGCCAGCGCGTTGCCTTCAGCGCCTATCGGTCATCGCCTGGAACTGCCCGCCCGTTTCCCACGGCTCCTGTTTATTCCACGGGATAGCTGAATCGTAATGAGCGTCTGGGTCCTTGACGAGGGCAGTGTCGTGTTGTGACGCGCACGAACTCATGGTTACGACTAACGCGCACAGCAGAACCGGGACGACGATTGTTCGAAGGTCATGGACTTGTGCCAGCATAAATCACAGTGTCTCCGGGTTGTACTTGGACGCCGCGCGCCAAACTGTCGGTAATGATATCGCCGATGGCGGTCGCCGGTTCAACTGAAGAAATGCGAATTTTTCCAATCAGCGTTCCCTCGCGCAGGACGATCATTTCGGAGTTGGTCTCGACTCCATTACGAGCGCCAAGATTCAAGACGACGAAATTGTAAGCCTGATTGTATGCGAGCACCGTTCCGCGCACGCCAGTGCGACGAGGGGCGACGCTTTCTCGCGGAACACTCACAGTTTCGCGTCGCTTTTTTCCTTCCTTCGGCTGCGCGCTGCGCTCCTGGGTGACCTGGATTTTTTCGGCGAGGAAAGCTTTTTCTTTTTCCGCGCTGTCGAGCTGACGGCGGAGATCATCGACTTGCGATTGCAAACCGGCGGTCTGTGCACCTTCCGCAGGCGAACCGGCGGTGACGGGACCATTCGCGTTCTTCGCTTCTTCTGCGCGCTTTTGCAGAGAAGCGATCTCCTGCTGACTTGCATCTAATTTGGCTTGCAGATCTGATTTCTCTTTCTGCACTTGCGCGTGACTGCGCACGGCTTCATTGCGCCCGACCTGCGCATTCGCAGCGTTCGTGCGGAGCGCTTTCACTTTTTGGATATTCAAAAACCCAAAAAATGCCGCGAGGACGAGGAAAACAATGGCAAGTCCGGTCACACTTTTTGATGTGACCGCAAAACTCGCCAACTCCCTGGGCGTCATAAAGGGTGTCTTTTAACAGCGAACCATATGCAAATGCAATTGCAATTTCGGCTTGGAGCCTGAATGAGCGGTTCAACGTGAATCCGAATTGCGTTTCTCGATGTTTCAATCGATAGACACTGCGTGGGACAACAGCATCGTGTACTAGCCAAGCGCAAGCGACGACGAGCTTATTTGCAGCGCAAGAGGGCAGTGCTGCGAACCAGCGCGACGCGGCCGACGCCAAGTAAGCAGCCGGCAAAAAAGGAATCCGCGCCGGCAGAGTAGTGTTGATTCACCGATTGTGTGACGCTGGCTGAGGATCCGTAGACTCTCGGAATGCCGGAACGCACTCGTTATCTGATCGTCGACGGGCACAGTGTCATTTTTGCGTGGCCAGAACTGCGCAAACTTCAGGCGCGCCGTTCTGCGCTGGCCCGCGAAGCGTTACTTAAACAATTACGCCATTACCAGGATTGGACGGGCGTCCGCGTGGTGATCGTTTTCGATGGAAAAGGCAAAAAAATCGACGCGAGTTCCGAGCCGGGCGAAGTGCAGATTTTCTATTCGCGTACCGGACAATCAGCCGACTCGATCATTGAGCGATTGGCGAGCAAGTACGCAAAACGCTTCGAACTGATGGTTGCCACTTGTGATTCGTTCGAAGCCGAAACCGTGCAGGCTTGTGGCGCAGATTGGATTTCTCCCGAAGCGTTGCGCGACCTTCTTTCTCGTGCGCGCCTACAAAGTTAGAGTCCCAACTTCTTCTCAATTTCTTTCACCCGGGCGAAGAGTTTTCCAAGCCTGTGGATCCATGCAATTTGTTCCTTTGCCTGCGCGAGCGGAACTGCAGGATAGCCGAACCACACGCCCCCGGGAAGGCTCTTTGAGACGCCGCTTTGCGCCGCGATGATCGTACCGTCGCCGATTTCAACATGTCCGACAATGCCCACCTGGCCCGCCATGGTCACGCGTTCGCCGACGCGCGTACTTCCCGAGATGCCGGCCTGGGCTACGATCACTGAGTGTTTTCCGATCACGACGTTGTGCGCGATCTGCACGAGATTATCGATCTTCACGCCTTCCTGGATCCACGTCCTGCCAAATCGCGCCCGGTCCACAGTTGTGTTCGCACCGATTTCGACGTCGTCATCGATTTGTACGATCCCGAGTTGTTGAAGCTTTTGGTGTCGTCCATCAAGCATTTCAAAACCGAACCCGTCGGCACCAATGACTGCGCCGCTGTGAATGATTACGTGCGAACCTATCCGGCTTCGCTCGCGAATTGTCACGTGTGGATAAATATGACACGCGGACCCGATGACCGTCTCGTGCCCGACGTAGCTCCCCGCGCCGATAACTGTGTCATCACCGATTCTCGCGCCGGTCTCGATGACCGCGTGCGGTTGGATGGACACACGCTCTCCGAGTTGAGCGCTGGCATCAACGACGGCGGTTGGGTGAACCCCGGGCGCAAATGTGATCGGTTTGGCCGCGAATTTTACCACCACTCGCTCGAAAGCCTTGGTTGGATTTGCAACCCGAATCTGAGCAGGAGTTGTCGGTTCAGCGAAATCGGCTGGAACAAAGACTGCCGATGCACGCGTTTTGCGCAGCAGCCCAACGTATTTTCGATTTGCGAAGAAGCTGATTTCCCCAGGAGTCGCTTCCGCCAGTGATGCCGCGCCTGTGATTTGCAGCGATGGATTGCCGATCAATTCACCGCCGGACATTTCTGCCACATCTTGAAGGGTAAAAGTCATGCCTAGGCGTTAAATCGAAGTTCCAGGTAGCGCACGCGTCTCGCGTGCTGGCGAACGCGTCCTCGCGTTCGCGGACTTTGCATTGTGGCTCTGCTTCTTCGCTGCGGGCGATGTCCACATAAAAGATTGTTTCGGCGGGACGCCGAAATCAACACGCGAGACGCGTGCTCTACGCGGGCTCTCCGCCTCTCGCTCATTTCCAGCGCGGCGGACGTTTTTCGATGAACGCCTGCACGCCTTCTAACGCAGCTTCGTCCATCATATTGCAGGCCATTGTCTGACTCACAGCTTCGTACGCGGCTGCAATGCCCAATTCGGCTTGCTTGTAAAAGAATTGCTTTCCGATTGCCACTGCGATGCGTGGTTTGGCGATGATCGTCGCGATCAGTTTCTCAAGCTCAGCATCGAGCTTTTCGGGTTCGGCGACGCGATTGACAAGCCCGCGCGCCTTCGCCTCATCAGCGCTAATAAATTCGCCGGTAACTAGCATTTCGAATGCTACTTTGCGCAGAACGTTGCGAGAAAGCGCCACGCCCGGTGCGGAGCAAAAGAGACCGAGATTTACGCCGCTGACGGCAAATTTTGCTGTGCTCGCTGAGACGGCCAGATCGCACATCGCCACCAGTTGGCAACCCGCCGCAGTCGCGATGCCCTGAACGCGCGCAATCACGGGCACCGGTAATCGTTGGATCGTAAGCATCATGTCAGAGCATTGCGCAAAGAGCTGTTCGTAGTAATTCAGTGATGGCGCTGCGCGCATTTCCTTCAGATCGTGGCCAGCACAGAAAGCGTTGCCCGCGGCAGCAAGGATCACGACACGAACCGATTCATCCTGCGCGATCGCGTCCAGCTCGCGGTGCAATGTTGTTAGCATCGCTTCGGACAGAGCATTGAAGGCGTGCGGTCTGTTGAGCGTTAAGGTGACCACGCCGCGCGCGTCCTGGCTGCGCCGGACCACTGGCTCTTCGGCGTCAGGCGCTTTCGGAACCGCTGCCGCCTTAATCGTTAGTGGAGAAGCATTCACAAATTGCGACCGTGAATGCTACTGCTGAAATTCCAAATCCGAAATTCGAAAAATTTAGTTTTCGTTTGCTGCGAGCGGCAACATCATCTGGCAAATGCCGCAGACCTGGCACAATACGCAGCTTTGAATGAAAATCGTCGCGATAGCTAACCAAAAAGGCGGCGTCGGCAAAACGACTACAGCCGTGAACCTTGGCGCTGCGCTCGCGGAACTGGGCCATCGCATTTTGCTTGTCGATCTTGATCCGCAAGCGAACGCGACCAGCTCGTTTGGCTTGGAAGGAGTCGAGCAAATCAGTCTCTACGAGCCGTTGCTCGGCGAGGCTTCCATTACCGAAAAGATTTTTCCCACGCGGCGTGATCGTCTGTTTATTGTGCCGGCCGATCTCGATTTGGCGGGCGCCGAAGTGGAAATCGCGCGCATGCCGAATCATCTCACCCGCCTGGCGGAGACGCTCAAGCCTCTGCATTCGGACAAGACATTCGATTTCGTTTTCTTGGATTGCCCACCGTCGCTTGGAATTCTGATGAGCAACGCGCTGGCCGCCGCCGATGAACTGTTGACTCCAATCCAATGTGAGTATTTCGCCCTGGAAGGATTAGTAAAAATTGTGCGGCTCGTCGAGCAAGTGCGCGATTCAGGCGCGAACAAGCGTCTTGAAATCACCGGTATTGTTATGACGATGTTCGATGCTCGGACCAATCTGAGCGAGCAGGTAGTGGCGGACGTGCGCGAACATTTCGGCGAGCGCGTCTACGAGATTGTGATCCCGCGGAGCGTGCGCTTGAGCGAAGCGCCGAGCTTTGGGAAATCGATTCTGGAATACGCGTCCAGTGGAGCTGCCGCCGAGGCATATCGCGCTCTCGCGCGCGAGTTCATCCAGCGCCATGCTTCGCAAGCCACTCCTCGCGAGTTATCGCATACACGAGCGTCGGAAAACCTCGAAACGTAATTTCCTTCTCGACCTTCATTCCATTTTTCTCCGCTACGCGACGCGACGGGATATTTTCCGGGTGAATAAGTGAGATGACGCGCGACAGGTTCCAGTCGCGAAAACCGTGATCACGTATGGAGCGTGCGGCTTCAGTGATGAGGCCGCGGTTCCAGTAAGCGGGATCTAGTCGGTAGCCAATCTCGATGTCTTCGATGCCATGCTCGGGATGATAAAAAAAGCCGCAGTAACCGATGATTGTATCCTCGCGGCGCGGCACAACTGCAAACTGCGACGGAATGCCAGCGCGCTCCCAGCCCATGACTTTCTCGACGAAAAGGATAGTCTGTTTGCGTTCCGTGAAAACGCCTAGTGAGAAGCGCATGAAATCGGGATTGGCGAACAACTGCGCCATACGATCGATATCTTCCTCACGGAAGGAGCGCAGAATCAGTCGCTCGGTTTCGAGAGTTGGCACTGGAAGTAATGAACACGAATCGCGCCCGAGTTGCGATTCATAATCGAAACATGCGAACGGATGCTGAACAGTTCGCCCGTCCGGCACAGCCTCCCGATTCGACAAGCTGGTCGACCGTGCGCGAAGCGGCGAAAGATTGTAAGGCGTGTCACCTTTACAAGCGTGCGACGCAGACCGTGTTCGGCGAAGGCCCGAAAGGCGCAACGATGATGCTGGTCGGGGAGCAGCCGGGAGATTATGAGGATGTTGCTGGCAAACCGTTCGTGGGACCGGCTGGTAAAATCATGGATCGAGCGCTGGAAGAAGCCGGAATCGATCGGTCCCAGGTTTATGTCACAAACGCCGTAAAGCACTTTAAGTGGGAGCCTCGCGGGAAACGCCGGATTCATCAGAAGCCTAATTCGCGCGAAATCGCAGCCTGCCGCCCGTGGCTGGAAGCGGAGTTGCGAATCGTTAAGCCAAAGTTGGTGGTGGCCATGGGCGCGACGGCAGCGCAGACGATTTTCGGCCCGAGTTTTCGGGTCACACGCGAGCGTGGCAAAGTGTTGTCGTCTAAACTCGCGCCGAGGGTTCTTGCGACGGTCCATCCATCATCCCTCCTGCGACAGCCGGACGAAGCGTCGCGCGAGCGCGAATACAAGCACTTCGTCAGCGATCTTCGTGCCGCATTGCGCGCAGCGGGCGAGGGATAAAAAGTAGGGAGGCCGCGTTACGGCGTCTGGACGGCGCAGTGCGCCGTCCCCTACCAATCATTCGACCGTCGTTGCGTCACGCGTCCTGTATTCCCCGACAAACGCCTTACGAAACTGATCGAACGTTTCCCGTTGAATTTCAGCGCGCGCTCGGCTCATTAAGTTCAGATAAAAATGCAAATTGTGCAGGGTGATTAAGCGCAGTCCCAGAATTTCTTCCGCCTTGATGAGGTGACGGATATAGCCACGCGAAAATTCCCGGCAGGTAGGGCACGTGCAGTTTTCCTCCACCGGTCGCTTGTCCCGGGTGAACTCTGCGTTTTTTAAATTGAGCGTGCCTGTTGCAGTGAACGCCGTTCCATTTCGCGCCAGGCGTGTCGGCAGCACGCAATCGAACATGTCCATACCGCGCGCAATCATTTCCAGCAGTTGCGGCGGCGTGCCCAGTCCCATCGCGTAACGCGGTTTGTCCCGTGGCAAGAATGGCTCCGCCCATTCTACCGCTCGCATCATTTCCTCTTCGGGTTCACCTACGCTGACTCCGCCAATCGCGTACCCATCGAAACCAAGATCCACAATTGCCTGCGCGCTTGCTTTGCGCAGATCCTCAAACGTCGCGCCTTGGACGATGCCGAAGAGAAGAGAGTCTATAGTTGATGGTTGATAGTTGATAGATTCTCCCGTTGGACGTTGGACGTTGTACGTTGGGCGTTCGGCGTTTTCTTCTTTCCACTTTTTACATCTCTTCGCCCAGCGCGTCGTCATCTCTGCGCTTTGCGCTGCGTAATCGTATTCGCATGGGTAGGGAACGCACTCATCGAGTGCCATCGCGATGTCGCTGCCGAGCGCGATCTGAATTTCCATCGCGATCTCCGGCGAAATGAACGCTCGCGCTCCGTCGATGTGGTTTTGAAATTCCACACCGTCCTCGGTGATTTTTCGCAGCTTTGCCAATGAGAAAATCTGATATCCGCCGCTGTCGGTCAGAATTGGTCCATCCCAATTCATGAATTTGTGCAGCCCGCCAAAATGTTTGATCACATCGAGTCCCGGCCTGACGAACAAATGATACGTGTTGCCAAGAATGATTTGCGCATTCAACTCGCGCAGTTCGCGTGGGCTGACACCCTTCACCGAACCTTGTGTGCCTATCGGCATGAAAGCCGGCGTGTCGATCGCGCCACGCGTCGCTGTCAGGCGTCCGCGGCGCGCCTTGGTTCGGCAATCTTGCGCAAGAAGCTCGAACATTTTTTGCATTCGAATTAGAGATTCCTCGACTTCGCTCGGAATGACAAACGCGGTATAAATATTTCATTGCGGGCTGTGATTTTCCCTCTATATTCGCGGCTCACCGCATTAGGCGCGTAAGTGAGTTTGTTGCGCGGCCTGGGCGGGTTTTTTGTCGCCCGGACGATGAAGTTGTGGCGGCGCTTTGTTTTAACATGCCGACGATTAATCAATTAATTCGAAAAGGACGACGGAAGGTGTCGATGAAATCGAAATCACCGGCGCTGGTGGGTTGTCCGCAGCGCCGCGGTGTGTGCGTTCAAGTGATGACGCGAACGCCGAAGAAGCCGAATTCCGCCTTGCGCAAAGTGGCAAAAGTGCGGTTGACGAATGGCCAGGAAGTGATTGCCTACATTCCGGGCGAGGGGCATAATTTGCAGGAGCACTCGATCGTGCTCGTGCGCGGCGGACGCGTGAAGGATTTGCCGGGCGTGCGCTACCACATTGTGCGCGGCACGCTCGACTCGCTGGGTGTTGATGGACGCCGGCGCGGTCGCTCCAAGTACGGCGCCAAGCGACCGAAGGGTGGCGCGGCCACTGGAGGCGGCGCGGCGAAGGGAGCTGCGCGGAAGGCAGCGGCGGAAGGCGCAGCCGAAAAGAAATAATTTTGGACAGGATCGAAAATGTCGCGACGGAGGAGAGTTTACAAAAAGGAAGAGCACGTGGATTCCCGATATGGGAGTCCGGCGGTGGCCCGTCTCATTACTACGGTAATGAAGCGTGGCAAGAAGTCGCTCGCGGAAAGAATCGTGTACACCGCGATCGACAAATCGCGCGAAGGTTCTGATTCAGTCGATCCACTGGAAGTCGTCAACAAGGCGATTGAAAATGTTCGGCCGCGGCTGGAAGTAAAATCGCGCCGCGTCGGAGGCGCAACCTATCAGGTGCCTATGGAAGTGACGCCTGCGCGACAAATTTCTCTCGCTACGCGCTGGATTGTTCAATACGCGGACAATCGCAAGGGGATGCCGATGGCGGACGCGCTGGCTCACGAAATAAAGGACGCCGCAGCCGGCCAGGGGAACGCGATCAAGAAACGCGAGGACACACATAAAATGGCGCAAGCGAACCGTGCGTTTGCGCATTTCCGTTGGTAACGATTATGGCGACGGCGACGATGGAACAGAAACAGGCTGCGGTGAAAAATCCAAATTCGCCAAATCGCAAGTTTCCGCTGGAACGAACACGGAACATCGGCATCGCGGCGCACATCGACGCCGGCAAGACGACGATCACCGAGCGGGTGCTTTTTTACACCGGCATGATCCATAAGATGGGGGAGGTGCACGAAGGCACCACCGTCACCGATTGGATGGAGCAGGAGCGGGAGCGCGGAATCACGATCACATCGGC
>Ga0137366_10001070_pt1 | contig 19776 bp, 14 predicted proteins | sample SagtaG_8_FD_104938 | JGI IMG/M metagenome (GOLD analysis project Ga0137366, IMG submission 104938) | Vadose zone soil microbial communities from Sagehorn Ranch, Mendocino, California, USA - Sage1_L_60_16 metaG | ecosystem: Environmental > Terrestrial > Soil > Vadose zone | place: USA...
AAGAAAACAGAAATAAAATGACAATTTATACTATCGAGATCAACAAAGAAGAACCAGCAAACAAACAATTAAACTTGTTTAATCAATTATAAAAAATGTCAACTTATTTTAGGTACACACAGTTGATTGGTTGAATGGTTGAATGGTTGAATTGAGCAATGAAACAATATATAAGCAATTCTGCATCCTCAAAAAAATCTTTGGCTTAACTGGTTATTTTACAAGCATCTTCATTTATACGCTCTAATTTTTTGTAACATGCCTTCAATACTTACTTTTAATTCATTTATCTTATCAATATTTAAACTTATAGTGCTAAGTTTTTTAATTTTTTTGCTGATTTCTTTTAATATTTTTTCATTTTACCCATATTAAAAATCGGCTGCCAACAGTTTATAACTATAATCTCTCACTCCTTCCGTTTTTTCAGATGTGCCTTTCATTTTTTATTATAAAGTAATTTTTCGGTAGAATATTTTTGAGCCAGGCTATATCTCTCTGCGGATCTTTAGTTATCGAAAGGCTTCTTTTGAAGCGACTTACTTTGTCTTGGTTTGTAAAGAATTAAAACAATAAATTTTTTTTGTCTTTATTTGCTGATATTGAAAATGACTGTAATAAGGAATTGAGGGAAAACTGAAAAGCTAATCTGATGATTTCATGTACTCTCCATGACTTATCTATGGCTATAGTGTGGCTTTACTATGGCTTATCCTTATTAAAAAACTTAAGAATAAAAATATAATAAATAAGGAGCTGTTAACACAACCTTAATCTAAAGGTTACTTAAACTTAACTTAATTTTTAATTAGTTTTTAATTTTTTTATTTATAACGCCTATTGTATATTTACAACATCTTACATTTTAGGTAAGCGTAATCGTACCCGAATCTTATATCCCATTTCAAAAGCCTTAAAATTTTCCGTATAAACTCCGATACCGTGAATTGCCTTCCTGTTACGTCCATAATTTTTTATGTCTGTCTATAGTAAGAAGTGTTATGTGCTAAACTAATAATGCTAAGTCTATATCTTATTTCAAAAAGCCTTAAAAATCTTCGCAAAAATCCCATACATGTGAATACCTGCTCTGTAATATTTTTATCCGATAGTAAGAAGTACTATATACTAAACTAACAGCGCCTGATTATATTACAAAATCTTAGTTGAAATAAGCCTAACATACTGAATTGTGTGTTTTATTTCAAAAAGTCTTAAAAATTTTTGACAAAATTCTATACCCGTGAATACCATTTATTTAAAATAAAAGTACTATCAGTGCCAAACTGATAAAGCAGCCGTTTTCTGTTTTGTTCAGTTAACTGTTTTTTTATTAAACCTGTTAATCAAATAATTAATTACCAGTGGAAAAAAATAAAAAAGGATTACAAACAGACGATGATAATCTTTTTAACCAGATTATGTTTCGTTTTGTCCCTTATTGGCCCCTTTTTGCAGGATTGCTTGTAGCTTGTGTTGTTGCAAGTTTTGTATATCTCCACTATGCCACTCCTGTTTATGAAATTTCTGCAACACTATTAATAAAAGATGAGAAAAAGGGGGCAGATGATTCAAAAACGACGCAATCATTAGACGTCTTCTCAACGCACAATATTGTAGAAAATGAAATGGAGATATTGCAATCACGGGGTTTAATGAATGGAGTAGTAACAAACCTAAATTTATATGCGCCTATTTTTAAAACAGGACATGTAAGATCAGTTTCTGCTTATACCTCCTCTCCCATTAGTGTTCGGATACAAAAACCTAATGAATTAGATACAACACTCAAGGATAAAAAAATTTATTTTAGATATAATTCGAAGAGGAAGTTAGTGAATATGGAAAACAAAAATTATCCTCTTTATGAATGGGTTAATACTGCATATGGCATTCTTAAATTTAGCAGAAATCCTAATTTAAAAGAACCAGAAACGGGGCCGTTTTATTTTTATCTTATTTCACCTAAGTATATAACAAATTCATTACTTGAAAACCTTGAAGTCACCGCGCCAAATAAGCTTTCCACTATAGTGAGATTAACCCTTGAAGACGAGAATCCAAAACGTGGTGAAAATATTCTTAACAAATTAATAGATGATTATACGAATGCTGCAATTAATGATAAGAATGAATTTGCCGCAAAAACGCTTTCAATAGTTTCAGACAGGTTGACACACGTGCAGAACCTGGTAGATTCCATTCAGAATCTGATCAATCAATACAAGACAAAAAATGGAATTGTAAATTTAAGCGAGCAAAGCTTCGTATTCCTTAAAAATGTTGGAGAAAGCGATCAAAAAGTGGCTGATATTAACGTGCAGGCAGCTATACTGGATGAGGTAGAAAAATATGCTAATGCCAAAGATCGTAATGCAGGGGTCATTCCATCAACTTTAGGTATTAATAATCCTGTATTATCAAATTTGTTACAAAAATTATATGATTTAGAAACGAACTATGAGCAATTGAAGATGACAGCCACTGATAATAATCCAGCGTTGGTTTCTTTGTTTAATGATATTGAAAAAACGCGGTCAAATATATTAGAAAATACACGGATTCAAAGGATAAGCATAAATGCAAGTCGTAGCAATTTAAATACAACCCTTGATACTTATTCTTCTGAATTAAAAAAGATTCCTGCTAAAGAAAGAGAATTGATTGAAATCAGCCGTCAACTTTCTGTATTAAATAACACGTATGATTTTCTTTTGCAAAAAAAGGAAGAAGCTTCCTTATCTTATGCTTCTGCCGTTGGCAGTAGCCGGACAGTAGACAAGGCTCAATCATCTATTGGCCCTGTAAGCCCGCAAAAATTTATTGTTTTTTTAATTGCAATTGCTGTTGCCTTGGGAATAGGTTCTTTAATCATTTTAGGCAAGGAGGTTTTTAGTGCAAAAATTTTGTTTCGTTCGGCAATAAGCGAATACACAGAAATTCCGGTAGTGGCGGAAATACTTAGTATTAAAAACAAGAATAAACGTGGTATTACAAGTGATCAAAAAAATACGATCATTAATGAACAGTTCCGTCACTTAGCAGCCGCTTTGAAACTTTATGGAAGAAATGTCACAAAAAAGAAACTACTTGTTACTTCCAGTATTGCCGGGGAAGGGAAAAGTTTTGTAAGTTCAAATCTTGCAAAAAGCCTCGCATTGTCAGGCAAAAAAGTTATACTCTTAGACCTTGACTTTCGCAATCCACAGGTATCCCGCTCCTTCAATCTACGTGAAGAAATTGGCATTTCTGAATTTTTAGAAGGAGGGAGAGAACCTGATGAAATTATTAAACATTCAGAACAAGATAATTTATTCATTGCCGGTGCCGGATCAGTATCGTTAGAAAAGGCAGGGGAACTTCTTTTAAGTAAGAAACTAAAGGAGCTTTTTACTTATCTGGAAGAAACTTTTGATTTTATTATTGTTGATACACCTCCTGTAGAACCAATAAGCGACGCTTACATACTTTCAGAATATTGTGACACTTCATTATATGTAATCCGGCACAGGTATACGCCAAAAACAATTATCAGGTTACTTGATCAAAATAATAATATTAAGGACTTTCAAAATATTGCTATTGTTTTTAATGCAGTTGAGCAGAGAGGATTTGTTAAAAGTTCTTATGGCTATGGATATAGTTCTAAATATGGATATGCATATCATCAAAAGCATAGTTAAAGAGCTGTGAGTTAATAGAGGGTTGCTAATATCCATTTTTTAAAAAACTTTGAGCCGGTTAACAACATGTGACTGACAGTGGCGAAGCTTTATTATTTCTCTAAATATAATTTTAAACCGTTAAAGCCCCCAAATGGAAACCAAAACAATTGAAACCAAATGGTATGCTTTGTATACCCGGGCCCGATGGGAAAAGAAAGTAGCAGCAACTTTAACCCGGAAACAAATTGAAAATTACTGTCCTTTAAATAAAGTATTTCGGCAGCGGGATAATCGAAAAAAAACAGTGCTCGAACCTCTTTTTACCTCCTATGTATTTATTAAAGCAGCAGAGACAGAACATTCAAAAATTCGTGAGATAGATGGAATCATAAACTTTGTTTATTGGTTAAATAAACCTTCAATAATATGTAATGAAGAAATTGATTGTATAAAACAGTTTTTAAGTGAACACAATAATGTACGACTCGAGAAAACAGCGATTACTCAGGGACCTTTAATGGAATATGAAGGAAACACTGTTGCAATTAAAAGCAGAACTGTAAAAATTGCTTTACCCTCTTTAGGATATATAATGGTAGCAGAAGTGGAAAAGACAAATATAAAAGTAATAACTAATAATGGTTTTTATGAAGAATATCATTTGAACCTATATGAAAAATAAATTGGACTTTTAGCTATCTCTAATTTTATTTAGGATTAAAGGCCATTCTCATATTGATATTCGTCTTGGAAGACTTTTCCCATATTACCTAAAAAAATTTTTCGATAGTTCAGAGCAATGTCGTATGGTATTTTGACTTCGTCTCTTACAAAAAAGTATCGAGAATGACCCTTTGAGACATCCCATCAATTTTATTCAGCACAGATTTACCTGCATGGTGTACGGAATTACGAAAAAAACAAGAAGTATTCTGAATAATCTTATTATTTGGGTTTCCCCACAACTGCAATATGGCGGCTTTTCTGCCTCTCCTTTATATCAGGGGCAATATGAATTAGCAGAAGAATGCCTGTAAAGATCATGAAGCATCAGGAGGTAACGGACATGGGGCGCTAACTTAATTATTAGTTTAACTGCAACCGAAAAAAAGAAGAAGCGACGCACTTGAATCAGTTGCTTAAACAAACGGTTTCTATTTCAGAATTTCCTGAAACCCTTCATGCAAAAGCGAAAAGCTTTAATAGTTGCTGTTTTATTGTAGCAATTTCATTGACTAACGTTTATAATGTTATTGACAGAATTGCTGGTATATAAAAAAAGCTCTTAAAGAAGTTAAAAATATGAGTAGGGGAAAACAAACTTACAGAACAGATTTTTTGTGATTGCTGTATTGCTCGCTTGATTACTCCTAAGGAATTGGGGTAATGGGGATGGCTGTTATTGTATTGGAGTTTTCCAAAATACAACAGTTAAAAGAGTGTAAGGAAAAAGAGTTTAAAAAATCCGTAGTTAATAGATAAAAAGAGATAGCCATTTTTTAGAAAATAATGAACAATTATTAGAGCCAATCTCCTGTTGATCCTGTAACCAATGCTTGTGTCCTAGCAGAATATTGCAACTCTACATTATTTGTAATACGGCATGATTTCGAAAAGTATGGTGCAATTATTAGATGAAAGTAATAAAGTGAAGGCCCCCTAAAAAAATAATCATTTGTTTTCAAGGGTATCTAAACCGGGGAATTTTAACAAAAGATAAAGTTGTTAGCTGCATAATTTTTTGTTGCAAAAACAACCTCATAATAAAAAAATATTGGTGTCCAATTTATATAGAATGAACAATTCTTTATATAGCCTTTTTCAAACATTAAATAACGTCGGAATAAAATATTTTTTACTGACAGATTTTGGGTGCGACTTGAAAACAAAGGACATTGATCTTTTTGTTACTTCGGATTTTAAGGATTTATTTGAAAAAAAACTGATAGAATTAAGATGGTATAAGAGGAAAGAACCTTCCGCCCACATTCATCACCATTTTTATCATTCATCTGATTCGGAAATATATCTTGATGTAAAGTTTGAATTATCTTTCGCTAATGGTAATAAAGATTGCCATACATACCTTTATTCAAAAGAGGCAATTTTGAGATCGACTTTAAACTGTAAAGGTATTTATCAGCCACATATTTTGGACGCAGTTATTTTATATGCCGCCCATTTAGCATATAAAGAGAGAGGGAAGCTAGAAAAAAAGCATAAAGATTATCTTATTTCCTATATAAACGCATACAAGTCAGTAAATGTTACTTTACCCTGCGTTATAGAGGAAGTAACAAAATGGGTAAAGGAGGATTTTCCAGGTAATCTATATAAACTTCAAAAAATTGTCGATTCTTACTTTATACATACTCGAAAAAAAATGATTAGGAGTAAAAGATATTTAAAATATGGGTTTGGTTTTAAAGTACTCTTCTTAGGTACAGATGGATCTGGAAAAACTACTCTAATAGATGAGGTTATAAATAAGATAAATTTAAAAACGAGAAAGTTATATTTAGGTTCGGGGGAAAATGGCTGGACTTCTACACTTATGAAGAAGATATATAATTACGAGTTCAAAATAAAAGGGGTTAGTAATTTATATAACTTTTTGAAGAGTTATTTGATATTGCCGTTCGAGTTGTTTTTACGAATTCTAACTGTAAAAATAAAGTCAAAATATTCGGTTGTGTTGATAGACAGGTTTCCAGGTACTTTTATTATGGACAATAGAACAATAAGAAGATTCATTTACAACTTAGTTCTGCCTAAACCAGATTTAGTTTTTTTGCTTTATGCCGATTCAACTGTTTTAATAAAACGAAAGCCAGGTGAAATTACTCTTGATCGAAGTAGAGCTGACACGATAAAATTTCAAATAGTAGCTGGCATCGTTTCTAACAGCAATTACATAAGTATTGATACTTCTAATATGACAATTGCTGAAGCACGGGACCTTATTATTTCGGAAATATATAAGAATTCTAAAGTCTACGATAGCTTATTTATCACAAAGCACAATTAAATTCTCCTAGATTCATGCCTGTTGTTAATATTAAATCAAAAGTGTTGTCAGGATTGAAATGGAATACTTTTAGCCTAATAGTATCTCGTGGAACCGATTTTATTGTAAACCTAATATTGGCGCGGTTATTAATGCCTGATTCATATGGAGTTGTAGGCATGGCACAGATCATTATCGGATTCCTTACTGTTATTTCAGATATGGGGCTTTTCAATGCTTTAATACAGAAAAAAGATGATGAATTAATTGAGGCACGCTACTCCACTGTTTTTTGGTATTTATTGATTATAGCTTCTTTTTTTGTTTGTTGCTTTTTTCTTTTTATTTCGCCTGCTGGGGCTTCTTTTTATAATGAACCCCGATTAGTTCCAGTTCTAAATGCATTAAGCTTTTATTTGTTTTTCAATATTTTAAGCATTATACCTCGAGTTATACTCACAAAACAATTAGATTTTCGTAGTCTGGTTCAGATTACGTACTTAGGAAGTATTTTAAGTTCTGTTGTTGCAATTGCCTTCGCTTTCTTGGACTTTGGCGTTTGGAGCTTGGTAGTAAAATCTATAGTTAGTTCTAGTATCATTTTTTTTTCTTATTGGATAAAAGTTGGATGGAGACCGAAATTTGTTTTTAAACGTAGCATATTAACTGAATTATCAGGCTATAGTTTTTATACTCAGGTTAATGCAATACTTTTTTATTTTAGAAATAACCTTGATTATCTAATTATTGGAAAGCTTGTCAATGCACATATCCTTGGAGTTTATACTTTAGCGTTCACTCTTACTGAGACACTAAGAGCACAATTATACTCTATTTTCAATAAGGTTTTTTTTCCAGTTTACAGCAAAATTCAGGATGATAAGGAACAAATAAAAGAATATTATCTCAAAGTTATGCGACTCACAGTTATTGTAACTTTTCCTGTAAGTATTCTTTTCATTGGTTTGTCTGAAGAGATTATTGTTACTTTTTTTGGGCAAAAATGGATAGAGGCGGTGGTGCCACTTCGTATTTTAGCCGTCGCCTCAATGATTTTTGCGATATCTGGTACTCCTGCTGAAGTACTTAAAAGTATTGGGAAGGCCTCCGTCAGCTTTTACCTCAGTCTGTTTAACACGATTTTAGTTGCTTTTCCATTAGTATATTTCGGACTTAAAAGTTTTGGACTTGCTGGAGTAGGATATGCTATTTGCGTACATTATACCATATCACGAGTAACGTTTCATTATTATATGAAAAAGCATATAGGAATAACGGATGGAGAGGTATTTAATACATTAAAAAAACCTGTCCTTGCTGCAGCTTTAATGTTGACTACAATTTATCTCATTACCCTATTAAACTTGCCTTTAATTCCTAATCTTATCATAGCCAGTATGTCTGGATGTGTGGCTTATAGTGCCCTTCTTACAGAAGATATTAAGAAAGGCGTAAAATTATTAATGAAAAAACAAAAAATTGTATTAAGGTTCGGTTTTAAATCTTTTAGAAAACCTTCTTTTATTTGTCATTATAGAAGTAGGACATATAAATTGTTTTCGCCGAAGGGGAAAGCGTCTAAAATTGTAGAACTTCTTGGTAACCAAAACGCAATAACAACCAATTTTTGGTCAAATCACCTTATAAAAGTCAAACCTGGACGATTTTATTTGTCCATGGATAAAGGGAAACCGGTTGCTTTAGATTCATCGAAAAAAGCAGAGCAATTTATAGAATCGAAATTACAGGAAGTATTAAGCTACCCAAGACAAACATTTAATGAAGCTTTTGATTTCAATAGCTTACGGCAATTGGAAAATTATGGATTGAAAGCAGGACTGCTGGAGAAAGCAGAAGATATACTTAAAACAGTTAGTTTACCAATTACCAGCGCTCATGGTGACCTTCATGTTAGGAATATGGTTTGCATTGGGAATGAAATAAAAATAATTGACTGGAGCATGTTTGCCAATAAGGGAAGTTTCATTACTGATTTTATACATTATTACAATTATAAGTATGCAGTAAAGAATAAAGAAAGCTGGACGGAGGCGATATTAAAAGAACATCCATTTTTATATCTTTTAGCTAATGAGTTTGAAACTACGCCCCTGCATTTAAGACTTGCTTATGCTATTAGCCGAATCTGGGGGGAAACAATACAATTGTCTGACTTTAGCCAGATCCCGAAAAAGACAATTGCAAAATATAATTTCGTATTAAATCGTATCATTGATGAGTTTGTTGGAACCTCTGTTTAGTGTAGTAATACCATTGTACAATAAAGAAGCCTATATTTCTAGTGCTTTAAACTCAGTTTTACATCAGACGATTGATAATTTTGAAATCATTGTAGTTGATGATGGTTCTACTGATAGCAGTTTAAAAATTGTGCAATCCTTTACAGACCCAAGATTAAAAATTTTTACAAAAAAGAACGGTGGGGTTTCCGAGGCGCGAAATTTTGGTATCACAAAAGCACACAGTGAATATATAGGATTGCTTGATGCAGATGATAAATGGGACTCTGACTTCCTTGAAGAAATGAAGGCGCTCATTGAAAAATATCCGGCATGCGGACTTTATGCTTCTGCATTTAAAAGACTTAAACCAAATAAAACAATTATTATTGGAAAGAATGTACCTGAAGGTATAATAGACGATTTTTTTAAAGTTAAATTTCTGCATGATGCTCCATGTGCATCTGCGATAGTTATCAGAAAGAAAGTATTTGATGAGGTAGGTGGATTTCCTGTTGGAATGATTGGAGGAGAGGATGATTATACATGGGCTAAAATTGCCGGAAATCATGGGGTGGCGTTTACGCCAAAAGCCTTAGTATTAGTTAATGCAACAAGTTCTTCACTTGCCTGGCGGTTAGGAAAAATGGACTATTGCAAGGAATCATGGTTTGATTTTTATGTAGAAGGCGCCTTCTATAGAAATGAGTTTATTGCCAAAAAAGCAATCTATGCTGGAATCCGTTATGCGTACAATTTACATCAACGCAAGAGCAGTGAGATTGAAAAGCTTACCCAGTACAATATCTTATCCAAAAAGCACTGGCGAAAATTGTATCTTTTGAACCGTATCCCTTATAGGGGAATTATCTTATGGAAGTTTATGTGGCCTTATTACCAAAAGGTAAAATATTGGTTATTGAAATTCTAGAAAAAATATATATTTTTCTACAGTAGTAAAATGCGATTCTAAAAAATTAGCATCGGCATCAAAAGTAGTACTAATAAAAAATATTAGTCCTGTTATATGAATCTCTTTTTCTTCTAGTGGCCTTTATGCCCTATTGTAAAAGCAATTATTTCTAAATCTGTAAATCCAGAAGATCATTTTCAAAAGCTTTTGGATTATTAATGTTCTTTATGTATAATAATTCGAGGATTAAGGTTGATAGTATCGCTCTTTGGTTACTCTGCGTAGCAAACATTCTTGAGCTGTTCGTTCCCAGAATGGAAGATGGAAACTATTTTGTTCGTATGCCTATCCAATTAATAGACGGTGCCCTTATTGGACTAATGTGGATGTCCTTATTACTAAGGAGAAATAACTGGACTCCAATTACAAGAATAATACTTTGGTTTATCACATTAACATTGATATATTCTTTCGCATATTTAAATTCAAATGAGTTTACGATTAGTGATTTTGCACCTTACATCAGATTATTATTGTGGACGACTTCGTTGATTTTTTTCTATGAAATGATGTTAAAAAATGGTATTAGTAACAAATTGCTTTGTTTTTATGTTATAACGTTTATTATTGCTATTGCTAAGAAAATTAATGAGGCTTCTTTATTTGAAAGTGAATCATTAGGTGGGGGAGATACAGAATCATTACCTCTATTATTTATTATCCCCATTATTTTAAAATGTTTTAATAATAAAATGAAATTTATTTTGATTGGCGTTGTTTCCATTTTGATTTTATTCTCATTGCGGAGAACAGTTATATTAGGATTTGCTTTATGTTTACCTTTTATTTATAAATATATAAGAACAAAACTTAAGGGTTATCATATTGTAATGTTTGGTGTTGGTCTTACTTTACTTATTGTTTATGCATGGAGATATATAGGGGATGCGGTATTATATAGGTTTGAAAATTTAATAACCGGTGACTCAGGGGGTACAAAAGATACATATGGGTCAGGGAGAAGTGAATTTTACATGACAGCGTGGAATGATTGGCGGAATAGTAAAACTTTCAATGTTTTATTTGGAAAAGGACTTACAAGTGTAGAGCATCTTTTGATCAGAATTGAAAATGTTCAGCATGCGCATAACGATTTTCTTGAAATAATTTATACGTTCGGTTTGCTGGGAATAGGAATTTGGTTTTTATTTATTCTTCAATTATGGAAGTTAAAGAAACAAATCAAGCTCTATACTCCGGAGAATATTAATCTTTATTACATAAGTATTATTTCGTATTTAATAATTGCCCTAGCTTCCGGATGTATTCTGCGAATTACCACAACGCCATTGGCTTTAAGCTTAGCTATTTTATTATCCGAAGTACAAAAGAAACGTTCACATATACGCCACTTAGAACAGGAAAGTCAAACAGACTATGATTCGAAGAATTTAATTAGCATAATGGACTTAAGTAATAACGAAATGAATCATGAACAACACAACTATAATTATTGAATGTGTAGGTCTTCCAGGATCTGGTAAAACGACTTATTGTGGTTACTTTTCAGAACTCCTTAAACAAAAAAAGTTGAGTGTTATTATGTGGAATGCCTAAAAAAATATGTTCATGAATTAAGCTTCTTTAAAAAAAATTTATTTACTTGTAAACCCCTATTTTTTTCAGGTTATTCTTTATTTCTATACTCAATAATTTTGGCTTGCCATAAGATTTACAGCAGAGATTCTATCTATAGATATCTGAGGTTAGTAATTTTTAATACGGCTTTAACTGAGTATTTGAAAAAAAGGAAAGGTGACATAGTATTATTGGACCATGGATGATCCAGGAAACCGCGGTCCGCACTATATTTAGACTCAAATCTTATAAAATTTGGAGATACCTTAAAAACCTTTATTTCAAAATTGATTTCGTACTTTGATCCAGATATTTTAACGCCTTCCAAAAGAATTAGCTTACGCGATACTAACTTTAGCAGATTTGACAATATGGATTCTCAAAAGAGACCGAATGAATTAAGTAAATATGACTCTTATTTATATCAGCTTTATGAAACTTCTGATTGTAAAAACAAGTTTATTTTGTCTTCCAAACAAAGTCCCTTTAATAATGCAGAAATTTTCTTTCAGCATTTAGATTTATTCTTTTAACGAAAGTAATAAAGCATGGTTTGTTGCTATTGTTAATCGATCCATACTTATTGATTAGTCAATATTTAGATTTTGAAATATGACTCAACCAAATATTTCCTGGCCAAACTAATGTATTGGCTTAAGGATAATTAAAGTAGTTCATACTCCTTAACATTTTTTACAATTTTACCTTAACTATTGATATTGTAAGACCGCTATGTTAAGCTGAAACATAGGATCCTCTATTTATATATACAAAATCAAAAGCTATACAGTGAATAGTATTTGTATAATATGCAGTCTTTATCCCAATGCTATTGAGCCGACTAATCAGGTTTTCGTTCAACGATTTGCATGGGCAATGGCAGATTTAGGAGTGGAGTGTACAGTAATTTGCCCAACGGCTATTAATCTACATCCTGCATTAGCCAAATTATGCTATTCACCAACAGAGATTACTGATAAGGGATCTGTTATTAAAGTATATTTCCCTAAGTTCATTTCTTTTGGGCAACGTAATGTTTTTGGTTATAAGACTGCAGGGCTTACAACAAATTTGTTTTACAAGGCCGTTTATAAAGTTTGGCAAAATTTAGAGCATCAACCAGAAGTTGTGTATGGGCATTTTCTTACCCCGGCAGGGATCTGTGCAAGCCGTATCAGTAGGGCACACAACATTCCATCTTTCGCTGGTTATGGTGAGGATTCACCGTGGTCCATTTTCAATTATGGAAAAAAAAGAATAAAAACAGAAATAGCAAACCTTAGTGGAATCATTGCTGTTTCTAGTGCCAGTAAAAAGGATTTAGGATTAGTAAACGTTTTCCCTTTATCTAAAATTGGAGTTTTTCCTAATGGTATACGTTCCAATTTTTTTTATCCCCGAAACAAGTCAGAAGCAAGAAAAAAATTTGGTTTTGACCAACACATTTTTATTGTGGCTTTTATGGGTTCGTTTATAGAACGAAAAGGCGTATTACGCGTGGCAGAAGCTGTAAATGGGTTAGAAAATGTTTGTGTTGCATTTGCAGGTAACGGACCGGATCGTCCACGCGCCTCTAATTGTATCTATAACAACGTTGTAAAGCCGGAAAATGTCCCTGATTTTTTAAGTGCTGCCGATGTTTTTGTTCTGCCAACTTTAAGTGAAGGATGTTGTAATGCAATTATTGAAGCAATGGCTTGTGGCTTGCCTATCATTTCCTCCAATCTGCCATTCAATGCTGATATCCTTAATGATACTAATTCAATTCTTGTTGATCCCAGAAATATAGAAGAAATAAGAAGGGCCATTGTTTATTTAAGAGACGAACCAAATATTTGTAAAGCTATGAGTGCTGCGTCTGTTGCTATTTCAAAAAAACTCTCCATAGAGACACGTGTAAAGAACATTTACAGTTGGATAAAAGAAATGACGTGGTGTTTTGTAAATGATAAAGCAATGTTTTGTTCTTCTTATTCCGATGAACTGTAGAAACATACTGTACACCTTCACGTTGGTTTTATGAAGTTGATCTGTTGCAGAAATTCTTCCACAATCTTATTGTCCTGCTTACTATCACCATATAATAAAAAAGGAGATCTTATGAAGAATAAGAAGAAAATAATACTGATATGTTCTGATGGAGGCCATTTAGCCCAAATTTTAGAACTTGAAAAAATGTTTTTGCGGTATGATTACCTGATTGTTACAGAAAAAACACCAGCAACGGCCCCCTTAAAGGAAAAATTTAACATACGGTACCTAAAATCCAGGCCTGAAGGCAGTAAACGATCCCTAAGGTTTATATACACTATATTTCTGAACTTGATTTTGTCTTTCAGAATGTTATTGACACATTTTCCAAAGGCTATAATCACTACAGGTAGTCATACGGCTGTACCCATCTGTGTTTTAGGGAAACTCTTTAAGGTTAAAATAATTTGGATATTATCGTTTGCGCGAATCCATACCAGGGCAAAATCTGCTGATTTTGTTTATCCGTTTGCCAATAAGTTTATTGTTCAATGGCCCGATGTTCAAAAGCTTTATCCAAAATCAATTTATTTAGGAGGAGTATACTAATGATACTAGTTTTATTAGGCACTTTTAATGTAGAGTTTAAAAGGCCTCTCATAGAATTAGAAAAACTTTGTATAGAAGGGAAATTATCGGAAGATATCACTGTGCAAAACGGGTATACAAAGTTTTCATCGCCTTTTTTCAAAATGTTTTCCTTTGTTGAACCAAAAGTACTCGACCGATGGTATGACGATGCCAGAATAGTGATAACGCATGCTGGCACAGGTTCAATCATTAAAGGAATTAAAAAAGGGAAAAAAGTAATTGCAATCGCCCGTCTTAAGAAGAACGGGGAAATGGTGGATGACCATCAACTGGAAATACTAAACGAATTTGCATTGTCTGGATATATCCTGCCTTGGAATGAGCACGATTCTCTCGAGCAGATTCTGATGGACATTAATCTTTTCAGACCTAAAGTATACAGATCACAAAAAGATAAAATTTTAACCTATCTGCAAGACTATATAGATAACCTTTAATTACATAGAGTAAAAAATTATAATTATATGATCAAAACTGGAGTAACAGGCGTCGGTAAAATGGGCATATCCCATTTTGGCTATTCTAGGCCACATCCTGATGTTCGGGTAGTAAGAGTAGCCGACACATTAAAACTGGTAACTGATGTTTTACAAAAATACACATCCTTTAACTGTTATATCGATTACAGGCATATGTTGGATGAAGCAAAGCCAGAAGCGGTCTTTGTTGCTGTTCCTACCAAGTACCATTGTGATATTGTCCATAAACCTGTAAAGAGAGGCATTCATGTTTTTGTAGAAAAACCATTTTGCCTCAATATTGATGAAGGATATGAGCTAATTAAACTTGTAAGACAAAACGTTTGGTTAACCAAGTGGGATACCACAATAAATTTATAGGTACGTTCAAAGAAGTAAGAACAATTATTCAAAATGAATATTTGGGGGATATACAACATTTTATGGGGGAAGCTTATGAACCTGTAGTTCTTAAAAAAAGCAGTCTAATTGGCGCTCAAACCCTGATGATGGAGGCGGATGCCTGATGGATTATGCTTCACATGTAATTGACCTGGTGAATGATTTAATTGCTCCGGTAACTAAAATAAAAGGTGTCATCTAAAATCTTTTTATTCTAAAGATGTAGAGGCTTCTGTTTATTCATTACTGGAGACGGAGAATAATATTTCGGGTGTATTATCTGTGAACTGGAGTGATGAAACATATAGGAAAATGTCAACGTCCATTACCGTAATTGGTACAAAATTATCTCAGATGCAAGCGAATTGAAAGTATACTTTAAAGCCCCTGCGTGTCCAAAAGATTATACCATTGGATGGAACGTCAAATATGTAACCGATTTAACAGAAGAAGTTGGTTTTTATTTAAGGGAAGAAGAATATTAGGCACAGGTTAATTATTTCATAAAAGCAATTAAGGCATGATACCTAATATTATAAATACGTTTGAAAGCGCATGGCTTACCGATAAAGTCATAAAGCAAATTAAAAGTCAAAAACAATACTGCTATGGATCGAATATTATTCGGAGACAATCAGTTTTTCGCTATCAATCACATTTCAGATGAAAAATCTAGAGCTAGTGCAATTAAATTTAAAGATCGCAGAACTATCTTAAAAACAATAGATATGGCTATCAGGGAAGGTTTCAATACATTTATGTGTACAACACATAATCGTATGGCTAATGTTTACTTTAATAAGGCAACCCCCAAAAATTAGCATATGAAACGTAATTCTTTACAAAGAAGCTGCTTTGTTTTTATTTTTCTCTTTGCTTTTTTTGTAATGGAAGTCCAGGCACAGGATACAACAAGTGTATTTCCTCTTAAGAATATTCTAAGCAAGCTCCAGTTCAGGCATCCCCGCCTCCTTGCCCGGCCAGAAGACTTTATAAATCTTAAAAAGCGAATTGCTGAAGACAGTACATTAAAGGTGTGGTATGAAAAATTAAAAATAAAGGGAGAGAATGTTCTTGTATCTGTTCCATGTACCTATGAGCTTTCCAATGGAAAGCTCCTGAACGTTAGCCGTAAGGTGCTCGATAGAGTGTATACACTAATTATGCTCTATCAACTCAATGGAGACAAAAGGTATAGTGAACGTGTATGGCAGGAGCTGGAATGGGCTGCCAGGTTTCCGGATTGGAACCCGTCACACTTTCTTGATGTAGCTGAAATGACGCATGCTTTTGCGATAGCTTATGATTGGCTTTATCAGATTTGGACAGATAACCAACGAAGCATTTTGCAAACGGCAATAATCACCAAAGGCTTAAATGAAGCCAGGAAAGTTTATGAAGGTAAGGTTGACCATAAAAAAACTTTTTGGACAAACAGTAAGAATAACTGGAACCTGGTTTGTAATAGTGGCATTGGGTTAGGTGCCATTGCTATTGCACGTAAAGATCCGGAGTTAGCTAAATATATCTTACAACATGTACTTTCTGCCTTGCCTATTGCCATGCGACAATTTGCCCCCGATGGGGCGTGGAGTGAAGGCCCCGAATATTGGGCCTTAGCGACCCGCTATATTGTTATTTTTTTAGCGAGCTTGGAAAATGCATTCGGTGAAGATTTTGGCATGCAAGATATAGATGGCTTTTCACATACAGGAATATTTCCTGTTTATATGAACGGTCCTACTAATAAATGCTTTAATTTTTCTGATGCAGTGGATAGTGCCGTTTCAGGCTTTCAATTGTTATGGTTAGCTAATAAATTTAACTTACCTTCTGCAGTGCAGATTGAAAAGGAATTAGTAAAAGTTTCCTCATGCACTTGACTTGCTATGGTTACCGGCAAATAAGTTAACGGATAACAAGGAACTACCTTTATCTGCCTACTTTAGATCAACCGAAGTAGTAACCATGCGCAGTGCTTGGAACAATAAAAATGCCTGGTTTGTAGGGTTTAAAGCAGGTGACAATAAGGCTGGACACAGCCATCTGGACCTTGGCAGCTTCGTATTAGATGCGCTTGGTAAACGTTGGGCCGTAGATTTAGGTAAGGAAAGTTATAGCCTCCCAAATTATTTTGACGATGGTATCAATGGTGTTCGCTGGACTTATTACCGAATCAGGGCTGAAGGTCATAACACCTTAGTGATAAATCCTGGAAATAAGCCAGATCAAAATCCTTTGGCAGAATCTAAAATAGTAAAGTTTGAAGCAAGCGATAATAATGCTTTTGCCATTGCTGACCTTACACCTGCTTACGCAGAAAATGCTTTTAGTGTATACAGGGGAATTGCTTTAGTGAAGGGGCAGTCAGTGATTATTCAGGATGAAATAAAAACTATTACGCCTTCGGATTTATATTGGTTTATGCACACACCTGCTCAAATAAGTATTCAGCCAAACAGCCGTAGTGCTATACTCACTATTGGAAAGGAGCAAATTGAAGCTGACATAGTTTACCCTGCTAAAGCTTTCTTTAGCGTTTTACCTGCAGCACCCCTGGCTTCATCTCCTCAACCTAACGGTATTAATAAAAATGTAGATATCCTCAAGCTAAGTATATATTTAAATAATGTAAAAGAAGAGCGCATTGTTGTAGAATTTCATCCAAATTGAACAAAAAGATACTTCCGTATTGGCTTTTTATAAGCCTCTGAACGAGTGGAAGATATTGGATAGTGCAGTAACTAAACCCGTCACAGGTAATCCGACCAGTAATCCTGCTAACTGGCCCGTTACTGTAAAGAATAAAGAGTAATAAAACATAACAAATTAAGATGATTAGTTTCATTTTATAACAAAATATCTTTTGACCTTCAATTTGTCATCATTTTTTATTTAGCATTCTATTTTTTCCTTCTCTAAGTTGATGAAAATCTTACTGCTTAAATTGTGAACAGGCAATTCAAACAATCATTGCAAGCAATGCGTTTTTTATTGGCAAAGTTATTTGATAGACGAAATGCCGGAAGATGGGGTGGAGTATAGATGACTGGCGGTAATCAATTGTTTCGATTACCCAAAATACTGATAAAGATCATGAAATAACAGCACCGTTTAACAAAATGGCAAATCTTTTTGAATCAGCAAAGAAAAAAGAACAGAAATGAATTTGCCATATAGCCATTTTAGTATTTTTTACTGAACAAATATTTCCTTATCAGGCTAAAAAGACTTATATTTCATTCAGAAGTACCCTGCTTATGCGTAAAGTTTTAGCAATTTTAACGTTATTCGTACTCTTTAGCGAAGTACAAGCCCAGACTACATTAGACCAAACACCGCCCACCGTAAACAGTATCAATCGTCAGTCACCTCATGGTTCAACTACCAATGCTACTTCTGTTACTTTTAAAGTCACTTTTTCTGAAAAAGTCAGTGGAGTGGACGCTACCGATTTTACAGCCACGGTGGTTTCCGGCACGCTTTCAGCCACTGTGGCCTCGGTTACCGCTGTAAGCAGCAGCATTTATAGTGTAACGGTAAATTCCATCAGTGGTGATGGGGTGTTGCGTTTGGATTTAAATGCCAGTGGCACGGGTATCACTGATCTGGCAGGGAATGCCATCAGTGGTGGCTATACCACTGGTCAAACCTATACTATATACATAACGCCGCCCACAGTAAAAAGTATTAATCGTCAGTCGCCTCCTGGTTCAACTACCAATGCTACTTCTGTTACTTTTAAAGTCACTTTCTCTGAATCAGTAAATGGAGTGGATGCCACGGATTTTACAACTACAGTGGTTTCCGGTACGCTTTCAGCTACTGTGGCCTCGGTTACTGCTGTGAGCAGCAGCATTTATAGTGTAACGGTAAATTTCATCAGTGGTGATGGAGTGTTGCGTTTGGATTTAAATGCCAGTGGCACGGGTATCACTGATCTGGCAGGGAATGCCATCAGTGGTGGCTATACCAGTGGTCAAACCTATACCATAGACATAACGCTGCCCACAGTAAAAACTAGTAATCGTGAGTCGCCTGCCGGTTCAACTACCAATGCTACTTCTGTTACTTTTAAAGTCACTTTCTCTGAATCAGTAAATGGAGTGGATGCCATGGATTTTACAGCCACAGTGGTTTCCGGTACGCTTTCAGTCACTGTGGCCTCGGTTACTGCTGTGAGCAGCAGTATTTATAGTGTAACGGTAAATTCCATCAGTGGTGATGGGGTGTTGCGTTTGGATTTAAATGCCAGTGGCACGGGTATCACTGATCTGGCAGGGAATGCCATCAGCGGCGGCTATACCGCTGGTCAAACCTATATCATAGATCAAACGCCGCCTACAGTGAGCAACATTATCCGGCAGTCACCCACTACGCAAAGCACCACGGCAACTTCTGTTGTATACCGGGCTGTTTTCTCTGAACCGGTCAGTGGTGTGGATGCTACTGATTTTAGCCTCACGGTGGTGAGTGGTTCGGTAAGCGCAAGTGTTACTTCTGTAACCGCAGTAGGTACTGCTAATACTACCTATGATGTTAGTGTAAGCTCTATTAGTGGCAGTGGCGAACTTCGGTTAGACCTGAATGCTACCGGCACTGGCATTGTAGATGCGGTGGGAAATTCCATCAGCGGCGGCTATATGGGCGGAGAGACTTATATTATTCAACTTGTTGACCAAACACCTCCAACGGTGAGCAGTATCATTCGTCAGTCACCTACTAGTTCAACTACCAATGCTACTTCTGTTACTTTTAAAGTCACTTTCTCTGAATCAGTAAATGGAGTGGATGCCATGGATTTTACAGCCACAGTGGTTTCCGGTACGCT
>Ga0137366_10001074_pt1 | contig 19667 bp, 18 predicted proteins | sample SagtaG_8_FD_104938 | JGI IMG/M metagenome (GOLD analysis project Ga0137366, IMG submission 104938) | Vadose zone soil microbial communities from Sagehorn Ranch, Mendocino, California, USA - Sage1_L_60_16 metaG | ecosystem: Environmental > Terrestrial > Soil > Vadose zone | place: USA...
CCTCTAGCAGGCTGCGACAAAATAGAATGAAGCGTCGCTGCTCGTCACGCTGGTCCAATCCAAGATAAATCTGTTGGTGCCGACCAAAAAATTCATAGTTGTCAAGCAAATAGACGGTGACAGGCGAATCGGGGAGGCTGGTTTGCCAAACAGATACGAAATAATTCCCACCCGACATGGAGATCATCTTCGTCAACCCTGTGGGTTTAAGCGACCAGCGCATGGCATCAATTGAGCCATAGCGAGGCAGAAACAGGGCCACCTGGTGTCCCAAAGCTGCTAGCTCTTTGGGTAGGCTCCCCATGACATCAGCTACGCCACCCTCCTTAACAAAAGGAACCGCCTCCGTACTAACCATCAGAATCTTGAAGCGGATATCATTCATGGTACAGCCCTCGTGCAAAGGCGGAAGGACCGCCAGAAGCTTTTTCTCTCTGCTATCATACCATGCAAAACAAAACCTTGTTCTACCGCGTAGGGGCGGGGGTTGTTGGGATGAGGGGTGGGGACGCTTGCGTCGCCCTGGTCGAGGTATGCTAAACAATTTTGCCAGCTTCGCCGTATTTCGCTTTTCTATGATGCTCCCACCCTATGTACGGGCGACAATGCATTAAGACGAGGAGAGACGAATCGGCCACCCAATGTCATCCTTCGCTGCGCTCAGGATCTCGCAGCCCGTCGCGAGAGATCCTTCGCTTTGCTCAGGATAACAAGCGGATACCCGTTCTTCTCACCCAAAGCCTCCTTAGTAAGATATAATGAATTACACACTGTGGAATACTAAGCAAATCCACATCCCCCACAGAAAGGATGAGCAAGTCATGAGTAAAGTACTCGCAGTTATTCTAGCCGGAGGCCAGGGGGAGCGATTGAGTCTCCTCTCAGAAAAGCGGGCCAAGCCAGCCGTTCCGTTCGCCGGTAAGTACCGTATCATCGATTTTGCCCTCAGTAATTGCGTGAACTCAGGTATTGCTGATGTTGCCGTCATGACCCAGTATCGCCCCCACTCATTACACGATCATATCGGCATCGGCAAGCCCTGGGACCTGGATAGACAGCAGGGGGGAATCCGGCTACTCCAACCATATATGGGGCACCTCGAGTCAGATTGGTACCAGGGCACCGCGGACGCCGTCTACCAGAATCTCAGCTTCATCATGGAGACACGCTGCGACTATGTGCTCGTCCTTGCCGGCGACCATATCTACCGCATGGACTATGGCCCGATGATCTCCTTCCACCAGCAGCACAACTCTGATGTCACGCTTGGCGCCGTGGTTGTACCTCTCGAAGAAGGGCACCGTTTTGGCATACTAGAAGCCGGCGCCGATGGGCAAGTCATTTCGTTTGAAGAGAAACCTGACAAGCCACGTGGCACACTCGGTTCGATGGGTATCTATGTCTTCGATCGCGATACACTCATTCAAGTCCTGATTGATGATGCACGAGCTACTGAGGCTGGAGACCACCCTACACAACATGACTTCGGCCACAATATTATTCCTTCGATGTTGGCACAAGGCCGGCGTGTGTATGCTTATCCTTTTACTGGATACTGGCAGGACGTGGGTACCATTCAATCGTATTGGGAAGCACATATGGCGCTGCTTGACGATCAGCCTACCTTCGATCTCTACGATCCGTCCTGGGTGATTCATACACGTAGCGAAGAGCGACCACCTGCACATGTGCATAGCGGAGCACATATCACGAGCAGCCTTATTTCACATGGATGTATCATCAAAGGTCATGTTGAACGCAGCGTGCTCTCTCCTGGTGTTATCCTCGAGGAGGGCGCGGTGGTACGGGATTCTATCATACTCTTTGACGCAATCATAGGCGCTGGCAGCGTCATTGATCATGCCATCCTGGATAAAGAGGTAGTGGTTGGCAAGAACTGCAAGATCGGCTATGGAGATGATATGACACCGAACAAGCTGGAACCCACCCGCTTGAACACCGGCATAACGCTCATCGGTAAGCGTGCGCATCTACCAGAACAATTGACGGTTGGTCGAAACTGCAAAATTGGTGCCGATCTGCGTCTGGAGGACTTTTCGACTGACATACTTGCTAGTGGTGAAACTGTTGAAGATCGCACCTTCGCGCATGGGTGGGAACGCGAATTAGCCCGACGACGATCAGCAACGTCATAAGCCCTCAACCCTATTCTTTTTCACCTATTACCGTAAATTGATGCAGAGTAAGACCATACCAGCGAGGCCTTTTCCTACCTTTTGATCGGAAACCTCGCTCAGCTAGCTCAACACGGAACTGGCCAAGCAGTGCGGGGTGTTGCGTATCAGGTGCTGTTGCTATCCAGAAAGCTCGAAACTCAGGGAAAAGTGTTCTATCTGCAATATTCAAGCCGTTTCCAAACTTACAGTATCGCCTGATAAAGTGATCAACAAGATCAGAGAAACCCTGCTGCACATCTTGATCTGCAGCTCTCATATTCATAGCTCTGCTCCTAAGAAAGGACCTTTGACCTTACCGAAGTATACTCTTTTGAGTCGCTATGGGCTCAATCATTCTTTCGGACCAATTTTATCCTTCATTGTGTCGAAATTATTATAGCATAATCTCGACAATTGTGCATTACCGATAGAACGATAGAACCGCAACCTGGCCCCGCCTTACATAGCTTCCAACAAAGCCGTCAATCCCATCTGGAAAATCTCAGGATCACATCCAAAGCCAATACGAACGAAAGATTCATACGCGCTCCCATAAACCTCTCCTGGCAGCAGCAGGATACGCTGTTCTTGAGCTAGACGACGACAGAACGCAGTCGTGGAAATGTGTGCTGGCATTTGCACTAAAGCAGTATACCCTGCTTCAGGAGACCTCCAGGATAATGCTCCATGTGATCGAGTGATAGCCTCTGTAAGACGATTGCGATTATCTCGTGCAGCCGCCAGGCGCGGAGCTATGATCTGATCTGAATGATGCAACGCCAATTCAGCAAGGAATGAGCCTGGAGCACTACTACACATAGTTGAATAATCGCGAGCAGAGCTTAGAAGATCGAGCAGTTCATGCCTGCGGCTGGCAATCCATCCTACCCGCAATCCGCCCAACCCCCATGGCTTGGTCATATCTCCAATAGATACCGCGTTTTCAACGACATCAACTACTGAGGGTAATGGTTCGTCATCCAGAGTAATCAGACGAAAGACTTCATCGTTGACAAGAATGGCACCTGCACGTTCAGTTATCGACGCAATCGCCTCCATCTCCGCCCTCCTCAGCACAGAACCGCTTGGATTGTGAGGGTGAACAAGGTAGACAAGGCTCGTCTTTTCATCAATCAGCCTGGTTAACTGCTCAAGGTCTGGCTTCCAACCATCCTCCTGGCTCAACGGCAGTCTGCGTACTTCAATCCCCAATGATTCGGCAACACCAGGAAGATTACCATAGCAAGGCTCTTCTATCACAATATTCATACCCGGTGCCGCGAGTGTCCACACCAGCAAAAGCAGCGCCTCGCTTGCTCCTGATGTGATACGCACATCACTGGCATTGAGTGTTGAATAGAGATTGGCAACCCCCTGGCGAAGACTTTCGCTGCCCGGATTTTCGATGTAATCGAGGTCCAGATTCAGATATCGAGTCGTCGTTTCTACCCCCTCCAATTCCAGCAATTCGCCGGTCTTCACAGCATAGGGGCCACTGGCGGCCAGATTTCGCATACCCGGCACAAATTCAAACTCGGCAAACCAGCGTTCCAGACGAAATGGCGGAAGTTGACGTTGCTCCATGAGTAATCCCTTTCTTGAGGTGACGACTCCCCACAGCTAAAGCCGGAGGCTTCTCAGAGGCGCGTCCTCTGAAGGCTCCGTCCGAGCCTGGGATGTCGTTTTTCGCTTGCGTCGGATGAGCTCGTCAGCGAATCCAATCCGCAAGATGTTCAGGGCGGCATTGTGATCGCGGTCCAGTTCAGTGCCACACGAGCAGGAATGCCACCGCTCGTCCAACTCTTTCTGTGCAATCGCGCCACAGCCGCTACACATCTGACTGGTATGCTTGGGAGAGACAAACAGAACGTGGGAACCGGCGCACGCTGCCTTGCTCTCACAGATCTGTTGGAATTGTCTCCAACCAGCATCATGGATACTCTTATTCAGGCCAGCTTTGGCACTTGCTCCATTGGGCACGTATTGCCCGGTTGCCTCATCCTGTTTGGGCTGTGGTCGCTTGCTCATCTTCGATGGAGCCAGCCGTTCAAACACGATGGTCTGATAGGTGCTCACCAGCTTACGGGCCTCTTTGTGATGGAAGTCTTTCCGCTGATTACGGATGTGCTGGTGAGCCTTGCTGACTTGCTGTGCGGCCTTTCTTCGTCGCTTTGATCCCCGCTTTTTTCGAGACAATGCTTCTTGTAATTGCTTCAGCTTGTGTTCGCTGGTGCGCAAATAACGCGGGTTCTCGATCGTGCTTCCATCTGAGAGGGTGGCAAAATGAAGCAACCCCAGGTCTATGCCTACGGCGTCCTCTGACGGGTGATAGACGATTGCTTGCTCCACCTCACAGGTGAAAATGACATACCAGTGCATGGCTTCACGCTTGATCGTGCAGGTCTTCAGCTCACCCACTGGCGGGCGAGCTTTCTTGCCTGTGGGGAACTTGACTTTGATCGTGCCAATTTTGGAGAGACACACTCGGTGATCCTGGGTCAAAGAAAAACCCGACTGTGGAAACGTGAAACTCTCATAACGCCCATAGCCTTGGAAGCGCGGATAGCCCGGTGTTTTCCCCTCTTTGATCCGACGGAAGAATGCTTTGTAAGCTTTATCCACACGTCGCAAAACATCTTGTAACACCTGGGAATGGATGTCATGATACTCTGGCCGAACGCGCTTGATCTCAGGGAGTTGGGTAGCCTGCTGGTTGTAGGTGAGGGCGTGTGCTTTGGTCAGCTGCTTGCGCATCGCCGCATCATGAGCATTGGGATGTCGTTTGACCTTGATTTCATAGGCATCACGCCGTTCTTGGAGAGCAGCGTTGTACAGTTCCCTTGCACGGTCCAGCGTCCACTGGAGCTTCTCTGTTTGCTGTTTCGTGGGATACAAACGATACTTATACGCTCGGAGTGCCTGCATCGGGCTTCTCTTTCTTTTTCTCTCGCTGAATATACTCCTGTAATGCCTGGATGATCTCGCCGTTGATGGATCGGTGATGCTTTTCTGCAAGTCGCTTGATAGCTTCCGCTATCTCTTTTGGATAGCGCACATTGGTGGAAATGAACTCCTTTTTCATGCTACTATTTTACTACTACTTTAGTAGCGTGTCAAGCATTTCTGCCCAACCCCTGCCCAGATAAGGAACGCCCCTGATATCCCTACCGCTAAAGCGGAGGTTTTTACGGGGAGGGTTGATAAAGATGAACTAATCGCTATTTGTATCATATAATGGATTACATATTATAGGCACCCACCATTCCAAGGAAATAAGATGAAGAGTTACCAGCCATTTTCCTCTGGTTCGCAACTCAATTCTGCGCTCCTTCTTATCAAGACAACGATCAATTACATACAGAAGAGGAGTATATCCCAGTGACATCATTACTCATTCAGCATGCTGATTTCATTGTATCGATGGACGACAACGACACACAATGGATAGACGCAGGTCTATACGTTGTGGATAATGTGATCCAACAAATCGGCCCAACTGACAAGCTACCGCAAGAAGCAGATCGTATACTCAATGCGAGAAATATGCTGATCCTACCAGGGTTAGTGAATACCCATCACCATTTTTACCAGACACTTACGCGCAATCTCCCCGCTGCTCAGAACGCAAATCTTTTCAACTGGTTGCGCACCCACTATCCTATCTGGGCTCGCCTTACCCCCGAGGCAATCTCCATCAGTACAAAGATCGCTCTTGCCGAGCTTATGCTTTCGGGATGCACAACTTCAAGCGACCACACCTATATTTGGCCCAATGGCGCCCGGTTAGACGACCAGATTCAAGCTGCTAGTGAAATGGGCGCGAGATTTCATGCTGCTCGCGGCTCTATGTCGGTCGGAGAAGCACAAGGCGGACTGCCACCGGACGAGGTCGTAGAGCAGGAAGATGTGATCATCAGCGACTCACAACGCCTGATCGAGAGCTATCACGATGCCAGCCGTTACGCAATGCTCCGTATTGTGCTCGCACCATGCTCGCCATTCTCTGTATCACCTGCATTGATGCGAGAAAGTGTTGAGCTAGCGCGTTCCTATGGCGTTCATTCACATACACACCTTGCAGAAACCCTGGACGAAGCTGAATATTGTATCGCTACATTTGGTAAAACTCCTGTGGAACTGGCAGAAGACCTCAATTGGGTAGGCCCAGATGTGTGGCACGCCCACATGGTGTATCCGGGCGCAGATGAAATCAGCCGGCTTGGCCAGACGCGCACTGGAATTGCGCATTGTCCAAGCTCAAATATGCGCCTGGCATCAGGCATCGCGCCCATTCGCCCGCTCTGGGAAGCTGGTGCGCGTCTCGGTCTTGGCGTGGATGGCTCAGCATCCAACGATGGCTCTCATTTACTGGATGAGGCGCGACAGGCGTTACTCTTGCAGCGAGTTAGTGGAAATCCCGCAGCTCTAACCGCTAAAGAAGCATTCTGGCTGGCAACACGAGGTGGCGCCGCCACGTTAGGACGCGACGATATTGGCTACCTTGCGCCAGGCATGGCAGCAGATTTCATCGGCTACCGTCTCGATACTCTTGATCTGGCAGGAGGAGCAGTTCACGATCCTCTGGCGTCACTTGTCTTTTGCCACCCACCAAAGGTCGATCTGAGTGTTATCAACGGGCAAGTACGGGTCCAGAATAAGCAATTGCTCAACGTTGATCTCCCAGTCCTCATCGAACGCCATAACGCAATCGCTCTTGCACTTGCACGCGATGAACTTCCGTAGGGGCGAGGGCGGTGAAGGGCCCACATACACATGAAGTTTAGCGGCCACAACCCCACCCCAGGGCGACCGCAAGGGTCCCATCCACTCATCTACCCTACCCCCGCCCTTACAAAGACACGGAAGAGGGCATTGGCTAGGACGTGTCTTTGTAAGGGCGGGGGTAGGGTGGTGCAGAGCGGGGACCCTTGCGGTCGCCCTGGGGTGGGGCGCTTCCCCTCGCTTAGCACGCTCACTTAATGCCTATGCGGGCGACCATAAAGGCCCACACCACATCCACACAACCACCCTCGCCCCTACAAAATCCTGGGGTCGCACTCCACCCTTGCTCTATCAACAACCTCGCCCAGAATCCTTATCCCCGTCTCAATATCCTCAGACCTGGCACAGCTGTAAGTAATACGCAGGTTATGTTCCCCATCACCAGGATTTACAAAGAACCCTTCACCTGCTGACACCAATACACCCTCTTGCAGTGCCAGACGCTTTACTTCCTGGGCAAAGACATTTTCCGGCAAACTGAGCCAGATGAAAAAACCGCCCGCTGGGCACGTCCACTCCACATCAGAAGGCATGTACCGTTCCAGAGCTGCTAGCGCTACGTCACGTCGCATTTTGTAGAGTGACTGCAAGTGCAAAATGTGCTGCTCCAAAGATCCGCTTTGGCAATATTCAGCAATCATATGTGCCACGAAAGGGTTCGCGCCACCTCCCATTTGTGTCGCCCCACAATTGACACAGTATTGGATAGACTCTTCAGAACCCACCAGCCATCCCAGCCGCAAGCCAGGCGCAAGCGTTTTCGAGAAACTCCCAATACTAAATACCTGCTGACCATTCGCCAGAGCATAGAAGCTTGCAGGCGCTGCGCCCTCAAAAGAAAGATCGCGATAGACATCATCCTCTACAATCAGCAAACCATAGTGTTGAGCTATCCTGATGACCTCGATACGCCGAGCTTCAGACAATGTACTGCCTGTCGGGTTGTGAAAGTTCGGTATTGTATACAGCATACTGGGAAATACACCGCTTGAGTGTAGCTGTACTATCTGTTTTTCTAATTCACTCGGGATGAGACCATGTTCATCCATCGGAATTGAGCGCAACTCAATATGATGATCCCGAAAAACGTGAATTGCATCTACGTAAGTCGGTGCCTCAACCAGCACTACTCCATCTGGTCTGGCATACAACCGCGCCAGCATATCTACTCCATGCGTTGAGCCAGCAATAACCATCAGATTTCCAGGCTGTAGAGAGAGATTCTGTTCTCGATTTATTTTCTCCACCAGAAAATCGATCAGGCTTTGCGTTCCCTGCTCTGTGCCATATTGGAGCGTTGTATAAGCATCGGGAGAGTTTATAACGTGTAGCATGGCATTGCGCAGTTCTGGTGTAAGCAACGTCTCCGGGTCCGGGTGTCCAAGCTTCAGTGGAATCGCATTCTGTGACATTCCTTGAGGTAAATCATTCGAGATCATACGTATGTCCTTTCCCCATGAAGCGCTCAAGGCCAAATGGCTGAATCAATGCTGGTGTCTGCCCGGTGGTAATCAACTCTGCTATCGTCTTGCCTGTAATCGTACTCAGTTCAAAGCCACCTGGGCCATGCCCCGTTGCCAGGATCACATTCTCCCAGCCTGGCGCTTTGCCAAGAATTGGGTACGAATCCTGTGACCAGGGACGTAGTCCTGACCAGATATCTGCTATTGCGGCATGCTCAAGCTCGGGTACAAGTTCGATAGCACTCGAAAGCAGCCAGGCAATGCCACCTGCTGTGTTGCTTTTATCGAAACCTACTTGCTCGATCGTCGCGCCAACAAAGATCGTATTATCAATCTTGGGCACCATATATATCTCATTACCAATAATCGTATACTTTAGCGCTGTCGCTGGCTGTTTGAGCGAAAGGATTTGTCCGCGTGCAGGGAAAACAGGGATAGTCAAACCTAACCAACTGCCAATATGTGCTGACCACGCACCTGTAGCAATCACGACGTAGTCGCAACTAATTATCTGGCCCTGGGCTGTCTGTACTCCTATCACCTTGCCAGAGTGCTGCTTGAGACCCGTAACCTCGGTATGCTCGTAGAAGTCTGCGCCAGACTTCCGAGCAGCCTCGGCGTAAGCCCTTGTCATCAATCGCGGCCTGATGCTGGCAGCTTCTGGAACATAAAGGGCGGTATCAAATATATGATGTAGTAAAGGCTCGTACTGGTAAACCTGATCCCCTGTTAACCACTTCACATCTGACCCCTGCGCTTGCCAGATCTCAGCATACCTTCGCAACGAAGATTGGTCATCTGCATTCGTGAGCACATGCAAGGCCCCTGTTTGAAAATATTCGACCTGCACGCCGCTCGCAGCCTCAATCTCTGCGATGATCTCAGCAGTCATTGACCAGCTCGCTAAAAAGAGATCGGCACCCGCTTTTGGCCCCGTGAGTACCTCAGCGGGAGCAAGCAACCCCGCAGCAGCACTTGAAGCCTCCGCCGCAATCTCCTCACGTTCTATCACACTAACCTGCACTCCAGCCTTGCTCAGTTGGTACGCGATAGAACAGCCGATAACGCCTCCGCCGATAATAGCCACATCTGTTGTTTGATTCATGCTCATATTGATGCTCCTTTGCTTTATTGTAGCATCAATTTCCTTATCCTTTTACATTAACCTCACCTGCCTATGAAGAACCCAGGTAACAACACCCCAAATTTCAAAATCGTCGCGCGAAGTGACTTCAATGGCTGTATAATTCGGGTTTTCCGGTTTGAGAAATATTTTCCTATTCTGAATAATCTGCAGCCGTTTGAGGGTAAATTCCTCGCCAATTCTCGCGACTACAATTCGGTTGTGTGTTGCTGTGACCGCGCGGTCAATCACAATAATATCATCGTGATAAATACATGCTCCAGTCATGGAGTTGCCGCTTACCCGCATGAAATAACTGCTCGTCGGGTGAGGCACAACCAAATCATTGATATCAAGATTTCTCTCTTCATAGTCGCTCGCGGGAGACGGAAAGCCAGCATGAATGGTGCCAGACAAAAAGCGCACGTTGCGAAAGACAGGATCGTTCATAAAACCCCCTTTTGATACGACAACATTCCTTAAATATGTGAACCGAAGGAAAGTAGTGGATTTGGGCATATGAACTTTTTTCCTGTAAAGTCGGTTTTACTCTGCTTGGGTAGAAGTGTAGCAATGGCCGTAACGTCGACTATTTTCATTGTGCAAAATAAAAGTCACTTGTTGTAATAATGCTGAGTCTCATGTAGAATCGTCCCAACAACAGAACGCTCAAGGAGAGTCCGCTAATGGACATTGAAAACGTAATACAAGTAATTGGAGCGGCACCTCCCTGCTTTCAGGAGGATCGAATATGTCGCATGAGTTATTAATTGCTTTGGTTTCAACATTAATAGGCGCTTTGATAGGAATGATTGGCGCAGGAGCGGGCATTCTAGCCTCTCTTATTCCCTTGGAACTAACTGGTAACCGTGACCATTATGAGCGTCTTGCTAAAATTTGGGGTCTTTTGGATTTTGATACCAAGCGTATTGATGATCTTTGCCAAAACCATTGGAAGGAAACCCTGGAAGCACTTCAACATGTAGAGACGGATAACGTCATACCTCTCCATACCTTTGTTCGCATTCCCTCTACAGCATGGCAGGTAGCAGTAACCAATGGTGATTTCATGGCTCAAGTTCCGCAAGGAATTCTCAATAAACTGACTGAAGGATATTTAGCAGTGGATACACTCAATGAGAGTGTTGACCACTATGCACGCTTTACTTCAACATCACGGGCATTGTCTAATTTTAGCGAAACTGTCGTCACCTTCTACAAAGTTATTAACCAAAATTGCTCAGCAATAACAACCCATTTTCAAGCATTGAAACAGCAAATAGCCGATGAAGAAAAAGTAAACGCTAATAAAGCGAAGTCAAGACAAAAACGGATTGAGGTATACAAGTGGATTGGGACGGTTTTGTTTGGCATTGTGATTATTGTCTTAATTGTACTTGTGATAGCGACTTGGAAGAACTTAACTCCTTAATACTTCTCACCTCGCCTTAAAAACCAGTGTGTTGAAAAAGTCACTTCTTGCTGAGCTTCAAGAGAAGAGCCACAATTCTTACCTGAAGGTGTGCGAGATCTGACAGTTCGTAACGTTTTTGAGACGGTGCTGTGCTATACTACCCATCAAAATGAGTGTCCTTTGCTCCTGGCTCCAGCCAGGAGATGAGTAGCAGGAGCACATGCATGAAGCTGAGGAATGCCATGGCACAAAAGCGACAACAGGATGTTGCTGTAAGCAAGGGTCGGTCTCCCCAGACAAACCTACAACTGCAGGGGTTCTGGTTGCACTTGGCACGAGGAGCATGGATCAGTTTCATACTGGTCGAACTCCTGGTACTCAGCTTGTCGCTCATAGTGACGCGTGGAGAGAGCTATACCATCTGTCCGTTTATTGTAGATTGCGCTGTAACTCCGGCAACGGCTCAAGCACTGCACCACCTGTCAATTGCTCCTTCCAACTATATCACTTACAATCTGCTGTTGGCGCTGCTGCAATCGCTGATCTTTCTCAGTATGGGCTGCTTCATCTTCTGGCGCAAGTCAAGCGAACCTATTGCTCTGGTGGCCTCGTTCTTCTTCGTGAGCATTGGATTGTCTCCTTTCTTTCCTCCCTCGACGTACCCGCCAGTGGTGGTCTTCTCGAATATGTATGGCTTGTGCGTCTTTACAGCACTGGGCTACTTCCTGGTGACGTTTCCTGATGGCCGATGTGTGCCCCGCTGGACCTGCTTGCTCGTCGTTCTCTGGTTGGTGCTGGCCATCTGTAATGAGGTCCCTGGGCCGTATAATATCAACTCCTGGCCTCCTCTGCTCTTCGCTGGCGTAGAGGTGTTAGCCTATGGGGGAACGCTTGGGGTGCTCATCTATCGCTACGTGCGGGTCTTCAGTTACTCACAGCGCCAGCAGACGAAGTGGCTGCTCTTTGGCTTCGGGGGTCTGTTTGTGCTGATCATCCTGTATGATCTCATCGGCAGCCTGGTGCCGGGACTGGGAGCACCTGACTCTCTGTATCAACTGACCAACGGAACGATCACCACTCTCACATTTCTGTTCGTGCCCATAAGTGTGGGAATTGCCATTCTGCGCTTCCGATTATGGGATATCGATGTTCTTATTCGTCGCACGATCGTGTATAGTACCCTGACCGTGATCCTGGTTCTGATCTACGTGGGCCTCGTGTTCATCTTTGGGACACTGTTGCGTGATTTCCTCGGTCAGCAGCAGAATCCTCTGGTGATTGTCGCCTCGACGCTGGTGGTCGCGGCCCTCTTCCAGCCGCTGCGCCATGGCATTCAGCGTGTGATTGATCGTCGCTTCTATCGGCGCAAGTATAATGCGGCTAAGACCTTAGAGGCGTTCAACGCCACGTTACGTGAAGAAGTCGATTTGAACCAAGTGCGTGAGCATTTGCTCAGCGTCGTTCAGGAAACGATGCAGCCAGCACATGTGTCGCTCTGGTTGCGCGAACCAGCCAGCAAACGCCCGCGTCCTGAACGCATGTAGCCTTGATAACGTTCGCGCGTCAAGGAGTTTGCACCCATGATGGGAAAGAAAGAGCGGCATTTTGCCCGCTCATGCAGGTTTCTTTAGAGGACCTGGTACCAGCAGATCATTCAGGCTGTTGAAAAATCCTCACGCGTCTCTCCCACATCAGAAGAACAAGAGAGATGACACGAAAACCAGTGCGTTTGTTGTTCGTAACGTTTTTCGTAACGTTTTTGGGACGGTCCTCTTCTATACTAGAAGCACAGGTAATCGGTAAGTTAAGGAGGAAAAACGTATGGCAACCAAGAGAACCAGTCAGTGGGTACGCGCCCTAGCTACTGCAGTCGTCGGCTTCGGGGCTGGTACCGTTTTCGGTGGAGGCGGCTTTGTCCGCACGTACGATTGGAAGACGGAGTGGCACATTGATGCCCCGCTTCCAGATGTCTATCATGCCATGACCGCTCTTACCGTCCAGTATAGCTGGTGGACGGGCATGATCGTTAAACGCGTCACTCCCATTCCGGGCAGCTCTGAGGGGCATATTCTGGAGGGAGAAATACACCAGACGGGCAGTCCTGGCCGTCTCGCCCCACCCTTTCAGTTAGTCTCGAGGATAACAGCGCTCGAACAGGATCGTCGCATGCGCAGCATTGTCAGCGGTACCCTTGTGGGGGTGATGGAGACATTCTTTTATTCTAGAGAAGAGGGAGGGACGCGCGTCGTCTTCTACTGGTATGTGCGTGTCCATAACCCGCTGCTCAATGCCCTGGGCAAGGTCCTCGAACCATCATTTCGGGCCAGTCATGACCGTTTCATGCGTGATGGCGAAGCGGGCTTGCAGGCCTACTGTCAGCAGCGCTTACTGGTGAAGAGCTGAAGAGGGGACATGGCTTCTCTGAGCGGCGTTCCTTTCGTGGGTCTACGCAGCGAGCAGAGGAGCCTACAGTCAGGGGGAGGCAGAGAAATCCACGTTGTTGGTGCTAGCACACAGGGAAGAACCCACACTCTTGCACACGTTTTGAAAAGACGAGCTTTATTGAGAGCATGCTTGCAGCGTTGTTCCTGTGCTTGTTCTAAGAGAAGGAGAGGAAGACCTCTTCGATGCAAGGGGGTTAGGAACGCTTTCGTGACGTGCGTCTGTGCAGCCTATTGAAGCACGATGGCGCTGCGCGTCAGAGAGAAGCATGGCACTGAGATATCTTTCAAGTAAAAGCGGTAAACGTATACGACGTGCCACAGGAAAAACTCCTTGCATTGATGGGTTTAACCCTATGTAAGGACTTCATGCATGATGAAAGAGGTACGTATTTCTTCTGATGCTTTTGAGGAGCTTTTGGGTGTGTCCTCTCTTTGGAGGCCTATTGGTCTTCTCCATGTCTGTTGTTGTATTTCAAGCTGTCTGCCTGTTCGTAACGCTTTTTGTAACGTTTAGAAGACAGGGGTATGGTAATATAAGCGAGAGAAACCACTTGATAGACAGGGTGAGAAGCCCTTAGGAGATTACGGCTATGAACCCTCCGTCTGCATCAACAAATGGAACTGTCGGTTCGGAAAAAGGAAGCAAAAGCGACACGCACTTGCATGGGCGCTGGCTCAATTTAGCGCGATGCATCTGGGCCGTCCTGGTTGTGTTGGCCTTGGGACTTTTCGTTGCTAGCATCCCAACTTACTATGCATCCCTCCATATGCTCAATGCATCATCACCACCAAGTGTTGGTGGACAGCTCACTCCACACGATGCACAGACCCTTGCGGCTGTAGCTCTCACAGTAGACTTCTACGCCTGGTACAACGTTCTCAATGCGATCGTATTAGAATGTGTTTTCCTAGCGGTGGGTCTACTCATCTTTCTGCGCAAATCCGATGACCGCATGGCTCTCTTAGCCTCATTCACCTTGATCATGTTCCCATTTAGCTTCAGTAGCAGCTCTCTGAGTACAGTTCCCCAATCCTGGCTGTTAGCGATCAGAACCGTAAGTTTTCTCAGCAACCTCAGCCTTTACCTCTTCTTTTACCTGTTTCCCGATGGACGCTTTGTACCACCATGGACTCGCTGGTTGGTGCTTGGGATGGTGGCATTCGAGGTGGTAAATATCTTCTTCCCTCCCTTGCCATTCAACCAGTCTTTGTTTCCTTTTGTGATCTTTCTTGGGCTTACAGCCAGTGTGGTGGTCGTGCAAGTCTATCGTTATCGGCGCGTGTCTACTTCTCTACAACGTCAGCAGACCAAGTGGGTCGTATTTGGAGTATCGGTAGCGACAATCGGCTTGCTTACCAGCATAGTTGTCCTTTTTCTTATCTTGCCGCTTTTCTTCCATTCGGATCGTCCCGATATCCTTTCCACCTTGATTATCTCTACTATTGATAGTCTCTTTATCTACCTCATTCCAATCTCCATTACCATAGCAATTCTGCGCTCAAGGCTTTTTGACATTGACGTTCTCATCAACCGCACACTGGTCTACGGTGTGCTCACAGCAGTGCTGTCACTGATCTATTTTGGTCTGGTTATCGGGCTACAATCCCTCTTTCGCGGCCTCATCAATCAAACAACCGACGTAGCCATTGTCGTCTCTACACTAGCGATTGCTGCTCTGTTCCAACCTTTGCGGCATCGCATCCAGAATATCATTGACCATCGCTTCTACCGACGCAAGTATGACGCGGCCCGGACGATCGCTGCTTTCAGTGCGACATTACGCAATGAGATCGACTTGGAGCAGTTGAGGGAGCAGTTGGTGGCAGTCGTTCAGGAGACGATGCAGCCCTCCCATTTTTCACTGTGGTTACGCCCTCCTGAACCATCCAGGAAACAAAAAACATGGCTGCTAGTAAGAATGAATGAGGAAGAGTGAGTAAAACATGATGGGTAGAAAAGAACGAAGCTTTGCTCCCCTCAACAATGTGTCATTGGAAGAACTGGTACCGCGAGATCACTCTCCCATCTTCTTAAGACTGCGGTCCAGTGCCTCCCTTAGTGCCTTTTCACGTGGGTCATTCCACGGGTAGAAACCCATTTTATTGGGGGGATAGGCAAAGCCAATCTGTGCATCCGGATCAGCATAGGCAAAAGCTCCTCCGGCACCAGGGATGCCGAAAGCTCTTATGCTACTGCCAAAGTCGAAGGTAGAGGATGGCTTAAAGAAGCCAAGTGAGAAGCGCATATTGACCTGCATCACCTCGTCATGCAAGCCTGCAGGGGGCGTCGTCGAAGGCTGAGTCAAAGCTTCAAATGTTTCCTGGGTAAGACCGAGTTCCTTGCCACCCAGCGCAAAGACACTATAGGCTTTGGCTATGCTTCTCACCTGACCGATACCGCCACCGGCGGCTATCTCGACTGCACGGTACTGTGGCCGATCGAGTTCCGCCGGGCTGGAGAATTTCGGATTTCCCAGTGTTCGCTTGGTGAGCGAGTTCGGGTTCATGTACGCCAGGACCATCTTCAATGGCAGAGCATCCAGATGGAATATCATCTCAAGTGCGTGAAAGCCCTTGATGGAGGCAACTCGTGAAGTGGGGACCTCTGCTGGGAGACCGATATAGAACTCGAGTCCAAGCGGCTGAGCAATTTCGTCCTGGAAGAAGTGTCCCAGGCTTCTGTGTTTGGGATCAACACGGCGGATCAGTTCGCCTTCATATAAGCCCAGGCTGAGGTAGTGGTACCCTTGTTTTGTGCCTGGCTCCCACACAGGTTTCTGCCGAGCAAGAAGAGCCGCAACAGCATCGAGGTCTGCCAGGATCCTGGCATTCAATGGCTCGTCGATGATACAGAGGCCGGCCTGGTGAGACAGCAACTGCCTGATAGTAATGTGCTCTTTGCCCTGCTGTGCAAATTCTGGCCAGTAGGTAACGACAGGTTCGTCGTAGTTGAAGAGCCCCTGGGAATGGGCCAACGCCATCGTCATTGCCGCCATACCTTTGGTCACAGAGAAAACAAGCACCAGGGTATCTTCTTCCCAGGGAGCTTGACTTTTCGCATCCCGGTACCCACCCCAGAGGTCAACCACTTTTTTGCCCTGATGATAGACGGCGCAGGCCGCTCCAAGCTCACCACGCTCACTAAAATTCTTGGTAAATGCTCGTTCTACTTCTTCAAAACTTGCGGCGACTGAACCGCGAATGAGTGATGTGCCCAGTTTCGTCTGAAACATGGATGCCCTCCTGTATGGTGTGGCTCTATGAATAATCTGTATTTTTGTTTTTACAAAGGTGTCGTATCTACAATAGCCGATAGCAATGAATGAGTTAGGCGTTGCGCGTCAACCCACTTGCGACGAGGTTGATCAGTAAATCCCTGACACCAGGGTAGACATCTTGATGAATACTTTCTTTGTGAAAGGTTAGTAGCCTGATGACGGCGAGCAGGACGCCGACGATAGTCTCAGGACTACTTTCAATAATGCGCCCGGTCTCCTGTCCACGCTGGATGAAGGGCCTGATCTTCACAAGCAAGTACTGGATAGAGGCAGCAAGCTGTTGAGATGCGCCCTGCCGCGTGAGTAATGCAAACTCTTCGGGATGGGTCATGAGGCGCCGCGTCACCTCACTTCTTTCCATCTCATCAATGACCACGTGCATAAAATGCGTGAGCGCCTCGCACGTATCCGAGATGGTGTCAAAGGAGGCTGCCATCACCTGCTGTTCCAAGCGTGCCCGCTCTTGCATCAGCAGCTCTAAGTAGAGGTCCTCTTTCGACTCGAAGAAGAGATAGAAAGTGCTTTTGGCAATCCCCAGGGGCTGCGTCAAATCCTCAAGGCTGGTTTTCTTCAAACCCTGGCTGAGAAACAACGTTCGTCCCAGCTCTAACAGGCGCAGTTGAATATGGGCTTTCTCCTCTTCTGTAAAGGCACGTGCCATAACATATACCTCTATGAACAATATGTATTTTTGTTTTTATCTATTGAGCATACAGTCAAAAACGGTCACTGTCAAGAGGACAGTGAACAGGATCTTACACCACTGCCCGTTCCTGCATACAGGCCTGCATCATGGCCAGAAAGAGGCAGTGGAGATTTGTTCCGTTTTAGATGTGCAATGCGGTGACTGGCCTGAGTCCCAAACAATATGTGAGCCTGAAGGAGACGATATGCACCTGCGAGAACAAACAACCAGCTTTCAAGTCCGCTTAGAGATGATGGAGCAAGCGAGCGCGGGGTTGAATGATACGCAAATCGCCACCGCCTTAGATTGCTCGCTGTGGACTGTACGCCGCGTGGCGACGAAGATCACTCAAGCTTGGTCGTATCGGCTTAGCCTCCCAGATGGGACGTCCTGCCACTGGCCCGGTGAGCACCTTTCCCAAGGAATGAAAGGAGGCCCTCCTTCATTTGCGCAAGCTCCATCCAGGTTGGGGACCGGCCACGCTTTTAGCCACACTCAAGATGGATGCATACTGGTGCGATCAGCCGCTTCCGAGTCGTGCACACATCGCCAGGCTCCTCAAACAAGCAGGCTTGACGCGCCGAGATCTCCCTCATCACGACCTGATCCAACCACCTCGAACCCAACTCACTTCTCCGCACCAGAAATGGCAAATGGACGCGGCATCCGGATCATGCGGGTGGATGGGGTGGGCAAGGTGAGTCTGATCAGCATCGTCGATGCCGTCAGTCGCCTCAAGGCGGAAAGCTATCCTAGCCTGGAAACGACCAATCCGGCTTTATCAGACTACCAATTGAGTGATGCGCCCGAGCGTTCCTCACGTATGGTCTGCCGGAGACACTGACCTTGGATCATGGCACCGTCTTCTACGATAACACCACTCCTTCCCCTTTTCCCACGCGGTTGCATCTATGGCTGCTCGCACTTGGCATACAAGTGCGCTTCACTCGTAAGCGCTGTCCCACAGACCATGCGATCATCGAACGTACTCGACCTTCCGATGACGGCTCAAGCGCTGCTCGGACAAACCTACACCTCTCACACTGACTTGTGGGCCAGTCTGGATGAACGTCGAGAGGTCCTTCACCACCATCTGCCCAGTCGCGCACTCTCTCACAAACCACCTTTGGAAGCCTATCCCGGGGCCATTCACTCGGGACGATCCTACCGTCCTGAATGGGAAGAGGAGTTACTCTCTCTGGAGAAGGTATGCACGTACCTCGCCCAGGGCCGCTGGTTCCGCGGCGTTCGCTCGAATGGGTACTTTGGTGGAGGTCGCTATCAATACTACCTCGGGAAGCACTTTGCGAGAGCCTCGTGTCGCCCTTCGTTTTGATCCTGAGGCTATGGTATTGATCTGCCTTCCTGAGGGCTGCGAAGAGACCATTCGGCTGCCCGTTCAGGGGATCACGAAAGTCGAGTTGATGGGTGAGCTGGCAGTCCTGCAATCCTTGCCGATCTATCAATGAGCCCTCCCCTTCTCGTTGGCGGCCTGGCGACAGCTTGAGTATGTTCAGAACTTGACCGGCACGACTTTACGAGACTTTGCCAAAAACAGATAGGTACGACTTTATGAGACTCGACAGTCGTATTCTAGGAACCACCCCTTGCAATTTCGAGCGTAAACCTCTACTATTATCCAGGCCTCCACTGAGTGGAGGCCTGCTTCTTTTTCCTTTGTCCTTCCCCCATTTGTGTCAAAAGCACCCCCGACGAGCAGTTTGAACGCACGGAGCAGTATGCCAATACGCCATATATTCCTGAAGAAAGTGCGACAGAGAATCTTAAAGTTGACACTGATTTTGATAGTTTTCGGTACAATATAACTTCCCATCGTCCAGGTCACAGGAACCATTTTTCTCAAAATCCGATTATCTTGTATATGTAGGTACAAAAGCGGCCATGTGATAGTGTTCACCATGTGGTACAGCCTGGCGTCACAAAAAGGAACGGGCTTGTTGAAAAACTGAAATGGAGAACGCCATGAGCATAACGTATGAGTAGCGGTTTGTTTGGCACCTCTCAAGAGGGAGTTGATGAGATGGTGTATCAACTCCCCCTGGTTGTCCTCACCTGCTCCTGCAATCTCACGAACACGTCCATGCTCTCAATTGCGGAGAGGGAGAGAACTGACCTACGAGCTACGACTGCGTCTTCCGGCAAAGAGGTTATACAGCAGGACAATGACTGCCACAATGAGAAGGAGATGAATTAATCCGCCTCCTATATGGAAGGCAAGCCAACCAAGTAACCAGAGCACAACGAGAATAATGACAATTGCCCAAAGAATAGTCCCTAACA
>Ga0137366_10001077_pt1 | contig 19644 bp, 11 predicted proteins | sample SagtaG_8_FD_104938 | JGI IMG/M metagenome (GOLD analysis project Ga0137366, IMG submission 104938) | Vadose zone soil microbial communities from Sagehorn Ranch, Mendocino, California, USA - Sage1_L_60_16 metaG | ecosystem: Environmental > Terrestrial > Soil > Vadose zone | place: USA...
ATCTGGCGCTATTTGACTGTGTTATTTGTGTTTGCACTCGGACTGATGTCCAAGCCCATGCTGGTAACGCTGCCATTCGTTCTCTTACTTCTGGATTACTGGCCGTTACGTCGTTTCAAACGACCCTCCTTAACACAAGGAAAGACCAAAACCGTAAAGTCCCCTCCTCAGATCCGTCTAATGACACCTCTGTTTCTGGAAAAGATTCCACTCGTCACACTTTCTGCGGTTTCAAGCGTTATCACATTTCTGGCGCAACGAGGAGCACTCGGTTGGACTGAGCAACTGCCGATGTTGTCACGAATTAACAATGCCACGGTGACCTACGTAATTTACGTGCGGCAGATGTTTTGGCCGGCAAACCTGGCGGTATTTTATCCCCATCCTGAAAACCGGCTGCCACCCTGGGAAATCAGCCTGGCTCTGGCCGCTGTGATTGGCATTACCGTCGCCGCGATAATGCTGCATAAGAATGCGCCGTATTTCATCATCGGTTGGTTGTGGTACCTTGGGATGCTTGTGCCAGTGATCGGCCTGGTGCAGGTAGGATGGCAGGGACATGCAGATAGATACACGTATTTGCCACAGATTGGCCTTTATATCGCTGGCACGTGGGCCGTTGCCGATTTGACCGCTTCGTGGCGCCACCAACGCATAATTCTTGGCGCCGCTGCGCTACTCGTAATCGGCTCTTTAATCTGGAGCGCCTGGGTCCAAACATCTTATTGGCGCGATAGTGAAACGTTGTTTTCTCATGCGCTTGCCGTGACGAGGAACAACGATGTTGCCGAGAACAACCTCGGTATAGTTTTGCTGCAAAAGGGACAGCTGGACGAGGCCATCTCAAGGTTACAGGCAGCCATCGATCTCCGCCCGGAAAATGGTCCGGCTCATGACAATCTAGCGAAGGCGCTGCTTCAAAAGGGCCGGCTGGCAGAGGCGATGGTTCATTATCGTAAGTTCCTGGAAATAGAGCCTGGGAATGTGGAGGCACGCAATATTCTGGGAACAGTACTCATTCAACAAGGCCACGTAAGGGAAGCAATTGAGCAGTGGCAAGATGCGTTGCGAATCGAGCCGGAAAATGGAAACGCCGCAAGCAATCTTGCGTGGGTATTCGCAACGTGTCCCGAAACCTCAATCCGAGACGGCGCGCGAGCAGTTGAACTGGGCGAGAAGGCGCTTCGTATCTCAGGCGGCAAGATCCCAATGATTTTCCGGGTGCTGGCGGCCGCTTACGCCGAGAATGGGCGGTTTTCCGAAGCGATTGAAACTGCACAACGCGGCGCTGACTTAGCTAACAGCCAAGGTAACCTGGGATTGGCCGACGCTCTTCGGAGCAACATCACTCTTTATCAAGCTAGCACTCCGCTGCGCGATGCTAGCATGACTAATGGCAATTCGTCACCATAGAACGAACAGGGCGGACTGGAGGTCTGACAGGCACGGCGGCCTCCTGACAAAACGTCCCTGGGTCGCTTCCTTCTTAGGCTGCCTCGGTCTAGTTGCAATCACATGGCTGGTTTTTGGGCAGACACTTCACCACGATTTCGTCAACTTTGATGACGACGTTTACGTGTATAACAACCCATTTGTTACGAGAGGTATTTCCGTCAACAGCGTAATCCAGGCATTTACTGACAATCATGCGCGGAACTGGCATCCGCTGACGACGATTACTCACATGCTCGATTGTCAGTTGTACGGGCTAAGGGCGGGAGGGCACCACTTTACCAATGTGCTTCTTCATACAGTTGCCGTGGTCTTGCTCTTTCTGGGGCTACAACAAATGACTGGCGCGCTTTGGCGCAGCGCGTTTGTGGCAGCGGTCTTCGCCATTCATCCTCTGCATGTGGAATCGGTCGCGTGGGTGGCGGAGCGCAAGGATGTGCTCAGCGGTGTTTTCTTCATGCTAACTATGATTGCCTATGTCCATTACGCACGCGCGCCCTCCATCTGGCGCTATTTGACTGTGTTATTTGTGTTTGCACTCGGACTGATGTCCAAGCCCATGCTGGTAACGCTGCCATTCGTTCTCTTACTTCTGGATTACTGGCCGCTCAGAAGAATAACAGCCCAACGATCAAACGTCGGTCGTCGGCTGTTAACCCTGCTCGCGGAAAAAGTTCCCTTGCTCGTTCTCTCCGTGGGCTCATGTCTGATTACGTTTGTCATACAAAAACGCGCTATTGGCGCGATCCCGCCGCTGCCGTTCACCTGGCGCTTGCAAAACGCGTTCGCGAGTTACGTGATTTACGTCTGGAAAGCGTTGTGGCCAACGCGCCTCGCCGTTTTTTATCCTCATCTAAATAACACGTTGCCAATTTGGGAAGTGGGTCTTGCGATCGTATTTCTGCTCGCTATTACGTTGGCAGTAATCGTTTTCCGACGTCAACGACCTTATTTGTTCACCGGCTGGTTTTGGTATCTCGGTATGCTCATTCCGGTGATTGGCTTTGTTCAGGTTGGAGAACAAGGCTATGCCGACCGCTATACCTACCTTCCGCATATCGGTCTGTTCATACTAGCAGTTTGGCTCGCTGGTGACGTGATAGTAGTCCGGTGGTCCGGATCACGGAGTGCTGTAATCACAGCGCTAGCAATAATTGTTGGGCTGGCATGGGCCGCATTCATTCAGACTTCTTACTGGCGCAACAGTGAAACGCTTTGGACCCATGCGCTTGCCGTCACCTCTGATAACGATGTTGCTCACAACAATCTCGGATACCTATGCGTCGATCGTGGCGAACTGGACAAAGCGATCTCGCATTTTGAGACCGCGTTGAAGATCAGGTCAGGAAAATCAGATCCTCACTACAGCGTCGCCTCAGCTTTTGTGCAAATGAACCTCGCCGACGCCCTGGCCCGAAAAGGGCAATCCGATCAGGCGATGGTTCACTACGAGGAAGCAATAAGATTACAACCGAATTATGCAGATGCCTATTACAACCGCGGAAACCTGCTTTTTGCACAGGGCCGCATTGACGAAGCAATCGCGGATTGGGAGAAAACTCTCCAAATACAACCTAATGATGCGGATGCACACACTTGTCTTGGCAACGCTCTTCTTCGGCAGGGTTCGCTAAAGGAGGCGATCACCCAGTACGAAAAGGCAGCGGCAGTAGCCCCGAATGATGCGCATTCTCGTAACAACATTGCCTGGGTGCTTGGAACGTCGTCTGATGCGTCCATTCGCGACGGTGCGAAAGCGGTGGAGTTCGCTGAGCAAGCCGTGGGGCTTTCAGGTGGCAGAGATCCCAAGTTTATCCGGACGCTCGCAGCTGCTTACGCTGAGAGCGGCCGGTTCTCTGAGGCAATCGCAACCGCTAAACAAGCGGTAATGATAGCTACTATGCAAGGCAAATCCGGGTTGGCGCGTGTTCTTGACGAGGATGTAAGGCTTTATCGCGCGAATATTCCTCTGCGCGGAATGAAATCTGCCGAGTAGGTCACATTGGTGAGCGGTTATGTGGATAACCCGATTTTATCACCCGCCGAAGCAAGCGAGTTGGTTAGTGCCTGCTTTCTTTGTGAAAGGGTCGACTCAATTCGTAAAGCGCGATCTCCTTCCGAAGGAGATCGGTTAATGTCGAGTTTCCCTGGTCATCGGCTACTCGAAGTGCCTGATGAGCCGTGTCTATAGCTTCTGGGAAGCGGCCAGCTTCGGCGTAAGCTGCAGCCAGAATCCGCAGAATTAGTGGCCTCTGCCCAGAGGGAGAGTGACTGGCCTGTTCGGCAAGCAGAACGGCTTCCGGTCCGTTTCTAAGCGACGGATCCGGCGACGTCGCCAACAGCCATGCCAAGTTACTTTGGGCGGCAACATTTTCCGGCGCGAGGCGAAGCGCCTCCTTGTATTGCGTAATCGCGTCACCAACGCGGCCTTTTGCGAGAAGCGCGCTACCGAGGTTTACGTGAGCATCCGCATTGGTTGGAAGCAACTCCAGCGCCTTTTCGTAATGCACAATGGCTTCGTCGAACCGTCCTTTGCGAAGGAGTGCGCTCGCGAGGTTATATTGCCCTTCCGCATGCTTCGGAAAGGCAGCTACACACGCGAGGTAATAGGAGATCGCACCGTCAATATCACCTTTGGAAAGAAGCGCCGCCGCTAAATTGCATGAGGCATTCGTGTAATCCGGTCGAACCGCCAGCGCTTTTTGGTAATGCGCAATCGCGTCATCGACACGCCCTGCTTGAAATAATGTTGCACCAAGATTGTTGTGCGCTTCGGCATCAGCGGAATTAAGCGCGAGCGCTGCCTCGTAATGATTGATAGCATCGTTGGATTCACCTTTCTCAGCCAACAAGCGTCCAAGGTTATAATGCGCCTCCGCATAACCTGGCCGTAGCGCGATGGCCTGGCGATAATGTGTTATCGCCTGATCAGCTTCACCACGATCGTGAAGAGCGATTCCCAAATTGTAATGCGCCATCCAGCAACCGGGATTATCTGCGAGTGTCCTCGTGTACAAAGTTACAAGGTCGTGATAAATGGCACTTTGCTGCCACGTTAGCGTTGCAAGCAAAAGCAACAGGCCGCTGCAGAGTACCAGCCGCAGAAATACGGCACCTCGAGCGAGCGACGCAGCCACAACCAGCCGGCCAAAGCTCTCGGTCACGGCGGAGCCGGCGAACGCCAGCGGCCCCATGCTCGCGAGATACTGGAAGTGATCGCTCACAAACGAGTAGCGAAAGAAATACACGCTAAAAAAACCGAGTATCGGAAACAATGAGATCACATAGTAGGCGGCGGCAAAGAATGCCGCACGGGCCGCCTTTCCAGGCAGCAACCACAGCCCGACTAAACCAGCTGTTGCTGCCAGTAAGGGTAGATAGGCCATCCACTGCGATGAATGAATCTCCCATCTCGGATAAATGAAGATGAGCGGATGAGGCCAGAATAGTTTGGCCAGGTAAAACCATATCGCTCGTCCCGCGATGATCAGACGCTCCGGCCAGGTCTGCGCCCATTCCGGACCAACTGCGGACGCGTGAAACTTCTGTTCCCAAATTGTCCACCCGCTCGCAAGCGCTGAAATGAGCAGGAATGGGGCGAGCGGTATAGCATCTTTCCGTCCGATCCGTCCTCGTCGCCACCAGACACAGAGAGCGAGCACCACAGGCAACATGACCACTGAAGGCTTGCTTAGCGTTGCCAGCACGAAGCAGCCCAGCGATAGACCAAAAACAAACCCGCTTTGTTTACGGAAAATTCCTGTGATCCGCCTTTGCTCTTCCCAATTCAAAAAGAAAGAAATCGACAAGAGATAAAACAGGCAGGACTGGGTGTTCTTGAGCTCAGTTACCCAGGCGACTGATTGCACCATCACGGGGTGCAGTGCCCACAGTGCTGCGCCCAACCATGCGCCGCTGACCTCGAGTTGTCGAAGCACGCGCCAAAGCAGTACCGCCGATGTCGCGTGCATCAGCACGGTGAGGAGGTGATACGGGAAAGGAAGCAAGCCAACGAATTTGTGAAGCGCCCAAAAGGTCGTTAGAACGAGCGGATAATAGACCGCTCGCGTGCTGGTCCAGACTTCTTTCAGCCCGAGTGGGCCGACTACGCACGGATTCTGGGTCAGATGCGATTCATCGTCCCAAATGAATCCAGCATGGAAAACTCGGGCGTACGCTGCAAAAACAAGTACAACCAGGAAAACTGCCCAAAGCCAGGCTCGCCGCCCAAAAAGTCTAACCACCAATGAACACTATGCACGAATAGGGAGAACGAAAAATTCGCGCCTCATTCGTGTCCATTTGTCGTTTCACTTTGTTTAGCAATGCGCAGGTTCTCCTCGGCTTCTGGAAAGTCAGGATGAAGACGCAACGCCTCTTGGAATTGTAAGACAGCGTGGTCAACGTCCCCTTCGCGCAGAAAGACCTTGCCGAGGTAGTTGTGTGGTTGAGCAAGTTTCGGGTTGAGGCTAGACGCCTTCTGAAAATGATCTTTCGCCTCTGCGACCTGTCCCTTGTCGAAAAGCAAACTTCCGAGGTCAATATGCGCATCGACCAAACGCGCATCGGCTTGCAGCGCCTCTCGGTAGTGCGCAATTGCTTCGTCGACTTTGCCGTGTTTTTCCAGGAAGGCGCCATAGCTGTAATGCGCTTGCGCGGACTTGGGAGCCAGTCGAATGGAGGCTTCACATTCGGCAGCTGCGCGCTCGTCGTGACCGAGTTGGTCCAGAAGGTAAGCATAGCCAGAATGATACTCGGCGTTGTTCGGCTCAATCCGCAATGCTTGTTCGAAATGGATTTGCGCTTCGTCCAGCTTTCCTTTCTCCATTAATAGCGCGGCCAGATTAACGTGGGCTTTTGCCGAGCCGGGATTCAAACGTAACGCTGCGGAAAATTCACGAGCTGCTTCGTCGGTTCGTCCAGCTTCCTGTAAAGCCGTCGCATAGTTGAAATGCGCCCGCACACTGGCTGGAAGATCAGCAACGATCGCCCCGAGACGTTCGAGTTTACCCTGGGCGGAGTGCACCTCCGCGAACCAAAGCGCTGCAAGGGGTATAACAAAGACGGCTACCCATTTCGCTCCGTGCAATACCCAACTCGGCAGAAAAGCATCTCTGGAAACGTTAACGGCGCCGCCGCTGATCCCGAGAGATTGTCGAGTAGATTTCTCGCGGACTTTCCAAATGAAGCCGTCGTAATAAAAATGGAGCAGTGCCGACGCCGTCACCACCCCGGTAAGAATACGTTTAACGGCGTCGATACCGACATACGACTTGGACAGACTCAGCCCACCGTAGGCAACCACCAAACCGATATAAACGCCTACCAGCGCTCCGCTGCGCCGGAAGACAAAACGCATAAACCCACCAATCGAGCTATCGCTCTCGACCCGTTTACGATTGTAAATCCAGACAAGCGAGAGGTACTGCACATCATGGAACACTTCGAACAATGCGATGCCGACAAGAACGCTGGCTACGATCTTGTTGCAGTACCACCAAAAGGAAATGCTCGTGACAAGAAGAACAAGCTTGACCGGACTCGGTCGCTTCCCTTGTTTCCACATCCAAACGAAATTCACCAGGAATACACCTGAAATCGCGACGGCCAACGCCAGCAAGCCTTGTTGCGCTGCCCGAAGGAGAGCTGGAGGAATAAAAGGTCCGCCCGCGGAATAATAGCTTTCCAGAGTATCGGTCATCCGCTGGGGCGAAAGAAGGACAGCCGTTGCAAACCAGATCCCGCACACTGCAAAATCAAGACGACGGGTAAACTCAGCGAACGAGCCGACCTTCGCATCGTAGATGCGACAGAAGCCGTATGTTTGCATCATTCCATGCCAAACGCCCCAGATAAATGCAACCAGTACAATGCCCTTGAGGTCCCAGAGAGAAAAAGCCGCGCAAACCACTACGAGAAAAATCGGGGCGCAAATGAATCTCCACCGGAAACGCTGAAATAACGCGCGGTCGCCGTAGGCGCGAATCATCCCCGGCAAATGGTGTCCCATTGCGCCGAACGCCGCGACAAACAGATAAATATCTTCGGCAGCCCAGAGTCCCTGCGCGAAGATAAAAATCGGCACCAGCAATAGCGGTGTGCAAACGTAGAGCAGCAAGTCGCGCCAACTGTCCAGAATCCACAAATTACCCTTTCGAGTCACGGCAGGCACAGCCGGGACAGTCTGCGGAGATGAAAACCCAGTGACGAACTGCATGCGTTTTCCTTAGCGGAGCCAAGTCTCTCTCAAGGCGCCGCGAAAATCAATCCTCAGATCACTTGAGAGCCACGAAACCGAAAATCACAAGGGCGCAGCTTGGCCAGCAAGAGAATTCTCTCAGGATGTCCCGACGCCGATCGACATGACACCACCGCAGAAAGCAACACGCGCCGTTAGTCGTGGTAAATGACGCGGGCGATTTTCGAATCTGAGGAGGAGTCACCTGCAACGGACTTGATCGATGTCGTGGTCTAAGGTACACGTCTTCAGTCTAGTTTCTAGAATGGCAAAACACGTTTTCGTGCGCAAGACGACGCCGCAACCGCAAGTCATCTTCGACATATATACTGTTCTGGTTGCGATCAGCTGGTTGGTTTTCGGCCAGACCCTGAGGCAGCAGTTCGTTACGTACGATCACCGACAGTACTTTTTTCGCACAGATCCAGCCTGGTATTCAACAAGGCAATCTTTCTGATGAAGACGCAGAGCTACGAGACGGATCAGATCAACACTGCCTCAATCATCCGTGTCCAGGCAGCTGACCACAACGCTGATGTGCCGCCAGCTGTTGTTCGGCAGTTTCGTTCGCAGGCGCATGAATGGGCAGTTTTCATTTTTCTATACAACGAAGGACCAAAAATTCGCCACCAGCTGGTGCGCTTCCCGATTATCGGGGAACGAAACTTTGATGTTCTCGTAGGGGATGATGGGTCCACCGACGACTGCGCGTCGGACGAGTTAATGAACGAGTTCAGCGTGAGCGCCCGGGTCGCGCTGCCGCAGAATCTGGGTCTGAGCGCAAACATGAAAGCGGGATTGCGCTGGCTGATGATTGAAGCCAGCTACCGCGGCGTTGTCTTCATGAACGGCAACAACAAGGACGATCCGGAGGCAATTAGCCGGTTCATCGGACGAATGGAAGCGGGTTACGATTACATCCAAGGCTCGCGCTTCCTGCCGGGGGGCGACTCAGTCAACACGCCGCTAATTCGGCGCTGGGCTATCCGTTTCGTACACGCGCCGCTGTTTTCACTGGTCGCTCACCGACGGATGACAGACACAACAAATGGTTTTCGCGCCTTCAGTTTGCGTTTTCTCCGCGACCCGCGCGTCGACATCTTTCAAAGCTGCTTCCGAAAATATGAACTTGAGCAGTATCTGGCTTGCAAGGCGATCCGGCTTGGATTTCGAACATGTGAAATCCCTGTTCGGCGAAGCTACTCCGGCGCGAGGAGCCAACTGTGCGCACGAGCAGACACCAAGGTTCGATTCGGAACTGGCCATCTGCTTCTGCTCAAACCGTTAGTCGACCTTATGCTGGGTCGCTATCGCTAACACTGAAACAGAGCGATTGCCATCACGTACGGAAGCAGGATGTGCAATATAAAGTCGCTGTGAAGCGAAGAAATACTCACACGCGCACGCAGGCGCATGCGGTGGTGCCATCGCAGAACCGGACGGTAGCATTGACGTGCGCGCTGCTAGCCTTCGTGACGTTTGCTGTCTACTGGCGTGTAAAGGACAACGAGTTCATCAACTTCGACGACAACATTTACATTACCGAGAACGCGCCGGTGTTGGGCGGGCTGACTTGGCCCGACGTGAAGTGGGCATTCACGACCGGACACACTGGCTATCCGCATCCGCTCACCTGGCTCACGCACCAATTCGACTATCAAATTTACAAAAATTGGGCCGGCGGCCATCACCTGACCAGTATGGCGTTTCACGTCGCGAACGCGCTGCTGCTGTTGCTGTTCTTGTGGCGAACGACGCGACTGGTTTGGCCGAGCGCATTCGTCGCGGCGGTGTTTGCTCTTCATCCACTGCACGTGGAGTCAGTCGCTTGGATAGCCGAACGCAAAGACCTGCTTTGTGGGTTTTTCTTTTTTCTGACCCTGCACGCCTATGTGTCCTACGCGAAAGAGACATCGCCATACTACTACGTCCTTGCGCTCCTCTTTTTTGCAGCAGGGCTGCTCTCGAAGCCCATGATCGTGACGCTGCCGTTCGTTTTATTGTTAATTGACATTTGGCCACTCGGCCGCGTGAAGTTTGACGCGAGCAAGCGCGATCGCACAGCTACGCCGACGGTCATCAGGTTAATTGCGGAAAAGGTTCCGTTCCTCTTGCTCGCGATTGTCTGGAGCGTCATTACGCTGATCATCCAGAAAGAAGGCGGCGGAGTTGCCAGAATGGAAACTGTTGACGTCGGCGCGCGAATTGCCACCGCAACAGTCAGCTACACGATCTACGTTTGGAAGACGTTCTGGCCACATAACCTCGCTCTGTTTTATCCGTATTCGCGCCACCTGCCCTGGCTCACAGTGCTCGCTGCACTTGCGCTGCTTGTGGCAATTTCCGCCATCTGCATCAAGCGACGAAACTCCTCCACCTTCCTGCTCTTCGGGTGGCTGTGGTTTTTAGGAATGCTCGTGCCGGTGATTGGAATCCTCCAGATTGGAGGGCAGGCACGTGCCGATCGTTACACCTACTTGCCGCAAACAGGATTGACCATTGCCCTGACATGGACGGCTTTTAATTTATCGAAATCATGGCCGCATCGGCGAGCGCTTCTCGCCGGTACCGCCGCGATCGTCCTAGCCCTGCTGGCCTGGCGGACTTGGGATCGTACCGCAGTATGGCACGATAGCGAATCCGTTTGGAGAAATACGCTCACTGCAACGGCGCCTAACTACACGGCTCATGTTCAACTCTGCGATGCATTACTCCGGCAGGGCCGGATCGACGAGGCAATAGCAGAAGCTGAAATGGCAGTACGCCTTCAGCCGAATGGTGTTGAGGGTCACAGTAATCTTGCCATCGCTCTTTCGAAGAAGGGCGATATGGAAAACGCAATTAGCCACTGGCAGCGCGCTCTGGAGATAAAGCCCAACCGACCCAAACTGCATTACAACATTGCGACGGTTTTGGCGGAGGCGGGGCGACTGGACGAGGCCATTTCGCATTACGAACAGGAAGTACAAATTCAGCCCAAGTTCGCCGAAGCGCACAGCAATCTTGGGTCCGCGTTGTTGCGCAAAGGCCGGCTCGATGATGCGCTGCTTCATTTCGAAAAAGCGCTCGCGGCCAATCCGCGGCTAGCCACAGTCCATTACAATGTCGCGACCGTTCTGGTGCAGAAGGGCCGGGCGCGCGAAGCGGTCGATCATTTGCAGGAATTACTCGAGTTGGACCCCAGCAACGCCTACGCACGCGTTGAGCTGGGTGTTGCGTGGTCACAAGTTGGGCGCATGGACTTGGCAATCAACGCGTGGGAAAAAACGCTGGAATCACAGCCTGACAATCTCAACGCGGCTTACGATCTTGCGTGGGTGCACGCCACGTTTCCGGACGACGCGATTCGCGACGGGAGAAAAGCTGTGCGATTGGCAGAGCACGCCCTTCAGCTTTCCGGTGAGACGGACCCTCGAATTTACCGGTTATTGGCGGCCGCCTATGCGGAGAACAATCAATTCGATAAGGCAATTGAAACAGCGCAACGCGGCTCAGAATTAGCTATCAAACAAGGAAACTACGCGGCCGCTAACACGCTCGAATACAATATCGATCTTTACCGCAGGAACCTTCCGCTGCGCGACATTAGCGAGTAGCAGTTTTGGCGCTCCCTGTTTTTCTCGTCGGAATCCACCACGAGATGCAGCGACGATGCTGTGTATTTGCGATCCAGACTCCCTTTTTCGGACACCCGAAAGCATCAAAAGCAAAACGGCCGGGCCCTGTGAAGAGCCCGGCCGCTGTGAATTTATTCGATGTGCGCCTTAGAATCGTTTCTTTAAGCCGACGTACCAGTATCGACCTTTGATCGTCGCAATGGACTCATCATAGCCGTTCTCGAACGATCCAGCCACGAACGGCGGATCTTCGTCGGTCACGTTCTGCATTCCAAGTGTGATCGTGGTGTTGTTAAGCCACCATCTCCAATTGTTGCAGCCATATTCGGCCGTAGAAACCGGCACCACGTTTTTCTCCTTGCCGTCCTTCATCTTCACGTTCTTCCCGCCGTCCTTGGCAAAGCCTGGCACTTCAGCCGGCGCAGGCGGCGGCAGGTTAAACGTGTAGTTTAAGATCAGGTCGAGCGTAGTCAGCGCGGCCACTTTGCGGGCCCGGATTTCGCCGAAGTCAGGGAATCCGCCACTCCTGGGCTCATTTAGCTTCGTCGCTCCTGTCAGACTGGCATTGTCATCCTCGTATTGGCCGATCCAGTGAACTACGGCGCCCACATCGAGACCAGCCATCCACGTGTCAGCCGGGCCATCATAGAAGATACTGAAGTTAGCTCGGTGCCATGGCAACGAACTGGTTAGTGCCAATCCCGGCGGCAGGAATGAGCCCGCGATGCCAAACCGTTTGTCGTTCACGGTAGGTTGAAACTCAGCTCGTGACAGCCAGGTGCCATTAACCGTAGTCGTGAACCTTCCGAAATCTCCGTGGCCGAAGATCGCAGAATCCAGAATATAAATCGCTTCGTAGTCGAGACCTTCGAAAATTGCGCCAGCGAGGTTGTTGCTGGGATCAATGACCAGCGTGACTGGCCCAGGTTCAAGGGGATTGTCACTAGGACCGCGGAAAACCAAAGGCCCGTTCTGCACACCAGGAGGCGGCGGCGGAGGATTACTCTCGATGATGAACTGCGAACCGAGAGTCGACACGATATCACGCATGTCGATATGCCACCAATCGGCGCTCAGTGTCAGGCCCTTGACCCATTTCGGGCTGTAAACAATTCCGTAGGTCCATTCGTAAGCCACCTCCGGATGCAGCGCCGGGTTTCCTAAAATACGCTCCTCAATCTGCGGCTCCGTCTGTGTGGAAAACGGATCAGCCACGATTGGGAAATTTTGCGAGCTTGCAGGCGTAAGCTCGGCCAGTGTCGGCGCATGAAACGCCTCACTGTAGCTGCCGCGCAGGGTCACCGCGCCGATATACTTGGGATCAAGCGGCTGCCAACGCACGGAAACCTTCGGCTTCTGCGCGTTGTACGTGCTGTGCGCCGCAGGCACCTTCGCGAACAATCCGGAGCCCAGCACTGCAGAGGTGTTATTGCTGTACCATTCCTCGCGTTCAGCAAAGTCCACCTCCAAGCTGTAGAAGCCGGGGAAGTTCCACGTGGGACTGGTGAAAGGCACCCGCACTTCCTCGTAGACTCCCCACACATCACGGTTCACCCTGAAGCTTTGACCATCTACTGAGCCAATTGAGTTAAACGTGTTATTAAGCGCATCCCGATCACGGGTGAACCTCGGCGCGTCGTACTCACCGCCCACGGCAAATGAGACTGGACCGGCAGGAAGATTAAACAAATCGCCGTTAATGGTCGCATAACCAATCGGCAATTCATATTCGCCTGAGTTATGCAGGGTGACATAGACTCTTTGCCTGGCCGCCCCCGTGTTGTGAGCGTGGAAATTCAGGAACGGATCGAACGCCGTGGCCGGATTGGTATCCAACAACGCCTCCCGCAATCCAGGCTGGCTAACCTCGCCAATGGACAGGTCCTGCCCTTCGTTCCGGGAGTAACGGAAACCTGCCTCCCAATTCCACGTCTTAAAGTAATCGGCGATCCACCCCATTTCACCGCGCAATCCCACATCAAACAGTTGGTCCCAGTAAGTGAATTTTTCGCTGCGCGGACCGGTATCGTTAATACCACGGAACCGCACACCGGTCGTTACAGGGAGACCACCGGTGGGATTCTCTGGAGTCGGAGGAAAGAAATTCGGAATGGTCGCATCTGCAACGGTGAACGGATTAAACGGATTCGAGATCGGCACACTGATGCCATTCGGGCTAAAGAACGTGCTAGTGAGTCCGTTCTTGAACGGATCAGGCGTAAACGGCACAGCCGCCAGGGACGAATCGAAAAACGAGCGCGCATATTTGAAATCCGCAAATACCGTCAGGTATTTGTCACACAGGTCGCGGGTGAACGAGCCGTAGTACACCTGGCGGTCACCCGGAGGCAGCGCCGGCGTGAAAGCGGCGAAGTTAAAGAAGAAGTAGTCGCCGCCGCCCTTATAGTCAGTGCCAAACTGATCGAGCGTTACTCTCGGATTGTGGATACCGGGAGCGCCTGGATACGCATTTGGGTTAACCGCAAACGGGCTCTTGTAAAATGGAGAGGTTTTCGCATTCGGAGCTGAATGCGGCAGCGGGGTGTTCACACCGAAAATCGGAGTACCGCCAGGGCCGAAGAACAGACTCGGAATCAACCGGCGGCTGATAACGCGGCCAGGAAAGTTGCCGCTGCGTGAATCGAATCCGCCGAACGGAATAAAAAACCCGTTAGACGAAATGTCCCGGTCGCGGCTGAAAACTCCGCCGGTGCGTTCCCAGAAATCGGCGATAACAACGATGTCCGTCTTGTCGTCGCCGGTGCCGGCTTTGATCCATGCCTCCCATTCGCCCATTTCATTGGAAGCTCCCAAATTGGTGTTCCCGTAAGTCCCTCCGATTTCCAGACCGCGGAACTTGTGGACCAGGAAGAAGTTGACCACGCCGGAGATGGCGTCGGACCCGTACACGGCCGAGGCGCCATCCTTGAGGATGTCAACGTGATCGACCATCGAAAACGGTATCAGGTTAATGTCCGGGCCCGCGCTAGTCCCAGCGGAGCCTAATGAACCGTATGCGACGCGTTTGCCATCAATCAAAACCAAAGTTTCCTTGGGCAACAAACCGCGCAGGTTGAACTGGACCGTGCCATCACCACCGTTGCCGATGTTCAGGTTCACGGTGCCGCCTGCTTCTTGCGGAATGAATTGCTGCAGGTCAGTGGCGTTGCGGATGCCCAGTTTCTCGATGTCTTGCGGACGATAGGTGTCCACCGGGTTTGGGCCGGTTTCTTCCGCTGTGGGAATGTTCGAACCCGTCACGACAACGCGTTCGACCTCGGCCGTTGGCGCAGCCGCGCCCGGTGCTTCCGGCGGCGGCGCGGCGGGAGCCGGCAACTGCGCGAATGCGTTGGATGCAAGAATGAATGGAAATCCGACGCTCGCCATAAGAGCGAGTCGAACGAATCTAAATGTTTTCAGTGCATTTTTAGTCATTAGTTTCTCCATTGGTTTGGTTAGGTTTCGGCAGGGTTATTCAATTTCTAGAGTGCTGACAAGCTTTTTTTTCACTTTTTCCAAACTTTTTTTGAACGGCCAAATGGGGGTATTTGTCGCTCGAATTTCCGGTCTAGCGGAAAAGGCCCACGGCTGGCAAGCTTTTTTCTCAGTTTTTTTTGAATTTTTTTTGGCCACCCATCCGGACTTTGACGGCGGATGACTCGGATCAGCTCCGACCGGGATTAATTCGATTTGAACTTATGGCAGTACCGAAAATGAAGTCGTTGAGATCCCAACGTCCGCTGCGGTTGGTCTCCGTTTTGATGGTCGGCCTTGCCGGCATCTTGCTTTTCACCCATTGGGACAAACAAACAGATGCTGGGCATCGGCCAATTATTTCATTCGCGAGAGCCAAGCCGGTGCTGGAGGCGTTCTCTGACAAACTGCCGCCGCACTTAAAGAATCCGAATGAAAGCAAGTGGAAGACTTGGGCTCAACACGAGGATGACGTCATTCGTGCGCGTCTGGAGCAAGGCGCGCTCGATTCCATGATAAACTTGCTCTTGTTCGGCACTTCGTTCACGAGTCAACCGCGGGTCATCACGATGCACGACTTCGACGATCCGGTCGTGCAGTCGCGGCTGGATGATCTTTTGGAAGGGGTTCGCAATCCGGGAAACAACGAGCGGCTCATCTTTCTGCGAAACGTTCTCCGCCGCAGCGGAATGGATCCCGACAGTTCCGCGGGCTACGAGAAAACAAAGAGTTTCGTCCTCGAAAATCTTCGGCGGGTTGTCCAGGAGCAGACCACTTTTCAGAAAAAGTTTGATGAGGCAACGCGCGAGAACAATCAAGAGGACGGGCTTTCCGAGCGCTCGCGTGTATTTCGCGATCGCGGCATCTCGCTTGACACCACGATTCTGTCGAGCTTCGGCAATTGAGGGAGCTCTGCGCGACATGAAGGACCGGGCAGTGCTCCCACAGAGATCGATTACTCGCGTGGCGGTGATCGGGCCTGGTTTGGATTTCACCGATAAAGGATTCGGTTACGACTTTTATCCGCTCCAGACGCTGCAACCATTCGCGGTTTACGATTCGCTCATTCGATTAGGACTCGCCGAACCTGGAAAGATCAAAATTACCGCCTTCGATATTAGTCGGGAGGTTCTCGAGCATTTGCGCCGTGCGCGCGAACGCGCGAAAACGGGAGAGAACTACGTTGTGCAATTGCCGCGCGAGTCCTGGGCCTGGGCTGCTGACGCGGTTCAGTACTGGCGTTCGTTCGGCAGCGAGATCGGTAAGCCCGCCGCTCCGATTCAACCGCCGCCAGCTCTCAAGGGTCTTGAGACGCGGGCAGTCGCAATTCGTCCCGAAGTGGTTCTTTCATGCAAACCTGTCGATTTGAATGTTGTTTTCGAGCAGTTCGATCGATCGGCCACAAGACGATTTGATCTGGTCATCGCCACAAATGTTTTTTTCTATTACGACACATTGGAGCAGGCACTAGCCCTTCAGAATGTCTCGACACTTCTCAAGCCGGCAGGATTTTTGTTGACTAATGATTGGCTGCCATACCCATCTCAAATCCCGATGCGCTCAATGGGATACACACCGGTAAAATATGGAGAGGGCAGTGATTGGGGAGACAACGTTTTCTGGTGGCAACGGCAGTGAGCGTTAATCCGAACCAAGTCGCAGCCATCCGGGTCATCCGCGGTAAGAATCGCTACAAGGCTCGACTCAAATGGAAAAAGTTGTACCGGCTCGAGAACGTCGGCCGGTTAATAGCAAGTTGCGAGACTGTGATGAACAGCACGATTCCTGCGACTAAAACGATCCGCAGCCAGATTCGAGGGCTCCATGATAATGCCCAGTTAAGCGCGTGGCAGTACAGGAGAAAAAACGGGACGGCGGCGCCGATGAGCATTCTTCCAGAAGTGAAGTACGGACGTTCACGTGACGGATACACACAGAGACCGAAATCGAATGCCATTGATAGAATGGCAACGAACAAAACCAGGGCGGCGAAGCTTGAAAACGCCAGCCAAAGACTCTCGCGCTGGAAGTCAGTCAGCTTCGTTAAGCGCGGAACCAGGCTGATCACCGCCACGCCAATCGCGAGGGTGGACGAGATCCAGTAGAATGCGTCGGTCGGTTGCGAAGCGAGTCGTTTGCCATGCCAGATAAACTCGCCCCGCCAGAAACTCGCCATTAATTCTGGCCAGAACTGCCTCAGTCCATTGAGTGTGAAGATTGGATGGGGGCACCAATTGCTGATGGGTTTTCGAGTCCAACCCAAGAAGTCAATTTTCGAACCGGTAGCAGTAAGATCGCCGAATGTATGATAATTCCACGCAAACCAAACAGCGATTGGGACAACCGCAGACACTGCCAAAACGGCGAGCGATACCAAAACGGGACGCAATGTTCTTCTTTCGGCAAGATTTTGAATTTTGAGAATCGAAGCTATTCCGACGACGAGCAGGAGAGCGATATTCGTTGTCTTAACCAGACAGGTCGCGGCGATGGCAAGCCCGGTGGAAATCGCGAGAGGGAGACTCGGCACGCCTGACTGCAAGAATTTTACTAGCCCAATGAAGGCGATTCCAAAGCAAAGCGGAGAGAGCAAATCGTTTTGGATTGAGTAGAAGGAGGTCTGCGGCCACACGGCCAGCAACAGCGGAACGCTTAGATGCATGAATAGCCGAGAGGGAAAGACTAATTGTGCAGCAAGGAAGCCCACCCATACGAGAAGCGCAGCGACGAACACGTTCAGAAAGCGAACCCAATACAATGACCAGCAACCGGTAATGCCAATCGCGCGGCCAAGGTTGAGCCACGAACCCGCGATAGCATAGTAAAATGGAGGTTCACCCGATTCGTGATTTTGATTGACCTGCCACCACGCTGAAGTCCTGTTTATAACATCCTCGCGCTGTTCAACTGGTAACGTCCACCTCGGCGGCGGAAACATTCCGGTGGTCAATTGCTCCGGAGCCGTGAAGTACTCCGGCGTGCCACACAAAGAAAAGCTATATGCAGACTCGGGAGAGTAGTGACCCAAATCGCGCGGCACCTGGCCGCGCGCGTATTTCATCACTAAATCTACATGCGCCTGCTCATCGACATTGTTGAAAAGGGGAAATGCGGCCGAACATATGAACACACGAGCCGCCGCGATCGCGCAAAGCACCAATACTAACATTCGCTCATGTCGCATTTTAAATCGGAGCGCGGCCTTCACCGCGCTTCCCCCTCAATGACTACGAGCTTCCCATATTCGTTGATCAACGGCGCGATGCCTGCCGCTTTCAATTGCGCATCGACCGGTCCGCGAAAGGGCGAATCGCTCTCAAGTACAACCGCCACATGTCCGTCAGGACTCGGTTCACGCCAGGGGATTGATGGCGGATAAACGCGATGTCGATAACCAAAAATCGCATCGGAGACGGCGAATGTTTCACCGCATTCAAAGAGCAATGGGTAAACAAAGGAAACAGTCGTCCGCACCCCGGTCACCTGGTGTTGGCGCAAATGATCTTCAACACGTTGGAGATCGACGCCGGGCACCCGTGTCATGCAATAGTTCTCCCCGCGATCGCAGAGCGTTAACGTTTCGATTTGATTGTGGCGCGCGATGTCGATCATCAGCGCGCTTCCCGTGAGCACTACGGCGGCGAAAATCGCGAATCCGCCCAAACGAACGAGCGCTTTGGAACAATCAAAAGAGCGCTTCAGCAGCCGGCCGGTGAGCGCCGCGAAAAAGAAACAGCCAGCCAAAAAATAACCTGGCACACGGAAGGGCGCGGTGACATACGGGATGAAGCACGCCAATGTTAACAGGAGCAGAAGCAGATCCCGTTCTTCATCGCCTCTGGTGAAACCACTGCGAACGGCTGCCCAAATTTTGGATGGTGATCGGATGAATGGCCAAGCCGCAAGACCTGCGGCCAGCGCCGTGATCATGTAAAACAAAAGCCCCGAAGCAGGCCGCTCTGGATAATACCAAAGCACTGTATCGGCGCCAAAGAACTTTGGCATCTCAACGAAGAAAATCTGCCATAACGCGTCGGCGTTAGAAATGGAGCCAAATCCTCCGTCGCCGGTTTTCTCGACGACGGCGTGCCAATTGGCGAAATGATGGGTGAGATTGAACACGATTGCCGGCGCGTAGCCGATGATGAAACCGGCGACTGCGAGCAGCACGCTGTTGAACGATAAGTTTCGATGCATCAAAAACAGAACCCATAGTGCGAGGTTAAATGCGAGCGCCAGCTCCAAACTCCAGATGCTTGAGCCGGAAACAATTCCGAACAACAGAAATAGCGGCCACCTTCGGCTCGGAATCGGTTGGATCGCCAGGAACAGGATCGTCAGCAGCGGAATGGAAAGGAAATACCAGGAGTAACCCCGCACCTGGAAGTGCCACTTGAGAAGGGAGGGAGCAAGCGCAAACACAACGGTAGCGAAGAGCGCGGTGCGCCCGTCATAAAGTGCCACGCACATCCGGTAAAATAAAAAAAGGCAGAGCAACGACAGTGCAACGACGCAACCCTTTAAGGAAATCACGCTGACGCTGAAAAATGCGAATGCAATCGCGGTTAGATAAGCTTCCCAAGCAGCGCCCGCGTTATAGGCCTGACCATACATATAAAAAGGGAAATAGCGGCCTTCCACGATGTGTTTGCCCATAAGGCCGATGATCGCTTCGTCGCTATGCACATGAGTTTGCGACGTGAGCAGAATCGTGAGCCAGGATGCAGCGACAATAATAAATACTGCAATAAAGAACGCGTGCCGGCGCATCAAAGATCGATTGTCCCTTCGCTGGCGCGATGATGGCATAGGCTGCGGTGATCGACAATCGACGCCATTGCTATTTATCCGCCGAACGGCGGG
>Ga0137366_10001079_pt1 | contig 19640 bp, 27 predicted proteins | sample SagtaG_8_FD_104938 | JGI IMG/M metagenome (GOLD analysis project Ga0137366, IMG submission 104938) | Vadose zone soil microbial communities from Sagehorn Ranch, Mendocino, California, USA - Sage1_L_60_16 metaG | ecosystem: Environmental > Terrestrial > Soil > Vadose zone | place: USA...
CGGGCCGCGCTGTCCGCCCCGAGGCGGCGTCCTCAGTCGCCCCTGTAGTTATCCACTACAGGGACTCCCTGCGTCCTTGCCTCGGAACGGCCATCGCACCCCGACGGCGAGCGAGGTTCCGCCAAACCCTCCTAGATCGCGAGCTGACGACAGCAGTCCGCGGTGTGGTCGCAGACCTCCGCGCACATCGCCAGCTGCTCGTCCGAGCTATCGAGATGCCGACAGTGCGCGGCGACCTTCTCGCAGGCCTCGGCGCAGACCGCGGACAGCATGACGCTGAGCTCCGAGGCGCGCAGCAGGATGTTCTGCGTCGTCTGGCAGACCTCGCAGCAGTCGATCAGCAGCCGCAGGTGGCGCTGGTCGAAGAGGTCGCTTTCCGAGTCGAGCGAGTAGGTCAGGGTCTCGGTGCAGGCCGTGTAGCAGTCCGAGGCCGCATCGATGCAGGCCCGCACTTGCGGCGAGATACCGACTCGCTCGCGTTCCTCCCGGGACATCCCACTCGTAGGCTAGGCGCAAGCGTCCCCCCGCCTTTCGACTGCAAGCAAGCCTTGACCCCGCGCTCGTCAGGCGCACACGTTGCCTGTACGCTCGCTGAGGGCCGGGAGATGGAACAGGACTTCGTCAAGAACGCCGCGCATGAGCTGCGGACGCCGGTTTCGGCGATCTCGAGCGCGATCGAGGTCCTGCAGGACGGGGCCAAGAACGACCCCGAGGCCCGCGACCGATTCCTGGGCCACATCGAGCAGGCGACGGGCCGGCTCGAGCGGCTGCTCGACGCAGTGCTGGTCCTCGCCCGCGCGCAGACCGGCGAAGAGCAACCGGCGCTCTCGACCGTCGCGCTCGAGCCGGTCCTGCGCCAGGTCTTCGACGGGATCACCCCACACGCCGGCGTGTCGCTCGAGATCGAGGCGCCGCCGGGCCTCGCCGTCGCGACGAACCCGCGCCTGCTGGAGCAGCTGCTCAGCAATCTCGTTGCGAACGCAGCCAAGCACACGGACTCCGGGAGCATCCGCCTGGTCGGCTCCCGCGTCGACGACACCGTCGCGATCGAGGTGCTGGACACCGGCCACGGGCTGGAGTCGAAGGACCGCGAGCGTGTCCGGCGCGAGTCGCCCGAGCTCGAGGGGCTCGGGATCGGGCTCACCATCGTGCGCGAGGCCGTTCGCGCGCGCGGCGGCGAGGTCGAGATCGGCCCAAGGGCCGGCGGCGGCACGACCGCACGCGTCGTGCTCCCGGCCGCGGACGGCCCCGCCCCGTGAGCCGGATCCTCGTCGCCGACGACGAGCAGAGCGTTCTCGACGCGATCGCCTACGCCCTCGAGCGGGAGGAGTTCGAGGTCGACACGGTCACCGACGGGGAGGCAGCGCTCGCGGCGGCGCGGGGCTCCGACTACGACCTCCTGATCCTGAACGTGATGATGCCGCGGCTGTTCGGCACGGACGTCATCCGGGCGCTGGAGGGCGAAGGAACGGCGCCGATCGTCCTGCTGAGCGCCCGCGACGCGCGCGAGGATCGCATCGAAGGGCTCGAGCTCGGCGCCGACGACTACGTCACGAAGCCGTTCTCGCCGCGAGAGCTCGTCAGCAGGGTGCGCGCGATCCTGCGCCGGCAAGAGCACGAGCTGCATCGGGTCGGGCTCATCCGGGACATCCCCGGCATGGAGCTCGACTACGAACGAGGCATCGTGGTCCGCAGCGGTGAACGCATCTCGCTCACCCGCTCGGAGGTCCGGCTGCTCGGCCTCCTCGCGGAGCACCCCGGCGAGATCGTCAGCCGGCGGACGCTGATGGAGCACCTCTGGCAGAGCGACTTCGTCGGCGGCGAGCGCGCCGGCGACGTCCACGTCTCGAACCTCCGCCGGAAGCTCGGATCGGACGTGATCGAGAGCGTGCGCGGCGAGGGCTACCGCCTTCGTGTCTGAAACGTAAGCGAACCCACATACTTCGGCACGCTCAGGGGGCTAGGTTCTTTGCCAAGGAGCCCCCTGGCCCAATTCGCCCGCATCCTCGTTGCAGACGACGACTCGGCAGTGCTCGATGCGATCACGCACAGCCTGGAGAACGAGCATTTTGCCGTCATCACCGCGGGCGACGGCGACGAGGCTCTCGAGACCGCCCGCGCGACGCAGTTCGACGTCGTGATCCTGAACGTGATGATGCCGCGGATGTTCGGGACCGACGTGTGCCGGAACCTGCGGGCCGAGAGCGACGTCCCGATCATCCTCCTGAGCGCGCGCGACTCCGAGATCGACCGTGTCCTCGGCCTCGAGCTCGGCGCCGACGACTACATCACGAAGCCGTTCTCGATGAACGAGCTGATCAGCCGCGTCCGCACGATCCTCCGCCGCAGGGAGCTCGACCGCGTCGCGGCGGGGGGAATCCAGCAGGTCGGGGACATCCGCATCGACCTCGCCCGCCACCAGGTGATGATCGCCGGCGAGCCGGTCCACCTGACCCGGTCGGAGTTCCGGCTCCTGACGCTCCTCGCCGCGGAGCCGGAGCGCGTCTTCACGAGGCACGAGATCATGGAGCATCTCTGGCAGAGCGCGTACGTCGGCGACGAGCGGGCCTGCGACATCCACATCTCGAACCTCCGCCGGAAGATCGAGCGCGACCCGCGGAGCGCAGAGCGACTCTTGACCGTGCGCGGGGTCGGGTATTCACTCGTTCCGATCGTGAGCGTCGCCACACACAACTGACGTCGAATTCCGATGGAACGCCCGTGGAGAGCGGCGTAGCCTGCCCGCGGGAGGGTCGAATACATGGAGCCGTACAAAATCGAGCGCGCGGCAGCGGGCCCCTTCGTGACCGTTCTGACGGTTTCGGGCGCCATCCAGGACGGTGCCCAGGATGAGCTGCGCACGCACCTCGGGAACCTCGAGCTCGCCTCCCAGAACGTCGTCGTCGACCTGACGGAGGCGGTCCTCTACGACTCCTGGCCGTTCCCGCTGCTGGCCGGCGAGGCACAGCGATTCGACGGCGACGGCGGCAGGCTCGTCGTCGTCAGCGGCGACAACCCGACCGTCAAGCCGTTCGTCGGCGACCCGTCCCTTCCCGGTCTCGTCTGGTTCGCCTCGCTCGACGACGCGATGGTCGAGCTGCTCGGAGAGCTGGCCAGGCTCGGAGAGTGGCCGCCCGCGAACACCGTTGCCCATGAGAACGGGGCAGGACACGCGGAGTAACGGAGCCTCGGGCACCGCGACGGCGCGCCCACGGCTCCTGCTCTTCCACTCGCAGGTCTCGGGACGCTGCAGGCGCGTCGACGGCTTTCTGGCCCAGGTGCTCCAGCGGCGCGCGAACCATGCGACGTTCGAGCTGGAGCGGATCGAGGCCGAGGAGAAGCCCGACGTGCACGAGAGCTTCGGGATCGACGCGTTGCCGACGCTGGTCGTCGTGGAGGACGGGAGGATCCGCGGGCGGATCGTCGACCCCGGCGGCTGCAAGGCGATCGAGCGCTTCCTCGCCCCCTGGTTGCGCTGACGTAGCATCCTGCGAATGGAGCCGTGGTCGTACGACCTCGCAGGCCGCTTCGACGAGCACGCCTTCGACAGCGAGGTCCTGAAGGACAATCCGCTCGGCGACCCGCACGTGCGGCCGCTCTGGGTCTACGTGCCGCCCGCGTACGAGGACGAGCCGGACCGCCGCTACCCGAGCATCTACGTGATCCAGGGCCTCACGGGGCAGATCGACGCCTGGCGCAACCGGACGCCGTTCCGGAAGAACTTCCCGGAGCTCGCCGACGAGCTGTTCGCGACCGGTGAGTCGCTGCCCGCGATCCTCGTCTTCGTCGACGCGTGGACCTCGGTCGGTGGGAGCCAGTTCATCGACTCGCCCGGCACCGGCCGCTACCTGACCTACATCTGCGACGACATCGTCCCGTGGGTCGACTCGACTTACCGGACCAAGGCCGAGGCCGCCCATCGCGGAATCACCGGCAAGTCGAGCGGCGGGTACGGCGCAATGGTCGACCCGATACTGCGCCCGGACGTCTTCGGCGGCCTGGCAACCCATGCGGGCGACGCGCTCTTCGAGATGTGCTACCTGCCCGACTTCCGCAAGTCGGTGCGGGAGCTGCGGGACAAGTACGACCGCTCGTTCGACAAGTTCTGGGAGGACTTCCACAGCCGGCCCGCGTTCTCGAAGGACAGCGACTACCACCTCCTGAACGACTGGTGCATGGCGGCCTGCTACTCGGCGGACGAGGACGGCACCGTCCACCTGCCATACGACGTCGAGACGGGCGAGCTGCGGCCGGAGGTCTGGGAGCGCTGGCTTGCCTGGGACCCGGTGCGAATGGTGCCGCGCCATGCCGATGCGCTGCGCGGCCTCAAGGCGATCTACATCGACGCGGGCAGGCGAGACCAGTTCTACCTCGATCTCGGCGCCGAGGCGTTCCGGGGCGAGCTCGAGAAGATCGGCGTCACCGACGTCTTCTTCGAGCTCTTCGACGCGACGCACTCGGCGATCGAGTACCGCTACCCGCTCGCGGTCAAGTACCTCGCGGAACGACTCGCGTGATCGCCGCGGCAGGGGTCGCCGCGGCAGCGCTGATCTGCCTCGATCCGGGGCACGGCACGCCGCCCGCGATCGGGCGGCAGACGGAGCCGATCGGGCCGGGCTCGCACGTGCTGAAGATCAAGGACGGCGGTGGGGCGCACGGAGAGGCGGCGGTCGCGCTGGCGATCGCGAAGAGCACGCGGACGCTGCTGCTCGCGCGCGGCTACCGCGTCGCGATGACCCGGACGGGCCCGACGATCGACCTCCCCGACGGCAACGGCAACATCGCCCGCGCGCGGTTCTGCAACGGGCACCACGCGGCGCTGATGGTGCGGATCCACGCCGACGGCTCGTCCGACCGGTCGCTGCACGGTGCCTCGACGCTGGTGCCCGCGTGGCACAAGGGCTGGACCGACGACATCTACGGCCGGAGCCTCCGGGCAGGGCGGGCGGTGCAGAAGGCGGTGGTCGCCGCGACCGGCGCGCTCGACCGTGGGATCGTCCGGCGCTCCGACCTGACCGGCTTCAACTGGGCCAACGTGCCGGTAGTCCTCGTCGAGACAGGCTTCCTCTCGAACCCGAACGACTCGCGGTTGCTGCACACGCCGTCGTACCAGCAGCGAGTCGCGCGCGGCCTCGCGAACGGCGTTTCGGCGTTCGTCGGCCTACCGCGCTGAGTCGCGGCGCATCTGATCCGCGGCGGCCCGCCCGCGCTCGTGCACCGCTCGCCGGCGATCGTCGACCTCGGCCTCGTCGACCGGCGTCTCGGCCGACTCGAACTCCTCGCGCTCGTCCACGAGGGCACGGGACTCGTCGAGCCGCTGCCGCAACTCCTCGGCGCGCGGGTCCGGCGGCGGCGGGAGCGCAGCCGGCTTGCGCCGCAGGGCGCGGACGACGGCCGCACCGGCGACGCCGATCGCACCCAGCCAGGCGGTCCGGGCTCTCACCAGGCCGATGCTACACTGGCCGCCTTCCTGCCTCGTCATCGCGCCGTCCGTTCCCGAGCGGCGCTCGCCGGCGAGGCCGCCTCAGACCGAAGGAAGGGAGGATTCGGGAGCGTGACTGACTACGAGATCCTGCTGATGCTCGATCCCGAGGTGCCCGAGGAGCGGCAGACCGAGATCGTCACGCGCGTGCGCGCGGCGATCGAGCGCGACGGCGGGCGCTGGGACAACGAGGAGGCGTGGGGCCGCCGCCGGCTGGCCTACGAGATCGACCACAAGCCGGAGGGCGTCTACCACCTGCTGATCTTCGCGGCCGAGCCCGCGACCCTCGACGAGGTCTCGCGCGTGCTCAAGATCACCGACGGCGTCATGCGGCACATGGCCGTCCGCCGCGTCAAGGGCGCGTCCACCCGGCCGCCGGAGCCGGGGCCCGAAGTGCCCGTAGCGGCAGCGGCTTCGACGAGTCAGGATTCGGAACCGGAAAGCACCGCCTAGAGCCCGAGAGGAGAGGGAGGAATGGCCAACATCAACCGCGTCGTCCTGGTCGGAAACCTGACGAAGGACCCCGAGCTGCGCCACACGCCGAGCGGCACCGCCGTTTGCAGCCTCAGAATCGCCGTCAACACGCGCCAGAAAGACGCAAGCAGCGGCGAGTGGACCGAGAAGCCGAACTTCTTCGACGTCACCGTCTGGGACAAGCAGGGGGAAAACTGCGCGCAGTACCTCTCCAAGGGCCGCCCCGTCGCCGTCGACGGCCGGCTCGACTGGCGGGAGTGGGAGGCCCAGGACGGCACCAAGCGCCAGGCGGTCCAGATCATCGCCAGCACGGTCCAGTTCCTCGGCGGCCGGCCAGAAGGCGAGGGCGGGCAGCCACAGTTCGTGCCCGCCGGCGCACCGGCTGAGAGCGGCGCCGACTTCGCGGCCGGCGGCGACGACGACATCCCGTTCTGATGCCGCAGCGAGGAGACCAGCGACAGCAGGGCCGGAAGCGCGGCCCCTCGCCCGGCGGGCCGATCCGCAAGCGCAACTGCTACTTCTGCCGCGAGAAGGTCGAGGAAGTGGACTACAAGAACGTCAACCAGCTCCGCCGCTACGTCTCGGAGAAGGGCAAGATCCGCTCGCGCCGGATCACGGGCGCGTGCCGGCGGCACCAGCGGCAGGTCGCCGCCGCGGTCAAGCGGGCACGCGAGATGGCGCTCCTCCCCTACTCCACCGGTTGATGGAAGTCATCCTCCGCCAGGACGTCGAGAAGGTCGGCCTCCGCGGCGAGGTCGTCGACGTCGCGCCCGGGTTCGCACGGAACTACCTGCTGCCGCGCAAGCTCGCGGAGACGGCGACGCCCGCCAAGGTGGCCGAGCTGCGCAAGCACGAGGGCAAGCGCGCCCGCCAGGAGGCGCAGAGCTTCGAGCAGGCGCAGGAGATCACAGCCCGGCTCGAAGGGACAGAGCTGCGCTTCGACGTACGCGCCGGTGAGACCGGCACGCTCTTCGGCTCGGTCACCGCGACCGACATTGCCGACGCGGTCTGGAGCACGCACCGCATCCGGGTCGACCGGCGCAAGCTCGAGCTGGCGGACTCGATCAAGCGGATCGGGCGCTACGAGGTTCCGGTCGAGCTGTTCGCGGACGTCACGGCGACGCTGCGGCTCGCGATCGTCCCGGAGGGCGGAGAGCTGCCGCCGCAGGAGGAGCTCGACGCGATCGCGGCGGAGGAGGCCCGCGCCGAGGCGGAGGCCCAGGCGGAGGCCGAGGCCGAGCACGAGGAGGCAGAAGCTGTGATCGAGGCCGTGGTCGCCGAAGAGGAAGCTCCAGAGGAAGGCGAGGCCGAGTCAGCGGCTCCCGCCGCCGAAGACGAGCGGCCCGAGCAGCCCGAGCCCGAGCCCGAGCTGTAACAAAACGGGACGATATACTTGACACACCTGCAGTGACGTAGTAAAGTCACCTGTATGGCTAAGGCAAAGCATCTCCCGGCATCTCTCCTCGAAGCAATCCGCTACTTCTCCGACCTCGACGTGGCAACGGACTACGTCGCCAAGCTGCGCTGGCCGGGCGGCCCTGTCTGCCCACGCTGCGGCGGGACCGAGTACTCCTACTTGACGACGCGGCGCATCTGGAAGTGCAAGGCGTGTAAGAAGCAGTACTCGGTCAAAGTCGGAACGATCTTCGAGGACTCGCCGCTCGGTCTCGACAAGTGGCTCCCGGCGATCTGGCTCGCGGCCAACTCGAAGAACGGCATCAGCTCGCATGAGCTTGGACGGGCGCTCGGGATCACTCAGAAGTCGGCGTGGTTCATGCTCCACCGCATCCGACTGGCGATGCAGTCGGGCACGTTCTCGATGCTGTCCGGCGAGGTCGAGGTTGATGAGACCTACATCGGCGGCAAGGCGCGGCATATGCACAAAGCGCAACGCAAAGAGAAGGTCGGTCGTGGTCGCGCTCCCGGTAGCAAGACCGTCGTACTCGGGATGGTCGAACGTGGCGGCAAGGTGAGCGCGAGCGTCATCGAGGACGTGCGGAAGCGCACCCTCCATAGCTACATCCGGGATCGCGTCGAACCCGGCTCCGCGATCTACACCGACGCGTTGGACTCCTACACGGGACTCAGCGCGGACTTCGACCACCGCACCGTCAACCACGCGCGCACGTACGTCGACGGGAACGTCCACACGAATGTCATGGAGAATTTCTGGAGCCTCTTGAAGCGTGGCCTCCACGGGACGTACTCAGCGTTCGCCCGTTCCACCTGTTCCGCTACTTGGATGAGCGCATGTTCACTTTCAATGAGCGCGAACTTGACGACCTCGGGCGCTTCGAGAAGGTCGCCGGGTCGGTTGCTGGTCGCCGGCTCACGTACGCCCGCGCAACGGGTCACGCCTGACCATCTCGTCCGGACCGGCTGAAAAGATGCCGTCCAGGACACGCTCACGCGTCCTCCCGGGGCACTGAGTCAAGGCCTGACCTTCGTACTCGCAGGCGAAGGTCAGGCCTCTGCGAACCACCTGTCCGTCCGAGGGCCATGCCTACCCTCACTCGCGACTCAGTGACTTCGGCTCCGTGACCTCTCCCGGACCGCAAGGTGGACGCGAGGAGAGGAGAAAGCGAACATGTCCGATGCCTGGATTGATTGGGCCGATTTATCGGCCTGGCCAGATCGTTCCACGCTCGGGGCAGTACGGCGCCTGCAATCGCAGCGGCCACTACCTCGGACGTGAGGCGACCTGCACGCGCGGCGAGCCATTTCCGCCGACACGCGCAGGAACTGCCGAGTACGGCTGGCGTCTGCGCGACCTGACCGTTCACCGTTAGGTCGCTTCTCTGCTCTATGCAGGGACCCTCCCCTGAGGCCCCGTAACGGGGCCTCAGGGTCCTTCTAAAGCGGTCATCTCCGTAGGCGAGAAGCGGACAAACAACCAATCGTCGCCTAGTTCTTCGCTTTGTACACCGCGCCCGGTCGCCTCTGCAAGCCGCAAGAGCATTTCTGCGTTGATCGCGTGGGCGTACTCCTCGACAGGATCGTCCGGGTTCAGACGCAGCGTCGCCCAGAGCCTGCCGAGTTCGAACCCGCGCACAAATTCGGCGCTGTCGGTATCGAATGCCAGCAGCAGTTCGTGGCCGTCCATCGCGGCCCTCCCTTCGGCGTGGGAACCGAGGTCCCTGCATCACTAGGACTCGTCGCTCTCCGTTTGCTTCGGCGTGTTGACCAGCTCACGCGTTAGGCGCTCGAAGCGGTCGAACTCACTCTCCTGGCTCGCGTCGAGGGTCGCTCCCTCATCTCCCTTGACACGCTTCTCTGTCTCGTCTTCGACTCGAGCTCTGTCGTCGGCCAACTCCTTCATCTCCAACATCTCCTTGATCGCTTTCGCTGGCGTGACAACGCCGACGCCCGTGTTCAGCGGGACCTCGACGGCCCCCGGCTCCATCGGCAAGTCTCCTGTTAGTCGCGCGGTTCCCCATGTGTCGAAGTGTCCACTGACGATCCCTAGCAGCGCCGTCTCCGTGTGGATACGACCGCTCTCATCATCCACATGGGTTCCGCCTTCAGCGAACCACGACGGCTCCCACATGTCGCGCTGCACAAAACACGGGGAGCCGCTGAAGCCAGCGTAAGAACGGCAGTCGATTAGGTGGGCTTCGACGTGGCGCAGGTTGTCGGGCGGGCCAATAGGCACGTCTTGAACGTAGAACGCGGCGACCGAGCCGGAGCGCGTCAGCGGAATGTTGCGCTCTCCCATCTCCCGGAACCTGTCGAACAGGCCCAGGAAGTACACCCGCTCACCAAGCTCAGGCTCCCACCCCATGACATCGCCGGAACCGACGAACCGCTCAGACTCGATAGTTACGGTGATCGGACGGCGCGTGAGTTTTGCCCGAACAGGTCGAAGCGGCGCGACGGAAACATCGGCGGCGTGGTGGTGCTCCCACTGAGGGACTGGCACATCCACGAACTCTGAGGGTGACACCCTCAGCCGGACCAACGTAACGGGATAGGGCTGGACGACGTGGGTGGCAGTGACGACGTACGCGTGAAGAAAAACTGGCGGCTTGTTGCTCGGGACCGAGACAAGGAACCCCGTTCCCAATCGGAACGTTTCGCGTAGTACCGTCGTCCTGCGTCTGCGGCGTAAGTACGAAGCAGACTGCGTAGGGGTAGAAATCTTCTAGCGGCATCGACTCTCCAATCGCTCGGATTCGGCGCTTCACTGTGCGCCGTTCCGGGGTGAGTCAAGTATGTCATCCCCGTAACAAAAGCGCACAGCCTTCTCCACAGGTCGTCGAGAGCCTGTGGAATTTCGCCTGAATTTTCCGCTCCGAGCGGGAAAACCGCCCACAGGCGTCGTCCGGGGGTAGTGGGAACATGTGTTCCCTTATGCCTGAAAACCGGGTGGACCCGGCCCAACGGGGCCTGTCGAAAGGCAGGTCGTCCAGACCTTTCAAGGCCGCTCCGAGAGTGGTTTCGTAACGTCGTGGCCCAACTCGCCCAGGCCTCGCAGACCGCCCCGGTTCCGCCGCAGAATCTCGAAGCCGAGGAGTCAGTCCTCGGCGCGATGATGCTCTCCCCCGGCGCAATCGGGGCGGTCAGCGAAGTCGTGGACGCGGGCGACTTCTACCGCGAGAGCCACGCCAAGATCTACCGTGCCGCGCTCGCCCTCTACGCCAAGGGCGAGCCCGTCGACGCGATCACCCTCGTCGACGAGCTCGAAGAGCGCGGGGAGCTCGAGGACGCGGGTGGCCGCGTCCGCGTCCACGAGCTGGCGGCGCTTGTCCCCGCAAGCGCCAACGCCGGGCACTACGCCCGGATCGTGCGGGAGATGGCAACGCTCCGCGGCCTGATACGGGTGGGCGGCGAGATCTCGATCCTCGGCTGGGAGCGGCCAGGCGAGACGACCGACCTCGTCGACCGGGCCGAGCAGATCGTTTTCGACCTCTCCCAGGCCCGGGTGACGAGCGAGTTCAGTCACATCGAGGAGCTGCTGAAGGAGAGCTTCGAGCGCATCACCGCTCTCTACGAGGCCGGTGCCGATGTCACCGGCACGCCGGCGGGGTTTCGTGACCTCGACCGGCTCACCTCCGGCTTTCAGCCGGGGAACCTGGTCATCGTCGCCGCCCGCCCGAGCATGGGGAAGTCGGGGCTCGGGCTCTGCATGGCGGCCAACCTCGCCGTCCGCGAGGAGCGCCCGGTCGCGATCTTCACGCTCGAGATGTCGAAGTCGGAGGTCACGCAGCGCCTGATGTGCAGCGAGGCGAAGGTCGAGTCGCAGCGCCTGCGCACCGGCAAGCTCGGCGCCGACGACTGGCCCCGCCTGACCGCCGCGTGCGACCGGCTCGCGAAGGCGCCGATCTACGTCGACGACACCGGCTCGATCACGATGATGGAGATCCGCTCCAAGGCGCGCCGGCTGAAGTCACGGGAGCCGGACCTCGCCCTGATCGTCGTCGACTACATGCAGCTGATGACCTCGGGCGCGAGCGTCGAGAACCGCGTGCAGGAGGTCTCGCAGATCTCGCGCTCGCTGAAGATCCTCGCTCGCGACCTCGACGTCCCGATCGTGGCGATGTCGCAGCTCTCGCGTGCGGTCGAGCAGCGGCACGACAAGCGGCCGATCCTCTCCGACCTGCGCGAGTCGGGCTCGATCGAGCAGGACGCCGACCTCGTCATGTTCATCTACCGCGACGAGTACTACAACGAGGAGTCCGACCAGCAGGGGATCGCGGAGGTGCATCTCGCCAAGCACCGCAACGGGCCGACCGACACGGTCAAGCTCTCGTTCCTGAAGCGCTACGCGAAGTTCGCCGACCTCGCCCCTGCCGGGTAGTCGTGTCCGCGTTCGAGCAGACCATCGTCCTCCTCTCCCGGGCGACCGCGTTCACCGTCGTGTGCCAGGCGTGCGCCGACCTGGATCCGCACGGCGAGTACGCAGGCCTGACCGCGCAGGGAAGCCTGCGACTCGGGCACGACATGGGCTGGACAGAGTGTCCCCGCGGCCACCGCATCCGCGTGATCCGCGCCGGCGGCGCGGTGTCGGCCGAGGCGACGACGCCGCTCTGGTAGCGCGAAGGGCCCGTGCGGGCCCCTCGCTCATCCACTTCGAACGCGGGTTACGGCGCGCTTAGGGCGACCGTCCGGTGCGCCACGACGGCGTGCCCGACCTTGAACGCCCGGCCCGAGATGCAGGCTGCGTTGACCGTCGCGGCCCAGAATCCCGGGGCCTGACCGGTTGCCGGTGCATCGAACGACGTCGTCAGGCCGACCGTTGCGCCGTTGTCGTTCGTGTAGAGGTAGCCCTGCCCGGCGGCGGGGTTGCCGAACTGCGTGACGCCTTGCACGCCGAGACAGTCCGCGCGCGTCTTCAACGTCTTCACAGAAGCGGTCAGCGTCTTCACCTTCGCTTCGAGCGCCTTGACGCGAGCCGGAATGCTCTTCGTGGAGGTCGAGGTCGCGCTCGACGCGAACTGCACCGCGACTGTCGCGAGCACGGCCACGACGCATCCTGCGGCAAACATCTTCATAGGAGCCTCCTGCCTCTTCGACGAACCCCGGAGCGGCCGACTATCTCATGTCGTATCAACCGATACAAGAGTCGGCAGTAGGCTCCCCGGGGTGGCCCGCCTGATCGTCCTGCTCCGCGGAGTGAACCTCGGATCGACCAACCGCGTGCCGATGCCGAAGCTGCGCGCGGCGCTGGAGAAGGCGGGCTTTGAGGACGTGGCGACCTACGTGCAGAGCGGGAACGTCGTCCTCTCCAGCGGCGATTCGGCTCCGCAGGTGGCGCGCACGTGCGAGCGGGTGATCAAGCAGGAATTCAGGCTGGAGATCCCCGTCGTCGTGCGAACGCGCGCGCAGCTGGCCCGGATCGTGAAGCGCAATCCGCTCCGCAAGGCGGCGACGAACCCGAAGCGCTACCAGGTGAGCTTCCTCGAGAAGAAGCCGACCGCGGCGCTCGTCCGGAAGCTCGAAGAAATGGCCGCGCCGGCCGAGCACGTGGTCGCCGACGGGCGCGAGATCTACGCGTGGCACCCGGAGGGCGTGGCGAGATCGAAGCTTTGGGCCACGCTCGCCGGCAAGGGGCTCGGCGTCACCGCGACCGCCCGGAACTGGACGACGGTCACGAAGCTGCTCGAGCTAGCTGACGCGTAAGGCAAACTCCGGCTCGTGCCTGCGACCGTGATCGTCGGTGCGCCAAGGCGCCCGCTTGTCGGGCGCCGTCTAGAGGACGTGCGGGCTTTGCCCGTGCGTCCGTCTGAAACCCACTGCGCGCCTCGAGAACGCTGATGCCCGCCACGGTCGTAGTCGGCGCGCAGTGGGGAGATGAAGGGAAGGGCAAGATCGTCGACCTGCTCGCCGAGCACTCCGACCTCGTCTGCCGCTACAACGGCGGGCCGAACGCGGGCCACACGATCGTGGCGGACGGGGAGACGTACAAGCTCAAGCACATCCCGTCCGGGATCCTGCAGGGCAAGGAGTGTGTGATTGGGGCGGGCTGCGTCGTCGACCCGCAGGTGCTGATCGAGGAGCTGGACGACCTCGAGTCGCGCGGCGTCTCGACCGGGCTCGTGCGGCTGTCCGGGAACGCGCACCTCGTGATGCCGTGGCACCGGCTGATCGACAGCGCGAGCGAGCGGCGGCTCGGCAAGCTGCAGATCGGGACGACGAAGCGCGGGATCGGGCCGACCTATGCCGACAAGGCCTACCGGCTCGGGATCCGCGTCCAGGACCTCCTCGACCGCAAGATCCTGCGCCAGAAGATCGAGGTCGCGCTCGCGGAGAAGAACGTCTGGCTCGAGCGCGTCTACGGCGAGGAGCCGGTCGAGCTCGAGGGGCTCGTGGAGCGGCACGAGCGTTACGCGGAGCGGCTCGGGCCGATGATCGCCGACACGTCGCTGCTCGTCGACCAGGCGCTCCGCGACGGCAGGCACGTGCTGCTCGACGGCGCCCACGGGACGCTGCTCGACCTCGATCACGGCACCTACCCGTTCGTGACCTCGTCGCCGACGGTTGCAGGCGGTGCGGCGGTCGGGATGGGGATCGGGCCGACGCGGATCAACTCCGTGATCGGAGTCGCCAAGGCCTACGTCACCAGGGTCGGCGCCGGTCCGTTCCCGAGCGAGATCCATGGGCCCGACCAGGAGCGGCTGCGCGAGCTCGGCGGGGAGTTCGGGACCGTGACCGGCCGCGAACGGCGCTGCGGCTGGCTCGACCTCGTCGCGCTCCGCTACGCGGCGCGGCTGAACGGGCTCACGTCGCTGGCGCTGACGAAGCTCGACGTGCTGTCGGCCTTCTCCGAGTTGCCGGTCTGCGTTCGCTACCGGCTGCGGGACGGCTCGGAGACCGAGGACTTCCCCGCACACCAGAGCGACTTCCATCACTGCGAGCCGGTCTACGAGACGCTGCCCGGGTGGGAGCAGCCGCTCGACGAGCTGACGGACGTCTCGGAGCTGCCTGAGGCGGCGCGCGCGTACGTCGAGCTGATCGAGGAGCGCCTCGCCGTCGAGGTCTGCCTGATCGGCACGGGCCGCGAGCGCGAGCGGGTCCTCGCCCAGCGCGGGCTCGAGGCGCTCGCGCGTCCCTAGCTCGGAACGCGGCCGCGCAAGGCCCACGCCTCGGCGCCGAGCGTGAAGCTGCCCTCAGGATCGCCGATCCGGCGGCGGTACTCGTCGCGGACGGCGTCGCGCTGCTCGGGGTCGAGCGATGCGCAGAAGTCGCCTGCCGGCCCGACGCCGCGCTGGAAAGAGTCCCAGAGCTCGTCGAAGCTCTCGTAGCGGGAGGAGACCTCGAGCGGCGCCGGTTCCACGTCCTCGAGCCCGGCCCGACGTCCGAGCTCGCCGAACTCCTCGAGCGAGGCAACCTCGAGCGTCTCGCTCGGCGCGGCGGGAACAACGGAGCGAGCGGCCTGCCAGAACGTCCGCACGAGGAGCATCTCCGAGAAGTTCCATGTGCACGCTGCGACGACGCCGCCGGGGCACACGACGCGGCCCATCTCGACGAGGCCGGCGACGGGGTCGTCGAGGAAATGGAGGACGAGCTGTGCCAGCGCGGCGTCGAAGGAGTCGTCAGGCCAGGGCAGCGCCTCGGCCGCGCCCCGGCGCACGTCCGCGCCGGGCACGCGCGCGGCGCACGCCTCGACGAGCGGTGACGGGTCGGCGGCGGCGACCTGCTCGGCGCCGAGCCGGCCGGCCAGCTCCTCGGTCAGGATGCCCGAGCCGCAGCCGACGTCTACGACGGTTCCGGTAAGGCCGATCTCGGCGAAGTCGGCGAAGACCGGCGCGAGCTCGCGTGAGTAGCGGCCCATGAACCTGTCGTAGGCGTCACCCGAGACGTCGAAGGTCATCAGGCGTATTCACGTTCTCGAGCTGCGTCTCGTCAAGTGCGAGGCGCGTAGCGTCGAGCTCGGCGAGCGCTTCGTGCAGCGCCAGGTTGCCGCCGGCGAGGCGCCGCTCGAGCACCGGCAGAGCGGTCTTCCGGCACGCGGCGGGCAGCGGGCTGGTCAGCGGGGCGGCGGCGCTCGTGCACGCGGCGGCCAGCTCGAGGAGCAGGTCCGCCGTGAGCCGCGGCATGTCGACCGGGACGATGACCGAGACATCCGTTGTCGCAGCCCGGAGACCGGCGACGATCCCGGCGAGTGCCGCCCGCGTCTCCGTTCCGTCGTCGAGGACCTCGAACGGGAGGTCGATCTCGTCGGAGGCCTTGCCGACCGCGAGCCGTTCGGTGCACGCCTCGCCGAGCAGGTTCCACGCGCGTTCCGCGAGCGTTTCTCCGTCGAGACGAGCGAGGGCCTTGGGCGAGCCGAACCGGCTGCTCGCGCCGCCGACGAGCAGGACGCCGGTCAGGTCCGGACGCGCCACGCTTCGGTGTAGACGTTGAGCCGCCCGTCGCGCGCGAAGCCGCAGAGCGTTAGCCCGCGGTCACGGGCGAGGTCGACGGCGAGGCTCGACGGGGCGCCGACCGCGACCAGGATCGGGCAGCCGGCGACGGCGGCCTTCTGGACGAGCTCGAAGGAAAGGCGGCCGCTGACGCAGAGGACCGTCCCGGCCAGCGGTAGCAGGTGCTCGAGGAAGGCCCAGCCGATGACCTTGTCCATGGCGTTGTGGCGACCCACGTCCTCCCGCAGGCAGATGAGCTCGCCGTCCGAGTTGAAGAGGCCGGTCGCATGGAGCCCGCCCGTGACCGCGAAGGCGGCCTGGGCTTCGCGCAGCCGGTCGGGCAGGCCCGCGAGGAGCTCGAAGCCGGCCTCGAGCCGGCTGTCGGCGCGCGGCGCGTCGACCGCGATGGACTCGAGCGCGCCCTTGCCGCAGACGCCGCACGAGGAGCTCGTGTAGAAGCTCCGCTGGACGCGGGCCGGGTCGAAGCCGGGCGCGTCGATCTCGATCGTGTTCGCGGCAAGGTCGCCCGGGGGCGAGGCGGAGATGGGCCTCAGCCCCTCGGTCAGGCAGAACCCGAGCGCGAGCTCCTCGTCGTGGCCCGGCGTCCGCATCGTGACGGCGACCGGGCGCCCGCCGATCCGGATCTCGAGCGGCTCCTCGACAGCGACCTGGTCCTGCTCCTCGCGGCCCTGCGGCAGCCGGAGGACGTCAACTGCCTGAGCCGAGTAGGGCGGCGCCTCGACCGCTTCGTTCTCGGCGCCCATCGCGGCCGTAGCGTACCCGCGTGCAAGCGACACACTTTCGGCACGGTCCCGTGACAGACACGTGCGCTTTTCCTCTTTACGATCGCCTCGGGGAGGAGGCCGGGCGAACCGAACTACGGGACCAGAGGGCGCACGGCGGGTTTCAGGCCGGGTGGGCTTCGAGGAGCCGAGCGTAGAGGTTTCGGTAGCCGGCGACCGCGGCGCCGACGTCGCCCGGGTCGACGACTTCACCGCTCTCCACCAACCGCGTGATCCGCCGCGCCTCGAGGAACTCCGCGAGCAACTCGGGCTCGGGCGGCTCCTCGACCGCGTCCTCTGCGACCGGCAGCCCGCGGCCGGCCATCATCCGCTCGACGAGGTCGTCCAGCTCCGACAGCGCCTCGGCAGGCGAGTCGGCGACGAGCGGCTCCAGGGCCTGCCACTCCGTCTCCCACTCGTGCCGGTCCAACCCGGGCTCGACCACGCCGAAAAGATGCCTCGCGGTAAAGGTTTGAAACACGTTTTGACTCGCCGAAGCCGCGAGTAGACTCGGCGCGTGAGGGTCCTGGTCGTCGGCTCCGGGGGTCGCGAGCATGCGCTCGCCTGGAAGCTCGCCCGGAGCCCGCGCCTCGAGGCGCTCCACGCCGCCCCCGGGAATCCCGGGATCGCGCGCCTCGGACAGTGCCACCCGGTCCGCGCCGGGGACGCCGAGGGCCTGCTCGGGCTTTGCCGGGAGCTCGAGACCGACCTCGTCGTGGTCGGCCCGGAGGCGCCGCTCGTCGCGGGCCTGGCCGACACGCTTCGCCACGCGGGCGTCGCGGTCTTCGGGCCGAGCCGCGCGGCGGCGCGGATCGAAGGCTCGAAGGCGTTCGCGAAAGACGTGCTCGAGGCGGCGGGCGTCCCCACCGCCGCGCGGCTCGCGGTTGCCCGGCCTCCCTGCGTCGTCAAGGCCGATGGGCTCGCCGCCGGCAAAGGCGTCTTCGTGTGCAGGACGCAGGACGAGCTCGACCACGGCCTGCGGGGTGCCGCCTCGCTGGGCGACGAGCTCGTGATCGAAGAGCTTGTCGAGGGCGAGGAGGTCTCGCTCTTCGTCCTTACCGACGGCCACGAGACGCTTCCGCTCGCGCCCGCCCAGGACTACAAGCGCGTCGGCGACGGTGACGCCGGTCCGAATACCGGCGGCATGGGCGCGTACTCGCCGGTGCCCGGCCTCGGCGAGGCCGAGATCGAGGAGCTCGTCGAAACGATTCACCGGCCCGTGCTCGCCGAGCTTTCCCGCCGGGGAGCGCCGTTTGCGGGCCTCCTCTATGCGGGCCTCATGCTCACCGACGACGGTCCTCGTGTCCTCGAGTTCAACTGCCGCTTCGGCGATCCCGAGACGCAGTCGATTCTTCCCCGCCTCGAGGGCGACCTGCTCGAGGCCCTTGCCGGCGTGTCAGCCGGTGCGCTCGAGAGCCGGGTCAGCGCCGGTGACACGGCCGCGGTGACGGTCGTGCTCGCGGCAGCCGACTATCCCGAACGCGGCGACAGCGGCACCCCGATCGAGGGCGTCGAGGACGCCGAGGCGACAGGCGCGCTCGTCTTCCATGCCGCGACCGCGCGCCGGGGAAGCACGCTCCTGACGAACGGCGGCCGCATCCTGAACGTGACCGCCACCGGCGACGACCTGCCGGCGGCGCGCACGACGGCCTATGGCGCGGCGGCCCGGATCTCGTTCGCGGGCATGCGGCTCCGCCGGGACATCGGGCTCGCTGCAGCCGAGGGCCATGTCCGCGGCTGAGTCCCCGCTAGTCGGGATCCTGGTCGGCTCGGAGTCCGATCGCGAGCGGATGCAGCCCGCGCTCGACGAGCTCGCCGCGAACGGGATCCCGCACGAGCTCGAAGTGCGCTCGGCTCACCGCGACCCCGAGGCGGTGGCCGAGTACGCGCGCACCGCGCGAGACCGGGGACTCCGCGTGCTGATCGCCGGCGCCGGCCTCGCCGCTGCGCTGCCAGGGGCGGTCGCGGCCCAGACAGACCTGCCGGTGATCGGCGTCCCCCTCCGCTCGGAGAAGAGCGTGCTCGACGGGCTCGACGCCCTGCTCTCGATCGCGCAACTTCCTCCGGGTGTGCCGGTTGCCGCGGTCGGCGTCGACAGCACGAAGAACGCTGCGATCCTGGCAGTGAGGATCCTCCGCCTCCACGACTAGACTCGAGACGGTGATCGCTCGCTACTCCCGCCCGGCGATGGCCAGGGTCTGGTCGGACGAGAGGCGGCTCGCCTGCTGGCTGGAGGTGGAGCTATCGGCCCTTGCGGCCTGGGGCGAGCTCGGCGGCGTCCCGGCGGATGCCGTTCGGACCGTCCAGGAGCGGGCTCAGCCGCCCAGCCCCGAGCGCGTGGCGGAGCTCGAGGCGACGCTTCACCACGACACCGCAGCGTTCGTGGACGCGGTCGCGGAGACGCTCGGCCCGGAAGGCCGCTGGTTCCACCACGGGCTGACCTCCTCCGATGTGGTCGACACCGGCCTGGCTCTGCAGGTGCAGGAAGCCGGGGCGCTGCTCCTCGACGGGATCGAGCGGGCGCTTCAGGCGGTGATCGCACGGGCGCTCAAGCACCGTGAGACGATCTGCATCGGGCGCACCCACGGCGTCCACGCCGAGCCGACGACGTTCGGGCTGAAGCTCGCGGGCTGGGCGTTCGAGCTCGAGCGCGGACGCGAGCGCTTCGGCGAGGCGCTCGAAGGGATGCGGGTCGGCAAGCTCTCCGGTGCGGTCGGCACCTACGCCGCGACCGATCCGGAACTGGAGCGCCTCGCGTGCGAGCGGCTGGGGCTCCGTCCGGAGGCGGCCTCGACGCAGGTGCTGCCGCGCGACCGGCACGCGGCACTGCTGGCGGCGCTGGCGCTCGTCGCCGCCTCGCTCGAGCGCTTCGCCGTCGAGATCCGCCACCTGGCTCGGACGGAGGTCGCCGAGGTCGCCGAGCCGTTCGGCAAGGGGCAGAAGGGCTCTTCGGCGATGCCGCACAAGCGGAACCCTGTCGTGGCCGAGCGGCTCTGCGGGCTGGCTCGAGTCGTGCGCGCGAACGCGCTCGTCGGGCTCGAGAACGTCGCGCTCTGGCAC
>Ga0137366_10001082_pt1 | contig 19611 bp, 11 predicted proteins | sample SagtaG_8_FD_104938 | JGI IMG/M metagenome (GOLD analysis project Ga0137366, IMG submission 104938) | Vadose zone soil microbial communities from Sagehorn Ranch, Mendocino, California, USA - Sage1_L_60_16 metaG | ecosystem: Environmental > Terrestrial > Soil > Vadose zone | place: USA...
CATTTGCACCTGTTATAGCAGGGCCAACTGAAACGGATATAAAGTGTTTCTGAATCCAGGCTGAATAAAGTGGCAACTTTATGGTGGCACGTGTCATTTAACCATAGCAAAGCACAACAGAAGCGATTATGGGCGAACACTAGCGAACAAGAATATCTGCCGATTCCAGCAGAAAAGCGCGCTGATGCCCTTCCAAAAAGCAGTGAAAAATGCCTCTGAATTGAGTATATGGTACAATACCTATCGCAAAATCTCCTTAATGCAATCGTCTCATACCTCATCTATCCTTGCTGTACCCCAAGTCTCCCATTCCGAAGGGCGTAGATTACAGCATTTTTGACAGCAAAACACCTCTAGTGTACAATTGGCGCACATATATTGTTAGGGTTATCCACGATTGAATACAGGGGAGCTCTGCTAGTAGGGAATTATGTCTATGCTGTTCATGATCGTTGAGAACGCTTTTTAGCAAATACCCTCGATATTCTTCTAATGTAATTCTTTGATGATGAGCGCGTTGATCTCATCATTTATTGGTTAGGCAGGAATATGGATGTCAATACAAATTCCAGCACTAGCAAATGAGTACGGTTTTATAAATGAACCCGTGGGAGCGCATAGTAGCCGTACTATGATGCTGGCAGAACTCCGCTTACTTCTCGCGGCATGCCCACAATCCTCTAGTTTAGAGAAGTACCGTTCTGCCATAATTGACGAGAACGTCCTGCTAAAAAAGACGGTTGCTACACGCAAAGTCTCTTTCCGATGGATGCGCGAGCTCTATGCCCTTGACAGAAAAATACTGCTATTTCGTGCCCTTAGAGACCTTTGGGATGAGGACACCCAGGCACGGCCACTTCTTGCATTGCTTAGCGCTGTTGCAAGAGATCCCATCTTAAAGAGCACTGCTGAAAGAATTCTGTCAATCCCAGTGGGTGAGACCGTCACCCCGACGATGCTCGCTGAGGTGGTAAACACTAGTTTTCCTAACCGCTACAACCCGAAGACACTTGCAAGCATCGGGAGGAATGCGATTTCCTCATGGCAGCAGGCTGGCTTATTGAGCGGAAAGTTACACAAAGTGCGAGTTAAAGCACAAAGTCAGCCTGCCTCCGTAGCATATGCCCTTTTACTGGGTTATCTCTCAGACGCACGAGGTGAAGCATTGTTTCGGACACTTTGGTGTCGATTATTAGATGCACCTTTACACATTCTACATGAGCACGCCCTCGCGGCTTCACAACGTGGTTGGATTGAATATCGTCATATGGGAGATGTAACCGAGGTTGGTTTTCGGCATTTGTTGAGGAAGTGAAGTAAAGAAAGGGTTACAAACTGTGAACGAGATTGAGGGATTGCTTAAAGCTTACGAGCGTTTCTTGCAGCTGCCCTGGGACCGGACATTGGCGGGACCGCAAAAGGTCTGGTTTGCCATCTATGAACCTACCCAGGAACGTCGTTTACGCCTTAACTTGCCAGAATTTGAACGGGTGACGAAAGCTGCTGGTCATTCGTGGTCTCATCTTGATCTGACTGACCTATTTGCAAACTGGATGGCGCAACATGAGTACCGCGAAGCATACTTTGAACAGCCAGAAGATATGGATCTTGCCTTAAAAGATTTCTCGAGCTTCGTGTCTCAACGGGTTGTTGAAGCACTTACAGAGCCTGACGTCGATGCAAATACAGTGGTGGCAATCTCAGGGCTAGCATCACTCTTCGGATTCACATATGCATCTGCCGTTTTTGAAACGGTTGCGCCATCGATACGGGGCAAGTTGCTCGTCTTTTTCCCTGGTCAACATAACGGCTCGAACTACCGCTTTTTAGATGCGCGAGATGGCTGGAACTATCTTGCTGTGCCAATAACCGGGATAGAGGGGAAATAAATCTATGATACAGAATCGCGATGTTTTTCTCGTTGATCCCACCACCTATACGATTCCCAATAACGGCGTTGCGAAGGTTATTGACCCACGAACTCCTGAAGAATGGGCTGTCTTACGATATGAGCTTGAGCATTTTGTGTGCGAGGGTGAATATCGACGTGGACTAGCTCATATCCTTTCTACATATATCGATAACTTAGCGAAAGCAGAACAGCCAGCCGTTTGGGTGAGCGGTTTTTATGGTAGTGGTAAATCCCACTTTGTGCGTGTACTGGAGTATCTCTGGCGCGATACACAATTCCCTGATGGCGCTAGTGCTCGTGGTTTAACAAAGCTTCCGAACGACATTGCTGATCTCCTTAGGGAACTCTCAACCGCAGGTAGACGTGAGGGTGGTTTGTGGTCAGCAGCAGGGACACTCGGGTCAGGTGCAGGAAAGAGCGTTAGGCTGGCTCTTCTTGGCATTATGTTTCGCAGTGCGGGTCTTCCCGAGCAGTATGCTCCTGCCCGCTTTGTAATATGGCTCATGCAGAATGGATATTATAGAGACGTGAAGGCTGGAGTTGAACAAGGTGGGCAAAATTTTGCCAGAGAACTCAACAATATGTATGTTTCTCCCGTGCTGGCACAAAGTCTACTCGATGTATATCCCGGCTTTGCTACCAGTGCCGCTGAGGTTCGCAGTTTGTTAAAGACACAGTATCCAAATAGGGAGGATATTTCTGACGATGAACTCCTTCGTGCAATGGAGGACTTGCTTGAGTTGCAATCAGCCACACCTGGAAAGCTTCCTTGCACACTCCTTGTGTTTGACGAACTGCAACAATTCATTGGCGAAGACTCTCAGCGCACAAACCAGGTACAAAATGCTGTAGAAGCCTGTTCCTCCCGGTTTGGAAGCCACTTGCTGTTCATCGCTACAGGACAGGCAGCAATCCAAGCAACACCTCAATTGCAAAAATTGCAAGGTCGCTTTACCGTGAGGGTAACGCTCACCGATACCGATGTTGAACAAGTGGTACGCGAAGTGGTCCTGCGCAAGAATCCTACGAAAGCAGGTATCTTGCAGGACATGCTTAATAGGGCGAGCGGCGAAATCAACCGTCAACTGGCCGGAACCAAGATTGCTCCAAGACCAACCGATAGCGCAAGGCTCATTTCCGATTATCCTCTGCTTCCTGTCAGAAGTCGCTTCTGGGAAAGTGTCCTACGCAGTATCGATAGTCTTGGTATGGCAGGTCAACTACGAACTCAGCTGCGCATTGTCCACGATGCAATCAAGGAGGTTGCAGATAGACCTATCGGGACGGTTGTCGCTGGAGACGTGATCTACAATCATCTGAAAGTAGATATGCTTCAGAGTAGTGTGTTACTGCGGGATGTAGCTACCACTATCGAAAAACTAGACGATGGAACGCCCAATGGAAAGATGTGCTCACGCCTCTGTGCAGCTATCTTTCTTATCGGAAAGCTTCCAACTGATGGAGTTGCCGCAACAGGCATTCGTGCCGATGTTGCAACACTTGCCGACCTGCTTGTGGAGGATGTGACGGACATTAACGCAAATACCACCTTGCGCCAGAGTATTACGCAGCTTTTGCAGGGCCTTGTAGAATCTGGCACCTTGATGCAAGTGGGCGACGAATATCGCCTGCAAACACGTGAAAGTGCTGAATGGGAAACGGATTATCGACAGCGCCGGGCACGTATCAGGGCTGATGATAGCCGTATCGCAAGTGACCGCGCACATGAGTTTCGAAGCGCTATTAGCACTGCATTGAAAGGGATCACACTCACCCAAGGACTCAGTAAGACACCACGCAAATATGAGACTCACTTCGGACCAGATTCTCCTCCTGTAAATACAGGAAACGTGCCGGTATGGGTTCGCGATGAATGGACGGTAAGCGAAAAAACAGTGCGCGAAGATGCTCAGGTAGCAGGCATTGACAGTCCTATCGTCTTTGTATTTCTTCCTCAACAAGATAGTGATGCACTCAAGGATGCTCTTGCCAGTTATGCAGCCGCAAATGAAACGCTGGTATCCCGCCCAGCACCAACTGCAATGGAGGGATTAGAGGCGAAGCGTGCTATGGAATCTAAGCGTCAGGTTGAGGAAAGCAAACGTAATGTTTTAATTGCCAATATTGTGAATAATGCCCGGGTTTACCAGGGTGGTGGCAATGAGATCGCACAAGGGTCGTTACAAGCTTCAGTAAAGATTGCGATTGAGGCAGCCCTGGAGCGTCTTTTCCCCAAATTTAAGGATGTAGATCACCCAAGTTGGAACACCGTAATTAGCCGGGCAACCCAAGGAGCCGCTGATGCGCTGTCAGTTGTTGGCTACAATGGAGACGTAGATAAATATCCAGCCAGCCAGGAGATCAGGACATTCATCGGCGGTTCTGGCAAAAAAGGAAGCGAGATTCGTAAACATTTCATGAGTGCCGGCTATGGTTGGCCTCAAGAGGCAGTAGACGGCGTGTTACTTTGCCTCGTCGCAGGCGGTTTCGTGCGTGCCGCGAAAAATAGCCAACCAGTAAACGTCAAACAAATAACAGTGCAACAAATTGGAGTTACCGATTTCTACAGCGAGGGAATCACGGTTAGCAGCGGTCAACGTATAGTTGTGCGAAAACTGATTACAGAGATGGGACTCGCAGTCAATCCAGGCGAGGAAGCAGAGGCCATCCCGATGGTATTGCAACGCCTGGCTGATCTTGCCGCTGCCGCTGGCGGTGAAGCCCCTCTTCCTGAGCGTCCCTCAACTGATTTCATTGAACACCTGCAATCTTTGAGCGGAAATGAACAGTTTGTCGCAGTGTATGGACAGCGCGATGCGTTACTGAACAGTTACAATGTCTGGAAGTTGGCACGTGATCAAATTGCACAGCGTCAACCAGTCTGGAGAATGTTAGAACACTTGCTTAAACATGCAAGTACTCTACCAGTTGCAAACGAGGTGGCTCCGCAAGTAGATGCCATCAAAGATTCCCGGACTTTGTTAGATGATCCAGACCCTGTATCCCCATTGCTTACTAAAGTAACAGCTGCACTGCGAACCGAGTTGCAAAAGGCACGCGAACGTCTCAACGAGTCCCAGGAACGAGAAATAAAGGCACTTGAAACCTCCCAGGAGTGGCAGAGTTTAACAGAAGCCAATCGCCAGCGTATTTTGAACCAGAACGGTCTTGGTTCTATAGTGCAACTTACTATTGGGACTGACGAGGAGCTGTTGGCAACTCTTGATTCGACTCCACTGGCTGCCTGGGAAGATAAGATTGCTGCATCTCCAGGGCGAGTGAAGAAAGTACATGAAGAGACGGCTAGGTCGCTATTGCCGGAAGTGGTTCGCATTCCGATCCCTCAAGCCATGTTAAAATCGGCTGAAGAGGCGGATACTTACCTTGCAGCGCTTCGAAGCCAAATTATAAAACATATCGAGGCTGGAAAGCCCGTTATGATACTATGATATGACCTGAAGGGATAGAAAGGGAAAGTTTATGGCACCGCTATCAAATGAATTACGGAGCATGCTAGAGAGAGCGATTATAGGGGCACGCGAAATCGCTGAGGAAGAGGCTCAGGCCGCTTTGATCAGGCTTGCAGTCAACCGTAATGAGCCATTCGCATCGTTAAATGCAAAACAACGGCACCTGCGTAATTCCTTGCGAGCAAAAGTACGTCAGCTGGGTGGAGGAAGTTCATTCCAGGACAAAGGATTCAAGCTACTCGTTGAAGAAGTTGCCTATGAACAATGGCACCGCAGGCTCTTTGCACGCATCCTGGCAGAAAATAATCTGCTGATGCATCCCCTGGGTGTTGCTGTTTCTTTAGGAGAGTGTGAAGAACTGGCGAAAGAAGAAGGGGAGGCGGATGGATGGCAGCTTGCTGCGCGCTATGCCAGCTTAATGCTGCCAGGTATCTTTCGTGCTGATGATCCCGCTGTACAGGTACCATTCTCTCCTGAGGGGCAGCATAAGCTTGAACGAATCATTATTGATTTTCCTACTGTCCTCTTCACAGCTGACGATACACTGGGCTGGATGTACCAGTTTTGGCAAACGAAAAGAAAGCAAGAAGTGATTAAGAGTGGACAGAAAATCGGTGGAGAAGATCTAGCAACAGTTACCCAGCTTTTTACAGAACACTATATGGTGCAGTTTCTGCTCGAAAACTCGCTGGTCGCCTGGTGGGCGGCTCGTCATCCTGGTAGTCCTCTCTTGAAACAGTTCACTTACCTCCGTTTCAAAGAAGATGGCACACCTGCTGCCGGTACATTTTCTGGTTGGCCCGAAAGGGCTGCTCAGGTGACTTTAATGGATCCATGTTGTGGTTCAGGGCATTTCCTTGTCGCTGCATTCGGAATGTTGAAGCAGATGCGAATGGTGGAGGAAGGCCTGTCAGAAAAACAAGCTGCTGATGCGGTAATGCATGATAATCTATTCGGTCTTGAGATAGATCCTCGTTGTACGCAAATAGCCGCCTTTGCATTAGCCCTTACTGCCTGGAAATCTGGTGGCTACCGTCAATTACCTGTACCGAATATTGCCTGTTCCGGTATCGCAGTCACAGGCCAACTAGAGATCTGGACTAGGCTTGCTGGTGACGATGTGAATCTTCGCCAGACACTTGAGCGACATTACCATCTCTTCCGCAATGCGCCCGATCTTGGCAGCCTCATCAATCCTAATGACGTACCACTACAAGATCGTATGTTCTCAGCGGATTATGCTCAGGTAGAACCATTGCTGGCGAAAGCACTCGCAAAGGAACGTACCAATGATGATCCAGTTTCAGCCGTATTTGGTGCTGTAGCAGAGGGTGTCGCAAAGGCAGCGAGATTACTTGCTAATACATATACACTTGTGGCTACTAACGTTCCGTATCTTCAACGTGGCAAACAGAATGAGGCACTAAAGCAGTTTTGTGGCATACACCACCCGGAAGCGAAGGCAGACTTGGCCACTGTTTTTGTCGAGCGTTGTTGTACATTCACATCATGGGGAGGTTCTTACGCTGTAGTTACTCCTCAAAATTGGCGCTTTCTTGAGAGCTACACAAATCTGAGAAAGAAGCTTTTGATCGAGCAGATATGGAATATGGTAGTTAACTTAGGATCAGGAGCTTTTCAGACACCAATGTATGAGTTTAGTGTCGGCCTTTCGATATTCACGAATAGCTCTCCAATTGAAAGTCAAGCAATGACTACAATTAATGTTTCGCATAGTAGGAAAGCCTATGAGAAGGATACTTTGCTACGTGTTGTGTCTCTAAATTATGTACATCAGACTGCTCAACTTCATAACCGAAATGCCCTTATTTCAATGGAAGAATTAAAGAAAAGCACTATGTTGTCTGATTATGTTACTGTCCATTATGGGTCAAAGCCTGGTCAAACAACTAGATTAACTCGATTTTTTTGGGAATTTGCTCAAATTTCATCTTCGTCATGGATGCTAATGGAATCATCTCCTCATGGTCCAGAACTATATACTGGAAAATCCGAAATTTGCCTTTCACTTGAGAAGATACATCAATACAATATTACAGAATTCGGGTTATGTGGAAAGCAAGCTTGGGGAAAACAAGGAATTATTTTATCGAAAATGAATACACTGCCTTCAAGCTTGTATTGTGGCCAATTCTTCGATGATAACACCTATGTATTACTACCTAATGATTCAAAGTTGATTGGGCCTATCTTCCATTTTGTAAGGTCTGAAGAGTACAAAACTGAAGTTCGTAAGAGGAATCAGAAACTAGTTGTAGATACATCCTCAATGATTGACGTTCCTTTCGATATAGAACATTGGCAAAAATTCGCTGATGCAGCAGGCCCTCTTCCAGAGCCGTACTCAAACGACCCTACTCAGTGGCTCTTTAAGGGTAATCCAATAGATTCGACGGAGCCTCTTCAAGTCGCTATGGCACGCCTTCTTGGTTATCGTTGGCCGCAGCAAAAATCTGATAACCTCGATTCATACACGGTCAAAGGAGGTCTCATTTGCTTTCCTTCAGTAGCTGGAGAAGAGCGGGCAATTGAACGATTGAGGGCATTGCTCGCCACTGCATATGGTGAGGTATGGTCACCTGCTCAACAGGATCGATTGCTGGCGGATGTAGGTTTCGGAGGGAAGAGTCTTGATCTATGGCTGCGTGATGGCTTCTTTGCGCAACATTGTAGCCTGTTTCATAAACGTCCCTTTATCTGGCATATATGGGATGGACAGAAGGAAGGCTTTTCTGCACTTGTTAACTATCACCTGCTTGATGCTGCTTTTCTCGACCGCTTAATCTATACTTATCTCGGCTCATGGATTACGACACAGAGGACTGAACGAGATGCTGGTGTTGCCGATGCTGAAGGACGGCTTGTTGCTGCCATTAACCTGCAAAAGAAGCTGGAAGCAATTCGCGATGGAGAACCACCCTATGATATCTATGTTCGCTGGAAACCGTTAAGCGGACAGCCGATGGGTTGGAATCCTGATCTCAATGATGGTGTGCGAATCAACATTCGACCATTCGTCACTGCCGGGGTGCTACGCAGCCGGTTTACGATCAATTGGAACAAAGATCGCGGTACGAATCCCGATGGCAGGGAGCGCCTCAACGATCTCCACTTTTCTCTGGCTGAGAAACGTGAGGCAAGGCCGGTAACAATTCAATGAGGAGATTGAAGAGTTTAGCTCTTATCAAGGAAGATTTATGAGTGATCAGGTTACATTCCTCGATGCATTGGTAGATGCAATACAACGTGCTGGCAGATATAACAAAAATGACCAGGTACCTCCCATAGTTGTGCTTTGGACAGACAAAGACCGGCAATGGGAGCCTCTGTTACCCTTATTACGAGATCGCCTTCCACTACTGACATTAGGACAATACAACCCTGGAGAGTTGACTGGGCCTGCATACTGGTTGCGCTGTGTAATCGCTCGTTCTCTTCCAGAACCCCAACTTCCAGCAGACGTTACACCAATCATTTATTTGCCGGGCATCAGTAAGCAGGAACTACGAGCCGTTGAAGAAACGCCAAAGCTGATCCAGCCACTTGCCGAACTTCAGTACAGGGGAGTGTTATGGAACCACAAGAACGGACGTGACTGGACCGTCGCGGGGTTCATGCAGTCTACCGATGGACTTGGCATTGAAGTCGGCACAGACAACGCTACAAAAGAAGCACTACAGCGAGCACTTCTCAAACTTGCCGATGAACCGCTTGCTCGTCTGAAGAAGGAAGCTCCTTTACGGGCACCATTCTTCGATGCACTGCTGAATCCAGACGAGGTTCGCAGCCTATTGCTCTGGTTAAATGACTCGGAGGGATATCCAAAACGATGTAGCGCTGCGGAATGGGCATCGTTCTGTGGCTTAAGTCAAAGGAAATATGGCTTTCACCCTGTAGAGGATGGGGTTATGGTTGCTATGGCCTTATTTGGAGAACATCAAGGTGTCTGGGGAAATGTTTGGAATCGATTCAAAGAGGCTCCGCAAGCGTATCCCCACCTACCGGAACTCCTTCGTCGAGCGCGTCCTCAACAATTGTCGCTTTTCGCTCTTTCAGAATCGTGGCCACAGGATAATGAGTCTGCCGAACACACGTTGCGTGAAGGACTTATAAGGCTTCGGGACCTGGCTCCTCATGAAGTACGCGCTGCCATTCATGATTTAGACCAGGAGCATGCGCCACGTCGTACCTGGGTCTGGGCGATGCTAGGTCGGTCTCCGTTAGCAATGGCTCTAAGTTACCTTACAGGATTAGCAAAGGAGACAGAACGGCCACTTGGTGGAACATCATTAGCAGAAATCAACAAGTCTTACACTGAATGGGGATGGAAGGCTGATGCTGCTGTGATTGATACATTGAGAGCAGTTGAACTAGCTGAGGATGTGGCTGCTGTGAAGGCTGTCATTACGGCTCTCTATCGTCCCTGGCTTGAACAGGCGGCAACTGCAATGCAAAAACTCGTGTATGCAGATCACCCATTGAAGACCTATCATGTAGAGCCACTCCCTGAACCAGCTAATGGCACCTGCATCCTTTTTTGCGATGGTCTGCGTTATGATACCGGTCAGCGTCTTAAAGAAGTGCTCGAGGCTCACAAGTTGACAGGGAAGGTGGAAGCTCACCTTGTGGCTTTACCCGGTGTTACTCCAACAGCGAAACCCGCTTTCTCTCCTGTCGCTCGAATGTTGACAGGAAAAGGGAGCCAGGGCCTGGAGCCAATAGTTTCCGCCAGCGGATCTAAAGTTACAGCGGATGCACTGCGGAAGTTGCTTGTGCAGGCAGGCTATCAGGTGCTCATGGGAGACGAGTTGGGCGATCCTTCAGGGAAGGCCTGGACGGAGATGGGTGCCATCGATAGCTATGGTCATCAATATGGGTGGAAATTGGCCCATCATCTTACCGGAGAGATTCGTGATCTTGTAAGCCGCATTGAAGCCTTGATCAATTGGGGGTGGAAACAGGTTCTGGTTATCACGGATCATGGCTGGTTACTTCTCCCAGGGAACCTTCCAAAGACCGATTTGCCCGAACATCTCACTCTTCTGCGCAAAGGGCGCTGCGCTCGTCTCAAGGAAGGATCGAACACTGATCAGCAGATAATGCCCTGGTATTGGGACAATGAAGCGTTTATTGCTTTGGCACCCAATATCTCTTGTTACGAGGCCGGAAAAGAATATGAACATGGAGGGCTGAGTCCGCAAGAATGCATTGTGCCGGTAATCACAGTATCTCAACAATATGGAGCTCGATCTCAACCAATCTCTATTGAGAACGTGAGCTGGAGAGGTCTACGTTGCACAATAACTGTGACTGGAACGACTTCCGGCATGAAAGTGGATATCCGAACCAAGGCTGGCGATCCAAATACATCCCTCACGAAACCCAAGCCTCCCAATTCAGATGGTACGGTCTCGATCCTTGTGGAGGATGATGATCGCATGGGAGAAGCAGCATTGATCGTTATTCTCGATAGCGATGGAAAACCCATGAAACAAATCCCGACAACAATAGGAGGCTGAAGTGGTGGAACTAGATGAATTAGATAGATTGGCAGCTACAGCATTCGATGGTTATCTTGTGCGTAAAGATCTGGCTCAACGTTTCAAAGGTCAATATCCGGTGCCGACTTATGTTGGTGAGTTTCTTCTTGGAAGATACTGCGCTAGCACAGATGAGGAAGAAATCGCAGAAGGCCTTGAAGTAGTCGAACGACAGATGCGCGAGCGTACAGTACGCCCAGGTGAGGAAGAACTTTTTAAATCTCGTGCCAGAGAGCACGGATCGATCAAACTGATTGACCTGGTGACAGCACGACTTGATACTGCTACAGATTCCTATCTCGCCACCTTACCAAGCTTACGTCTAAATGATGTGCGCATTGACCCTGAGATGGTTGCTTCAAATGAGCGCATGCTAACAGGAGGCTTCTATGCTGAGATTCAGCTTGAGTACGATGCAGCTATAGCGCAGGAGAAGGCTGGAAGGCCATTTGGGGTGACCTCCCTACGTCCTATTCAATTATCCAAACGTGGTGTACTCGATGATCTGGCTCGGGGGCGCGAATACTTTACTACCTATGAGTGGAAACAATTTCTTTTGCGTAGCGTAGGCTTTGAACCAAGCCGTCTATCTACACGGGCTCAAGATATCCTTCTCATGCGCATGGTTCCATTTGTTGAACGCAACTACAATATGGTTGAGCTTGGTCCTCGTGGTACGGGTAAATCCCATCTTTTTCAGCAAGTTTCTCCTTATTCCCATCTTATCTCTGGAGGTAAAGCTACCGTCGCCCGCATGTTTGTCAACAACAGTACTGGTCAGCGAGGTCTGGTGTGTCAGTATGACGTTGTCTGTTTTGACGAGGTATCCGGCATATCCTTCGACCAGAAGGATGGGGTCAATATCATGAAAGGCTATATGGAGTCAGGTGAGTTCAGCAGAGGGCGAGAAAGCATTCGAGCCAGTGGTAGCATCGTTATGGTTGGAAACTTCGAAGTTGACGTAGAACACCAACAACGCATTGGTCACCTGCTTGGACCGATGCCGCCAGAAATGCGAAACGATACGGCGTTTATGGATCGACTTCATGCTTACCTTCCAGGGTGGGATGTGCCCAAGTTAGAGGCGTCACTTTTTACTGATCACTTTGGCCTGGTCAGCGATTTTCTTTCCGAAGTCTGGTCACAATTACGCGGTGACAATCGTCTCACAGCTATTCAAGGTCGGGTCAATTATGGGGGTGCACTGAGTGGTCGCGATACAACTGCAGTGAATAGGACAGTGAATGGCCTGTTGAAGTTGCTATATCCCAATCGAGATCAGTTCATTAGCGAGGAAGATTTAGAATGGACTGTTCGTTTAGCCATGGAGTGCCGAAGACGAGTAAAGGAACAACAGAAGCGCATCGGCAGCGCAGAATTTAGGAACACTCACTTCAGCTACCAAATGGGCAATGATGGTATTGAAGCATTCGTTGTCACTCCAGAATTACAGAGTGAGAATTCGATTGGATCCGATCCTTTACCTCCAGGGCAGGTGTGGGCGATTAGCCCCGGTGGACCAGATGAATACGCAGGGCTCTATCGTATCGATGTGAATGAAGGGCCAGGTTCAGGAGTGAAAATCATCAATGTACCTGTGCCTGGGCCGTTTAGAGAAAGCATCAAGTATGGCGAACAAAACCTATTTACTCGATCAAGAGAGCTTGTAGGGGATCGAGACCCTCGTCAGCATGAGTTTATCGTCCAACTACGTGCATTCGATACAGCAAAAAGTGGAGCGCACCTGGGTCTACCTGCACTACTAGCATTTTGTAGTGCTCTGCTTGGCAAGAGCCTTAAAGGTGGCTTGATTGGAGTTGGGGGCTTAAACCTTGGTGGAGGCCTCGATCCAGTTTACAATGCAGTGGGCGTCGCTGAACTTGCTGTTGAGAAAGGAGCAACTACTCTACTCATACCTATCTCCGCCAGAAGACAGCTCAATGAATTATCGGATGAGATGGCAACGAAGATTAGTATTCTATTCTATGCGGATGCAAGGGAGGCACTTTTTAAGGCATTGGGTGATTAGAACTAATTTTTCGAGTCTTGCGAAAGAAGATGTACATCTTTTCCAGCGAGTATAGTTTGTACTGCTCAAAACTATTGGGTACAGTAAATACCAAATAAGAGCATGACTGCTGCTTTATTTACTACAGTTACTAATCAAATGCCCGCACCTTTGATTAACTATATTGAATTTGCTGAGAGCTAGGGTAGCTAACACAAAATCCTACGCCAAACCAAGCGCTGCTTGTTCAGCATCAGACTGTAAGACTCGCTGCGCCCGCTTGACTATTTTATTGTTTTAACGCTTAAGCCTTCACCCACTGGTTAAAAGGAAAGGAAACAACTTAGTGATTCTCTCATATGCTGTTGCTCAACGTGGTAATCTCTATCCTGAAGCATTCAATTGTTTGCGTTCTCTCCCTGATATAGCTCTTCAGCATGGAGATCATGGTTTGCGTCATCCTCTCGGTATTTATTCTATATCGTTGCATCGAGTAACACAGGCATTCCAAGATGTACTCACTGAAAATGATAAGGTCTATCATGCTCAACTTAAGGAAGATGACAGTGTAGATTTCATTACAGATCCGCTTCTCAAAGCACAACAAGAACTACTCGATGCACTTATAGCACATATCGACGATGGATATCAAATACTAAAAGCTCTTTATCCGGCATCCCGCTTGACAAAACCTGTACCTTTCGCCGACAAGTGGTTGGAACAGGCAAAGCATCCTACAGTTGCGCATTTTAAGCATCTCACAAAACCATATAGGGATACGTTTGCTCCAATTGTGAATCGGATGAAGCATGAGCATGGACGTTTGCGAGTTCTCTTGATGCGTAATTTTGACCAACCGCAGAATGCTCAGCAACGAATAGTTGGCTACTTTGTTGAAGGGGTTGACAAGCATGGTACAGTTGGACCTGACATAAAGATACATGGTAAGGATAGAGCTATATCATTCCACCGCGATCTCCGTTATCATTTTGTGCATCTTTACAAGATAGATCATTTTCTATCAAATGCTATAGTTGAGTCTATCAATAAAACATATTCTATCCAATTCACTCCCTCTGTCTATTTTGATACGCCATCTCCTGAAATCATAACTATAGCTGAGAGCATCTCTCATTTGCCCTTTCTCTTTTTTTTCGACGAAGTGAGTAAGCTTACTCCCACAGTAGGGTTATCTTCCAACCATGAAGGTGTAGAATTGACTTTAAATGATACAAGCCAGATAAAAGCCGCTTCACTGCTTAAATGGAAAGTTCAGCTAAAATACACGGGAGACAGTGTTACTAAATCCTGGATAATGCCTTATATGGGGTAAGCCACTTATCAAGACCTCTAAGAATTCTTCCTCTTTCCTAATGTGGTCTATGACAGATGTGTGAGGGAAGTCAGGACGTACAACAGACAAATTGCGGCGTGAAACCGTACAACTTCGCTTTACCGCTTCTACAAATTTGCGAGCTGTACCATTGCTATTACTCAGAAGCCATAACAAAGTACATACACTACCACTTCTTAAGGCAAAAAGAGCTAGCGTACTGCTCTGGTGCTTAGCTAGAGCAATATGGTTAAAACCCAAGGCGACTATTGGCTTATTTGGATCCGCATTTTGAACAATGAGATAACAGGCGTAGCGTGAGAGGCGATAATCTTCTACTGGTCGTCTTGCTCCTTTGCCAGCTTCGATCAATTGCACCTCCAAGTGAAAATGATCTGAAACGGCTTTGATTGCTATTCTCACACGCTATTTTTGCTTCCTTAAAAAATAACCTTAACTCCCTCATATGGTACAATGCCTTCATCAAACAGACGAACAGGAAAAACCAGAACAATACCGTACCATATCGCTCCCACTGGAGGAATCATGTCCGATACCACCACAAACTCAACATCCCAACATAAATACACGAACCGGCTCATCAATGAGACGAGTCCATACCTGCTGCAACATGCGCACAACCCCGTAGATTGGTATCCGTGGGGCGAAGAGGCGCTGCAAAAGGCGCGGCAGGAGAACAAACCTATCCTACTTAGCGTCGGTTACTCTGCCTGCCACTGGTGCCATGTCATGGAGCGCGAATCCTTTGAGAACGAAGACATCGCTGCACTTATGAATCAGCATTTTGTCTCTATCAAAGTAGACCGCGAAGAGCGACCCGATATAGACAATATCTATATGCAGGCAGTACAGGCCATGACGCAGCAGGGTGGTTGGCCCATGACCGTTTTCCTCACGCCGGACGGCCGTCCTTTCTATGGAGGCACCTATTTCCCCCCGCGCGACCGTCAATACGGGCGGGAAACGATGCCAGGCTTTCCTCGTATCCTGCTGACCATGGCTGATTACTATGAGCATCACCGCGAAGAGGTAGAGGAACAGGCCAACCAGGTTGCCGATTTCCTCAAACAACGCAGCAGTACCCCTCTACGTAGCAAGGGAGGCATTAACCCCGTTGGCACCATGCCTCTTGAAATGCTCAGTAACGCCAGTCGCGAACTCGCCGCTGAATTCGATCCCGTGCATGGTGGCTTTGGTAATGCTCCCAAGTTCCCCAACACCATGTCGCTTGAATTTCTCTTGCGTACGCACCAGCATCGCCTGCACGGTGAGATTGGCACAAAAGCCACCAGGCCCGAACTGGAGATCGTGGAAGTATCCTTGCAGCATATGGCCAATGGCGGCATCTATGATCAGCTGGGTGGCGGCTTCCACCGCTATTCTGTAGATGCTGCATGGCTCGTGCCACACTTCGAGAAAATGCTCTACGATAATGCCCTGCTCAGTCGCCTTTACCTGCATGCCTATCTCGTCACTGGCAACCCATTTTATGAACGTATCGTAAGGGAGACACTGGACTACGTCGTACGCGAAATGTTCTCGCCCGTGGGCGGTTTTTATTCCACCCAGGATGCGGACAGCGAAGGAGAAGAAGGCAAATTTTATGTCTGGACACCTGCCGAAATCGAAGCAGCGTTGCCGCACGAGGATGCAGCACTCTTTATGCTGTACTACGATGTGACCCAGTCGGGCAATTTCGAGGGCAAGAACATCTTGCACGTGGATCAGGATGCGCAGACGGTAGCCGATAAAGCTGAGGTAAGCCTCGAAGCCCTGCAAGCATCCCTGAAGCGCAGCCGCGAAATACTCTTTAGGGTGCGCGAAAAACGGGTGAAGCCCGGACGCGATGAGAAGATACTTACTTCCTGGAATGGACTGATGTTACGCAGTTTCGCTGAAGCAGCACGTTACCTCGACCGTCCTGACTATCTTCAGGTTGCTACACAAAACGCTGAGTTTTTGCTGCGCGAGTTGTACCGTGATGGTCGCTTACTACGAACCTTCAAAGATGGTCGCTCACACCTCAAGGGTTACCTGGAAGATTACACCTTCCTGGCCGATGGCTTATTGGCCCTCTACGAAACGAGCTTTGACCCCCGCTGGTTCGTTGAGGCCCGTCGCCTGATGGATGAAGCTATCAAGTTGTTCGCTGATGAGCAAAACGGCGGCTTCTTTGATACGGGCAGTGACCACGAAGCGCTCGTAAGCCGGCCCAAAGATATCATGGACAACGCCACCCCTGCGGGTAACAGTGTGGCCGCCGATGTACTGCTGCGGTTGGCAGCTTTCACCGGTGAAGAAGAATATCGCCAGAGAGCTGATGACTACTTGCGCCCCATTGCTGATGTGATGGTGCAGCATCCACAGGCCTTTGGCCATGTACTTGGGGCACTTGACTTTGCCATTTCGCAGAGCAAGGAAATCGCCATCACCGGTGATCCTCACCAACCTGATACTCGCGCTTTACTGGAGGTTGTCAATACGCGCTACTTGCCAAACAGCGTACTTGCCTGCGCCGCGCCCACTAATCTTGAGGCCATACAAGCGATACCGTTACTGGCAGATCGCCCTCAGAAAGATGATAAAGCCACGGCATTTGTTTGCCAGAACTTCGCCTGCCTGGCACCCGTCAATGCACCTGAGGAATTGGAGAAACTTTTATAAGGGCGCAATTCTAATCATTCACATACCGCATCTCGCCTTTGACATCATGGCGGCACAGCACCCCGCTGCGTGCCAATTGCTCTAATGCCAGGATAGCGGCGGCTTTCTCCTTGCGGCCTGGCGCTTTTTTGCTCGGAGGCGCAAACATCTGCGCAACCTCGAGAGGAGTGAAGACAGTCAGATCACTTGTGTGCTCTTGCAGGTAATGAGTAATGGATTCTTCGTACCACGTCACAAGATCGGCGGGTTGCCTTGACTGTGGGCTGTTAACGATCATTACGGGGCAGGAGGCGATCTGTAATATTCTACGCGAAGTACTACCTGCAATAAACCGGCGTATCTTTTGCACGGTGGAGTTACCACGGCTGCCTACGACAATGAAATCGACATGAAGCTCTCTGGCCACCTTGACAATCTGGTCTGCCGGAACGCCCAAACGTATCAGCGTCTCAATTTGTCCTGAAGGGATACCCTGTTTCTGTAATTCAGTACGTGCATTTCGCAATACGTCCTCTGCCAGTGAACGCTGCTCGGAGGTGACGAATGTGGGCTGCAGGTATCCAACGTACATGCCCAAGGCGGGCGACGAGATAGAGGGTACAGGGATGACATGGAGTAAAATCAGATGTAACTGTGGGGCAAGCTGCTCGACAAACTCGCTCATCGAGCGCAGTGCTTGCTGTGTAGCAGGTGAGATGGGAGCATCAATACCCAGCAAAATATGCTTATTCATGGCCGTTTCCGGTTTTTTTACATCTGATCACGTTATACCGGCTGGTCTAACCAAGAGCCAATTCTAGACCATTCAAGCAAAACAGCTACATAGACTAACTATCCATCGATCTATATACGAAGTATACAAGTTTTTAATGTGATAGGCAAGGATTGACTTGTTTTTACATTCTTAATACCTTTGATAAATATAAATGTGTCATTTGTCACATCCTTTTTCGCACCTTATCTGCTATCTTTATAAAGTACCTAGGGCTAACTTTTACCCACATTTTGCGGTGCAGTAGGCTTTGCCCCTGGTAACTCATCTTGACAGTCGTGTATATAGTGCATTAAGCTACTTGAGATGTATTGTTGTGTACAAAAGCCACCACGAAGCTGTTTCTTTTTTTACATTCAACTCGTTAAAGAACGAGTATAAGCTGAAGCGAATCACCTGTCCAACGGCCCCTTTTAATTTACGATAATCGAAAACGTCTATATTAGCATTGTAATAGCGTGAGAGTAGTTATACGTTCAAAATATAAATGTAGAGATTTTCTGTGATAAGGACACTTCACATCAAGACTCTACGGAAAGTAGGTCGAGAGAGATGGGTATAGAGATGGAAGACCTACCCGATCAAATGAACTTATCAGCGCTCGCAGGCCGCTGCATGCGCGAGATCGAACACTACCGACGTAAAGAGCCATACAATGATCAGTATTGCTTAGAGATTTTCCATCGTGCCATGGTCAACCATGACCACGCTGCCTGGGAACTCTTGCAAGAACGCTTCAGCCCCACCGTGAAGGCCTGGATGCGCAACCACCCTCATCGAGATATCGCATGCCGTTATGAGCCTGAAGAAGATTATGTCGCACATACCTTTACACGGCTCTGGCAGGCGTCCATGCGCAGTAGATTAGAGTTTGATTCCCTGGCTGCTGCCCTCAGCTACCTCAAGCTCTCACTTCAAGGAGCGGTAATTGACACGCTGCGCGCGTTTTCACGGCCAAAAGAGGCTCCCCTGCCTGATCCTGGCACCGCTACCTCTTACACGGAAGAGCCTGCGACCGAAGATGATTACGAAGATCAGGACTTGTGGGAGGTCATCGAGAGTCTGCTTCAGAACGAGCGCGAACGGCGACTGGCATACCTGCTCTATCACTGTGGCCTCAAACCCAGGGATATTGTGCGCTATCGTCCAGAAGAATTCAGCGATGTGCAGGAAATCTATCGTCTGACACGTAACATTATGGAGCGTCTCCTGCGCAATTGCGACCAAATTCGCTGGCGCCTGAGCGATGGCGAATCGTAGGGGCGACCCTCGTGGTAGGAGAGTTTGGGGGACTTTCCGCCTGTGTAACAGGTAGTCGCTAGTGGTAAAATGAATAGTATGAAGTGTCCGAATGCTGATACGCAAAAAATGGCACCTGGCTCGTTAATAAAGCAACATCCCCAAGAGGGAAGCGAGATTCTTAGGGACGGCAGCTCGCAAAGTCATTCTTGCGGTCGCCCCATGTTGGCTTTCCCTTAAGGGATATAACTCGTAGGGCTCTAGTGGTCGACAAGGGCGACCACGTGGAGTGTCTCTGAATAGTATACCAAGTGCCATAGCGCAGAGGAGGAGGAAATCCGACGATGGATTGTTTAAACTCAATAGCCCCCACAGATGAGGAGCTTATAAGCTTTGCTCTCGATGGAGAATTTTTGCCTGAAAAGGCCCACATTCATCTTGAGCAGTGTGAGACTTGCAAGCTGAGGCTTGCCAGGTACGAGCAAGCCAATGCTTACCTGGTTTCGCGCCTCTATCGCAGCCAATGCCCCTCTGGTGAGCAATTGAGCCTCTATTGCGCTGACCTGTTGCCAGCAGACCAACGCATGAGTATAGCAAACCACGTCTTAGATTGTCCCCTGTGCGCTGCTGA